>Ga0126381_100002080_pt1 | contig 21600 bp, 22 predicted proteins | sample PanSoiMetPlot_28_FD_96465 | JGI IMG/M metagenome (GOLD analysis project Ga0126381, IMG submission 96465) | Tropical forest soil microbial communities from Panama - MetaG Plot_28 | ecosystem: Environmental > Terrestrial > Soil > Tropical forest > Bulk soil | place: Panama | collected 2016-02-17
AGCGCTGGAACCTGCCGTCGCTCACCGCCAGGGACAAGGCCGCTCCTGGCTTCGGCGACGTGGTCACGCTGACCGCCCCGCGCACCGACGACGTGCTGGCCGGCGTGACGGTGCCGGTCTCGTCCACCCCCAGCCCCTCAGCCGGCCTGAAGTCGCATCTGGAAGAGATCCGTGACGAGCTGATCGCCCGGCGGTATCCCCCCGGATTTTCGGAGTGAAGCGGCCGGCCTGGCTCATCGCGGCGTACGCCGTCTTCACCGGGTACGCCGCCGTCGCCGCGGGGTTGTCGGGCGGCCGGGACCGGGTGTGGGCCATCTGGGCGCTGTGCGGCTACGCGATCGCGACGGTCCTGCTGGCGCGGTTCCGTGGCTGGACGGCGCCGCTGGTGGTGTCGATCGCCCTGGCCCTGGTCGCCCCGCTGCTGTGGAACTCCGTCGCTTTCCCGCTGGAAGACGGCATGGTCGTCATCAACAGGTCGGCGGAGCTGCTGGTGCACCACGGCTCGCCCTATCTGCCCGCCCACGAGGTCAGATCCTGGTTCTCCTACAACCCCTACCTGCCCGTGATGGCGCTGACCGGGATGCCGGCCGCCGCCGGGTTTCCCGGCCTGACGGGGAACGCGGGCGTGTGGCTGGCGCTGGCCACCGTGGCGGTGCTCGGCGCGGCCTTCTGGATCGCGGCACCCCCCTGGCGGCGGGCCCTGATCTGCACCGCGCTCGCGGTGGCCTCGCCGGTAATCGCGCTCAACCTCGCCGTCATCACCACCGACCCGCCGGTCCTGGCGTTCATCCTGCTCTCCCTCGCGCTCGCGGCCCGGCGCGAGCGCGCGGTGTGGTCAGCCGTGGCGCTGGCCGCGGCCTGCGTGCTCAAGGACACCGCGTGGCTGGCGATCCCGGTCATGGTCGCGATGTTCTGGTGCCGGGACGGTCGCCGGGCGGCGGTGAAGTTCACCGGGGCGCTGCTGGCCGCCGGTATCGTGCTGATCGCGGTGCTGGCGCCGGCCACACTGGTCCATCCGGCGGCGATGAAGGCAATGATCAGGGACACGGTGCTGTTCCCGCTCGGCCTCACCACGTACACGACACCAGCGAAGAGCCTGCTTCCCGGGCACCTGCTCACCGAGCTGGGCACCGCGGGCCACGTACTGTCGGTCGCGCTGCTGCTGGTCGCCGGGCTGGCGGTGGCGGTGTCGCTGTTCCGCTGGCCGCTGCGCGACGTGCGGGCGGCGGCCTCGCGGCTGGCCCTCGGCCTGACGTTGATGTTCGCCCTCGGGCCCCAGATGCGCTTCGGGTACTTCCTTTACCCGCTGGGCTTGCTGGGCTGGCTGTACCTGACGGCTCCGGCCGGCGATGCCGAGAAGCTAGCCCCGGACGTCGTCGACGACGGTGAGCAGCTGGCGGATCAACGGGCGGAACATAGGGAGCCGGGACAGCCGGACGAGGCGCTCCGCTAGCGGAGCGGTGGAGTCGATCAGCCGGTAGGTCTTCGCGCAGTCCGGCGACGTGTCGTGCACCCAGTAGAGCACGATGCCCATCGAGTAGAGCCAGAGCAGTTCGGGGAGCCGATCCCGCAGGCTGGCCGGGACCCTGACCCGGGCGCCGTTGATCACCTCGGCGTAGAGCGCGATCGCGGCGTCCCTGGTGGGGGAGGACTCCTTGCTGAACGGGCTCAGCGGGCTGGTCGGCTCCGAGGCGCGGGAGTACAGCTTGGCCGCGAACGAGTGATACGGCGCCTGGGTGTCGATCAGCGCACGGAGCACCCCGCGGATCCGCGGCCCGAGCCTGGTCTCCGCGGCGAGCACCGGCCGGCACGCCAGCGCGTGCTCGGCCTGGTTGCGCGCGTAGAACTCCTGGATCAGCTCTTCCTTGGAGCTGTAGTAGTAATAGGCGTTCCCGGTGGCCACCCCGGCCTCCTTGGCGATCGCCCGCATCGTGGTCGCCTCGTAGCCGTTCTCGCGGAACAGCCGCAGCGCGGCCTCCACGATCGCTGCCCTGGTCTGCTCGCCCTTGGCCCTGCGCGGCTGATCCGTCGCGGCCCCGTCGTCCAGCGCCATGACAGCCACTGTACGGCCATCCATAACACCCGCGGGCGAGGCTTGGCCGGCCGCCACAGATCAGGCGATGCCTCGCTGCGCCGCTTGATGCTGGTCAGCACCAGGACGTTGAGCAGGTGCAGCAGGCCGGTGATGAGCAGCACCTCGCCGAGCTTGACCGAGAGCAGCTCCACCGCCTGCCTGGTGTCCTGCACATTCGCCGTGGTGCGCATCGCGAGCACCACGAAACCGAGGTTGAGCAGGCACGACCCGACGACGAACAGGGTGGCCACGGCACGTCCGAGTGCCGCGTCACCGCCGAACACGTGGGTCAGGAAGGTCTTGCCGCTGCGGCCGAGCACGACCGCGGTGACGATGGTCAGCAGCGCGCTGATCAGCAGGTAGATGACGTAAACCGCGACAATCCCCATGGCCGCGCCTCCTGAGTCTTGAACATGTTCAAGTATAAATACCGTAGTGCAAAGCCTGTCAAGTCAGACTTGAACGCGTTCAAATTGAATCATAACGGCCTGACCTGCTTGTTCTGTGGAAGGCTGATCCCTATGCGTGCCGTAGTGGTGGAGAAGCTTGGCGGCCCGGAGGTCCTGACCCTGGGCGAGCGTCCTGAGCCGCGGCCAGGGCCCGGGCAGATCGTCGCGCGGACGGTGGCCGCCGGCGTGAACTTCATGGACATCTACCAGCGGGAAGGCATCGGCAACTACCGCGCCCAGGTGCCGTTCGTGCCCGGTGGCGAGGGGGCCGGGACGGTCGTCGCCGTCGGCGACGGCGTGCCCGGCCTGGCCGCGGGTGACCTGGTCGTCTGGGCGAGCGTGCCGGGCAGTTACGCCGAGCAGGTGCTGCTGCCCGCGGACCGGGTCGTCCGGGTGCCGGGCGGCGTCACCGGCGAGGTCGCCGCGGCCGTCATGCTGCAGGGCCTGACCGCGCACTACCTGTGCGCGAGCACCTACCCGGTGCGCGACGGCGACGTCGCGGTCGTGCACGCCGCGGCCGGCGGTGTCGGCCTGCTGCTCACCCAGATGATCAAGCGCCGGGGCGGCACCGTGGTCGCGACCACCTCCGGCGGCGGCAAGGCCGAACTCGCCCGCGGTGCGGGCGCCGATCACGTCACGGACTACACCGCGTTCCGCGACGTGGTCGCGGATGTGACAGCGGGCGCCGGGGCGCACGTGGTCTACGACGGCGTCGGCCAGGCAACCTTCGACGACAGCCTCGCGGCGCTGCGCCGGCGCGGCATGATGGTGCTCTACGGTGCGGCCAGCGGACCGGTGCCGCCGGTGGACCCGCAGCGCCTGAACAGCGGCGGCTCGCTGTTCCTCACACGGCCCACCCTCGTTCACTACATCGCCGGCCGGGACGAGCTGGAGTGGCGAGCGGGGGACCTGTTCTCCTGGATCGCGGACGGCGAGCTCGACGTCCGGATCGGCGGCACCTACCCGCTCGCCGACGCCGCCCGCGCCCACCAAGACCTCGCCGCCCGCCGCACCACCGGCAAGCTCCTCCTCCTCCCGTAGCCCCCACGCCCCCACCGGTCCCTGCGGAGGGTGTCAATTGCGCAATCGACACGCTCTAGCGGGCTTGATTGCGCGATTGGCACGCTGACGGTGGCCGGGACGGGTACCACCGTTCGTTATGATCTTTAGTTGCTTATGGCGAAATATCTGGCCGCTGACCGGCCGCGCGGGATCGTGCTGCTCGCCGTGGCTGTCGCCGCGGCGGGCTTGAACCTGCGCACGCCCATCACCAGCCTGCCGCCGCTGTTCCCTGAGCTGTCGCACCAGTTGCGGCTGTCGTCCGCGACGCTGTCGCTGCTGGCCGCTACGCCGGTGATCTGCTTCGGGCTGGGCGCGGCCTTCGCCCCGTCGCTGAGCCGGCGGTTCGGCGAGGAACGGGTGATGCTGGCCGCGCTCGCGGCGGTCGCCGCCGGCCTGCTGCTGCGCGGGCTGGTCCCTGGTGCGCTGCTGTTCCCCGGCACGATCCTGGCCACCAGCGCCATCGCCCTGCTGAACGTCCTGATGGCGAGCATGATCAAGCGGCGCTGGCCGGAACGTGCGGGCCTGGGCATCGGCATCTTCCTGACCGGGCTGTCGCTCGGCGCGATCCTCGCTTCGCTGATCAGCGTGCCGGTCTACCACGCCTCGGGCGACTCGGTGCCGCTCGCGCTCGGCCTGTGGGCCGCGCCCGCCGCCCTGGCGGCCGTGCTGTGGCTGCCGCAGCTCGGGCACCACCAGGCGCGGGGTCCGCTGCCGATCTCCTCGGTCCGGGGCAGGTTGCACCGGTATGCACTCGCGTGGCAGGTGACGGCGTTCATGGGGCTGCAGAGCCTGCTCTACTACGCGGCGCTGTCCTGGCTGCCGACGATGTTCAGGGACCGCGGTGCGACCGCGGTGGCCGCGGGCAACCTGCTGGCCCTGATGGGCGCGGGGAACCTGGCCACGTCGCTGCTGATCCCGGTGCTGGCCCAGCGTATGCACGGCCAGCGCCGGCTCGTCGTGCCGAGCCTGATCGGGACCGCCGCCGGGCTGGCCGGCGCGGTGTGGGCACCGCTGGGATCGGCGCCAGGCTGGGTGCTGCTGCTCGGCGTCAGCCAGGGCGCCTGCCTCGCCCTGGCCATCTTCTTCACGATGGCGCGCGCACCCGATCCCGCTGCCGCCGCGTCGCTGTCCGGGCTGGCCCAGTCGGTCGGGTACCTGGTCGCGAGCGCGGGCCCGCTGGCGCTCGGCCTGCTCCATTCGGCCACCGGCGGGTGGAACATCCCGTTCGCCTTGCTGCTCGCGGTAGCGGCTCTTGAGCTGGTCGTCGGCGTGCTGGCGGCGCGTCCCCTTGTGCTGCCCGATGGGGCTAATGCGACACGCGTGTCGGTAACCGATCAGGCGTTGGGGGGGTCCCGGTCATAGACTCTGACCAACCTAGACGAGGGGAAGCCACCGTGACCTTGCTTGAGTCGCTGAACGGCCCCGAGGACCTGAGAGAACTCAGCCAGGAACAGCTAGGCATCCTGGCGAGCGAGATTCGCGATGCCCTGATCGAGACGGTGACCAGGACCGGCGGCCACCTCGGTCCCAACCTCGGCGTGGTCGAGCTCACCATCGCGCTGCACCGGGTCTTCGACTCGCCGCGTGACCGGATCATCTTCGACACCGGGCACCAGGCGTACGTGCACAAGCTGCTGACCGGGCGTTTCCCGCAGTTCCAGACGCTGCGGCAGCGCGGTGGCCTCACCGGGTACCCGAACCGGGCCGAATCCGAGCATGACCTGGTGGAGAATTCGCACGCGTCCACCAGCCTGTCGTACGCCGACGGCCTGGCCAAGGCGTACCGGCTGCGCGGCGAACCGCGGACCGTGGTCGCGGTCATCGGCGACGGGGCGCTGACCGGCGGCATGGCCTGGGAGGCCCTGAACAACATCGCCGCGGCGAAGGACTCGCGGCTGGTCATGGTCGTCAACGACAACGGCTGGTCCTACCAGCCCACGATCGGCGGCCTGGCCGAGCACCTCGCCTCGATCCGGGTCAGCCAGCGGTACGAGAACGTGCTTGAGTACATCAAGACCACGGTGTCCAGGACCCCGCTGGTCGGCTCCCCGTTGTACGGCGCGTTGCACGGCGCGAAGAAGGGTCTCAAGGATTTCCTCCAGCCGCAGGTCATGTTCGAGGACCTCGGCATCAAGTACCTGGGGCCGATCGACGGGCACGACGAGCGGCTGGTGGAGCACGCGCTGCGGCGGGCCCGTGACTACGGCGGCCCGGTTATCGTGCACGTGATCACGAAGAAGGGCTTCGGCTACCCGGCCGCGGAACAGAACGAGGTCGACTGCCTGCACCAGTACCCGGCTGCCGGGGCCGCGCCGGGAAGCTGGTCGCGGGTGTTCGGTGACGAGATGGTAGCCATCGGCGCCCGGCGCCCCGACGTGGTGGCCATCAGCGCGGCGATGCTCCACCCGACCGGCCTCGCCCTGTTCGCCGCGGCCTACCCTGGCCGTGTCTACGACGTGGGGATCGCGGAGCAGCACGCGCTGACGTGCGCGGCGGGGCTGGCGATGGGCGGCCTGCATCCGGTGGTCGCGATCTACTCGACGTTCCTCAACCGGGCCTTCGATCAGACGCTGATGGATGTGGCGCTGCACAAGCTGTCCGTGACCCTGGTGCTGGACCGGGCCGGGGTGACAGGACCGGACGGCGCTAGCCACCACGGTATGTGGGACGGGTCGATCCTGCAGATCATCCCCGGCATGCAGATCGCGGCGCCACGGGACGGGGCGCGGGTGGCCGAGCTGCTGAACGAGGCCGTCGACCGGGACGGGCCGACCGCGGTCAGGTTCCCGAAGGGCGATGTCGGCGGGGAAGTCGAGGCGGTGGCCAGGCTCGGCGGCATGGACGTGCTGCGCGAGCCGGCGCCCGGGCTCGGCGCGGACGTGCTGCTGCTGGGGGCCGGGCCGATGGCGCTGACCGGGCTCGAGGTGGCGGACCGGCTCGCCGACCACGGGATCGGGGTTACCGTGGTCGACCCGCGCTGGACCAAGCCGGTCGATCCCGCCGTGGTGGACGCCGCCCGCGCGCACCGGCTGGTCGCGGTCGTTGAGGACAACGGGCGATCGGGCGGTTTCGGCGACGCGGTCAGCCGACTGCTGCGCGATCGTGACGTGGACGTGCCGGTGAAGGGGTTCGGGCTGCCGCAGGAGTTCTTGCCGCACGGTAAGCGCGACGAGGTGCTGGCGGAGGCCGGGCTGACGCCGCAGCATCTGGCCCGGCAGATCACCGAGGCGGTCGCGTTGCGCTCGACAGTTGACCGCGCGCCGGCAGCGGAACAGGGCGCGGTCGAGTAGCGTACGTTTTTATGCTTCACGTAGCAGTTGTCGGCTCCGGGCCGGCCGGGCTGTATGCCGCCGAGGCTCTGGTTAAGCAGGCTTCCGCGCTCGGTGCTCAGGTCCAGGTGGACGTGCTTGACCGGTTGCCCACGCCGTACGGCCTGGTACGTTACGGCGTCGCGCCAGACCACAAGTCGATAAAGTCCATCGCCCAGTACCTGCGCAAGGTGCTGGAGAGCCCGGACGTCCGGTTCGCCGGCGGCGTGCACCTCGGTGACGACGTCACCCGCGAGGACCTGCTGTCGGCCTACGACGCGGTGGTGTACGCGACCGGGGCGATGCGGGACCGGCGGCTGGGCATCCCCGGGGAGGACCTGCCCGGCAGCTATGCGGCCACCGACTTCGTGAACTGGTACTGCGGGCATCCCGACGTGGACCCCTCGGCGTTCGTGATCGACGCCGAGTCGGTAGCGGTGATCGGCGTGGGCAACGTCGCGGTCGACGTCGCCCGGATCCTGGCCCGCGACCCGGCCGAACTGAGCGGCACCGACGTGCCGCAGCCGGTGCTCGAGGCGCTGCAGGCTTCCAAGGTCCGTGAGGTGCACGTCATCGGCAGGCGCGGTCCCGCCTACGCCAAGTTCACCACCAAGGAGCTGCGGGAACTCGGCGAGCTGCCCGGCGTCGACGTTGTCGTGCCCGGCGACGAGGCGGACCTGGCCAGGTATGACCTGACGGGCTCGGGTGCGGCGCTGGCCGAGTCGGACCGGCGGGTGCGCGGCAACATGGTCGCGATATCGGGCTGGACGGCCGGCGCCGGTTCTGGCTCGGGCGCCGTGCGCCGGCTCACCATGCGGTTCTGGCTGCGGCCGGTGGAGATCCTCGGCTCGAACCGGGTCAGCGGCCTTACCCTGGAGCGGACGCGCATCGACGCCGACGGGGCCTTCGCCGGAACCGGTGAGTTCGAGACGCTGGACGCTCAGCTCGTGCTGCGCTCGGTCGGGTACCAGAGCGTGCCGCTGCCTGGGGTTCCTTTTGACGCGCGCGCGTGCGTGGTGCCTAACGACTCGGGCCGCGTGCTCGGTCCCGCCGGCGAGCCGCTGCCGGGGGAGTACGTGGCCGGCTGGCTCAAGCGCGGCCCGACCGGCGTGATCGGCACCAACAAGTCCGACGCCGCCGAAACCATCCGCTGCCTGCTCGAGGACCTGGTGCCTGGCGCGGACGCCGCGGCGATGCCGCGCGCGGGCCTGCTCAAGTACCGGGAGACCGGCGGCGAGCCGGCCGATGGCGAGTCACCGCTCGCGGCCATGCTGGCCGGACGCGGGGTGCGGCCGGTCTCGTACGAGGAGTGGCTGCGCATCGAGACCGCCGAGGCCGAGCTGGCCAAGCAGCTCGGCCGCGGCGAACGGGTCAAGCTACCCGGCCGCGACGCCATCTGGGCCGCCTGCCGCCCGGGTTCGTAGCGCGCCTGCGTCACAGGTACTGGCCGACGGGGGCGGTGGCGGGCGACGCGGCGCGGGCGGGCGCGGTCCCGTCGCGCAGCGCGTACAGTTCGGCCAGCGTCGCGGGCCCGGCCGGGCGGCCGAGCCAGGCCGTCGCCTCGCTGGCGGACAGCGGGCCCACCTCGATCTGCGCCAGGCAGCGGCCGGGCCGGATCACCGCCGGATGCAGCCGGTAAAGGTCCTCGTTGGTGGTGATCGCGACCAGCGCGTTCCTGCCCTGTCCGAGCATGCCGTCGGTCAGGTTGAGCAGCCGGGATAGCGCCTGGCCCGTGGACTGCTTGGCCTCGACCTTGATCCCAGCAGCAGCGCATCCAGCATGTCGCCGGGCGAGTCGGCGTCGTCCACGAGGATCATGCCGGGCAGCAGGCAGGCCGGATCGAGGCCGGTGTCGTGGCTGACCGCCACCGGCCGCGGGATCCGGGCATTGCTGGTCACATATCCATGATCGGGGTGACCATGCTCGCGAGCCCAACGGTTTTCCCGCAGCAAAATGTCACTGGTCTGGCGCACTATGTGTCCGACGGCAGTGGCGAGCATCAGCACGGAGGGGACCGCGATGGATGAGCACCTGCAACGCCTGCTGCTAGCGGGCACGCTCGGCCTGACGATGGCGCGCAAGGCCGCCGCGATCCTCGAGGGCGAGCAGGACTCGGGTCCCGCGGATCCTCAGGTGCTGCGCGCGATCCTGGACGCCGCGAACGAGAGCCTGGGTCATTTCGACGACCGGCCGCCGGGCGAGCGGCTGTGCGACGCGATGCTGCGGCTGCTCGACCTGGCCGCGTTCGCCGCCAGCATCGGCTAGCGGTCAGCATCGGCTAGCGGCCGGCCCGGCGGATCGGGGCGGTCATGGTGGCGGCCAGCGCGACGGCCGCCATCCCCGCTGACACCGTCGCCATCGTGGCCGGCGGCGACAGCTCCTCGAGCAGGAATCCGCCCAGCAGCGAGCCGAGCGGGATCGTGCCCCACGCGATCTGCATGGAGACGCTGCTGGTCCGGCCCAGCATCTCATTCGGTGTTATCCGCATCCGGTAGGTCTGCGAGGATACGTTCCAGGCCGGCCCGATGAACCCGGCGACCAGCACGACCAGGCCCAGCCCCAGCGGCGCCCTGACCGCGGCCAGCGCTCCGAACAGGATCGCCCACAGCCACATGCACGAGGTGATCGTGAGGCCGGCTGGCAGCCTGCGCTGGACCCATGGCGCGGCGAACGCCCCGGCCAGCCCGCCGGCGCCCTAGCAGGCCACGATGACGCCGGTCTCGGCGGGGGCGGCACCGTCGTGCCTGACCAGCACGATCAGGCCGAGCGTCTGCACCTGGAGCAGCACGTTCACCGCGCCGGCGAAGACCGCGCTGTACCGCAGGAACGGTTCACGCCAGGTCCAGGCCAGCCCTTCCCGCAGCGAGGTGAGCACCCCGCGCCGGGCCGCCGGGCCGCGCTCCTGCATCGGGGTCTTGATGAACGGCAGCGTGACCAGGGACGCGAGGTAGGTGACCGCGTCCGCGGCGAACGGCGCGGCAGGGGAGAGCCCGAACAGCGAACCGCCCAGGGCGGGCCCGGCCAGCTGCGCTCCGAAGTTCCTCGCCTCGTTCTGGCTCACCGCCGCCGGGCGCTGGGAGGTGTGCACGATCATCGGCAGGGCGGCGCGCTGGGCGAGGCCGAAGAACACGCTCGCGCAGCCTTCGATGAAACCGGCGATCAGCACCTGGGCGTAGGTGATGTGCGCCGTCCAGCCCGCCACCGCGAGGCTGCCCACGGCCGCCAGCCTGACCGCGTCGCAGCTGATCATCACCGCCCTGCGGTCCAGCCGGTCGGCCAGCGCCCCGGCTGGCAGCGGCAGCAGCAGGTAGCCGAGCATCGCGGCGAAGCCGGCGATGCCCGCCTTGGCCGGCGAGCCGGTCATCGCGAGGACCAGCAGCGGATAGGCGATCTTCGAGATCTGGGAACCGAGCACCGAGACGGCCTGGCCGCTCCAGAGCAACTGGAAGTCCTTATTGTGACGCAACGAGACTGGTGCGGTGGCCAGGTCGCCCCCCGGGCTCGGACCGCTCATGCCCTTATCTTCGCGTCACATATCGTCACAGTGAGCAAAGTGCGGTACAAACCCTTGAAATCGTCGCGAACCGAACTAAAACATGGAATAGGGCAGGGCGGATCACATGAGGCATGTGTCCGCGGGGGTCGGAGGGGAGCGATGACTGGGTACCGCCGGTCAGTATGGCAGGTGATCGCGATCGCGGCCTTCGCCGCGACGGCGGCACTGGCCGTGACGCTCACCCGGCCGCAGCCAATCGTGTCCGTCGCGGCGGCGTCCGCGTGCCGGGCGACCGGGATGTATGCATGGCTCGGCGCCGCGGCCGCTTCGGGTACGGTGCGCCAGGTAGCGGCGGCAACGGAGAAGGCCAGCGCGGACGCGGTCTACGCGCTCGAGTTCACCAATATCTCGGGCCGCGCGTGCAGCCTGGACGGCTACCCGGGTGTCTGGGCCTACACCGGCGGACGGCAGATCGGCAGCCCGGCCTCGCTCGACCCCTCGGTCCGGCCGAGCACGGTGACGCTCGCGCCGCATGCGACCGCGCACGCGGTCCTGCGCTACACCCTCACCGCCAGTTTCAGTGCGTCGGCCTGTGCCCAGGTCACCGTGCGGGAGCTGCGGGTCTACCTGCCGCACGCCGGCGGTACCTTGCTGGTTCCGCTGACCATACCGGCGTGCTCACGCAAAGGCCCGGACTTCCTGAGCGTGCAGGCCGTCCAGCCGCGAGCCGGCATCCCCGGATTCCCCCACTACTAACCGCCCGCGCCGCCAGGCCGAAACCATGAAACTTTCCGTCCCAGCGGACACCCAACGGACACCTGGACGTCGGCCAACGCGCACCTGTTTCCGAGCCCGCGGGGCCATCTCTCGCACCTCTGACACCACCCGTAACACGAAGCCGCTTCCCGCAGCGTGCCGTTGGCGCCATCGAGCCCGCTAGTGGCAACGCGACGAGACTAGGTGGGTTCCGGCGTGTCGTGGGCGCCGTGCCCGCACCGGATCACGCCGTGCCCGCACCGGATCACGCCGTGCCCGGGCGGTTCGCGGCGGGCCGGGACGTTGCCTCCCGTCCGCCACCTTGCCTCCGAAGTGGTTCGAAAATGTCCGGGTTACCCGGGTACGTGCAACCACTTGGGCGGCAACGTGCTCCTATGCATCGGGATTCTAGGCATCCAGATGCCCATTTTCCGGCAGCGGGACGGGACCATATGGCGGCCGCCGCGGTACGCGGCCTCCCTTCGCCGCCTCGCGCCGCCTTGGGCGCTGGCGCGCGGGCGGAGCGAGCGAACCGGGATCCCGCATCGCACCAAGGCGGCTCGCGTGTCGGGGCTGCGCTGAGAGATGTGTACCTTTTGGTCATGCAGGCAGATATCCGGACCGAATGGATGAGGCCTTCGGTCCGCTTGTGGCGGATGCGACGGACCCAGGTCACGGCGACGGGGCTGGTCGCCGCCGCGGGTGCCGGGCTGGTCGCGGGCACCGCGGCCGGTGCCGGGATCGGCGCCGCGGCGGCGGCCGCCGCGCTCGCGATGGCCGTGGCGGCGGCCGTTTTCGCGCACAACAAGTACCGCTCCTGGGCGTACCGCGAGCGTGAGGAGGACCTGCTCGTGTCGCGCGGCGTGCTGATCCGCCGGGTCTCGGTGGTGCCGTACGGGCGGATGCAGTTCGTCGAGGTCACCGCCGGGCCGATGGAACGGTGGTTCCGGCTGGCCACGGTGCAGCTGCACACCGCCGCGGCGGCGAGCAACGCCCGGATACCGGGGCTGGAAAAGGACGAGGCCGCCCGCCTGCGGGACCGCCTGGCCACGCTGGGCGAGGCCAAGGCCGCCGGCCTGTGACCGACCAGCCCGCGCAGCCGGAGCTCCCCGGCCGACCTGACCTGCCGATGCCAACCGATCAGCCGATGCCAACCGATCAGCCGATGCCAACCGGCCAGCCGGGAAGACTCGGCCAGCCCGGCCAGCCCGGACAACCCGGCCAGCCCGGCCAGCCCGGACGACCCGATCAGCAGTGGCATCGCCTGCACCCGCTGTCGCCGCTGATCCAGGCGGGCCGCTTGCTGGCCGGCTTGCTGAGTGTCCTGGCCGTCACGCTCGCGCAGGACCGCAACGTCGGGTACCAGGCGCGCATACCGGAACTGATCCTGGTGGTCGTGCTGGCCGTCGGCGCGGTCGTCCGCTGGCTGGTCACCCGGTGGCGGCTGGACGGCAACACGCTGCGCATCGAGACAGGACTGCTGCGCCGGGACTCCAAACAGCTCCCGGTCACCCGGATCCAGGCCGTGGACGTGGTCCGGCCGTTCCTCGCCCGGGTGCTCGGCCTGGCCGAGCTGCGCATCAGGCTGGCCGGTTCCAGCGACCGCGCGGACGGGCGTCTGGCCTACCTGACCGAGCAGCAGGCGGCCAGCGTCCGCGCGATGCTGCTGGCCGCCCATTATGGTCTCGACCCCCAGACTCCCGAACCGGCCGAGCATCCGGTGAGCCAGGTTCCCGCCAGCCGGCTGATAGCCTCCTCGCTGCTGTCCGGCGGCCTCAGCTTCGCGGGGCTCGCCATCGCGGTGACGGCGGTCGCGCTCGCGGCACCGAAGGTCTTCCTCGGGCTGTACGGCACGCTGGCCGTGTACACGTTCGGCCTGGTGACCGCGACCTGGCGGCGGATCTCCTCCTCGTTCGGCTTCACCGTGGCGGTGTCGCCGGACGGGATACGGATCCGCCGCGGCCTGCTGGGCACCGTGGCTGAGACCATCCCGGTCCGGCGGATCCAGGCGGTGTCGATGGCGCAGCCGCTGCTGTGGCGTCCGGTCGGCTGGTGCCGGCTCCAGGTGGACGTGGCCGGGCACGAGGGCCACGACGAAGGCTCACGCCACGTCCGCAAGGACCTGCTCCCGGTGGGCAGTACCGCCGAGGCGGTCCACCTGGCGCAGCTGGTGCTCGGGCACGCCGCGCCGGTGCCCGCCAGACCGCCCCGGCGAGCCCGGATCAAGGCCCCGCTCAGCTACCATTTCCTGGCCGCGGGTCACGACGCGGAGATGGCGGTCGCCGTCACCGGCCGGATTAACCGCACGACCGTGTGGATGCGGCTGGAGAAGCTGCAGAGCGTCCGCTTCGTCCAGGGCCCGGTGCAGCGCAGGCTCGGCCTCGCGACGGTGCATGTCGACGCGGCCGGCCGGCGCGTGCACGTCATTTTCAAAGATCGTGATGCCGCCGCGGCGCAAGGACTGCTGGATGACCTCGCGGCCCTCAGCCGGACAGCCCGCCGGGCCGTGAGCGAAGTTTCCGCATCGGGTACCGATGGGGAGAATGTGAATCATGGACCCTGCACCCCTGCCTGACGATCGTTACCTTGACCGGGAGGAAAGCTGGCTCAAGTTCAACCAGCGCGTCCTCGAGCTGGCCGAGGACGAGTCGGTTCCGCTGCTTGAGCGGGTGCGGTTCCTGGCGATCTTCGCGAGCAACCTGGACGAGTTCTTCATGGTCCGGGTGGCCGGCCTGATGCGCCGGATGGCGGCGGGTTTCCCGACTGAGGGCAACGGGGTGAGGCTGCCCAGGCAGGTGCTCGACAACACGCTGGAGCTGGCCGGGGAGCTGACGGTCAGGCACGCCCGCGGCTTCACCGACCGCGTCCGCGGGGAGCTGGTCGACCGCGGCATTGAGATCCTGCGCTGGAAGGAGCTGTCCGACTCCGAGCGCGGCGGCCTGGCCGACCTGTTCCGGAGGCGCATCTATCCGGTGCTCACCCCGCTGGTGGTCGACCCGGCGCACCCGTTCCCTTTCATCTCGGGCCTGAGCCTGAACCTGGGCGTGATGATCGCCGACCCCAGGACCGAGGTCACCATGTTCGCCCGGGTCAAGGTGCCGCCGCTGCTGCCCAGGTTCCTCGCCGTGTCGCAGCACCGCTTCGTGCCGATCGAGGACGTGATCGCCGCGCACCTGGCTGACCTGTTCGTCGGGCTGGAGATCATCGAGCACCACGCGTTCCGGGTGACCAGGATCCGCGACCTCGAAGTGGACGAGGACCTCACTGGCAACCTGCTCCAGGCGATGGAGCGCGAGCTGCGCAAGCAGCGGTTCGAGCCGGCGGTCCGGCTGGAGGTCGAGGACCCGGTCTCGGAGGACGTGCTCAAACGCCTGGTCACCGAGCTCGACGTCGACCCCCGGGCGGTGTACCGGGTGCCGGGACCGCTGGACCTGGCCGGCCTGTCCGCGATCGCCGACCTGAATATCGGCGAGCTCAGGTACCCGGCGTTCGTCCCGTCCACCCGCGCGCTGCCCCGCGAGCAGAACATCTTCACCGCCATCGCGGAGCGCGACGTCATGGTCCAGCATCCGTACGACTCGTTCTCCGCGAGCGTGGAGCGGCTGATCGAGGAGGCGGCCGACGACTCGCGGGTGCTGGCCATCAAGCAGACCCTGTACCGCACCAGCGGCAAGTCGCCGCTCGTGGACGCGCTGATCGACGCGGCCGAGGAGGGCAAGCAGGTCGTGGTCGTGGTCGAGATCAAGGCCCGGTTCGACGAGCACGCCAACATCGCCTGGGCGCGCAAGCTGGAGCAGGCCGGCTGTCATGTCGTGTACGGCGTCGTCGGCCTGAAGACGCACTGCAAGATGACGCTGATCGTACGGGAGGAGGCCGACGGGAGCCTCAGGCGCTACTGTCACCTGGGCACCGGCAACTATCACCCCACGACCGCCCGGCTGTACGAGGACTTCGGCCTGTTCACCGCCGATCCCGCGGTCGGCGAGGACATCACCGCGCTGTTCAACCACCTGACCGGCTACAGCCGGACGCTCGCCTACGACGAGCTGCTCGTCGCCCCTGAAGAACTCCGCAACGGCATCGTCAGGCGGATCGACGAGCAGGCCGCGCTGGGCCCGGCCGGCCGGGTCAGGTTCAAGTCGAACGCGCTGGTCGATGAGGTGGTGGTCGACGCGCTGTACCGGGCGTCGCAGGCCGGCGTGCCGGTGGATCTGTGGATCAGGGGCATCTGCGGGCTGCGCCCGGGCATCCCGGGCCTGTCCGACAACATCAGGGTGCGCAGCGTGCTCGGCCGGTTCCTCGAGCACTCCCGCATCTACGCCTTCGGCGCCGAAGGAGCCGGCGAGGTCTGGATCGGCAGCGCCGACATGATGCACAGGAACCTGGACCGCCGGGTGGAGCTGCTGGTCCGGGTCAGCGATCCTGGCCACGTCAAGCGGCTGGGCAGCCTGATTGACCTGGGCATGGACGACGGCACCTCGTCCTGGTGGCTGAACGGCGACGGCGAATGGATCAGGCACAGCCGCGACGCGGACGGCAATCCGCTGCGGGACGTGCAGGAAACCTTGGTGAGCGACTGCCGGGCCCGCCCGGATGAATAACGCGGTCATCCGGGCGGCCGGCGCGGTGGTGTGGCGGCCGGGGCCGGATGGCGCCGAGATCTTGCTGGTTCACCGGGACAAGTACGACGACTGGTCGCTGCCCAAGGGCAAGCGCGAGCCCGGCGAGCACCGGCTGGTCACCGCGGTCCGCGAGGTCCAGGAGGAAACCAGCGTCCGCCCGGTACTCGGCCCGCGGCTGCGCAAGGTGTCATACCTGTTCCGCGGCGAGCCCAAACGGGTGGACTACTGGTCCGCGACCACGGCCGACGAGGCCAGGTCCAGCCACGAGGTCGACGCGGTCGCCTGGCTCCCGCTCGGCCAGGCCGGCCAGCGGCTCAGCTACTCCCGCGACCAGGAAGTCGTCTCCGGCCTGATCCCGCGGCCGACCGTCCCGCTGATCATCGTCCGGCACGCCTCCGCCAGGCCAAAGCGCGGCGACGACCTGGGCCGCCGGCTCGACGCGCACGGGGCACGGGACGCCGCGGCGCTGGCCGGCCTGCTCGCCTGCTTCGCGCCGCGGGCCCGGGTGCTCAGCTCACCCGCGCGCCGCTGCGCCGACACGGTCCGCCCGTACGCCGCCGTCGCCGCGGTGGAGGTTGAACAAACCCCAGATCTCATAACGGACGGTGGTACCACCCCTGAGCCGCTCATCCAGGCCCTGGTGCGAGCGGCCCGGCCCGCCGTCGTCTGCGTGCACCGCGAGAACCTCGGCGCGGTGCTGCACGCGGCCTGCGCGGCTCTCGGGGCCGCCTCGCCGGCCAAGCCCGGATTGCCCAAGGGGGCCTTCTGGGTGCTGCACGCCGGGCCAGCGGTCACGATTGAGCGCTACCGGCCGCTCCAGCCCGCCGCCGCCTGATGAGGCGGTATCCGACGTAGGCCACCAGCAGCACGCCCAGCGCGATGAGGAAGTACAGCGAGTAGCGGTTCACGTCCCGGTAGATCGCGTCGATGTTGTCGCCGGCCACGTAGCCGATCGTGAGCCAGGTGCCCACCCAGGCGCACGCGCCGATCGCGTTGAAGACCGTGAACGTGAGCCAGCGCATCTGGGTGATGCCCGCGATGATCCCGTTCGCTTCGCGCAGGCCCACGATGTACCGGGCGACGAGCACCACGAACCCGCCGTACCTGGACACGATGGACTCGGCCCGGTCCAGATGATGGGGCTTGATGAGCACGTACTTGCCGTAGTGCAGGACGATCTCGCGCCCGGCGAACCGGCCGATCAGGTAGCCGATCTCCGCGCCGGTGAACGAGGTGAGCACGGCGACCACCCCGACCACGACGACGTTCAGCCCGGCCCGGCCGGTCCCGGCGAAGATCGCGCCCGCGATCAGCGAGAATTCTCCGGGCACCACCGGGACACCGATGTTCTCCAGCAACAGCAGGAGCGCGATCAGCCAGTAGCCGTAGTGATCGAGCGGGCCTTCGAGCGATTTCAGGAACCCCGGCAGCGGCTGTGCGGCGGCGATTACGTGCACGTTGAGTCCGCGAGCGCGGCGGCTACCGGGCCAGCGGTGAGCTCGATCTGCCAGGGCCGCGCGCCGTAGCGGGCGAGGGCGACGGCGATGGAGTCGGCGTTAGACGGCTGCGGGGGCTCCCAGCTGAGCCGGCGCACCGCGTCGGGGGAGAGCAGGTTCTCCAGCGGTAGTGCGTTCGCCTCGGCCAGCGTGGCCAGCGCCTGCCGCGCGGCGGCGAGCCGGGCGGCGGCGGCCGGGTCGCGCTCGGACCAGCGGTGGGTCGGCGGCGGGCCGTTCTGGGTCGCGCCGCCGACCGTCTCGGGCAGGTCGCTGTCTTCCTGACCGCGTGCCTCCCGGATGGCGGCGAGCCACTCCTTCTCGTGGCGCCGCGCATTGCGTCCGGTAAACCCCGTGATGCGCATCAATTGAGTATGGCCGGCTAGCGTCCCCGGCGCGGAACGGGCCGCTTCGATGATGGCCGCGTCGGGCAGCACCCGGCGCGGTGACAGGTCGGCTTCCTGGGCGATCCTGTCCCTGGCGGTCCACAGCTCCCGCACCACCGCGAGCCCGCGGCGGGACTGCACCCGGTGGATGCCCGACGTGCGCCGCCATGGCTCGGGCCGGGAGGGCGGCGGCTCGGCCGTGAGCACGGCCGCGAATTCCTGCCTGGCCCACTCCGCCTTGCCTTGCTCGGCGAGCTGCGCGGCCAGCGCGTTGCGCAGATCGACCAGCACCTCGACGTCCAGCGCCGCGTACCTGAGCAGTTCGGGACGCAGCGGCCGTGCCGACCAGTCCGCGGCCGAATGTCCCTTCTCCAGGTGATAGCCCAGCACTTCTTCCACCAGCGTGCCGAGCGCCACCCGCGGGTAGCCGAGCAGCCGCCCGGCCAGTTCGGTGTCGAACAGCTTCCGCGGCCGGTAGCCGACCTCGGCCAGGCACGGCAGGTCCTGTGAAGCCGCGTGCAGCACGGCTTCCGCGTCCGCCAGCGCCGCATCCACACCGGACAGGTCAGGGCAGGCGATCGGGTCGATGAGGGCCGTGCCCGACCCCTCGCGGCGCAACTGCACGAGGTAAGCACGTTGCCCATAGCGGTAACCCGATGCTCGTTCTGCGTCTACGGCCACGGGACCGGAGCCGCCGGTCAGCGCCGAGATGACCGCGGCCAGCGCGGCGCTGGTCTGCGTCACCGGCGGCAGGCCCTCACGGGGTTCAAGCAGCGGAACCGGCCCGGGATGATCCTCCGCGGTCACCGGTGCTCACCGGGCAGGGCCCGCGTGCCCAGCGGTTCCAGGCCGGCCGCGGCGGCCAGGCAGGCGCACCAGGCGACCACGTGCCCGGCCAGCGCCGGGTCCTCGCCCGGCGACCAGGAAGCGCGCAGCTCAAAGCCGGTCGTCGGCGGCTCGTCAGACTTCGCCCCGTACCCCTCGGTGATGACCCGGGTGACCGTACCGCTCTCCGCCGCGCAACCCGGTACCTCAAGCGCCTCGGTCAGCCAGCTCCAGCCGACCTCGCCGAGCAGCGGATCCGCCGCGACCTCCGGCTCGATGTCCGCACGGACGTACGCGACCAGCCGGAACACGCCGGACCAGCCCTGCTGGCCCGCGGGGTCGTACAGCAGCACCAGCCGGCCCGAGGCCACCTCGTCTCCGTCCCGGTACACGGTCGCGGCGACGGCGGTGGCGTACGGGGCGAGCCGTCTGGGAGCCGGCGCTTCTTCGAACTCGAAATGGTCCGCGCCCGCGTCGGCCGCGCTCACCTCGTTCAGGCCTGAACGGAAATCGGCGACGGCCGCGTCGAACGCCTGAACCTCCGCGGTAGCCGACCTCATGACCTGAGCGTACGTGATCGCCCGAGACGCCCGTTCAGGCTGCCCGGGACACGCTGCCGACGGTCATGTACCCGGGCACCGCCGGGCCGATGATCAGCGCGGTGCCGCACCTGATGCACCCCCACTCCGGGCAGTCCAGATCCGGGTGCCCCCCTGGCACGTCGGGGCAGTCCTCCGCGTGAAACCGCTCGAAAAGCCGCTCGTCCCTGCATTCGGGACAGTAGCGGTATTCGGCGCAGCGCTGGATCATCCGGGCGACCTCCTCACAACGAGGGACACTGCTGCCGATAGTGGCACGGCGTTGGCGCGATTCGTGGGATCTCCGGCGGCGTGTCTGCCGTCGGCCGTCCGCGCCGCATGTGAGACGATCCCAGACGTGACCGCCGTCCAGACGAACAATGCCCCGTTCTTGCGCGCGTGCCGGCGAGAGCCGGTGCCCTACACGCCCGTCTGGTTCATGCGGCAGGCCGGCCGGTCGCTGCCTGAGTACCACCGGGTGCGGGAAGGCATCCCGATGCTGGAGTCCTGCACTCACCCCGAGCTGATCACCGAGATCACCATGCAGCCGATGCGCAGGTACGACGTGGACGCCGCCATCTTGTTCAGCGACATCGTGGTGCCGCTGCGGGCGGTCGGGGTGAACGTCGACATCAAGCCCGGGGTCGGCCCGGTGGTGGACCAGCCGGTGCGGACCGCCGCCGACCTGGCGGCCCTGCGCGGGCTGGAGCCCGACGACGTGCCCTACGTGACCGAGGCGATCCGGATGCTCGTCGCGGAGCTGGGCGAGCGCCCGCTGATCGGCTTCGCCGGCGGCCCGTTCACGCTCGCCTCCTACCTGGTGGAGGGCGGTCCGTCCAAGAGCCACGACCGGACCAAGGCGCTCATGTACGGGGACCCGCAACTGTGGCACGCGCTGCTCGGCAGGCTGGCCGACCTCACGATCTCGTTCCTCCAGATCCAGGTGGCCGCCGGGGCGTCAGCCGTGCAGCTGTTCGACTCCTGGGCAGGCGCGGTCGGGCCGGATGACTACCGCCACGCGATCTTGCCGCACACCAGCCGGATCTTCGGCGCGCTGGAGCCGGCCGGGGTGCCGCGGATTCATTTCGGCGTCGGCACCGGTGAGCTGCTCGGCCTGATGGGGGAGGCGGGCGCCGACGTGGTGGGCGTGGACTGGCGGATCCCGCTGGACGAGGCCGCCCGCCGGGTCGAGCCGGGCAAGGCGCTGCAAGGCAACCTGGACCCGGCCATCTTGCTGGCGCCCTGGGACGTCATCTCCGAACGTGCCGTGGACGTGATCAACCGCGGCCGCACCGCCGAGGGGCACGTCTTCAACCTGGGACACGGCGTCCTTCCCGGCACCGACCCGGACGTGCTGGCCCGCCTGACCGATCTGGTCCACGCCGAGTCCGGGCGCTGAACGTCAGTCGCTAGGCGGCCCGCCGGCGGAGGATCCAGCGGCGGGTGCGGAGGGTGCCGAAGGCGGCCAGGGCGGCGAGCACGAGGAACGGGGCGAGCGCGCCGAGGATGGCCAGCACCCAGTCAACCGTGATGCGCAGCGCGCGCCAGCCACCGGTCAGGCCGGCGGCCAGGCTGGGCGGGGGCTTCGGCTTGGCGTGCTTGACCGCGGGCCTGGCCTTCGAGCCGACGATCGTCATGTTCACCGTGGCGTAGCTGGTCTCCCCGCCGAGCGCCCGCTGCTGCGCCTCGATGGTCTCCAGGTCCGACTCCTCGGAGTTGATCTGGTTCTGCACGGTCAGCAGGTCGCCGACCGAGCCGGCGTGGGACAGCAGCGTGCGCAGCTGAGCGATGGCCGCCTGATCCGAGGTGACCTGGCTGTTCACGTCAGCCACCTGCTCGGTGACATCCTGCGCCTGCTGGTTCAGCTTCAGCCGGGTGCCGAGCCCGGCCAGCCGGGCCAGCGCGGCCGGGTAGCCGCTGACCGGGATCTTCAGCTCGATGCTCGCGCTGGCTCCCGAATCCGACGAACTGGCCTCCTGCGCGACGTAGCCGCCGGCCGCCTCCGCGACCTGCGCGGCCGCGGTGGTCCCGTCGGTTACCTGGGGCACCCGCACGGTCAGCCAGGCGGTGTACACGATCGCGCTGCCCGCGCTCACCCGCGCGGTGGTGCCCGTGCCCCCGGCGTTCGTGCCGCCGGTGCTCTTGCTCGCGGCCTGGCCGCCGGCCGCGCTGGCCGCCGCGCTCGGCGCCTGTGCCACTGCCGCGGCCCCGTTGCCCGCCGCGGAGCTCGCGGTGCTGCTGGCCGAGCCGGAGCAGGCCGCCAGCGCGAAGGTACCGCTGGCCAGCAGGGCCAGCGCCTGGATTGCCCGTGTGTTGCGCATGCCGGTGAGACGGGAGCGTGCCGCGGCGCGGTTCCGGGGCCAGGGTCACGATTGCGCCGCGCTCTGGTTACCGTTATGACCATGGAACGGCATGTGGTGATCGTCGGCGGCGGGATCGCCGGGCTCGCGGCGGCGTTTTTCTTGCGCGAGACGCCGGTCAGGGTGACCGTGCTGGAGGGATCGCCGCGGCTGGGCGGCAAGCTGGCCGTGTCCGAGATCGCCGGCATGGC
>Ga0126381_100002081_pt1 | contig 21590 bp, 17 predicted proteins | sample PanSoiMetPlot_28_FD_96465 | JGI IMG/M metagenome (GOLD analysis project Ga0126381, IMG submission 96465) | Tropical forest soil microbial communities from Panama - MetaG Plot_28 | ecosystem: Environmental > Terrestrial > Soil > Tropical forest > Bulk soil | place: Panama | collected 2016-02-17
CAGGACAATTTCAAGGGCTGAGATCAGATTACGTGAAGGGCCGCTTGCGGGCGCGGCCCTGTGCGCCCGATTGACGTCCGCGCTTCCACCAAGGGGACGCCCGAACGACCGCGGTTCGGGCGATCCATCCTGCAGGGTAATCGTCCTTAGCCTGAAGCAGTAGAGTAAGCATCCGTCCAGAGCGGCACGTGCGCCTCAGTTGTTTGCACACATCGGGCAACGTCGCTCGGCTCAGTTAGAATCCGACCGTTCCATTGTCTTAGGCAGCGTGGCCAGATAGTCGAACGATAGCCATCCCCGTCGCGGATCAATCCGCGCTATCCTCACGCGAATCGGCGTCTGGCTCATCACGTTGGGTGCTCCGCGCAGTGCGCCTCTAACCGCATAGTCGTCCAGCTCAGCGCTGACACCGTCGCGCGTGACCGTCGCGCCAAGTTCACGGCCGCAGGCATGGCGCTGCAAATAGGCAAGCGTCCAATAACGCCGAGCGCGACGCTCCAGGTCTTTCGCCTCGGCTTCCGCGTTCTCCGTGTTTGCCAGAATTTTTAAAATGCTATCGGCATCGTACGGCAGCACGGCGGAACCAGCGATGGCACTCACGAGTTGGCGTTGAAGGACCAGATCCGCATAGCGTCGGATTGGAGAACTCAGTTGCGCATAGCATGGCAGTCCTGCGCCGGCGTGGAATTCGGGATGCACCGACAATCGCGCCCGGACCGCGATTGAATCTTGTGCCGCAGGCTGCACGCGATAGATGATCGGGATCCGGTGTTCCGCCGCGTAACTGGCGGCGAGAAAATTGTTCAGCACCATGAATTCAGCAACCAGCATGCGGCTCGGCGAGTTCGGGTCGAGAAGCTCTATTTCGATCTGGTCGCCGCGGACGCGGACCTTGGGCTCGCGCCGCTGGGTCAGGATGGCGCCCGCGCGCTTGCGGCGCTCGCGCAATTTGGCCGCTGCCGCCTGTAGCATCCGCAATGCTGCGGCGATCTCGCTTTTGCCCTCGTCCGTACCGCCCAGCAAGCGATCGGCCTCGGTATAGCTAAGACGGCAATCGATGCCGAGATTTGCGGGCGCGATCGAGCTGCTCAGCAATTCGCCGTTGGGCCCAAGCACCACCCACGTGCTCAGCACCGGCCGCTGCTCGCCGGCCATCAGGCTTGCGCGCCGGCAGCCGATTTCATCGGGCAGCATCCTCACTGTGATCTCCGGCAGATAAACGGTGGTGGAGCGGGCGGCCGCCTCACGATCGATCGCGCCGTCTCGCGCTACAAAATCCGCGACCAGGGCGATATGTATTCCGACGCGCACGCATCCGTCCGGCGTAATTTCACAACTGAGCGCGTCATCTATCTCCAGCGTTTCCTCGTCGTCGATCGTAAACGTGACCGGGCCCATGCTCTGGGCCCGATCGATCGGCATGGCGGCGATTGCCTCGGTCTCGGCTGCAGGGCTGAACATCATGGGCAATGCGCCAATCGCCGCGAAGCGCGGAGCTTCCGGTGCGGCTCCAAGCCGATCCAGCACTTCGTAAGCGACGTCGACCGGATCTATTTCGCTGGCAGCCTGCGCAAGCATGACCGTCAACTCCTGGCTTCGCGTAGCCGGATTTTTCAGATATCGCTGTAGTTCGGTGATCAACGGTGTGACATCTTCAGCCGGAAACGTGGATCGATTGACGCCCGGCTCGCCGGCAATGACGGCTCCCAGCAGCTCGCGCGTGCGCTTTCCCTCCTCGCTGTGCATTCGCGCGCGGCTCTCCTGCACCCGGATTCGCTCCACCTGCTCGGCGCTGCGCGCCAGGAACTCGCGATTGCGGCGGACAAAGTAGATGCGATCGGCAAGTAGCGCCTCGAGCATCACGGCCGCTCCGGCACTGGTGCGCCGGCCGAAGAAGAGTTCGGCCAAATCGTCGGCGGTAAACGCGCGTCCCTGCTCCTGCACCACCTCCCACAGCAGCATGAGATCGACTTCGCCGCGCAGCGGCGCCTTTTCCGACTCCAGCGCGGCGAGCCGTCTCGCTTGATCCCCCTCGCCATCGGCGTGCGCCGCGCCGTACCGCATCATCACGAGTTCACGCGCGATCGTGCGCTCATGTCCGGTCAGGTCGCGAATCGTCAGCTTGTCGCCTTGTTCGCGGACCACGACCCCCGCGCGCAGGCCGCCTCGCTCGAGGTATTCCACCAGCATACCTGTGTATTTTATTGGCGAGCCCACCAGTCTATCTATTGTGACGGCGACCGCTAGCGAAGACCATATGCAAACCGGTGTAGCGGGCGCTGGTCAGGTGGTTCGAGCGGTAAATGGTGAGATGAGACAGTGACGGTTCCAATGCTGGTTGCGAATTCATTTCTCGAAGACCTGGCGCTCGTGCTGTGCGTGGCCGCCGTCACGACGATGGTGTTTGAGGGGCTAGCTCAACCCGTGGTGGTCGGCTATCTGCTCGCCGGCATGATCGTCGGTCCGTACACGCCAGGTATTCTGGTCGATGCGGCCAGAATCCATGACGTTTCCGAGTTGGGCGTAATCCTGCTGATGTTCGCGCTCGGGCTGGAATTCAGCGTCCGGCGCCTGCTGCGACTCGGTCCACGTGCGGCATTCGTTACCGCAGTGCAGGTCGGACTGATGCTTTGGCTTGGCTACATTTGCGGGCGCGCGCTCGGGTGGAGCGTGCTCACGAGCATCTTCACCGGCGCGCTGCTTTCAATCTCTTCAACCACGATCGTGGCCAAGGCGTTTGCCGAACAGCAGGTCGGCTCGAGCCTGCGCGAGCTCGCCCTGGGCGTGCTGCTATGCGAGGACCTGGTCGCGGTAATCATGCTCGCCGTGCTGACACCGCTAGGCGCTGGCGCTTCGTTCAATACCGTTGCGCTTGAGTGGACCGGCGCGCGTCTCGCGATCTACCTTGTCGCCACGGTGGGCGGCGGAATCCTGCTCATCCCGCCGCTGGTGCATCTGGTCGTGCGTATGAATCGCGACGAGATTCTGCTTGTGACCAGTCTCGCGATCTGCTTCGCCTTTGCGATGGAAGCCGAGCGCGCCGGCTACTCGGTCGCGCTCGGCGCGTTCCTGGCTGGTTCGCTGGTTGCTGAATCGGGCCAGGCTGAGCGGCTGGTCGAACTTATCCGGCCGCTGCGCGACACGTTCGCCGCGGTCTTTTTTGTTTCGGTCGGGATGATGATCGACCCGCGGCTCATCGCGTCTCATTGGCACGCCCTGGCATTGCTTACGGCGGTACTGATTGGCGGCAAGGTGGTCGGGGTCACGACCGGAGCGATGCTCTCCGGAACAACCGCGGCATTGGCCGTGCAGACCGGCTTTTGCCTGGCGCAGATTGGCGAGTTCTCTTTCATTATCGCGGGCGTGGGAATCTCGACGGGCGCGGCTGAAAGCTTCCTCTACTCGGTCGCAGTGGCAATCTCAGCGCTAACCACCTTTACGACACCGTTCATGATTCGCGCGTCCGCGCCGGTGGCCTCGATGGTGGAGCGGCGCGCGCCGCACGCGCTGGGCCGCCTGCAACAGGTGTATGACGCATGGGTCGATCGGGTGAGCGCAAGACACGGCGCTGCGGATGCACGGCCTGGGATCGGAGTGCCGGTTTTTTTCCTGGCCGCCGGTGCATTGTGCGTAGCGGCCGTGGTTATCTCATTTAGTGTCGCGGATCGCCCGATCCAAAAGATCATGATCGCTCACGGAATCGCGCGATCGCAGATTGGAACCGCGATCGATCTTCTGGGCCTTGCGGTGGCGGCGATCGGGATGGCCGCGATGCTCTTCGGCGCGCGCAATCTGGCCGGGCGTCTCGCCGATCATCGATCGCCCGCCGGACCAGGCACGCTGCAGGATTGGGAGCGTGGCGTGATGATGCAAATTCTGCAGCTTGCGATAATGATTTGCTGCGGACTGCTGATGCTCGCCATACTGCAGCCGTTTTTGCAGCTCAGCGAGGGCATTGCCATAATTGCGCTGATGATGGTCGCGATAGTCGTGGTTCTGTGGCGCGGCGCGCGCCGCATCGCCGGCTTTTAGCAATAATTCCATGTTTTGATCGATAAGCGTCGCGATGCCCGGGAAAACAATCAGCTTCGAACTGCCAGATGACCTGTGGACGACGCTCCTCGAGCTGGCGGATGCGCTAGGTATCGCAAGCGCGGAAGAGGCCGCAATAATTGCCATCGCGGAATGGACTTCGCGGCGCAAGTCCGAATTGGACGATCGCGATCCGGCGCAGAAATACTTTGTCAATGAGGCGCTCGACCAACTGGCCACAGGTATGCAACAAAAGCCGCCGAAAAAAAGTTGACCGTGAGCGCGCCCTCACCGGACACGCTCAGTGCCACGGCTCGCGCATCACTTCGGTGTCGCCGGTCTCCTGGTTCACCAGCAGGAATTCGATAGAGCGATAACTGCCCTTTGGAAAGAACACGTAACCACTCTGAGTGAAGTCGCGGCGGACCTCGCCCGGTTGCAATGCCAGCGCTTGTAGTTGCGCGTTGGCCTGCGCGTCGGCCTTGTTAGCGCCATTCTGGATACCGCTGAACACTCCCGCGCCGCCGCCGGTGGCTGCTCCGATTATCGCGCCGCTTCCCGCTCCGCTGAATCCGGAAAATCCATTCACGACCGATCCGATAGCGGCCCCGAGCCCGGCACCAAGGGCGCCGCCGGCCACACCGCCGACCGCCCCGCTGGTAAGTGCCGCCTTTAGTTCACCCGAGCCGCCGGCTTGGCGCGCGGCCTCGCCGGGCGGCAGGGGTGCGACGCGTTCGCCATTATCATTCAGCGCGAAGATCTGATTCGGCACGATGTTGCGCGGAATATCGCTGCCATTGGCGACGGATACATATAGCGGCTGGACGTCGCCGATCGGCGCACTTGGATCTGTCAGCACGTTGAGCTGTCCGGGTTGAGGCGTGGCGACAATTTTGGGTGTGTTCTTGAGCGGTGCTGACGCGAAGCCGCATCCCGCCACCATTGCCAGAGCGCAGTAGCGCCTGGCCGATGACCGGAACCGCGACAGATTTCCCATGCACCGATTGTAATGCCGGGCAGGATGCCGCGATCAAGCGTTGTCGGTACGCTTTGCACGCTGAGAGGACGACTTGCGCAGCCGCTTGGCGAGCTAGAAGATCGCGGGCACGAAGCCTCGCTGCCGCTGTGAGGTATCGGCAGGCGTAAAAAGGGCGAAGGGGGGATCATAGGATGCTGGACGTCCGCGTCGCGCTCAGTGATCAACCGAATAGCGTCTCGTCATCGTCAGTTGGCAACAGCGTCGGCGTTTCTCCGCGGCTCGTCAGTGGATGCCTCTATCTCTTCGCAGCGCCGTTTTGCGGTTTTGGCCTGTACGCGTTCACGATGGGACTGTGGAGCCTGCTTTCAGGCGATCTTGCCGGCGGGGCGTATGCCGGCGCTTTCGGTGTCGGTTTCAGCGCGGTGGGCTTCGGCCTCGTTTACCTACTGCGCCGCGGTGCCCGAGTTGTGCAGGCGCAGGAGCGAATGCGCACCGAGAATCCCGACCGACCCTGGCTCTGGCGCGAGGATTGGGCCGCCGGGCGTATCGCGGCCTCCGGCGGCGTCCTCCCGATGGTACTCGTCGGAGGCGCCGTGCTCTGCTTCGGTGCGAGCGCTCCGATCATCTATGTGATCCCGCGTGAGCTTGCGCGCCACAATGCAGCTATTCTGATGATCCTGCTGTTCCCGTTTGCCGGCTTCGTGATGCTCGTTCAAGCAGTGCGGGCGGCGGCGCGATGGCGTGTCGTGCGCGGGGCGGCCTTCGAGATGGACTCGGTGCCGGGTCAGATCGGCGGCACGCTGGCCGGCCGCATTGTTCTGCCTGCGGGCGTCATACCGAACGGCGAATTTACGCTCGTGCTCCGCTGCGTAAACCGCGTGACCACCAACAGCGGCAACTCGAGCTCCACCTGGGAGCACGTGCTGTGGACCGACGAGCGCGTTGCGCTCTCGGACGGCGCGGCCATTCCGGTCGCATTCTATATCGCGGCGGACATGCCCAGCTCCGACTTTCGCAATGTGCGCAACGAAATCATCTGGCGAATGAGCGCGACGGGGCCGACCGCGGCCGGCAAGTTCGACGCGCTATTCGAAGTTCCGGTGTTCAAGGTGGCGGAAACCGCCGATCAGGAACGCAAGGCCGTGGAGGTCCGCGCCGAGGAACATCGGCAACTTGAAACCTATGTGCATCCGGCAGCCTCGCGTATCGCGCTGCGCCTGACTCCGGGCGGCGCGACCGAAGTGTATTTTCCGCCACTGCGCAATCCGGGTGCGGCGCTCGCAACCGTGGTTTTCACCGCGATATGGAGCGCCATCCTGTGGTTCATCCACGCCGCGCACGCGCCGCGCATATTCTTGTACGGATGGGGTTTCTTCGACGCCATCATGGTGCTGATACTGCTGAGCATGGTGGCGGCGGTGCGCGTGCGCGTGGGCATGGACGAGATTACTATCGACAAGTCGCTCGCCGGGATGGTCTATTCGCGCCGGCGCATCCGGGATGGCGACGTCAAAAGCGTATCGACGATACCCGGGATGACAGTGAACAACGAAGTGTACAGTCAGCTTCGCATCACGTACGGTGCAGGGCGCACGTTCGATTTCGCCGACGGTATTCGCGACAAGCGTGAAGCGGATTGGCTGGCGGATCAGATCGCGCAGCGCCTGGGACTGAAGCAGTAAGGCAAGCGGCCGCGCATCGGGCATACGGCACGCCGGGGTGGCGAAACGGCAGACGCAGGGGACTTAAAATCCCCTGGGAGGCAACTCCCGTGCGGGTTCAAGTCCCGCCCCCGGCACTCAATTTCATCAATCGTAATTAGGTCAGAGATTCTGGATTTGAAGGAGCGTCACGTATCCCCCGCGAGGGAGCAGGGGCTGACCGCCGAAATTGTCGCGGCGATTCCAAATTTTGCGAAAGCTCATCATTCACGCAAAGAAAAGCAGCGCTTCGGCTCGCCGACGCGAGGGCGGACTATCATACGCAGGCACGCTATGATGAGATTTTCGCGGAACTGCGCAAGCATCATAGTGAGGAACAGATAGTCGCGCTTGGCTGCAAGACCGACATCTGTTGGGGTGTGGCCGCCTGGTCCACCCGCTTAATCTGCCTGTTATCGGAGAGTCGTGTGCGATTCCATTGAAGGCAGTTTCCGGCTAACCGGCACTTGTACTTTCTTCTGAAATTAAAACATTGACCGTCGCAAGAGCGGATGACTAAATCCGCTCGATGCTGATCGGATGCCATTGCGCGGAACGGGAAATATTTCAATTTCTAGAGCTCAAAAATTTTTGCTTATCAGTGACGATCTTCGCTTGCATGATCTTTGTACTTTTGTTTTCCTTGCATGCGATTAATTTCCAAAAATTAGCTTCGGGCAGCATACCATCGCTGGAATTCCTCTTTTCCTTGTTAACTCAGCCCCGGAATAGTTATTGCTCGGAGCAAGTCGGCGATCCGCCGCAGATAGCATAGGAGTGCCACGGCCCCCATGGCCTTGAATTTCAGCTTGGAAGGCCGAAGCACTTTCAGACTCTTGGGTTTGGGTTTGGGCGAGGGCGTGAGACCTTTCAAAACCCCTTTTTTCGCGCGGGGGAGGTTCGATGAACAAAAGGCTGATTGCTTTTGCGCTGACGGCGCTTTTGGCTTTGACTTGTCTGCGGTCGCTCGTCGCTCAGTCGCAAAATCCTATTCAGATCGAGAACGCAAATCCCGGAACAGCCGGCTGGCTGCTGACGAATCCGGCCACTGACAACACAATCGCCGGTTACGCCAACCTGACGAGTGTGAACAAGGGCGGGCAGATTAAATTATTTGTCACGACCACGGATCCGCAGTATCAAATCTCAGTTTACCGAATGGGCTTCTACCAGGGACTCGGCGGCCGTTTGATGCTCGGTCCTGTCACCGTAAATGGCACTCAGCAGGTAATCCCGACGCCGAATCCTACCACAGGGTTTCTCGAATGTAATTGGACAAATCCTTACATTTTGACCACTCTGAGCAATTGGACCAGCGGAATCTATTTAGCGAAGCTCACCGGAACGACTTCGGGCAAGCAGTCCTACATCATTTTCGTCGTGCGCGACGATGCGAGAGCATCTGATCTACTGTTTCAACAAAGTACCAATAGCTACCAGGCGTATAACAACTGGGGCGGTAAGTCGCTATATGCATTCAACAGTTCATCCGCGCCTACGATCAATACGCAGGGAGCCTCTTCAAGCGCCTATCCCGCTGTCATGGTTTCGTATAACAGACCGTATGCCGCGATTAATCGAGGCAGCGGCGATTTCTTCAGCTGGGAATTCAATATGCTGGCCTTCCTCGAGGAACAGGGCTACGACGTCAGCTATACAACAGATGTGGATTCGCATGCCAGCCCTTCACTTTTGCTTGAGCATAAGGGTTTCCTGATCGTCGGTCATGACGAATACTGGTCCTGGGAAATGCGCAACAATATCACCGCAGCACGCGACGCAGGAGTTAACCTCCGCCAATGAATGCTTTTGGCAAATCCGTTACCAACCAAGCGCGATAACAGGTGCTCCCAATCGAACGATCGTGGCCTATAAGGAAGCCGCATCCCAGGATCCGGATGCCGCAAATTCCTCTACTAATTACCTGATTACCACGCAATGGCGTTTCCCGCATAGCTCTTATCCCGCAACACCGGAAGATTCTCTGATCGGTCAGATGTATAACGGCTTCGAACCCGCCAGCGATCCGATTGTAATCGGCGACACCTCGAATTGGGTATTCGACAATTCCGGATTACACAGCGGCGATAGCTTGCCGGGACTTCTCGGGTACGAGGTGGACCAGGTGGATGCGGGTTCCCCTCCTGGTACGATTACCCTCACCAGTTCTCCATACCAACAGAACGGTACGCACGTGGGTGACATGAGTCTCTATCAAGCGAGCAGTGGCGCCTGGGTATTTTCTACCGGTAGCATGGATTGGACGTACGGCCTCTCTGACATAAGCCCCTATAGTCCATCGCCATCGCGGGTGAATCCTGCGGCAGAACAAATTACGGTGAACGTGCTCAACCAATTTATTTCCGGCGCACCCACCCCGACTCCGAGCGGCTCCGTCACTCCTTCGCCCACGGCCACTTCGTCGGCGACCCCCACTCCAGTGCTGAGCCCAACACCCATCCCGACATCAACTCCAGTCATCACACCCATTCCCACGCCCACGCGGACTATCGCCCCGACCCCGACGGCCACTCCGACTCCTACCGGCAACTCGACCCTTACCGTAGTGTCGCCGGTTAATGGCGCGACCATCAGTGGAACGATTGTTATTCAGAATAAGGTGTCATCGAACGTATGGTGGGCGAAGAACTATCCGGATGGGACGGGCAACGGCGGCGTATGCGGGCCTTCGGCTGGCAACTGTAACATCACCTTCGATACGACAACGATGAATGGGCCGCACACCTTGGTTATCAAGGCATTCTCGAGTAGCAATGCCGTGCTGGCTACAGTTTCAGTAGCAGTGACAGTCAACAATCAAGTAATATCAACACCGACGCCCAACCCAACCACGACACCGGTGGCGACACCCACGCCGGGTGCGACGCTGACAGTAGTGTCTCCGGCCAGCGGTGCGACCATCAGCGGAACCACCGTAATTCAGACTAAAGTGTCGTCGAACGTGTCCTGGGCCAAGAACTACCCCGACGGCACGGGCAACGGTGGCGTGTGCAGCCCGTCCGCCGGAAACTGCAATATCAGTTTCAACACAACGACGGTCGCAAATGGCCAGCACACTTTGGTAATCAAAGCGTTCTCAACCAATAATACGGTGCTAACGACCGTATCCGAGCCAGTACAAGTGAGCAATTGAAAAACCACACCTCGCATTCAACCGAGGTTGCAGGCGCAGGGCTGGCGGTCAGGATTATTAGATATCTGCGGAGTAAGAGAAAAGTATGAAACGCCTCCTAACAACAACGTTCACGATGCTTGCGGGCATTTGCATAATACTGCTTTGCGCTGGGTTTAATTTCAAGAATCCGAAAAAGCATCCTTTTGCGATATGTTTAAGGGATTGCCTGAACAGCACATTTAACAGCAAGAGCTGCGACTGCAATACCCAATGCCGTGATCAGGTCGGTGCACTTCGACTAAGTGGGGATGAGTACGACGAAGGTTTTGCCAATTGCACGGTGGAGTGTCAGGGTAACTGTAGCATGGCAGCGACGCTCGATTGTCGGCCAAGCTGCTTGAGCTTGCTGCAGAAATAGCCAACTTGCCGCTGTGAGTTGGTGATGCACTGGTCAGACTGGACGAGATTTCACGACGGGCTATCGATTCCTCAAGGCCTCCAGTTCTTCAAGTGTCCGCGGCCAGTCGTCATGCATCAGGCGCGAGAATGCTCGATCCGCGAGCAGACGGCCGCCGGTCTGACACTGCGCGCAATAATTCGTCTCATTGCTCGCGTAGCGGATCCGCTGGACGCGCGCACCGCATCGCGGACACTGCTTACCATATCGTCCATGAACGGCCATTTCAGGCCTGAACGCGGTCACATTTTCGGGAAATTTGTCTGCGGCCTCGGCCCGCAGGCGATCAATCCATTCCACGAGCGTCGCGCGCGTCGCCTGATAGAGTCGTTCCATTTCGTCGCCGATGAGGTTTTGCGTGAGCGCGAGTGGCGACAGGCGCGCGCGATACAGTATCTCGTCGGAATAGGCATTGCCGATACCGCTGATTATATGAGGATCGGTGAGCGCACGTTTGAGCGTGTGATTGGAGGCGCGCAAAGCACAGGCAAATGCGGCAAGACTTGCGTCCAGCGGCTCGATGCCGCCCGCGTCAAGCTCCCCGAGCGCGCGTTCTTCTTGCACGAGGTAAAGTGCGGCGCGGCGCTGCGTGCCGGCCTCCGTCAGCCATAGCCATCCGTTGTCGAATTGGAAGGTCGCGAGAAGATTGCGACCGCCCGCTTTGGGAGCAGCCGCGCCCCAGTGTAGGCGCCCCGCTACCTTGAGATGGAACACCAGCCAGAGTTCGCTGGTCAGTCCGATGGCGAGCTGTTTGCCCACGCGGCGGATGTCGGTAACCGCAAGCCCGGTCGCAGCGCTCAACGGAGGTTCTGCCGTGCGCAGCAGGAACGGCGACTTCAACTGCAAGCGCAGCAGCCGGTGGCCGACAATGCGCTTCTCAAGCGCTTCCCGGTAAATGGTTACGTCCGGTAATTCCGGCATTCCGCCCTCGCAACGCTATGTGGCGCGCATCCGTCTGGCCCATGATAGCCTTGGCGGCGACTCGGGTGTTATCGGAAAATCGCCGCGCGGAAGGATTCCACGATGAACTATTTTCTGGCCAAGACCGATCCGGAAACGTACTCGATCGACGACCTCGAACGCGATCGGCGCACCTCCTGGGACGGTGTCACCAACCCACAAGCCGTGCGCGCAATTCGCGCTATGCGGCCCGACGATCGCGTATTCATCTATCATAGCGGCGGCGCGTCTGCTGTCGTCGGCCTCGCGGTCGTGAAATCCGGGCCGCGCGACGATCCGAAAAATGCGAAATCGGCCGTCGTAGACCTGGAATTTGCTGGCCGCCTGGCGCGGCCTGTAACGTTAGCGGAGATCAAACAGTCAGGGAAATTTGACGACTGGGCGCTGGTGCGACAGGGCCGGCTTTCTACCATGGCCGCGCCCGAGAAGTTCGTCGCCTGGATGCGCGGGCGCTGCCCGAACGACAAAGTCTGAGTCCGGCTTTCGCGGTCTGCGCCGCATCCGTCATGGCGATTGTCGCGTGAAGACAGCGGCGCGACGGCGCATTACTCAGTACGATCTGGGTAATCCGAGCAGATGCTCGGCGACATAACTCAACACGAGATTGTTTGAGATCGGCGCCGTTCGGTAGAGACGCGCCTCGCGCCATTTGCGCTCAACGTGATACTGCTTGGCGAAGCCGTACCCGCCTAGCGTATTCAGCGCCGCCTCGCCGGCCTCCCATGCAGCTTCGGTCGCCAGGTACTTTGCCATGTTCGCTTCGCCGCCGCATGGCTGATGGGCGTCGAAGAGCGCCGCCGCCTTAAGACGCATCAGCGAAGCCGCTTCCACCGAGATGTGAGCCTTTGCAATCGGGAACTGAACGCCCTGATTCATGCCGATCACTCGATCGAAAACCCGCCTCTCGTTGGCATAGCTGACCGCGTGCTCGACGAACCATCGGCCATCGCCGATCGACTCGCTGGCGACCAGAATACGCTCGGCATTGAGCGAACTGAGCAGGTAGCTGAAGCCTTTGCCTTCTTCGCCGATGAGCGCGTCGCGCGGCACCGTGAGATTGTCGATGAACAACTGGTTGGTGCCGTGATTGATCATCGTGGCGATCGGCACTGCTTTGATTGCGTTGCCGTATTTTTTCAGATCTACCAGGAAGAGGCTCATGCCATCGGTCTTCTTGACCACCTCGTCGAACGGCGTCGTGCGAGTCAGCAGCAGCAGCATATCCGAATGCTGATAGCGCGAGGTGAAGATCTTACTGCCGTTGATTACATACTGGTCGCCGATGCGCCGCGCGAAAGTTTTGATCCGCGGCGTTTCGGAACCGGCATCCGGCTCGGTCACGCCGAACGCCTGAAGGCGCAGCTCGCCGGAGGCGATATCCGGAAGATATCGCCGCTTCTGCTCCTCGCTGCCATGCCTGAGCAGCGAAGCCATCGTATACATCTGCGCATGGCACGCCGCGGCATTTCCGCCGGAATGATTTATTTCCTCGAGGATTATCGAGCCCTCGACCATCGACAATCCCGCGCCGCCGTATTCCTGCGGAATGAAGGCGGCGAGCCATCCGGCCTCGCTCAGCGCGCGAACGAACTCCTCGGGATAGGCGCCGCGTTCGTCGCATTGTCGCCAGTATTCATCGCCAAAGCGAGCGCAGAGCCCTGCGACCGCCTCGCGAATCTCGCGCTGAGCACTCGAAAACTGAAAATCCATCAATCTCTACCTGGACGCCCGCGCGCTCAGCGAAACGCCGGCATGACGTGCTTTGCGAGGTCGCGGAACGGACCTTCTGCGAAGTCGGGAGCAGGCACGATATTGATTTCCTTGATTCCGATTCTTTCCAACTCGCGAATCTGCGCAATTATCTCTTCCGGCGTGCCGACGAGACCGGTTGCACGGATGGCGTCGGGAGTTACATAGCGCCGCTCTTCCTGCTGCAGGAACGTGGCGTGGCCATCATGGATCTGGCGGAAGCGGGCGTTTTCGGGAAGGCTGAAGCTCTCGACCCGCTTTACATAGTCGCTCCACACGTCGCGGAAGTAGGGCGGAATCAGTGCGTCATTTTTTCCTTCCTTCTTCCAGATTTCGTAAAAGAAATGGAGTTCGCAGGTCACCCACGGGCCGGTTTCGTCGATCACCCGCTCGCTATTAAGCCGCTCGCCGGGCTTGAGCACAGAAGCCGAGGTGAACAGCACGACGTGGAAGTCAGGGCTCAGCTTGCGTCCGACCGCCTGCGCACCGGCGCGAATATGTGAAAGGCGTTCCTCCAGATCTTTGGTCGTCCTGCCAATTGTGGTCCATCCATCGCCGTACGCGCCCGCGGCTTCACAGGCTTTTGGTCCGTTGGCCGCAATGTACATTGGTATGTGATTATCGAGATTGATGAAGCGCCGATCGCGATGGAGGAATGTGATCTCGCGCGTCTTGCCGCGATACGTATAATCGACGGCTTTGCCGTCGAGCAGTTCGCGCGTCACCCGAAGATATTCTCGAAATTCCTTCGCGCCGATTGGATCCTGGCCCATCACGCGCATGGCTGTATGGCCGGTGCCGATCCCCAGGAAAATCCGGCCCGGCGCGATCTGATTTATTGACGCGATGGAATGTGCCGTTACGGGCGCGATGCGCGTGCCGGCGATCGCCACTCCAGTTCCGATCTTGATGCGCTTGGTGCTGGCCGCCGCCAGCGCCATGGTGGCATAGCAGTCGGACCAAATCATCTGCGAATCAGGCACCCATGCGCGATCGTATCCCAGCTCCTCAGCCAGCCGAATTTGCTCGGGTGATTTGGCAATATGAGTGATTACGGTTACGCCGAATTCCATACAGGCATTCTCCCTTTCGCGCTACACGCGCACAGACTCGTCTCGCTTGGGCGCCCGTTTCAGCGCGTCGAGGTCGACCAGTGATTCGTATTTCGTTCCCGCAGTGTACGGGCGCGAGCCAGGCTCACGCTCGAACGGATCGACGATGCCGAGTTCCTTGGCGATCTCACGCATGGCGGGCAGCACCTCCTGCCCGAGAAGACGCGTGCTGGTCATGCGCTGCTCCAGCGTGAGCGGTCCTTGCGCCTGGAAAAGCCCGAAGATCCCCGGATGCAGCACTTCCATTATGAGGCGCAGCTTCGGCAATACCGACTTCGGAGTTCCGATGATGATTTGCAATCCGTCCTGTGCTTTCTGGTAATTGCCGTAAATTTTGCGCCTGGCTTCCTCAATACTCACTTCACCACGACGCAGGCGTGAGCGCGTGTCTTTACCATCGTGCTGATGATCGTCCTCACCGCTCTGTTTCAGCTTTTCGCTGGTGAGGCCGAGGAATCCGTAATCGCTAGCCTGACGCGCGAGGCGCCGAGTCGCTTCCTTGGAATTGTATCCTGGCGGCAGCGTCCATTCGGGCCGCGAAAAGTTAGCCGCGCCGCCGCCGAACAGCGCCGCCTTGCCAAGTTCCTGCGCTTTCTCTTCTGTCTCAGCCACGAAAATTTGCTGCAGGTAACCGAAGTTCTCGCTTCCCGCCACATATCCCTGCTTCATCGCGGTCTCGCCGTAGAGATTCCATAGTTCGACCGTCGATTGCAGTGCGGTGCCAAGGCCAATGTACGGATACCGATGCTGAGCGCACCAGATGACCGTCTCGGGGCTGATTACGCCGGGAATCCAGATCGGGGGTCGGGGTTTTTGGTAAGGCAGAACCCAGGGATTGATGAAGCGATAGGTAAAATGCTTGCCTTCCCATCGAAACGGCCCCGGCCGCGTCCAGGCCGCGATTACAACGTCGTGAGCCTCGTTGAAATACTCGCGATTGTAGGCGGGATTGGCGTTATTGAAAATTTGTTCGCTGCCGGCGCCGCGCACCCATCCGGGGATCAGCCGTCCCTTCGAAATCAAATCGATCTCGGCCAGCTCTTCGGCCATGCGTAGTGGATTTCTCAGCGTCGGCAGCGGATTACCGAGCAGCACGATGCGCGCTTTTTTGGTGATGCGCGCGAGGATCGCGGCCTCAACATTCATCACCGCGCCCATGCAGAAGGGAGTGCCGTGATGCTCATTCAGCATGATGCCGTCAAAGCCCATTTCTTCAGCATAAACGGCTTCGTCGAGGTATTCGTTATATAGTCGCGCGCCGGTCTCGCGATCGAAGAAGCGATTAGGTACTCCGAAAAAACTGCGATTCTTGATTACTTCCTCTTCGGGCACTTCGCGATACGGACGCTCGGTGAAGTACATTATATGCATGGCTTTCTCCTTCAGCTCACGCTATTTCAGGCCAGGAATTCCTTGACCAACTTGATGAACTCGTCCGATTTTTCGATCTCGGGCCGATGGCCGCAATGATCGTAAATCGTAACGCGTGCTTCGGTATTGCTGAGCCCATGTTTCCAGGCTTGCGCCGCGCTTACCGGTACCAGAGCATCTTCACGGCCCCATATGATTTGTGTTGGCAGGCCGCTCACGCCGTGCAGAAAGTACGGCAGACTTGCATTGTGCAGGATGGGTTCCCATGCGATGCGGGCGACTTCGGTGCGCGCGTCCTCGAAAGCCTCAAACTGCTCGGGCGTGCGCTCGCCGCCGTAAAGATGCGCGAATTCCGGCGTGTTCTGCGGGTCATGCACGCTCAGGTTGAGGGGCGTGCGCTGCGTGACCAGGAATATGTCGAAAATTTCGCCTTCGGGCGGCTTGATGCCCAGCGGAGCCACCAGCACCATCTTGCGAAACTGGCGCGGATTCGCTGTCGCCATCTCGGCCGCGGCCCATCCGCCGAGTGAAAATCCGATTACGTCAACCTGCGCGAGATTCATGTCGCGCAGCATCCACGAGTAGAACAGTCCCAGTTCGTGAACATTGCGGATCGGTTCGATCCGCGGGGATTTACCGAACCCGGGCTGAATCGGAATTATCAGCGTACGTTGCTGGGCCAGCGCCGCATGCCATTTGAGCCATCCCGGATGTCCCAGCTCTTCATGAAGAACGAGCAGCGGTTTACCCTTGCCGCCCTTGATGATTGCGAGGTCAGTCCCCGCCACGTGGGTGATTTCCTCGGACCAATCCGATGCCATCTGATGAACCTCCATTCGCGCGGCGGTCAGCGCCAATCGGTCGCCTCCGCTCGCGAGACATCTTTAACATTCTCCTTCGTTTCCGCCAACGCGCGCAGTGCAACCGGCTGCACGATCGTGAGCAAGCGCTGATGGCGTTTGCCGTCGAGCGAATCGTACACAGCCGGTCTGCGAAGAGACGTATTCAGCTTCGGAGCGCGATATTCCTTACGTCAGCCGAATCAACTATTCAATCGAATGCGCCCGGTTCAAATTCGTGACCATACATATCCTCGGCATAGTATTCCGATTGGTGCGTTGCGGGCCGGGCACCCCATCCGTATTCCCACATCCAACCCGAGGGGTTTCCAACGTAGAACGAGAACATATGATCGTTCGAGTGTTTGCCTGGCGTAATCCGGATTGGAAGCTTGTGCCGGCGCACGAGATCGTAGGTGAGGCCGACATCATCAAAGTTATCCACCTCAATCATCAAGTGGTTAATGCGTTTTTGGTTGCTGCCGATTCCAAACGCCACCGAGTGATCGCGTTCGTTGCAGTGCATGAATACGGGAGTCGCCACGTGTCTCCCCATTTGAAACTTGTATTCGATGCCGCCGCGCATCCCCAGCGTTGTATAAAAATTAATCGCGGCATTGACGTCGCGTTCGCGTATGATGCAATGCCCCATGCCCCCATCGCCGGTCTTGAAGCGGCCATGCATGCTGCGTCCCGGATAGAACGGCTTCGAGAACTGGACGTGCGGTCCATGAAAGATCTCGATCGGGTTGCCGTCAGGATCGGTGAGCTTAATGACTTCAAGCACATGGCGCTCGGCGGCTTCATCCTCCGAGCCCACACGGAATTGGACGCCCGCGGCTGAGAGTTGATGCTGTATCTGGCGAAATTCATCCGGGCCGGCAACGCGAAAGCCCAGGTAAAGCAGGTCGTCGCTGGCGTCAGCATGGACGACGATCCGATGATGCCAACTGTCCATGCGCAGATAGTAGCGATCCGGCGCTTCGGCTTCGGCGAATTCCATGCCCATCACCAAGGCGGCAAACTCTTTCCATTCGTCCGGGTTCTTCACCCCGATTCCCATATAGCCGAGTTCGGTCAGCCTCGCCATTTTAGTCTCCTGCGACTGGACGCTTTGTGTACGGGTTGGCACGCCGGTTTGAGCCTTACTCATGAAGCTCCCTCGCGAGCAGTTGCAATTTTAGTCTATAGGACAGCGAGTCATGCAGGGCAATCGAAAAATCACCTGGCATTTGCCGCCTTCACTGCCACTCATCTAGACTCGCGTCCGATTCGCGGCGCAGCATGCCGTGTTAGCGCTTGACTCGAGGCACTCATGGCGATCGATGATTTAAAACCGGGTCTGACGATCAGCGACGAGCATTTCGGTGAGCAATTTCCGCTTGCCCCAATTGATGACTACATGATTCATCAGACGCCGGATCCGATTCGCATTGTATGGTCAACGGACCCGCGAATATACGAACGGTTCTGGGTCATCTGCCACGACCAGGCAGGACAGCTTCTCATGGTTACGGGTCTCAGCTTTTACCCAAACCTCGATACCTGCGAGGCCTACGCAATTGTGAATTTCAGGGGCCAGCATTTCTCAGTCCGCGCTTTTCGGCGGCTGGGAGCGGATCGCATGAACATGGAAGTGGGTCCAATCAAACCAACGATCGTCCGGGGCATGCGCGTATGGCGGTACGTGCTCGAGGAAAACGAGTGGGGCATAAGTTATGATTTGCTGTGGCAGGATACGCATCGCCAGATCTACCACTCGACCCCAGGTTCGATCGCGGAGGGCTTGCCGCGGGGTCGGCGCGCAGATGTCACGGCTGGATTTGAAGGGTTTGGCGTAGCCGAGGGCTGGGTCAAGGTGGACGGAGAACGGATAGATCTGACCCGCAATAACAGCGGCGGCACACGCGATCGTCATTGGGGCGTCGGACGCGGCGTCGGCGGTCCCGCTTTGCAGCCGGGGCGAAAGCTGCATGCCGGATGGATCGGCGGTAACTGGGTATCGTTTAACCGGTTTGCGATCTGGGGCAATACTATTCTCTACCGTTTCGGCGATGCACGGCCGGAGATGGGTCGGATAGTGAAAACTGAACGGCGTCTGAGATTCGAGCCCGATACTCAGATCTTTCTTGAAGGCGTGATTGACTACACATTGGAGACTGGCGAAATCAAATCCCTACGCTACCGAAGACTGGGATTTCAGACTGCGTATATGCGTTGTGGAATGTATGGCGGCACGCCGGACAAGGGCATTTACCAGGGTCAATACGTAGGCGACAACGTGGTCGAAGGCGATCGCCACGATGTCACACAGCCCGAAGTCCGCCGCCGGCTAATGGGCCTGGACGAGCATCACTGCGAGATCACGTGCGAGGGCGAAACCACGACCGGAATACTCCAGCCGCTTGAACCTGATGCGTACAACGCCTGTGCGCGCGGTCGACCGGGATGGAAGTTTCTGGAGTGAATATGCCGCCAGTATCCCCAATGGAGGACCTGGCCGTCCGACTGCGCGAGTTTCTCGCTTCGAAACTGCCCGAAGCCAGCGAGATTCGGATCGACAATATCGCTCCGTTGACTGCTGGCAATGCCCGGCAGGTATGGCAGTTCGATCTGCGATGGATTGACCAGGCCGCACGACGGCAAATGAGTTGCGTGTTGATGCGCAAGGCCAAGGCCGGCCAGTTGGAGACGGACCTGGACCGCGAATTTCGTATCGTCGATGCACTGTGGGGCAGTGGTGTTCCGGTTGCGCAGGCGCTTTGGATCGACAGCGATGGGCGATGGTTCGAGCGCCCGTCGTTCATCATGGAAAAGATAGCGGGTTCATCGGATTTGCAGTCGTTGCTGAAAGGAGGACCGGGCCAGGACAGCCGTCAGATCGCGCTGGACATGGCTGCCGTCGCCGCTCGGCTGCACAGGCTGGACTACGAGAGGCTGGGCGTGGATTTCTTGCCACCAGCGAGGATCGAATGTGCCGCAGCGCAGCAGGTGCAATATTGGGAATCGCTCTTTCTCAAGCACCGGATGGAGCCGCACCCGGTGATGGTCTCGGCTTTCATCTGGTTGAAAGAGCATCAGCCGACCGCTCGGCGTATCAGTATCGTTCATGGCGATTTCCGCTTCGGCAACCTGCTGTACGAAGGGAATCGCATCAACGCTCTGCTCGACTGGGAGATGGTGCATCTCGGCGACCCAGTCGAGGATATAGCGTGGGCTTATCGCACGCTGTGGAGTCCACAGGCGTTTCTTTCGCTCGATGAATTCGTGGGCCGCTATACCCAATTGAGCGGTATCCAGGTGGATCCCGAAACGCTGCGCTTTTACCGGCTCCTGGGCGAGATCAAACACAGCATCATTTCACTGACCGGCGCGCGCTCGTTCGCCGACGGAAGGACGCGCAACCTGTTCCTGGCCGACCGCGCTTCGACGATCAGCGCGTACCTGATGCAGTTTCTTGACTGGCTACCCGGGTCAGAGCCGAGGTCGAAAGCGAGTTGTTAACGGCATTAGTCATGACCAAACCATCAATCGGGGAGTTACTGAACGGAGTGGCGACCAGCCTGCGCGAGTCGGTGCTGCCGGAAATTCCGAGCGGTCCGACGCGTCGTCAACTCCAGGTCGCAATCGCCATAATTCGCCGTGTCGCTTTGGTGTGGGACAAAGTTGCTCCATATCTCTACCTCGATAACAAGGATATCGAGCAGACCGCTATACGGATCTGTGCGTTGCTCGACCGCGGACAGGTGATCCTCGAAGGCATCGATCCCGGAGTATTGCGGCGCAGATTAAATGAAAAGGAAATGGAGAGCCGCAGCCCGCAGATTGACTATCCAATGTGGGACGCCCTCGCCGCACGCAACATCGAATTACAGCAGATCCTGGTGAATTTCCAGGAAGCGTTGCACGCACCGGCATTGCAGACGGCAAGCGTGCCGGCTCGCGCGGATCGTGACGAGATTGCGGCCATGCTCCAGGCGCTTTTTCGGCGGATGCTCGCGCGCGAGTTGGAGGTGAACGCTCCACCCAACCGGGCAGGTAGGCTCGCTTGACCGGGTGCCGGCTAGGGTCTCACAATCAACCAGACGCCTATGGACGCCGAAAATCAGACACTCGCGAGTTATTTCGAGGGTGAAACCGCCAAAGTGCTCAAAGCATGCACGGCGTGCGCAAAGTGCGTCGAAGTGTGCCCGGTGGTTCCCTACGCCGGCCTTCAAGGAGCCGATTCTAAAGCCGTTGCGAACGGCATCGTGGATTTTCTGGGTCGGCGCAAGCCGCTCACTGAAACCGCCGCGGCATTTGCACACGCCTGCAATGGATGCGGCGAATGTATTCCGCAGTGTCCGGAAGGAGTGAACCCACGCAAGATGCTGGTGCTGGCGAACACGATGCGCGCGGGTGAGCGCACGGGAACGCCTCAGCTATTCCGCAAGATGTCGCGTGCGATCCGGCTGATGGCCGGTATGCAGTTGCTGCCGGCGGAGTTTGCGCGCGTACTTGCGCCACCGCGCCGCAACCAAGCGGAGATCGTTTTCTATCTGGGATGCAATGCGCTGCGCACGCCTCATCTGCTGTTCAACGCGATGTACGTGCTTGACGCGCTAGGCGCTGACTACGAAGTAGTCGGCGGTCCCGGTTCATGCTGCGGCATCGTGCAGTCGAAATGGGAGGGCGAGTTGGTCAGGGGCGAGCGCATGATTAACGCGACGCTCACCCGATTCGAGGGATTGACTCCGGAGAAGGTTTTGAGCTGGTGTCCGTCGTGCAACCTGCACATTGGGGAGACGCTGGCCGGATTTCATGCGACCAGCTTCGAGTTCGGCCATTTCACCAGCTATCTTTCCGAGCATCTCGAGGAATTGCGCGCGAGATTCGTTCGTCCGCTTCCGCGTAAGGCGGTGCTGCACGCGCACGTCGGTCTGGCCGACCTGGATGTGGTCCAGCCCGTCGGAGACGACTTCCCACACGGTTTTCTTGGGGTCGATGCCGGCGCGGGCCTGGTCGACGTAGCTCAGCTTCACGGTCTCGCCGACCTTGACGCTGCCGCTGTCCGGCTGCTCGAGGCCCACGATGGTCTTGAACAGCGTGGTCTTGCCGACACCGTTGGGCCCGATGACCCCGACGATGCCGTTGCGCGGCAGGGTGAACGACAGATCCTTGATCAGGGTGCGCCCGTCGTAACCCTTGTCGAGATGGTCGACCTCGACGACCACGTTGCCCAGCCGCGGCCCCATCGGGATCTGGATCTCCTCGAA
>Ga0126381_100002082_pt1 | contig 21587 bp, 21 predicted proteins | sample PanSoiMetPlot_28_FD_96465 | JGI IMG/M metagenome (GOLD analysis project Ga0126381, IMG submission 96465) | Tropical forest soil microbial communities from Panama - MetaG Plot_28 | ecosystem: Environmental > Terrestrial > Soil > Tropical forest > Bulk soil | place: Panama | collected 2016-02-17
AAGAATTGGTCACCGTTTTGGGAGTGTGAGGTGGGAGGTTATCTTCACTGATTGTTCGGGTGAGGAGGCTGCCTATGAAGTCCTCGAAGTTCTCGAATCTCAAGCGAAGGATTGAAGCGTTAGAAAAACTGGGGATCGAGAGGAATCAGAATTCCTGAGGAAGTGACGAGGAACGCGATGAAATATTGGAAGGCGTTATTTCTTGCCGGCCTGCTTGCATTTGTAGCGATGACGTTGGCGCATATTGGCCGGGGTGAGACGAAGCCAGTGCGTGTGGCGCTGGTGAAGATGCCTTATGTCGGCGAGCGAAATGTTCCAGACACTTCGCGCGGGCCGGATTATTTGGAGGAAGGCGGCATTCGAAAGCTGCTAGAGCAGCAAGGCGTGCAGGTTAAGCCAACGGACACGGTCGCGCTGACGGGGGAGGAAGAGAAAGCGTACGGCCAGTGGAACCACTTAGCCCTGGCTGCTGGGGACATGGGAAGAATCGTCGCCGACGAACGGCGCAGCGGATATTTGCCTGTAGGATTGCTCGCGAATTGCAATGGGCTTCTGGGAATGCTGAGTGGCTTGCAGCATGCGGGGCCGACGTCGAAGCCGCTTCGCGTGGGCATGGTGTTCGTTGATGCGCACGGAGATTTCAATACGCCGGAGACGACGCTGAGCGGGATGCTTGGCGGAATGCCGGTGGCCATCGCTGCCGGGCAATGTCTCACGCGGATGCGGTTGAAGGCTGGACTTGAACCGGCCGTTCCTACGCGACATATCGTCGAGGTTTGCGTCCGCGATACCGACCCGCTCGAACAGGAATTGCTGGACCGCTCGGACATTCAGCAACTCACGCTGGAAGATGTGCGTACGCGCTCGGCCAATTTGCATCGCGAAATGAAACGCCTGGCGGAATTAACCGACGTGATTTACGTACATGTCGACATGGACGGGCTGGACCCGAAGGAAGTGCCGGGGCATCCGCTAACTGTTCCAAACGGGCCAACGAGCGCGGAGTTGGCGGCGGCTTTGATCGAAATGTTCAAGTACGAAAAAGTGGGGGCGTTCGGCGTGGCGTCGACGCCCTTTGACGACCGCGACAAAACGGGAATTTCGCGGCAGGCTGCTTACAACTTGATCCTTGGCGCGGTGAAGGGTGTACAGCAGCGAAAAAGCGAGTAGCGGACGCGCTGTGCATGCTGGCCTGAGCAAGGGTTTCACGATACCGCCCGCCGAAGACGGCGGCCCCTACGCTAGGCGGCGCATTCGCCTCGTCCAAGTTTGAGAGAGAAAGTCTCCGTATCGCCCCAATCGAGAAAAATGTCTTCGGTGGAGTTGTTGACTTCAGTGAACGGATGCAGGCGCTCGACAATCGCCTTGTCAGGAGTGCGGCCGATCCAAGAATTGAACGATTCGCCGCGCTGGCGATCCTGCTGATAATAACTGAGAAGATTGCGAATGATTGCGGGAATTGGCCGCGCAGGAACGGGCATGACCTGGCGGCCGAAACGCACGCCGTCGGCGCCCACCTTGCCTCCGAGGAGCAGTTGATAGTAAGGCGCCTGCTGGTCTTCGATTTTGCGAACGTTTCCATAAAAACCGATGTCGGCAATGTGATGCTGGCCGCACGAGTTCGGGCAGCCGCTGATCTTGATGCGTAGTTTTTTGATTTCGGGATCGTCATAGCCTTCGAGCGCGCGCGAAAGTTCATCGGCCAATGTAAGCGATCGCGTGATGCCGAGGTTGCAAGTTGTGGCTCCCGGGCAGCCAGTGACGTCGGAAATCGTGCGAGCGCCGGGAAGCGCCAAGTCGAGCCCACGAAGCTGGTCGTAAATTGTGTGGACGCGGTCGAAGGGAACCCAGGGAATCACCAGGTCCTGGTTGATCGCAATGCGCACGCCGGTGAGATCGTGGTTTTCAAGGAGATCTGCGAGGCCGCGCATCTGCCGGCTATGAAACGTCCCTGACAAAAGCTTGATCCAGATGGCGCCGTAGCCGGTCTGGCGCTGCGGCATCAGGTTGTGCTCTGCCCAGCGGTCGTATTCGGCGTCGGACGCAGGATTGGACAAACTGAGCCTCAGAGGCTCAGGAGAGATGTTGACGAGCGCAGGCCGCCGAATCGGAGAAGGCACGGTGAACACTTCGGCCCGGGCTTCGGAGATTCTGCGCTTTTCAAAAACCAGGCGGCGAAATTCTTCGATGCCTTTTTCGCGCAGGACAAACTTCATGCGCGCTTTGAACTTGTTCTTGCGGTTCCCGGTTTCGATGAAGACGCGCAGAACGGCTTCGATGGTGGGAAGCAATTCTTCTTCAGGCAAGAACTCTGTCAGTACCGCCGACTCGGTTGGGAGGCTTCCCAACCCGCCGCCGACAAGAACTTTGAATCCGCGGTTCGCAGTACCATTCGACCCACGGAGCTGCGCGACGAGCCCCACGTCATGGATGCCCGCAACCGCGCAGCCACCATCGTCGGCGCAGCCGGAAAAGGCGATCTTGAATTTGCGCGGCAGGTCGTGGAAATCCGGATGGCGCAAGAGGTAGCGCGAAACTCCCAACGCGTACGGCGTAACGTCAAACGCCTCGCCAGGGCAGATTCCCGCAACGGGGCAGGAAGTAACGTTGCGCACGGTGTTCCCGCAGGCCTCGCGCGTGGTCAGGCCGCAATCGGCAAGCAGGCGCATGGCGGCGGGCACGTTTTCAAGTTTCACGAAATGGAACTGCACGTTTTCGCGCGTGGTGAGATGGCCGCGGCCCGTGGAATAGTCGTCGGCAATTTGCGCTAGAACCCGAAGCTGCGACGACTTCACGACACCCGCAGCAACTTTCACCCGTAGCATCTGGAAGCCCGGTTGCCGTTGGCCGTACGTGCCGTGCTTCAGACGGAATGGGCGGAATTGCTGGTCGGTAATTTCTCCGCGAAGAAACTGCTGGGCGCGCTCTTCAAAACGCGCGATTTCCGCCTCAATGGCTTCGAGGCTGTGCCTTTCTTCGACTTCTGTCATTGTCGCGACTGTCATAAGCTCTTGCCCCTTGGTCTGTTCCTGGACCGAACCCTCGTCCGCAAAAACAAAAAAGCCCACTTGCCAGTTTCTCTGGCTCGTGGGCTTCGGAACTTGCTGATTAGGCTAGGCTAAGTCCGGAAACTCCTCTGGCCAGAGATGTGTGTCATGGGACACATAGCGCAACATGCGCAGGAACAACACATCATCTGGCAGCAGCTCGTCATAACGAAGCAGGATACTTTCCGGGGATTCCCTTGTCAAAGGAAATCCCTCGCAAACGTTAGATGCATGGAATCCAAAAAAGTAATCAGCCCCGAACGTTCCCAGGGCTATTTATTGCGGCTTTGGCGCGGAAGCTCCCGCCTTATGCGGCGCCGCCGACTTAGCCGCTGCGGACTTCGCGGGCGCTGCCGCGGCACCAACGATGGTGGCATGCTTGATGACATCCAGTTTCGGGTACTTGCCGTCGAGATAGGCCTTCCCAAGTCTCGAAATCTGGTCCTGCTCCTCCGTGGGCTGTTCGGCATACTGGTCGTAGAGCATCTCCACGACTTTCATGCCTGTCGCATCCACTGTGGCGAAGGGCGCAAAACCTTTGCTGTCGAGAAAGGAATTGTCCCCGAAGTTGATGAAGATTTGTGTGGAGCGGGAATTGGGCTGCGCTGTCTGCGCAAAAGTCACAAATCCGCGCTTATTGCTCTGTGTTACGGGGTCATCTTTAATATCGCTACTCCGCCACGCCGCCGACACCGGGGGATAAGAGCTGATCCCGAACTGCACGACGAAGCCCGAATGGACGCGGAACACCACCATGTTGTCGTAGAAATGATGCTTGACGAGATTGTAAAAGCGATCCACACCATTCGGCGCCCAGGCACGCGTGACGTCCATGGTGAAATCGCCACGGGTGGTTTCGAATTTGGCTTGGAATGTTTCTGGAGCCTTGTCTTTGAGCACCGAAGGACGCAGCAAGGTTCGATCATAGCTTGCCGCGGCGGATTTTCCGGCGGCGCCGGCGGTTGGTTTTGGCTTCGCCGGGGCCTGCGCGGGAGTTTGCGCAAGTGTTTGCGCGACCAGCGCAAATGAAGCAACGAAAATCAACGTCACGAACTTTTTCATCGCGATTCCCTCTCTCCTTTTAGATTCGCACTGCAAACTTGCAATCTACTTGTGCGGCTGCTTGGACAATCCCCGGCTGACGCGCTCCACTTCCGACATTACCCGCAAAGTATTCTCGCCGAGAATCTTTTTTACGTCACCTTCGGAATACCCTTTTTTTAGAAGCGCGTCCGTGATTTTTGGAAGCTTTGAGGCATCCTCCATACCGTACGGCATGTTGGCACCATCAAAATCAGAACCGAGGCCGACGTGATCCACGCCCGCAACTTTCACGGCATGGTCAATGTGCTCGATGATTTTTGTCCAGTCCACGCGCGGAAGCTTCCCTTGTTCGACAGCCTCGCGAGTGAGGCGGTCGCCTTCGAGAAGCTGGCAGGCTTCGTTGTCGCCACAGCGCTTCTGCACTTCTTCGGCGATCGCTTTGTTAATTTCGGGATTCGCTTTCTCAGTGTCACGGAATTCCTGGCTTAGGAAGCTTACGTGATAGTTGATCTGGATAACGCCGCCTTTGGCTGCGAGATCGTTCATCATTTGATCAGTCACGTTGCGCGGAACATCACAAATTGCGCGGCAGGAGGAATGTGAGGCAATCATCGGAGCCTCGCTTACCGCGAGCGCATCGTAAAAAGTCTTGTCGCTGACGTGGGAAATGTCCACCATGACCCCGAGGCGGTTCATTTCGCGGACGACCTGTTTGCCGAAATCGGTGAGACCGTTGTGCGCGGGCCTGTCAGTAGAGGAATCGGCCCATTCGTCGTTGCCGCTGTGCGTGAGCGTCATGTAGCGGACGCCGAGGCTGGCAAATTTACGAAGAACACCGAGGTCGGAATTGATCATGTGGCCGCCTTCGACGCCCATCAACGCAGCGATTTTGCCTTGCTTGTGCGCGGCGCGGACTTCGCCGGCGGTCGTGGCCAGCACGAGATCTTTCGGGTGAGCGCTTGCCTGCGCGCGAACAGCCTCAATTTGCGTGAGAGCGCGGTTCACCGCTTCTTGGCCGGTGATTTTGCTGGGAATCCAGATGGAAAAGAAAATGGCGCCGAGGCCGCCTTCGCGCATCCGGGGAGTATCGATGCTGCCATTGGCGTGCCGTTCCCCCATGTCAAACTTTCCATCCAGAAAGCGCTGCGTGGTGTCGTCATGAGTGTCTATGACAATGGAGGAAAAGTGCAGTTTCTTCGCGCGCGCGGAGATATCGCCGGACTTCACGCCCGCCGCCAACAAAGCAGCCGCTGCCACGCAGAGCGCAGTTTTGAGAAGGACTCGAGGCATCTCAATGCTCATTTTCTCCATGAAGCCACAAGGGATTCTATTGCGCTTGAAGTTCCCTGCTGACTTTTTCGTTTTGCTCCATCACGCGCAGCAGATTGCCACCGAGGATTTTGCGAATGTCGTCGTCTTTGTAGCCCTTGCGCATCAGGGCTTCGGTGATTTTCGGAAGCTTAGAGCAATCTTCCATGCCGTCGGGCATCGTCGCGCCGTCAAAGTCAGAGCCGAGACCAACATGGTCCGGGCCTGCGAGTTTCACGACATGGTCGATGTGATCGATGATTCTTTCCCAGCTGACGCGAGGCAGCGCACCCGAAGCCTCCATCTGCGCCTGAAGTTCCCTCAACTTGCGTTCAACGCAGTCGTTGTCACCCCCGCACTCTTTCGAAACCTTGTCGGCGGCGGCAACAACCCCGCCCTGGGCCTTGTCGTAGGCGTCTTTGTAAGCCTGGTCGAGGAAGCTGCGCTCGTAATTAATCTGGATGACGCCGCCTTTTGCGGCCAGTGCCTTAATCATGTCGTCGGACATGTCTCGCGGGTGGTTGCATAAAGCGCGGCAGGAGGAGTGCGACGCAATCAGCGGGGCTTTGCTGACTTCGAGAGCATCGTAAAAGGTTTTGTCGGAAACGTGGGAAATGTCTACCATGATCCCCTGGCGGTTCATTTCGCGGACAATTTCTTTGCCGAAATCGGTGAGTCCGTTGTGCGCAGGCTTATCGGTCGAGGAGTCCGCCCATTCGTCGTTATAGAAATGGGTGAGCGTCATATAACGGACGCCCAAGTCTCCGAACATGCGCAGGACGCGAATGTCGTTGCCAATCATGTGGCCGCCTTCGACACCGATGAGCGCGGCGATTTTTCCTTGAGCGTGAGCGCGGCGGACTTCTTCGGCAGTGCGGCAAAAGGCTATGTCTTTTGAATACTTGATGACGTTTTCGTGAACGGCATCAATTTGATCGAGGGCTTTCTGCACGGCGGGCGGGCCCATGATGCGGCCGTCAATCCAGATGGAGAAGAAAATCGCGTTCATGCCTCCTTCGCGCATGCGCGGAATGTCCACGTGCCCGTCGGGATTCCGCTTGCCGAGGTCGAAGTTTTTGGAGAAAAACCGCTGTGTGGTGTCGTCGTGCGTGTCAAGCACGATCGAAGAAAAATGCAGTTTCTTGGCGCGCTCAGCGATGTAGTCAGCCTTCGCGGGCACGGCAAGCCGCGAACTTGCGAGCAAGATTGCGCACAGACACAAACCCATGGTGAGACGCGGGCTAAATCGGGTCACGTTACGCTCCTCGGAGCAATGAGAAGAATGCACCGTAAAAATATCCGTGAGATTGTAACGCAATTTGCCGTCAACAAAATAATGTGGTGTTAGTTTTCGAAGGCCGGAAGCCACGACTCGAGGCGCGTCCCCATCTCCTTCAGGGTCGAGTTCAGCTTCTCGGCGCCCACATGCTGCGTTAGCATTGCGTCAAATCGGCGCACAAAACGCTTACGACGCCACTGCCAGGACGACAATTCATACAGGCTTGCGGCATCGCCGCTTTGCTCTTGCCATACCTCGCGGCACCATTTCCTAAGACGCTGGCCCGCCGTCACTGCTTCGATGCTTGCCTCTCCTTTGGAGTAAGGGAAGAGCTGGTATCGTTTCAGCCAGAGAAAAAGATGATCTCCACCTCCCAAAGTGGGACGGCTCTTCCTGCTTATCACGTGTGCGCAGTTGCTCTCGACAACCGAATCGACCCACTGCTTAGGGGGTCGAAACCCAGTAATGTCCGACAATTCGATTTGGAGCAGCGGCAGGGGTCCGCGGTGGAGAATCACGTTCCAACTCGAACCCGGGCCTGCGGGTTCGCGATCGATCCCAAACGAAATCCCACGGGAGATTTTGGAACTTTCGCGCAGCTTTGCCATACGGATAGCGCATGTTTCAACAGCGGCCTCCACAGGTTCGACAACAACTCGGTCCTCGCCTCCCCCCAGCTCCTCGTCATCCCCGATCGAAGACAGCATGCCTCCCGCGCCAAAACGTTGCGAACCAGCTGAGCCCGCGACGCCTTTCATCATCAGTTCCCGCATTAGCGGGTGCATCCCGTACTTGAAGTCAACGCTTTGCGCTCGCATCGCCCGGAGGAAACCGGAAACCAGCAGCCGCGTTCCCGAATAGACGTGCTCGTCGCTCGCGCTGTCCAGAAACCGTCGCACAGGAGCTATGGAGATAAGACCCATGAATTGTCTAAGGAACGTTGATTAAGAACGGTTAGCCGACGCCGCCCGAAACGGTCTCCGGGCGTTCCGTGAACGCCGCCTTGATGTAGTCCGCATTTGCCTGTGCGATGACTTCGAGCTTGATTTGTTTCGGGCAAGCGGCTTCGCACTCGCCGATGTTGGTGCAGTTGGCGAAGTCTTCGCGATTCATCTGCCGTACCATGGCCAGCGCGCGGCGGTCGCGTTCCGCCTGCCCTTGTGGGAGATGCGCCAGGTGAGAAATCTTCGCGCTAACGAACAATGCTGAAGCAGCGTTCGGGCAAGCGGCCACGCATGCGCCGCAGCCGATACATGCGGCGGCGTCCATTGCGAGGTCGGCGTCCTGTTTTTGGACGAGAATGGCGTTCCCGTCCGGCGGGCTACCAGTCGGCACGGAAATAAATCCGCCGGCGGCGATGATGCGGTCGAAAGACGACCGATTTACGACCAGATCTTTTACGACTGGAAACGCCGCGGCGCGCCATGGCTCGATGTAGAGTTCATCGCCATCCTTAAAATGGCGCATGTGCAACTGGCAGACGGTGGTGCCTTTGAAGCCGCCGTGGGCCTGGCCATTGATCATGAAGCCACACATGCCGCAGATACCCTCGCGGCAATCGTGGTCGAATGCGACGGGATCTTCGCCTTTGTCGATCAGACTCTCGTTCAACACGTCTAGCATTTCAAGGAACGACATGTGTTCGTTCACACCGGGAACTTCGTAGCGAACCATGCGTCCCCGGTCCTGACCGTTTTTCTGCCGCCAGACGTGAAGTGTCAGTTTCATCTCACTTGTAACTCCGCTGCGAAGGCTTCACGTAGTTAAAGATCAGAGGCTCCTTGTTCAGCGCGGCAGGCTGGCCTGCGCCTTTGAACTCCCAGCCAGCCACGTAAGAATAATTAGCATCGTCCCGCAAAGCTTCGCCGTCGGGCGTTTGATATTCCTCCCGGAAATGTCCGCCACAGGATTCGTTGCGGTCGAACGCGTCCATGCACATCAATTCGCCGAGTTCGAGGAAATCGGCGACGCGGCCGGCTTTCTCGAGAGACTGGTTGAACTCCTCGTTCGAGCCCAGCACGCGCACGTTCCTCCAGTAGTCCTCGCGAAGTCCAGCAATCATCCCGGCGGCTTTCTTCAGGCCGGCCGCGTTGCGCGACATGCCGCAATACTCCCACACGATTTTGCCCAGTTCGCGATGATAGGAGTCCACGGTACGCTTGCCGCTGGCGTTGAGGAGTTTTTTGGTGATGGCGTTCACGTTGGCGACGGCCTCTCTTGCTGCCGGAGCGTCTTCGGAATATTTCTCGTGCTTGGTGTTCGCCAGGTAGTTGCCGAGCGTGTACGGAATGACGAAATAGCCGTCCGCGAGGCCCTGCATCAGCGCGCTGGCTCCGAGCCGGTTCGCGCCGTGATCGGAAAAATTCGCCTCGCCCAGCACGAAGAGCCCCGGGACAGTGGACATCAAGTTGTAATCCACCCATAGACCGCCCATGGTGTAGTGAATCGCAGGATAGATGCGCATCGGCACTTTGTACGGATCTTCGCCGGTGATGCGCTCATACATCTCAAAGAGGTTGCCGTAGCGCTCGGCAATTTTGCTCGCGCCCAGTCGCTTGAGAGCGTCGGAAAAATCGAGATAGACACCCCAACCCGTTTCGCCAATGCCGTGGCCGGAGTCGCACTCCGCTTTGGCGGCGCGGGAAGCAATGTCGCGCGGGACGAGGTTGCCGAAGGCAGGGTAGCGGCGCTCAAGATAGTAGTCACGCTCGTCCTCTGGAATGGAAGCCGGGTTACGTTTGTCGCCGGGCTTTTTGGGAACCCAGATGCGGCCATCGTTGCGCAAGGACTCGGACATGAGCGTGAGCTTCGATTGATAGTCGCCCGAGACGGGAATGCAGGTGGGGTGAATTTGTGTGTAGCAGGGATTGGCAAAAAGGGCGCCGCGCTTGTAGGCGCGCCAGATCGCAGTGGCGTTGCTCCCTTTGGCGTTCGTGGAAAGATAATAGACGTTGCCGTAGCCGCCGGTGGCAAGTACCACCGCGTCTCCGAAATGCACGCTCACCTTGCCGTCGTTGAGGTTCCGCGTGACGATTCCGCGCGCTCGGCCGTCAATCACGATCAAGTCGAGCATTTCCGTGCGCGGATGCATTTTCACGCTGCCCAGCCCGACCTGCCGCTCCAGTGCCTGGTAGGCGCCGAGCAGAAGCTGCTGGCCCGTCTGGCCGCGCGCATAAAAAGTGCGGGAAACCTGCGCTCCGCCGAACGAACGGTTGTCCAGCAGTCCGCCGTATTCTCTTGCGAACGGCACGCCCTGTGCCACGCACTGGTCGATGATGTTGACGCTCACTTGCGCGAGGCGGTAAACGTTGGCTTCACGCGACCGAAAATCGCCGCCCTTCACGGTATCGTAGAACAGCCGGTACACGCTGTCGCCGTCGTTGTGATAGTTCTTCGCGGCGTTGATGCCGCCCTGGGCCGCGATGGAATGGGCGCGGCGCGGCGAATCCTGGAAGCAAAAGCAATCTACGTTGTAGCCCAGTTCACCGAGGCTTGCCGCAGCCGACCCACCGGCAAGACCTGTGCCCACCATGATGATGGTATGTTTGCGTTTGTTTGCGGGATTGACCAGCTTCAGGCCGAACTTGTGCGCTTCCCACGATTTTTCGATGGGCCCGGCCGGCGCGTTGGAAATCAGTTCCATCTGTCAGCTCTTCCTCATACCGGCTTGACGAAGCCGGCCAGCACCGCGACCGGAATCGAGATATAGCCAATGGCAATCACAATTGCGAAAACCTTGGCCAGCCGCTGGATCCAAGGCGTGTACACCGGATGGCTGAAGCCGAGTGACTGAAACATGCTCCAGAGCCCGTGATACAGGTGATAGCACAGCATAATCATCGCGATGATGTAGAAGATCGAAGACGGCCAGAATTGAAATCCGGTAACCACGTTGTTGTACACGTTGTGAGGATCGAACGGACCGCCCGGATGGACCGTGCCAAACGTAAAATTCAGCAGATGGTAGATCACGAAAGCAAGGATGATCGGCCCGCTCCACGTCATGGTGCGCGAAGCGTAGGTGGAATGCAGGTTGGCTTTCTTCACGTACGGAACTGGTCGAGCGGCACGCTGCAGTTTCCACAGCGCGAACGAAGCCCAGAGATGCAGAAGCACCGATATCAGCAGCGTGACTCGCGCGCCCCATAACAACAATGGGACGCTCCGCAACATTTCGGAGTAATGATTGATTTTCTCCGGTGGTTCGTAGACTTGCAGATTCCCAAGAAGATGCCCAACGATAAAACCGAATAGGATGAATCCCGTCACGGCCATGACGGCTTTTTTGCCGACGGTGGTGTCCCAAAAGCGCAATCGTGCTAGCGGGAAATGAGCCGCGGCGCTCATGCACCACACCTTATCCACCAGGTGAAGGTCGGTTTCAAAAAATAGTCAGCGTTTAGAGGAAGAAAAATCAGGCGAGGCCGAGTTGCCGTGTCAGACATGCCCTCTCCGCCGCGGGATTCCTGGACGGTTCGTGCTTGACCACCCCGAGGAGCGATTTGAGAATCGCGGCTAAACCAGTATAGGCAGATGCATCCGGCGATGCAAACTCTGCGCGAAAACAGCACGCCGCTGCTACCTGTCCGATGGGACGGTTTTTTGCGGACAACATTCGCATAGACTTTTGTTGAGGGTGTGCGCCGGCCACGCGAAAATGGAATTGGCGTTATACGGGATCCACCAGGCCGGAGCCCCTCCTGGTCGCACTCGCAGAGTTTCAAGGAACCGCGATGAGTACAACCCTCAGCCTCGTGTCAGAACTGGAACGAATCGCCCGCGCTCTTGACGGCGAGGACGCGGGAACGGGGCAACCCTCACTCCCGGCGATTGCAGGAAAAATCGCGAAAATTATTGGAGTTCGCGACGAGGAAGTCGCCATTCTGGCAGTCTCCAAACGCTGGAAGCATTTACATTTTTTGGTGCCGGAAGCGCTGAAAAGCGTGGGTTTTATTCCCCTGTCCAGCAATTCGGCCCTGGCGGCACGGACCGCGCGCGCAAGCCGTCCGGAAATCGACAACAACTTCAGCGCCGCGCGTCATGCCGTGGTATTCGAGAACATAAACCCAAACGGCGAAAGCCTGGATCCCATCCAAAAAATTGTCAGCGCGCCGATTCTTTTCGACGGCAGAGTCGTCGGCGTCATTCAGGTCAGCCGCAAAGGGGCAACGGCAGCCGCCGCCGGAGCGGATTTCACCGCAGAACACCTAGGGAATCTGCTTGCGCTGTGCAAGCCGCTGGGAAAATTTGTTCATCGCGCCGCCGGGGAGTAGCGTCTCCTCGGGCTGACTGTTAACCGCCATTCATAATTCGATTCCGCTATCAACGCGGCATCAAAATGCATTGACACTCGAATACCTTCTTGTTACTTTTGCTTTGCCCTAAATTTTTTGCTCTCAATCCTTTCAGGGAGGCCCGAAAAACCGGCACCATGGCGTTTGTCGCGAAGAAGATCTTCCTCACCAAAGGTGTCGGGAAACATCGGGAAAGGCTCTCCAGCTTCGAGCTGGCCCTGCGCAACGCGGGCATTGCCGCCTGCAACATCGTTCGGGTTTCCTCCATCTTTCCTCCCAATTGCAAATTGATTTCCCGAAGCGAAGGCTTGAAACACCTGAAGCCCGGCCAGGTGGCGTTTACGGTTATCAGTGAGAATTCGACCAAAGAGCCGCATCGCCTGATCGCGGCGAGCATCGGCCTCGCTCTCCCGAGTGACAAAACCATGTACGGCTACCTATCCGAACATCATTCCTTCGGCGAAACGGAAGAAGTCGCTGGAGAGTACGCGGAAGAACTCGCAGCGGAGATGCTCGCCACCACATTAAATGTGGAATTCGATCCGGATTTGTCATTCGACGAAAAAAAAGAGGTTTACCGCATTTCGAATAAAATCGTCCGCACCATGAACATCACGCAGTCCGCTGTGGGAGACAAGCGCGGGCTTTGGACAACGGTTCTCGGCGCCGCCATCTTGATTGGCGAAGACGACTAGCTCTATCCTCCCGTCAAATTCCTTGGAGGACATTCATGCCGATCCGAGCTTTCTTGTTCCGGTGTATGTTTCTTGCATCCTTTCTCGTCCTCATTTTTCCTGCAGCCGCAAAGGACCGCGTCACCATTCTCTACGACGCCTTCTCCGACTCCAAAGACTTGACCAAAGACTGGGGCTTCTCAGCGCTAGTCGAGCACGACGGCAAGCGCATCCTTTTTGATACGGGAAATAATGAGGCTATCTTCGAACACAACGCCAAAGCGCTGGGGATTGATCTGACTAATCTCGACTTCGTAGTCATCTCGCACCGGCACACCGATCACAGCACAGGCTTGAAGTACGTATTGAAAATAAATCCCACCGTCACCGTGTATGCTCCCAAAGAGGGCTTTGGTCAATTTGGAGGGAGTTTGCCGTCGACGTTTTTGCGGCCGGCTCCCGAATTGTCTGCCAAGATGCGTTACTTTGACGGAAATTATCCGGGCAAGCTTTCAACGGGCAAGCTCTATCAGGGAAATAACTTTCAATTGGTGGATGCCCTGACCGAGATCGCACCGGGAATTTTTCTCATATCCACGGTCTCGAAGACCCCGGGCACACTGGAACTTCGCGAACTCTCGCTGGCTATTAAACAACCCGAAGGATTGATGCTGGTCGTTGGATGTTCTCATCCGGGAATCGAAGAGATTCTGCAAGGCGCCACGGCGATTGATTCTCGACTTCATATTCTTTTCGGCGGATTGCATCTGGTGACGACGCCTGAAGATCAGATTGATTTGCTGGTCGCAAACTTGAAGAACAAATGGAAGCTGGAAAAAATTGCGCCCGGCCATTGCACCGGCGAACCGGCCTTCCTTCGCTTGCAGAAGGCTTACGGAGAGAACTACTACTACGCCGGCGCCGGCAGCCGTTTGGATGTTCCTTGATTGGCTCTCGGCTACGACGCCGCAATTATTGCAGTCACGCGATTTCGACACGTCTTCGAATGTCGTGCGGCTTCGGCTCTCCGCATTGCGTCAGCGGAGCATCGCGGCACTCCCGACGCTGCGGACCGGGTTATCCAATGTGGCGGACAGGATTTTCCCATCGCTCAAGCTCAATTTCACTTCGACATCGAACGTTTCAGCGCCCACCACCGCCAGATACTTGCCTCCCATCTTCTTGACTTCGACCCAATTGTTCGGCGAATCGCTCACATTCTTGCGCATCCAGTCGCTCGGCAATTTAATCTCAGACTTGACCGGCGGCACGTGGAGCACTAGCAAGTCGCGGTCTGAGTTGAAGAGTTGACATCTTTCAGCGTCAAATCAAAGTCGATCGCGTCTTCGCCAAGCAAAACGTACGTGCCGTCCGCCCACGAATTTGGGGCGCTCCGCGGAAAACGAAAGTGATCCCCGGCGTGGTTGAGCTGGCCCATCTTCGCCGCGAGCCATGTATCCACGTAAAATGTCAACCAATCGGTCACCGGGCCAATCAACTTTGTATCAATCTTGCCGAGATCAGGGACAACCGGATTGCGGCTCGGGTCGAGCGTCACCTGCTGACGAAACTCCAGCCTTCCGGCCGAAAGATTCATCTGCTCCTTGTTTGAGATGAGGTCGGACCAGCCGTACTCCTCAAAGTAAGCGCCACTGGCATCCTTTTTAACGATTCCATCTGCCCGAATTTCATACTCCCAGCCCTCATTGTGGCCCGTCATTCGGTAGGCGAGCTTCTCGCCTTCCCGATAATGGCGAACAAATACCTTCGCCGGACTTGCCTCTTGTGACCAAGCCCACGCCAAGCCGCTCAACGCCAAAATGCAAACCAACAGCACTCTGACCATTTCTTCAGTCTCCTTGCTTCAACTCAAAAGTTACCTCTCCCATTTGATTGAGATCGGCTGTTCTATTTTTGATCCAGCTCGTACGCGGTCTTTAGCCACTTCTTCACTTCTGCATCGATCTGCGACGCGGCAGTTAGTTCAATGCGGTGCGTGATCCGGTCTTTTTTCGCCAGACCGCCAGTGTCAATCAAACGCCTGGGCAGCTTTCCTTTGTAGTGCGTCAGCGCAAAACCGAAATCAATGCGGGAATTCTTTGTGGTGATCTGCGCGAAGACGTGGTTGCGGTACAGGGGCACCATGGTCATACAGGGACACACCTTGACGTCATTTCCCATGGATTTTCCCAGCTTGAGCAGTTGCTCGAAAATCGGCCGCAAGCCCGCTTTCTTCCCCTGGTACTGCTTGTCCACATACTTGGGCGCGGCGGTGAGGTATCTTTCCGGGGAATCTTCTTCCGATTCCTTGCCCGCCACGCGCGCGGCGATCCACCAAGCTGCATTTGTTCCCAGCTTGTGTTGAATCTTCAACCATTCGCGCTGGCTCTTTTCATCCTTCGGCCCTTCCTTCCTGACGAACGCCTTCCACTCCTCCAGGGAGCGGCCTGTTTTATCCTTCAACTCCGCAATCCATTTCTGCACCATGGCAACCCCTGGATGCACGTCGTAAAGCGCTTGCGTTTTCGCTGTGGCCATGGCTTTAACTCCTTGGTCGAACCTTCCCTTTCACGTGTAATCACGTTGTCCCAACCTATTTAGAGGACAGCAGGAATTGGTTGCCGTCCACATCCCGGAACATCGCCGAGGTTCCCCACTCCTCCGTCTTCGGCGGCCCCAGGAACTCGATGCCCTTTGCACACATCTCCTTATAGGATTTCGGGACGTCGTTGCTCCAGAATACGAGTGGCTGAAACTGCCCGATGAGGACTTCGTGTCCGGGCGAGGTGAAAAGCACAAGTTCCGTCTCGGATCCTGGAATCCCCAACTCGATCCAGCGCTGGCTTCCCAAGGGCTGGTCGGTCCGTATTTGGAATCCCAGTTTCTCCGTGTAGAACTTCAGCGCTTTCTCCTGATCGCGAACGGGAACGGTAACAAATTTGATGCCTCGGATCATAGCTCCTCCCCGGGGCAGCATCTTTGCAATGTACGGAACGCCCGCGCAAGTCCCCCAACCCATTACAACTATAGTGATAAACTTACACCATGGTTGCCAACGCTGCGGCCATCGCGCTTGATAGCTACGTGCTTGATGTCCTGATGCGCGATTTGGTGGGCCACGATAAGAAGCCTTCCGCTTTCATCGTGTATCTGTACCTCGCGGCGCGCATCGAGCGGGAGATGACTCATTGCGTGGAAGCCAGTTATGGGACGATTGCTTCGGCCACCGGGCTATCCAAGTCCGCAGTGCAGCACGCCATCGGCCACCTGAAAAAGCGAAAGCTAATTATTGTCTCGCAGGATTCACCCACTTCGACTCCGCAGTATCGGTTGCACCGTCACTGGAGGCTGCGGTTGCGCGGCGTGTAGCTAGTAATTACCGTTTGAAGTGGCCGAGGCGCTCCAGCACCGCGCCGACAATCAGCGGCAGAGCCACCGTGGCGTCGTCAAAGACTTCCGCGAACTGGCCGCCTTCTTCTCGCGGCACGAATTTTCCCCACGAAACCGCTTCGGTATACGTGCTGCCACTCAGGCCGCCCCAGCTCACCGGCTCGGGGCAGATGCGCAGACCGTAGTTGTAGCGCTTTAGAGGCAACTTTTTGTACCCGCGGCGCGCGAGCAATTCCGCATAAACCCCGAATTGTTGCGACCAGTTGCGCGGGACGCCGCCGCCAATCGTAAAAATCCCCATGCGCTTGGTTTCCAGCATCGTATTCGCAAATTTCTCGAAGTCTTCGAACGGATCGAACCGCAGCACGGGGCGGTTTTCTCTCTGCCTTGCGATTTTGTGCAGCGCGAAGTCGATACCCAACTCGGAGTCGCTGAAGGCCGGAACAAACACAGGCACATCATGCTCGAAAGCGGATTTCAGAATGCCTCGCCGCTCGCCGGAATTTTTGTGCAGATACTCACCGATGCGCCGGTGAACCTTCCAGCTGCAAACCACTTCTTCGGCGTCCCATTCATTGAGCAATCGCTGCATCACTTCTTCAACGTGATCGAGATTGACTTCCGGCTCGAGCGAATCATAAACGCGGTTGTAGCCCGCTTCGAAAAGCGTCTTGTCGTCCATTCTTGGGTCGTAGCGAAAATGTGAGTGACCTACCGCTTCCACCAATCCGTGCGCCATCAGCGCGCCGGTCGAGACGATGGCGTTCACCACGCCGGACTCAATAAGGTCGCAAAAAACCAGCCCCATCTTGCCAACGGTCAGCGCGCCGGAAAGAGTCATCACCACGAAACAATCTTTGTCGCGCGCCATGGCTTCGAGAACATCCGCAGCGTCGCCAATCTGCCTTCCGGTGAACGCGGTATTGCCCATAGCGCGCACGAGCTCATCGATGGTCCGACAACGGGATAAGTCCAGCGGAAAAATCGGCCGGAGCTTATCTTGCACCGGGTCGTGCAACACCCGGCCCGTCACAGTCTTTTTTTCCTGCTTCCCCATCGCGTCTCCTCAGACTTAATAAGGCTAATTCCCTGGAGCGAGTGAACTTCAATCTTGCCAGTGGTAGTGATGATACTTGAACGTTCTCAAGATTTTTAGTACAAACGCGACACAAAGGAAAGCAAAATCGCGAATGAAAAGCCGATTCTTGCTCATGCTAAACTAAATTTCATGGCCGACAAATTCACCATCGGGCTCGTGCAAATGAAATGCACGACGAATGTAGAGGAAAACCTCGAACGCGCCATCGAGAAAATTCAGGAAGCGGCGAAGCGCGGGGCGCAAATCATCTCCATGCACGAGCTTTTTCGCGGCGAATATTTTTGCCGCAAGGAAGACGCGGACCTTTTCAATCTTGCGGAACCTGTCCCCGGACCCACGACGGAAAAACTGGCTCGCGTCGCCAAGGAAAACAAAGTCGCTCTCGTCGTCTCCATTTTCGAGCGCCGCGCTGCCGGCGTTTATCACAACTCCTGCGCAGTTTTGGATGCCGACGGATCGTTTCTTGGAAAATACCGCAAGATGCATATTCCGGACGACCCGCTCTATTACGAAAAATTTTATTTCACTCCCGGCGATTTGGGCTTTCCGAATTTCGATACGAAGTACGCGCGCATCGGCGTGCAAATCTGCTGGGACCAGTGGTACCCAGAAGGCTCGCGGCTCACCGCTCTTAGCGGCGCGCAAGTCATTTTTTATCCAACGAGCATCGGCTGGCATCCGCACGAAAAGGAACAGTTCGGCGCGGGGCAGCTCGAAGCATGGAAAACGATTCAGCGCGGCCATGCGATCGCGAATGGAGTGTATGCCGCGGTGGTGAACCGAGTCGGGTTTGAAGGACATCCGGAGAACGGCGATCCTGGGCTGGAGTTCTGGGGAAATTCGTTTGTCGCCGATCCGTTTGGCCAGGTTGTTTCCGAAGCTTCCAACTGCAAGGAGGAAATTCTCGTCGTCGAATGCGATCCCGCCAAGAGTGAAGACACCCGCCGCAATTGGCCTTTCCTCCGCGACCGTCGAATCGATGCTTATCAACCCATTCTCAGCCGCTGGCTCGGCGAATGATGATGTCCGGCGGAGATGGCCCAGCGTGGCCATGAGAGACGTAACGAACCTGATGAACTCCTATCGCGAGTGCTCCCGGAATCCGTGGAACGTCTATTTCTCGGGACGGTCAGACATCGGCGGTTCTCTAGATGCTTTTGGGCAAATCCGAGAGTTGCTCTTTGATGCGCTTGTCGTAGATGAACTTTCCACCGCCGGAGGGGCTGACGGAGGGGATGTACCCCTACCTGTTTTGAAGGTTGTGCCGCAAAGATCCCTGATTTTGATTCAGCGATTGAGTGGGCCGGGACCAGCGGGATATTGGGACCAGGAAAAAGACATGATCGTCGGCCCTAGCGATATTACACTGGCATTTCTCGACTACTTCGATCTCTCGCAAATCCCGGTCATGGATTTTTATTACTATCGCTGTAAGATTCTTAGCTTCCCGAGCCATGCCAACTACGAAGGAAGAGAGGCTCTACTAGAAGCGTCAGGTGCCAAAGTTTTTTACGACGAACCTGCCCAAAAGAGGTAGGACCGATCCCTTGACAGTCGAATGACCTCTTCGTTTCCCAATCAAACACCTCACGCTCTCGGCTTCCAAATGCCCGCCGAGTGGGAACCTCACGAAGCCACGTGGCTCGGGTGGCCCCACGAAACAACCGACTGGCCCGGAAAATTTGCGGTTATTCCCTGGGCCTTTGCGGAAATTGTTCGTCATCTATCGCGTGTGGAGCGAGTTTTCCTGTTAGTCGAAACCCGAGCGGCACGGTCGCGCGTTCGGTCGATCCTGCAGAAGTCCGGAGCGAACCTTGACGCCGTAGAATTCTTCATCGCGCCTACTGATCGCGGCTGGATGCGCGACTCAGGCCCTATCTGTGTTCGCAACGAATCGGGCGAAGTGGCCTTCAATAATTTCCAGTTCAACGGCTGGGCCAAGTATTCAAATTACAAAAAAGATGCAGCCGTCGTAGCGAAGACAAATAAAAAGCTGAAGCGCCGGCTTTGGCAGCCGCAGCACAAAGAACGCCGCGTCGTTCTTGAAGGCGGAAGCGTCGACGTGAACGGCCGCGGTACTCTGCTTACTAGCGAAGAATGTCTATTGAGCAAAGTCCAGGAACGAAACCCCGGCTTCACTAAACAAGATTACGCAGACGTTTTTCGCGAATGCTTCGGCATAACAAACGTCCTTTGGCTGAAGAACGGCATCGCCGGCGACGACACGCATGGTCATGTGGACGATCTCACTCGCTTCGTGAATCCCACGACCGTTGTAACCATCGTGGAAGAAGACTCGCGCGATGTAAACTATGCTCCCCTGCAGGAAAATCTGGCGCTACTGAAAACCATGAAGGATCAGGATGGAAATCCTTTGCAGGTCGAAACGCTGCCGATGCCCTCGCCAGTTTATTTCGGCGGCCTCCGCCTTCCCGCCAGCTACGCAAACTTCTACATCGCCAACAAACTCGCGCTTGTGCCAACCTTCAACGATTCGAACGACCGAGTGGCGCTGAATACGCTGGCACGCCTTTTACCAGGCCGCGAAGTCGTTGGCATCCCCTGCCGCGATCTCGTGCTAGGCCTCGGAACCATTCACTGCATGACCCAGCAACAACCGAGCGCCCGATAAGAGTGCGAGTCACCCCCGTGGTTCCTGATGCAGAGCGAGCGCTTGTCTCGAAGGCAGTCGAGGGCAGCGAGTTGAAAGCCTGATGGGCCAACCAATGCGTTCTGCCTAGGCTCCTTGCCTGAAACACAAACTCAGATACAATCTTTCTTCCCCGAGGAGGCTTCATGCTTGCCGCGAACATTCTCGCACAAAGAGTTTTTGGTGTCTGGATCGAATCGCACGGGTTTGTCTGGTGGCTTTTGGTGGGCTTGATCGCCGGCTGGCTCGCGGGGAAGATCGCTCGCGGACGCGGCTTTGGCTGCATCGCGGACATTATTCTTGGTCTTGTTGGATCGTTTATTGGCGGGTGGGTCTTTGTGCAGCTTAAACTTTTTGGCGGAGGTTTTTTGTACTCGATTGCCGCCGCAACACTCGGCGCTGTTATCCTCGTTTCTATCGCCCACCTCTTTGCCGGTGATTCTCACCACTAGGCGCTTCGGAATCCTTTTTGAGCCTTGCTCCCGGCAGCGCCGCCATTCGCGAACCTTTGCTGTGTGATACGATTCTCGTTTACATTGTGGAGTCAATGTTTCCTTGAGCAAGGCCCTAAGTAAAACAACGCACTCGCTTACCGCTATTCCTCTCGGCGGGCTCGGCGAATTCGGCATGAACATGATGGTGCTGCAGTTCGGCGACGACATCATTGTCGTCGACTCCGGGATGATGTTCCCCGAGTCTGAACTATTGGGCGTGGACCTGGTCATTCCAGACATTTCCTACCTGAAGCAGAACAAGGCGAAAGTTCACGCCATCGTGCTGACACACGGGCATGAAGACCACATCGGCGCTCTGCCCTACATACTCCGCGATCTGAATGTCCCGGTTTATGGAACGCGCTTCACTTTAGCATTGGTGAAGAAGCGCCTTGAGGAAGCTGGATTGCTGGACTCGACGACGCTGCGCGAGGTCCTACCCGGTCGTTTAGTGGAAATAGGGCCCTACGAAATTGAATTCATTTCCGTAACGCACAGCACGCTGGACTGCGTTGCGCTGGCCATTCGAACACCGCTCGGCGTGATCATCCACACTGGGGACTTCAAGATCGATCAAACGCCGGTGGATGGCACGGCTTTTGACTTGCACGCTCTTGCAAAGTACGGCCGCGAGGGCGTGCTGGCGCTTTTTAGTGACTCGACCAACGTGGAACGCCCTGGCTTCACGCCGTCGGAGCGCACCGTGGTGCCGCGTATCGAAGAATTGTGCCGATCAGCGCCTCGCCGCGTGATTTTGTCCTGTTTTGCGTCGTCGATTCACCGCATTCAGCAGGTGATTGATATTGCTGTGCGCGTGAACCGCAAGGTGGCGTTCGTCGGGCGCAGCATGATTGACAACGTCGAGATTGCGCATTCGCTGGGCGTTCTGCACATCCCCGACGGCATGGTCGTTCGGCCGCAGGACATTCGCGGCTTCGATCCCAAACGGCTGGTGATTCTCGCCAGTGGCAGCCAGGCCGAGCCGATGTCCTCGCTTTCGCGCATCGCCGTGGACAATCACCGCCACGTTTCCGTGGATGAAAACGACACGGTGATTTTGTCGGCTCGCATTATTCCCGGCAATGAACGGCCTATTTTCCGGATGCTCGATCACATGTTCCGCCGGCGCGCGTTGGTGTATTACGACAATTCCGGGGGCGTGATTCACGTTTCGGGCCACGCCATCCAGGAAGAACAGAAGCTGATGCTGCAACTCGTTAAGCCGAAATACTTTGTTCCCGTCCACGGCGAGTATCGGCATCTTTTTCGGCACGCGGCGCTGGCACATCAACTCGGTGCTGTCTCCGA
>Ga0126381_100002084_pt1 | contig 21585 bp, 19 predicted proteins | sample PanSoiMetPlot_28_FD_96465 | JGI IMG/M metagenome (GOLD analysis project Ga0126381, IMG submission 96465) | Tropical forest soil microbial communities from Panama - MetaG Plot_28 | ecosystem: Environmental > Terrestrial > Soil > Tropical forest > Bulk soil | place: Panama | collected 2016-02-17
CGAACGATTCGGGCAGAATCTTCAGGGCGACCTCGCGGCCGACGCGCGTATCGAGCGCTCGATACACCTCGCCCATGCCGCCTGCTCCCAACTGTCCCAGAATTTGATATGGACCCACGTTGCACGGCGTCTCCGGCATCCATACGATTCTATGCGAGACCGAGTTTCGAGGCGCGGGTCGGCTAGGCTCGTCGCCGTATTCCGCTTTAGCTCACTTCGTAGCTGCTTCGAGGGGACCCGCACACTTGACAAAATGGTGGGGAGTCCACTTCAACGCCGTTATCGGAAATTGACTGCGTTTCTTAGCATCCCACTGCGTCTACGATGGATGGAGCATGTTCGCCTTTTTCCTTGCGCAGGAGCCGTTGCATCCACAGAAAGCGAAACCAGCGAGGCAGGCGCACCGGAATGGACCTCGGAGGCGATTGTACCGGCCGGCCGCCGCGGTTCGTTCGCGAGTTGCTCACCGTTCAGTGTAGCCGGCGGTAAGCGGGGCGCCTGCGTTCGCTAGGCGGCGCCGTTGTTTCCGAATGCGCGTGATCCAGGAGCAACCCGGAAGTAACATCGAGTTCAGCGACGATCTGGCACTCATCCAAACAGGCGTCAAATTAATCTGTTTCAAGAGCCGGCACTCTGGCTGGCGTTGCAGCACGAAGGGGCTACTTCTTGAGCAACACCGGCCAATTCAGCACCACGCTCAGCGAGGTCCACCGCGTCCCGGCGTGTTCAGGGACCTCAACTAGGAATCGCAGTCCGTCCGCGGAGACATCCCAATTCCCGCTCTCCGACGGAAGACTGAAGAGCGTTTGCGCCGGAGCGGCCTGGAAGACCGCGCCCAGTATTACCGGCACCGCCATCATCTTCTTGTCCGCAGAGGCGAAGAACAACTCCCTGCCGTCGCGCCGCCAGGCCGGGTGGCTGCCACCGGCTGAGGAGACCCGGTACTTCACGCCCGCTGCCGGCCCCTGCGGGGAGATAGCCTGAACGAAAACTTCATCGCGGCCTTGCTCGTATTGAACAAAGGCCATCCAATGCCCATCAGGGGAAAAACGCGCTTGGCTTTCGGCCGCCAGAGTTTGCAGGAAGATCAGTGGTTTGCGCTGTCCCTCCAGTGGAAGCAGCCAAATGTCAATGCCGGTCTTTTCGGCTTCCTGGCCGAACACGATCCACTTCCCATCACGGGACCAGTCCCAGGGAGCGACGTTCAGTCCTGCCACGTCCAACGGCTCTTCGTTCGCGCTGCCATCGAGGTGACGGGGGAATAGGTCAAAGCGGGCACCCAACTTTGAAAAAACAATTCCCTTACCGTCGGGCGACCACACAGGCGAATCCGCAGGTTGACCCTCCCCGACGATCTGGGATGGTGGACCGCCGGAGACAGGTTGGAGATATATCGCGCGGTCCTGCGCGACCGCCAATCGCTTGCCGTCGAACGAGAGCCGGAAGTTGCGCTCCGCCGGTACCGCCACTCCGAGCGAACCCTCGGGAGTGCCCCTCCGATCCGACCACTGAAGCCGCATATCCCGCGACTGCGGACCTGCCCCGTACACCAGAGTGCCCCTCGTCGATGCGGTAAACGCTCCGTAGCCCGCGTTGCCGGCTGTCCCTACTCGACAGGCGACTGGGACCGCGTCCCCCGTCAACCGGAGCGACTTCGTATCAAAGGTTTGGGCCATCAAGGCTTCTTTGCTGCGGAACAGCAACCATCCGCCCGCGTAGATCGCATTGAAAGTTATGTGCGATATCGGCGTTTACCGATCACAACCGAGCCACTTCGCAGCAATGCCGACTTCTCGACAAGTAGAGAGTTTGATTATCGAATTGCGATAACGGATTCCGATAATGCCTCACGGTTCCGCGAGGCGACCACGGTTCAGTTCCACTACCTGCCGGTGCTGTGCGCGCTTTTCGCATTGGCTCGCCAGGAACCTTCCGCCGCGCTCGAACGGCTGGAGCCCGCTCGCGCTTACGATCTGGCCGTGCCCGGCATCACGCAGCTCAACTATTTCGGAGCCCTCTATACCGTTTACGTGCGCGGCAAGGCGTACCTGGCCGCCCAGCGAGGTGCGGAAGCCGCGGCGGAGTTCCAAAGAGTTCTCGATCACCGCGTTCGTCTTCGCCGCTCCCGTCGGCGCACTCGCTCACTTACAGCTAGCCCGCGCTCTTCCGGTTCGACGCTACGTGCATCGTCACACACCTTCCCATTCGAGGCCACGGGAGTCCCAAAGGCGGACAGCACACGTGGGGCCGGACTGAGTTTCGCCCCATTTTTTCATTGGGATAGCGTTGGCGGCCGGTTTGCCGAGTGGACACCATGGGTTTTCGCTACGCCTTTCGCACTCTGCGGCGGTCGCCGGGTTTTGTGCTGGTGGCCATTCTGACGCTGGCCTTGGGGATCGGCATTAACACCACCGTCTTTTCGATTTATGGGTCGGTGGCGCTGAAGCCGATCGCAGCGCGCGCGCCCAAGGAGTTGGTGCGCGTCAGCGGCACGCGCGGCGAGCGGTTCTCCTGGCAGGAATACGAGCAGATTGCCGGGCACACGCATTCGCTGTCGGGCGTGATGGCCGTATCGGTGCCGCAGACTTTCAGTGGTACAAGCCAGGTGTTTCACGCGCGGCTAGTTTCGAATTCGTACTTCGATGTGCTGGGCGTAAAACCGCGACTGGGCCGCGGCTTCACGCCGGATGAGCGGCAGGCGGCGGTTGTCGGCTATGACTTCTGGCAGCGCACTCTTGGCGGCGATCCGGCCGTGGTGGGGAAGAGCCTACGGGTGCAAGGTGTGGACCTCGCGATCTGTGGCGTCGCGCCCGAGCAGTTCGCCGGAACGGGCGAGCCACCGCGCATGCCGGAGCTGTGGATTCCGCTGGCGGAGCAGCCAGAGCTGATGCGCGGCGTAGAGTGGCGGCAGAATGCGAACGTGCGTCCGCTGGAGGTGCTTGGCCGCCTGGTGCCCGGCGCGCGGGTACCCCAGGCTACGGCGGAGCTGAACATTCTGGCGCGCGCGTGGGAGCCGGTGGACGGGTATCCGCAGCAACTGCGGGCGCGGCCGGCGACATTCTTCCAGATGGATGGCGGCGAGTTCCAGACGTTCGGCCAAGTGTGTACCGTGCTGATGGTAGCGGTGGGGCTGATCCTGGTGATCGGCGGGATTAACCTGGTGAACCTCTTCTTCGCGCGGCACGCCACGCGCCAGCGCGAAATCGCAATACGTCTGGCACTGGGCGCCAGAAGGATGGAGTTGGTGAAACAGCTTTGCACCGAGAGCATTGTGCTGGCGCTGGCCGGCGGAACGGCGGGGCTGCTGCTGTCTTTGTGGGCGTGCGAATGGATTCGCGCGGTGGCGCTCGGTGCGCTGGAGCGCGTTTCCGGTGGTGTGCTCGGGCTGCATCTCGACTTGGCGCCTGATTGGCATGTGTTTGCGTTCACGGCGGTGCTCTCGTGCGCGGCGGGCCTAGCCATCGGTGTATGGCCGGCGCTCAATGCCAGCCGGGGCGGCGTGCACGAAGCGCTCAAGCAGGGAGGCGGTGGCTCTGAAGGGGGCTATCGCGGTCTGTGGACGCGGCGCAATCTGCTGGTGAGCGGGCAAGTGGCGGCCTGCCTGATCCTGCTGGCGGGCGCGGCCATGCTGTTCGAAGGCGCGTGGCAGAGCGGATCGGTAAACCCGGGGTTTGAAATGAAGCACCTGCTGGTGGTCGGAGTAGATGCGAATGCTGTCGCGGCGACGTCGGAGGCGAAGGCGGCGGTGATCCGCCGGGCCCAGGAACGCATCGCCGCGCTGCCGGAGGTCGAATTGGCGGCGCAAGGATTCAATCTGCCGTTCCTGGGCCACGCATCGGCAGGATTCCAGACCGAGAATGGCAAGCGGTTCCGTTGCGGAGACAACGTGATTTCGCCCGGTTACTTCGCGACGCTCGGTGTGCCGCTGCTGGCGGGCCGCGACTTCACAAAGGAGGAGGCCGAGAGCCGTGCGGCTGTGTTGATGATCAGCGAGCGTGCGGCGCGCGAGGCGTGGCCAGGGCAGAACCCGCTGGGGCGCGAAGTGAAGCTGCCGGAGCATTTCAATCCCGAAGTGCGGGTACGGAGGGCGACGGTGATCGGCGTAGTGGCGAACGTGCACAGCACGTTTCTGTCCAAGCCGGACGCGCCATTTCTGTACTTCCCCGGGCCGAACGGGAACGGGCTGCTCCGGACGCGTACGAGTGCTGAGGCAGCCGGCAGGGCCGTGCTCGCCGCGTTGGGCGGTATCGATCCGCGGCTACCGGCAACGGCGTTCGTGATTCCTATGGAGACGGGGCCGGTGGAAATTCAGAAGATGATGGCGCAGGCTCCGGCGGTGGCGGCCACGATTCTGGGGACGCTGGCGCTCGTGCTGGCGGCGGTCGGGGTGTTCGGCTTAGTGTGGCAGCTTGTCACTCGGCGCACGCGTGAGATCGCGATCCGCATGGCGCTGGGCGCGGGCCGGCGCGATGTGGCACGGCTGGTGTTATGGCAGACGCTGCGGCCGGTCGCACTCGGCGCGTCGATAGGACTGGCGGGAGCGATGGGAATCTCGGCGCTGCTGGCGGCGATGGTCGTGGCGCCGGACTTACCCGACCTCACGTATGGCTTGGGCGCATTCCACCCGTTCGCATTCTGCGGAGCTTTGGCGGTGCTGGCGATCGTGGTGGTGGCGGCCTGCCTGGGGCCTTTGCGCGGAGCAGCGCGCGTGGCGCCCGCGGATGCGCTGCGGATGGAGTGAGCTAAGATGGCGGCATACAAGATTCGGCCAGACATCGGCTAGACCAAGGCTAGACCCAACACTGCTCAGTTACTTTGTGTCGTCTGCCAAGTTCGGCAGCCGTTGGCTACCGGAACTCTCTAGCCCACACCGGCCGCTGATCATTTTGTAATGTGGCACGTCCGGAAACTACGCTTCTAGGTAATCCCGAGCCGTGGCGCGCTGAGCAGCACCTTATTGACGGTAGTCATCCGCCGGATTTTGGCAATCATGGCGGCGCTGCCGCGCCACGCCAAGTCGTAGTACTGCAGTAGATGGGTATGCGAATCAATCAATCCGGGCAGCAGAGTCGCATCGCCGAGGTTGATCAGCCGCGCGCCAGCGGGAATCGCCAAGCCGTCGCCCACAGTCTGGATGCGATCCTTTCCACCAGTACGACTGCATTGGCGACGACCGTCCCGCTGTGAACGTCAATCATGCGCGCGGCGGGGAGCGCGGTTACGGTCACTGCCGGCTCCGCATAGCCAAGAAGCAAGACAGAGGCACAGGACTACGACCAGGCATGCAGGCTTTTGCATCGCGCGATTGTAACGCGACTTAGTGAAGGAGCGGGATCAATAATACCTCTGCAAACGTTCGAAGATCACTGTGTTGACTCAAGACGCTCGCTTTCGCCGCCAACGACAACTGAAGACAATTACCAGGCCCGAGGTCGGCCTAACCGACGCTCGTGACATGCCGCATCTAGACGGCTGTTTTCGCCGTTAATCAGGCCCAATGTATCGCTACGATGGCACTCGCAGATTATCGGCGTGTGCTGACGGTTTTCAACGACTTGATTTTGGACCGCAAGGCTCCACCAGAAAATTGAAAAGAGGCCCGGGTGCACGGCGCAGCGCCGCACCAAGACCCGCACGTCTAGGTTCACACCGAGGGCTGCTCACTCCTGATCCGGCACCTTCCCGCGCAGGACAAAATCGTTCAATTCCTTCAGCGTCGCGTCATATCTGCGCAGTGCCAATCGCTGAACCACCCTCGCATGGCGCAGTGCATGTGTCCCATCCACAAAGCCATGGCCTTCAGCATCCGCGATGCTCGACGAATCGGCCATCAAGCGGTTGTACCCTTCAACGGCGCGTTTGTACGCGTCCTCAGCTTCGCATAGCTTGCGACGTAAGGTTGCGAACAGCTCATCGGGCGAAACGCCCACGGTCTTGAAGGGGGGTGGGGATGAAGTGCGGCCCACCCCTCAGTTGAATTGGCTCCCCTAAGTGATGGAAGTATATGCCCGCGGCAGCTGGGCAATGCCCTAATGAGGGTGCCCTAATGAGGGTCAGTAGTAAGGTGTACAGTTTGCAGCTCGTCGGCTACAGCTCTGTTTAAGAGTTTATACTATCATTTTCTTCATAGATTAATATCTAATTATCAACCTTGAGTGCGAGAGTGCCAACTCGAATCATGTCCAAAGCGCCATGTGATATTCCTTCCCTGCCGGCGGCGAAATTCAAGTCGAGACGAGCCCTGGAGTGGAAATTCGACGGCTCGCGTACTGCTGCCGGCGATCTAATCCGCGACCCTTTCATGAATTCTTCAGAATCGCGCCTCACACTAAACTGAGGAGCTCCGTTGTATGCGAAAATCCGCCGCCATCACGGTTTTTTTGGGACTCTACCTGGCTGCAGCGTTTGCGCAGGAGAAGAACGAAAAGACACTCGCCCTGAAGGACCTGGCTCCGGCGGTCCAAAAGACCATTCAGGCCGAGTTGAAGGGCGGAGAGATCAAGCGTATTGGTAAAGAGACAGAAGATAGCGCGGCGCAGTACGAGGTGGAAACCATGCTCAATGGCAAACACCGCGACTCCAACGTAGACACCAAGGGCAAGCTGCTCCTGGTGGAGGAGGAGACGTCGATCGATTCCATCCCCGCCGCGGCCAAGGCCTCCATTTTAAAAAAGGTCGGCGATGGAAAGCTCGGGATGGTGGAGCTTTTCATGCGGGGCGGCGAGACGATGTATGAAGCCGGGTACACCACCAAGGCGGGCAAGAAGCACGTGCTCCTTGTTAAGTCGGACGGCGCCGAGACCAAGGACTAATGATGACTGTTGCCCGAGTTGTCGCGGTAGCTGTTCTCGGGTTCTTTGTGGAACTGATGCCGGCGTGGGCCCAGGGTGGCCCGGGGACTATACGAGGCCAAGTGACCGATCCTGCCGGCGCCAGCATTCCCGCCGCGGTGGTGAGCGCAAATGATGGACACGGGGTATCCCGCTCCGCAACCACCGACGTGCGCGGTGAATACGTTCTAGCGAACTTGCCTGCCGGCGCCTACACTGTGCGGACCTCGGCCAAGGGCTTCGCCGTCGCCGAGCGGTCGGATGTTGCGGTGGGTTCGGGCGCCACGCAGACGCTCAATTTCCCGATGTCGCTCGACTCTGCCAAACAAAGCGTGACCGTCACCGATTCCGGTCAATCCGTGAAGGTGGACGTAGACCCTTCGGCCAACGCCGACGCGCTCGTCATGCGCGGCTCGGACCTGGATGCCCTCTCCGACGATCCCGACGACTTGGCGGCTGACCTCGCCGCTCTCGCCGGCCCCGGCGCCGGGCCGAACGGCGGCCAGATTTACATCGACGGTTTTACGGGTGGCCGCCTGCCCACCAAATCATCCATCCGCGAAATCCGCATCAATCAGAATCCCTTCTCCGCACAATACGACCGCATCGGCATGGGCCGCGTGGAGGTGTTCACAAAACCCGGCACCGACGATTTTCACGGTAACATCCAGACGCACGACGGCAGCGACATTTTCAACTCCCGCAACCCGTTCACTCCCGTGAAGCCGACATGGCAGCGTCTTGGTCTGGAGGGCGAGGTGAGCGGTCCGATCGGCAAGAAGACGTCTTTCTTTGCGGATTTCGAGGTCCGCAAATGGACCGAAAACACTTTCGTTAACGCTCTGACCCTAGACAACAACCTCCAGGTCGTCCCCGTCGCACAGGCGGTACTCACACCCCGCCACGACACAGAGGAGAACGTCAAATTCGATCGGCAATTGTCCAAGGATCAGACCCTGACTCTGCGCTACACTTTTGCCCGCACCGCAATCAACGACCAGGGCGCCAGCGGCTTCTCGCTTCCCAGCCGGATCTACGATTACCGCGACGACGAGGACACGGTGCAGTTCGCCGAAACGGGCGTGTACGGCGCCCACACCGTAAATGAGACTCGGGCCCGCTACTCGCGCCTGCGCACTTCAGAGCACGGCAATGCCGATCTGCCAACGATCGCGGTCCTCGACGCCTTTACGGGCGGCGGTCCGCCCCTGACGCTCTCCTTCACTAACCAGGACCGCATCGAAGTCCAGAACATGACAACCCTGACCCACGGCGCCCACCTCATCCGCTGGGGCGGCCGTTTGCGAGGCGTGGATTTGAGGGATCAGGACACGACGAACTACACCGGCACTTTCACATTCACCTCGCTCGATAGCTACCGCACAACCTTAATGGGCCAGCAGGCTGGCTGGTCGGCGCAGCAGATCCGGGCGGCCGGCGGCGGCGCCAGCCAGTTCTCCATTGCGACCGGCAACCCGCTGGCGAACCTCAGCCAGTACGACGTCGGGTTCTTCGCTCTGGACGATTGGCGCGCCCGCCCGAATTTGACCTTGAGCGTGGGCCTGCGCTATGAAGCGCAGACCAGGATCGGCGACCACCACGACGTCGCGCCGCGCTTGGGCGTCGCCTGGGGCCTCGCGCCCAAGGGCAAAACACCCAAGACCGTGATCCGAGCCGGCGTCGGCCTCTTCTATGACCGCGTGAGCGAGACGCTGTCGCTCGATGCTCTGCGCCGCGACGGCATTCATCAGCAGCAGTTCGTTCTCGACACGCCCGATTTCTACCCCGTCGTCCCGTCGCTCAGCGAACTGCTCAGCAGCCGCGAGCCGCAGGCGATTCGTGAGATGGATGGCCACATCCAGGCGCCGTATATGGCCCAGTTCGGTGTTGGCGTGGAACGGCAACTTCCCAAGAATCTGGTTCTTGCTGTCAACTACCTGCATTCGCGAGGTTGGCATACCCTGCGCTCGCGCGTCATTACACCCACCGGGAGCGTGGCGGCGCCCGATGTGACCGCGATCTACCTCTATGAATCGAGCGGCAACTTCAAACAGGATCAGCTCGTGACCAGCCTGACCGCCCGCGTGAATCCGAGGATCTCGTTGAACGGTTCCTACACCTTGGGTAGGGCGAACAGCGACTCGGATGGGCCCACGACATTTCCCGCCGACTCATACAACCTCCAACCAGAATGGGGCCGTGCCGGATTCGATGTTCGCCATCGCGTCCAGTTCAGTGGCTCGTTCGCCTTTCCTTGGGGCTTGCGGCTTAGCCCCATGCTGGTCGCAACCTCGACCCGCCCGTTCAATGTCACAGTTGGTCGCGACCTGAACGGCGACACCATTTTCATGGATCGCCCCGCCTTCGCTACTGACTTGAGCCGCCCTTCTGTCGTCCGGACTGCCTTTGGCGCCTTTGACCTCGCACCGATGCCCGGCGAGACGATCATTCCGCGGAATTACGGTGTCGGTCCCGCTCTCGTCTCCCTGAACCTCCGTCTGGCCAAGACCTTCAAGCTGGGTAAAGAGGCGAAGGGAAAGCGCGATCCTATGGAGCTTACTTTGACAGCCCTGTCTCGGAATCTGTTGAACCACCCGAACCTTGCGCTGCCGGACGGGAATCTGAGTTCGCCCTATTTCGGCGAATCTACCGCCCTCGTGAGCGGTGGTGGCGGAGGCAATAGCGCTAGCGGCAACCGGCGGATCGAGTTTCAGTGCCGGCTCGGCTTTTGAATGACCTAGAATTCAATGTGGAGGATTGCAGCCTGGCCGTCTTCGGGTTTCAGCCGGCGGGTGGCTATCACCTGCTTCGGAAGGTCCAGTTGGGTGCCGCTCCCGGCGGCAGTGAGTATTTCGACTACATCACGTTCGATCCGGCCGCGCGGCGTGCCTACCTCTCCCACGGGTTGCATCTCGTCCAGCAAAGCGTTGGCTTCCGAAAAGCCCTTCGCTGGAAGTGCTTGGTATCCGGCATCGGCTAATAGTTTTCCAAGCCAAAATACAAATCCCAAATCACCATCTATAATGAGGACCGCTTTCACGTATTCTCACTTTTTCCGAGGCGGGCCGAGCAGAAATTGCGCATGGACACACCTCCGGGCCGTGCGGAGCAACTGAGATTCCATGCCAACCTTCGCGCCGTCCTCCCCAAGACATCTCTTGATGAAATGGAAAAACGAATACCGCCCGGTTTCTTACCCCGAACGATGAATCCGAACGATGAAGAAGCTATTTCCGAGGCTTGCGCTCGTGAGTACATTCCCTGTTATGCTGTGGGCTGGCCCATCACCTTCACGTTTGCTGGGACCGTGTGGCGTTCGCGGTGCCTGGGAGCGGCAATCCCTGGATCGTTCCCAGAGCCGGAGGGGCAGCCCGCGCGCGTAGGACCAAATCTCACGGTTGCCCGGTTCCCGATCTGGTCACCCGATGGACGGCAACAGTGTAGCCCAAGCGCAACCGAGCCTCCGGACGACCGCCTCTACTGGACGGTAATGGTGGTGGCCGTCGCGTCCTGGGCGCGAGGCTTGAAGTTTCGGATGTAACTCTGCCGGGGGAATTGGAAGGTGCCCATGTGGTGCGCCTTCGCGTCCTGAAGGGCGCGGGCGTTGTCCCACTTGTCATGATCGATGTGATAGGCGGCGATCACTGCACCGGTACGATCGGCGCCGTGCATGCAGTGAACGAACACCGGCCCGGAGGTGCCATCTTCCATCAGGGCCAAGATCCTCTTGATTTCGTCATCTGTCGGTGGGGTGAGTCCGGTCATCGGCACGTTGACATATTGCATGCCGGTGGCGGTGACAAGGCGCCTTTCTGCCTCCGCGCGTCCGCCCGCCTCGCGCAGGTCGATGATGGTCTTGACTCCGCGCTTGGCTAGGAACTGAAATCCCTCATGAGTGGGCTGGCCGCCACGCAGAACGTGCGCGTCGACCTCATCGAAGTTCTTGATACCGGGGACCGAGCCGGCAAACGTCGGGAGACCGATTACCAACAGGGCGATGGGAAGTCCGGCGGAGCGATGCATCTCGAATGGGTCCTTTATCACGTTTGAAGGAAAGCGCTAACCCAACAGACGTGCGGCATTCGTTCGGGGTTTCAAAGGCGGGACCGGCGCGGAGCTACCGTTGTGATCAGAATATCAGCACGCAACGATTATCGATTCTGTTGATGCCATCAGGATGAACAATTTCGCAGCAACCTCCATTTCGATCCGTTCGTTTGCCGGTCCGGAACGCCTGAGCCATGAACCGCTGAGCAGCGGAGGACCAGCGGAGGGAACCGGAAACTCCCGTTCGCGAATCTTCGCTTATCCTTCGCCATTTAGGAAGGGACGCAATCCGGATCTCCGCCAGGAACTCTCCCGGCCCTCGTTGTTCGATTGCATCGATCGTCTCCGCATCCACCCCGGCCGCACCGCCGTTGCTGCGCACTCGCCTCCATGCTTCCCACAGAACGACGTTGAAGGCCTCACCTGTAGCAATAGCTCTATGGTGGGTCCTGAAAGACGCGCTCTAGCAGTGTCCGTAATTCGCTCCGAGCAACGACACGGTCCAGCGCAGTTGGGCCGACTTCCGGCTCGACGACCATGGGTTCGGAAAAGGAGTGAGGCGCGACGGTCGACGCCGCTGTCCAATCACCATGCCAGCATGCCGGTGATAGGATTGTCGCTATGGAACGAAGAAATTCTATCCTGCTGATAGTCGTAGCTACCGTCGGCACAGTAGGTGTCGGGTTGCAGGCTGCGGACGAGCAAAACGCGAGTTACACGGTTCGCACCCTGGCCCTCCCCGATCACGGCCAGGGAAACATCACGATGGATTACATCGCCTATGATCCTAAGACTGGATACGTTTGGGTTCCAGCGATCAACATTGGTGCGGTCGATGTGGTGGACACCAGCAACGGCAGCGTCCGTGAGATCTCGGACTTTGCGACAAAGGAACTCGAAGTCAAAGGTCGCAAACGCGCTCAGGGGCCCAGCGGCGTATCGATCGGTGACGGCGTAGTCTACATCGGGGATCGGGCCGATTCTAGTGTGTGCGCCGTTGATGAAAAGACTCTTGCGCGCAAGAGCTGTGGCCACATCGATTCTACGCCCGACGGCGTCGTCTATGTGGCGCCCACAAAAGAGGTCTGGGTTACTGCACCGAGCGACAACTCTGTGCGTATTCTGGACAGCCAGACTCTGAACCAGAAAGAAAAACTGACATTTGAAGGCCGGCCTGAAGGCTATGCAGTCGATGCAAAGCGCAACCGTCTCTACATGAATTACGAGGACAAGGACCTGACGACCGCGATTGATCTAAAAACGCACAAAACGGTAGCGAAGTGGCCCTCTTCCTGTGGGGAGGACGGTCCGCATGGTCTGTCGGTCGATCAAGATTCGGGCTTCCTGTTCGTTGCCTGCAGCACGCGGGCGGAGGTCTTGGATGCAGGTCACAACGGGGAGAAGTTGTCATCGATCGATACCGGTGACGGCGTGGACGATCTCAACTACTCGCCATCCACTCACATGTTGTACGTAGGGGCCGCCAAAGACGCCCGGCTCACAGTGGCCCACGTCGACGCGACCGGCAAACTCAGCCAAGTTGCGGTGGTGCCGACTCACGAGGGCGCTCGCAACGGCGTCGTGACCAAAGATGGCACCGTTTATCTCGCGCACTCGCAGCTCGGTACATTGGCAGGTCTTGTCGTAGTGTCGCGGAGCAAGAAGTAACCCCAATACGCGGCGCAGCACGTTGCCGGCGAGAAACGTCTTTGGGGGTGCCACCAGGAGTCTGTCCTACCGCCAGAAACGTGTGCAATGGTGTCGCTGCCCCCGCACCAGCGCAGCCGGCGATTTATGTCCGACTCCTGGGCACCGCCGGCCCCTCACTAAGCCCGGACCGGGCGGAGGCAGGCCTATTGGTCGTTGCCGGCTCGGAAGTCCTGTTGTTCGATTGCGGTCACGGCATACCCAACCGGCTTGCTCAAGTCGGCCGGACCGGCGTCAATAAGGTCTTTCTGACGCACGTGCACTCTGATCATACGGAAGGTCTGCCAGAGCTGTGGATGAATGAGAACACCTGGGGAAGCCGGGGAAGTACTCCGCTATCCGTTTGGGGCCCGGGGGAACTGGCCCCTGATCAACCATGCGGCACGGCGGACATAACAAATCAGCTCAGCACGGCATTCGCCACCAATACGCATATCCGTCGTGATCTGGTGGAACATCTTCTGGGCGGCGGGATCACCTTCCAGACGGCTGAGATCACCAGCGAAGGCGTCGTTTACCAGACAAACGGATCCTGAACCCATGCATCGGCCGGAAGGGGACACAGGCTGAAGAGCATCTTCTACAGTTCGCCGGATTCGAGATGGTGGAAGACGCCCAAGGGGAAGTCTACTACGTAGGACCCTACGGCCACATAGTTTGGCTCAGCGCCAATAACGAATGGTATGCCGACAAGGCCCCGGAGTGGGCCACTGCCCTGGATGGATACCTGCGGTGGATTCGCCATTGGATTGAGCAAGGGAAGCTGGCCAAGGCCGGTAATTGAGCCGGACCCGCCCACACTAGGCAGCCCTGGCGGCTACAGCGTAGCCCGGTCTTTCATATCTAGACACTGCGCGATTCTAGCGAGATCTAGTCAAGATTTCCGGACGAAACCTGCGGCCGTTTCGAGCAACGCGTGAAGTGACCGCGCATCTCGGACGCCGTTAGTTGCGCGCCGCAGCCCCAGCCGCACGCCATGCGCGGTCCCGGGGATCGCCCCGTAATGAGGACATGAACAGGCAAGCGCGAACTACAATTTCGACAGCGGCCGGACCGGCATCGAAGGCAGTATGCCAGGAACTCCTCTACTTTGGACGAGAATCGCCGGCCGTGAGCCAGGCCTGACTAGCCCAAGCCCACGACTCCAAAGTGACTATGAGCCGAGCAGGAGAAGCAGTAATGAGCTATAGCACACCATGCCCGGCGAACCGGATCGTTCTCTGATCGCCGGCGCCCGTATCGACAGCGCCGGGAACAAGAGAGGTGAGCGTTGACCAGTTGCGTCCATTGATCGGCAATTCATCCACCTGCATCGCTTCCACAGGTGCGCCAACGGTCGCATCTACGCGGTCCAATTGAAACGCGGCTTCCGTGACACTCACCTGTTCCTTCTGCCCCGCGATACCCAAGGTGACATCCAGCGTGCGCGGTTGTCCGAGCTCGAATCGCACGCCACTTCGACGGAAGGGTTCAAATCCCTCTTTGGTGATCTCGATGGTGAAGGTTCCGGTTTCGAGGTCAGGCAACACGTAGGAGCCCTGAGTACCTGTGTCCGTCTCCCGTTGGAATCCCGTAGCGGCATTTATCGCTTTCACTTTGGCCGACGGTATTCTCTTGCCCTGCTCGTCCGTAACGGTGCCATTGAGCGAAGTTCGAGCGACTTGTGCGCCGAGCCATGAGGCGGAGCAAGCCAAGACACTGAGAGCGATTAGTGAGAAGCGCATACGCAACCGCAATCCCTGATCCTATCGAAACGGTTTGACAGGCCGATTACAGAGTGGGGTTTTGGCGGAAGGGAGTAGGCGTCCGAGATGGCGCGGCCACTTCACGCGTTGCGCGAAACGGCCGCAGGTTTCGGTCGGAAATCTCGTCTAAAATCTCGCTAGAATCGCGCAGTGTGTTGACGGGAAAACGGTTTAGTGAGAGGCTGGCGTGCGCCAACGGCAGCAGGGTGCGCTACCTTCAGCAGGAAGCACGGAAGCATTTCGACGTGCGTTGCACGCTTGGACGGACCTTGCACTCCACGGCAAGATACCCGAGGAATGAGCTTGTCGAGGTGGAAGTTGAGGTGTAGTTCTAGTTGCGTGGCGCATCCGTCCGCAAGCGCCGCTCCACGTTGCGAGGGCCAGTCAGTCCGCTACCGTCGTTGTCCGGAGGTGGCGTTTCCGGAACAAGTCCCGCTATGTCGGCACTGTCACTATCTCAAGTTCGGGCTTGCCGACCATCCTGGAATTAAACCGGAAACAATGTACGCAAGCGCTGTACGTCTTGTCGTGAAACGCGATTCGGGCTTTACAAAAGGGGTTGATGGTGGGTGGTTGAGGTTGCATTTGAGCTCATATAGAATCTCTGTAGGATGCCTATAGACAATCTATACGAGCCGCCTCCCGTTGCCAACATCGCCCTACTGCAGGGCACCCTCGATGTCCTCATTCTTAAGGTGCTCGCCCTCCAACCGATGCACGGCCTCGGTATCTCGCGCCGAATTGCCCAAGTGACGAATGCCACGTTTCAGGTCAAGCCCGGCTCGCTGTTTCCTGCCCTCCATCGCATGGAAGAAGCCGGCTGGCTCACCTCGGAGTGGGGAGAATCGGAAAGCAACCGTCACGCCAAGTTCTATCGCCTCACCAAGGTTGGGGTTCGAAAGCTGAAGCAGGAAACGGATGACTGGCGCCGCATCTCTGCCGCCATGGCAGGCGCCCTGGAAATCTCGTAGGGACTTCCATGCGGTGGGTCATAACAATCTGGCGCAATCTGTTCCACAAGCGTGCGGTGGATCAGATTCTCGACGAGGAGCTTCGTTCTTACCGGCAACTCCTTGAGGATGAAAAGATCGCCGCCGGCGCCGATTCGCAAATCGCACAGCGCGAAGCGGCCATCGAACTTGGAGGAATCGAAGTGATCAAGGAACAAGTACGTGATATCCGCCGGGGGGCCTTCCTGGATGGTTCTTGGACTGAACTCCGCCAGGCGATCCGCGCGCTGCGCCGCAATCCGGGAATGACCGCCATGTGCGTCGTCATGCTCGCTCTCGGCATTGGAGCCAGCACGATCATATTCAGCGTTTTTGAAGCGGCATTGCTCCGGCCCTTGCCATTCCGGGACGCTGGCCGGCTGGTTGAAGTTGTAGAGACGCAACTCGATCTCGGCATGGACGAGGAGAACCTTTCCGAAGCCGATTTCTGGGATCTTCATGATCGAACAGAATCGTTCGAGAGTGTTGGCGCATACAACGGCTTTCAAGCAAACCTCACAAGCGACGGCAAACCAGAAAAGGTTTCGGTCGCGCAAGTAACGCTTGAATTCTTCCGGACACTTGGAGTTCGCCCCATCCTCGGCAGGGACTTCTCGACCGGAGAAGGCAATGCCAACATCGCCATTCTCGGTAATCAATTTTGGAAGGCGCGCTACGGAGCGGATGCCAACATAATCGGCAGAGTGCTCCGTATAAAGGGCATCGGCTATACGGTCGTGGGCGTCCTGCCGCGCGGTGAACCTTGGATTGACGCTCAAGTCTATCTGCCGTATCCATATCACCCGGCGGCCGAGCGCGGGAATCGGGAATTCAGCGCGGTGGGGCGCCTTAAGAAAGGCGTAACTCCGGAAGCCGCGAGAAGGGAGCTGCAACGCCTTGCCGCCGTCATGCGGGCAGACAATCCCCAAGAAGATAAGGGCCTCGGATTCAACATTTTTCCGTCTCGCCGCTGGATCGCCCCGGAGGAAACAGGCGCCGCGCTGAGCATTCTACTCGTGGCGGTGGGACTACTGGTGATCATCGCGTGCGGAAACGTGGCGAATTTGCTACTGGCACGCGGGTTGGCGCGCCGGCGGGAAATCGCTCTGCGCAGTGCCCTGGGAGCCGCACGCGCACGCCTCGTCCGTTTCGGAATGCTCGAATCGCTGCTGCTTAGCGCACTGGGCGCTGTTGTGGCGCTGGCGTTGGCGGCTGTCTCGGTGCGCGGCATCCGCACAATGGAAATACCCGGCATTCCGCGCCTCGACGAAGTGAGCCTCAATCCATGGGTTCTCTGCTTTAGCTGCGGAGTCACTGTCTTCACGGGCTTGCTCTGCGGCCTCGCGCCAGCATTCCAAAACCCGCTCCAAGGAGTCGCCGCAGCCCTCCGGGAAGGTGATCGCCAAACAGGTGCGAGCCGTCGTCAGGGTCGCGTCCGCTCGGTGCTTGTATCTGCGGAATTCGCCCTGGCTTTCCTGCTCCTGGTGAGCATGGGCCTGGTCCTGCGCAGCTTTCAAGGCCTCTTGAAGGAGCAGCGCGGCTTTCAGACCGCACACCGTCTCATGTTCTCGCTGAGCTATCCCGATAGTTACCGGCAGAATGGAAGAGGGAAGCAGTCCATCGATAGCCTTCTCGAAGAGCTATCAGCCCACCCTGGCGTTGTCTCTAGCGGCGCTGTCAGCAGTCGTCCGGTTGAAGGCCCGGACAATGGCATGAATATTGATGCCGCTACGCACTCGGCGGTCTCCGGCCCCCCACCTCGGTCGAGTTGGCGCGTGATTACGCCAGGATACTTACGCACCGTCGGCTTGCCGTTGCTGCGCGGCCGAAATTTCAATTCAACGGATAAGCCTGTCTGGGACGAGCCGGGGCAGCCGATGCTCTCGCATCGGACCGTCATGTTCAGTTCTGCGCTTGCCATGCTGCTCTTTCCGAATGAAGATCCCATCGGCAAACACACAATCCTGTGGAAGGGGCAATTTAACCGCGATGCCGAAGTTGTCGGTGTGGTGGGAGATTCGTTGGAACGCGGCCTCGACCATGGACCAGCGCTCACCGTCTATATTACCTACGGACGCGTCGCCGTACCGTCCGAGTTCGTCGTCGAGACCCGTGGAGATCCGAAGACAGTATTCCCGGACGTGCGCGCCCTTATCCAGCGCCTCGATCCTAATTTGCCGATCGGGGAGGTACGTTCCTTCGACGAAGTAATCAGCCATTCGATCTCGCCGCAGAGGATAAACTCCATTGTGCTGACAACGTTTGGCGGGTTTGCTCTGCTGCTCGCGAGTTTCGGCATCTACGGTGTTCTTTCTTACTTGGTCCGGCGCCGCACTGCAGAAATTGGACTCCGGATGGCGCTCGGCGCCAGTGAATGGGACATCCTCAAGATGATTGTGGCGCAAGGTCTTCTGCCGGCTCTTCTCGGCATTACCCTTGGGGGCACCATCGCTTGCTGGCTGTCGCGTTATCTCAAGTCGCTTCTTTTCGGTGTACAACCGATCGATTTGTTAACATATGCCGCCGTTTCGGGAATGTTATTGGTGACGGCCGCGTTTGCCTGTTTTGTACCCGGTCATCGCGCCATGAAAACCGATCCGGCTATCGCATTACGGCTTGAGTAGGCTACAGTACCTCACCTTCGCGGTGATCCGGATGTTGTCGGATGACGCGTCATCCGGAAGTTGACACTGCGCAGCGCGTTCGTTGCCTACCGATATTCCTTCTTAACGCCCCGGAATCCGGCCGTGTCTACGGCTCGCGCGTTTTTCAGCCAAGTGGCTCCATGAAGCGTTCGTAAACGTTGGCGACAAGGAAGGATCTATCGATCATCTGATTTGGCTCATCGGTCGGCCGCATTATGTAGCAACTCGGGCCAGGCCTTCGAGATTCTCGACCAACCTGACCAGGAATGTGCAAAGGTGTTCAAGGATCTGGCACTGCAGCGCGGGGCAGACGAGTGATAAGATCGCGTTCAAATGCGGATCACCAAATTTTTACTGACGATAAGCGCGATTGCCGGGCTGGCGGCCGCGCAGGATTCGGTGGCGGATGCAGGCGCCGGATGGGCGCCGGAGTTCAAGATGGCCGGGCGGCAGATCATCGCGCTGGCGGAGGCGATTCCGGCGGAGAAGTACGAGTGGCGTCCGGGCCCAGGCGTGCGCAGCGTGAGTGAGGTGCTGATGCATACGGCGTCGGGGAATTACTTTTTTCTTCAATCGATAGGTGTGAAAGCCGGCGAGGATCTGCCGAAGAATCCGGAGAAGAGTGTGACCGCGAAGCCCGAGGTAGTGCGATGGCTCAAGGCGTCATTCGATGCGGCGCAGGAGAACTATCCGAAGATCGATAAGCAGAAGGCGGTGAAGTTCTTGGGACACGACGCGACGTGCGAAGGGGTGCTGCTGCGGGCGCTGGCGCATGCGAACGAGCACTTGGGGCAGATGATCGCGTATGCACGGGTGAATGGGGTCGCGCCGCCGTGGTCGAAGTGAGGTGATGATTTCACACCGTAGAGGTGCCGATAGACTAAACGGGACACCCTGATGATGAGATGTGGATAGATCCTTGCTAATGGCGTAGCATTTAGCTACGCTCCGAGTGGATAGTCGGCAATATTCGTACAAAGCCGACACATTCCCGAGCTCCAGCGACACCTGACCTAATCTCCCAACCCGCGTTCGTAGATTGTTGTGCCGGTTAGGCTTGAAGTACATGGGAAGTGAGCCGAGGGCAGCAATGGGAGATTGCATATTCAAAATAGTGTATTCGTTTCCTAACCGGATCGCCGCTGGCGCGTATCAGATCGGTAACCGGATACGGCAGCGGCGGGAGGTTAACGTTATGAGCGGAAATTTCCTTCAAGACATTCGTTACGCGTTGCGCGATCTGATGAAAAACCGTGGATTCACGGCGGTCGCCGTGCTGACGCTCGCGGCAGGCATTGGGGCCAATAGCGCGATGTTCAGCGTGGTTCGCGGAGTGCTGATGGATCCTTTGCCGTACCCCAAATCTGGAGAGCTTTACCGGGTGTTTTACACCTCCCACGAATATCCGAAATTCCCGTTCAATCCGGGCCGATTTTGTCGACTACCGCGAGCGCAACCGCGTCTTCGAAAGCATCGCGGTTTTCACGGAACGCGATCCCGAGCTTTCCGATCCGGATCGTCCTGAGAAGCTCACAGGGCTCGCCGTTTCGAAGGATTATTTTCACGTCTTCGGCGCGACAATGCTTGCGGGCCGCGATTTTCAGGCGACCGACGAAATACGGGGCAACCAGAACGTAGTGATTCTTAGCAACCCGCTGCGGAAGCGACGCTTCAACGAGAATCGCGGGATTGTCGGGCAAACGATTCAACTCAACGGCGTACCCAACACGGTAATCGGCATCGCGCCGCCGGGCTTCGAGCATTGCGGCGGCGACTATCGTTCGCCCGCGCATGGGGAGACCGTTGACGTTTGGGGGCCAATGGGGTTCGACAGCAAAGGGCGTGGCTCGCACTTCCTGAATGGCATCGCGCGATTGAAGCCCGGCGTCACGGCTGAGGCAGCGGCGAACGAAATGAACCGCATCGCGGTCGATCTGGGCCGCGAATATCACTACGACTGGCGGATCTTCCTGGTTTCCCTGCGCGATGAAATCGTCGGCAAGAGCCAGCGGATGCTGATCGTCCTTCTTGGCGCGGTCGCATTCGTGTTGCTGATCGCGTGCGTCAACATCGCGGGATTGCTCTTGGTTCGCGCGACGGCACGCAGCCGCGACATGGCGGTCCGCGCGGCACTGGGCGCTAGCCGGCTGCGGCTCATTAGCGCGAGCATCGCTGAAAGCCTGGTCCTTGCGCTTCTTGGCGCCGGTGTTGGATCGCTGATCGCGTGGTGGGGTGTGAGATTCTCTCGAAGGCTGTTGCGTCGACGCTTCCGCGAGCCGATCTCATCCGCGTCGATCCCGGATTATTCGTATTCACGCTCGCATTGTCTCTGGCGACTGGACTCGTTTTCGGCCTTGTTCCTGCAATCGGTGCGGCACGGCCGGATCTAAATCTCGCGCTTCGCGAAGGCGCCCGCGGCGCGACCTCCGGCGGACGCCACACGCGGCTTCGGAGCGTCCTTGTGGTCGGTGAAATCGGACTCGCCTCCGCGCTGCTCATCGGCGCTGGACTGTTTCTGCGCAGCTTCGTGAATCTCCTCCATCAAGACCCGGGATTTCAGACCCAACACGTCGTCACCGCCGTCGTCAGTCTGCCCGACGCGCGCTACAAGGAGAGCACGCGGAAGGTCGGCTTCTTCCACGAATATCTATCGCGGCTTTCCAACCTTCCCGGCGTGCGATCCGCTGGCGCTTCCTCTGATCTCCCATGGACCGGCTGGGATGAAAACGCCGGCGTGACGATCGAAGGCCATCCCACGGATACAACTAAAAATGAGAACCACGCTCGTTATCACGCGGCGATGCCGGGATATTTCGAAGCGCAGGGCATTCCATTGATCGCAGGCCGAACGATCTCCGACTTGGACCAGGACAAAGCGCCCAACGTTTTGGTGATCAATCAAGCCATGGCGCGCCGTTATTGGCCCGGCGAAAACCCGATCGGACGCCGTGTCACGACGTCCAGCCGTCCGACCGAGAAGGACTGGGCAACCGTCATTGGCATTGTCGGCGACGTGAAAGACGGTCCTTCGTCGAAATCCGCCGAGCCCGCGTTCTGGTGGTCTGAAGCTCAGGCGACCTTCCCGGCTCTTCAAATCGTCGTTAGAACCGACGGCGATCCGGTGGCCGCCATCAGCGGTATGCGCCATGAACTCGCGCAAATGGACCCGTCGCTTCCGCTCTCGAAGATTCGCACAATGGAGGAAATCGCCGGGGCCTCACGTAGCGGATCTCGCTTCGTCCTTGTTCTCACCGGCATCTTCGCGGCGTTAGCGCTGCTGCTCGCCGCGATCGGAACCTACGGCGTCATCGCGTATTCGGTCGCGCTCCGCACCCACGAATTCGGATTGCGGATCGCCCTCGGCGCGCGCGGACGCGATCTCATCTCGCTCGTGTTATCGCAAGGGCTTCGCCTTGCAGCGATCGGCGTCGCCCTCGGTTTGATCCTCTCGTTGACGCTTGCGAAGCTGATCGCGAACCTTCTCTACGGAATTGACGCACGCGATCCGGTCACCTTCGGCGGCGCTACGCTAGTCGCGCTTCTCGTCGCGATCATCGCGTGCCTCGTTCCCGCGGTCCGCGCGACGGAAGTCGATCCGATAATTTCGCTCCGCGCTGAATAG
>Ga0126381_100002085_pt1 | contig 21584 bp, 19 predicted proteins | sample PanSoiMetPlot_28_FD_96465 | JGI IMG/M metagenome (GOLD analysis project Ga0126381, IMG submission 96465) | Tropical forest soil microbial communities from Panama - MetaG Plot_28 | ecosystem: Environmental > Terrestrial > Soil > Tropical forest > Bulk soil | place: Panama | collected 2016-02-17
CACGTGCAACGCCCGAGGGCGAACGGTTGTTGTTGGGAAGGGATTGTAGGCGCCGAAATTGCCGAAGCCGCCGGAGGTGCCGTTGTCGCGCAGGCTCAATTGCAGCGCATTGTTGTCGGCGGGTCTTGAGCCCGGCCTGCCGCGGGGCGCGCTCGATCTCCGACGCGTTGTGTTGGAGTAATTGTAAGTCGAGCATCTCGGGGCGGTCGACGATGACCCGCGAGGTGACCTTGCCGTCGCGGTCGACATCGAGCTGCACGTCGATGCGAAGCTCCGGCGGATCGAGACGAATGTCGAAGCGGCTCTTGCCGACCTGCGCCGGCACGGCGATCTCGACCGTGAGGCCCGCGGCACCGCGGGCCGACTTGCGGAGGTCGCCGGGGCGGTGGCGTCCGCCGTCGCGGGTCACCGGGGCTGGCGCGACCGCGCTGCTGGTGGCGCCAGCCGCCTGCGGGATGCCGGTCTGAGCACTTGGCGGCGAGGCCGTGGCGAGCTCCGTCGACTTCTCCGAGCGCCGCACGTGCGGGTCGAGCGCCTGCCGCGTGATGTCGGTCTTCGCATCGCCGCTTGCGTTGTCGCTCTGGGGTTTGATCGCTCGCGGGCGCCGAGCGACGACTGGCAAGGCGACGGCGGCCGCGACCGGCTGAGGCATTGCGGGTTGTTGACGGGTGGCGCGACCGGCTGCGCGGGTGGGGCGGCCGAGTCATTGAGCAGCGCGGCAAATGGGCTCTGGTCTGCGCCATCCGACGGCGGCAGGGCGCTGCGCGAGCCCATACGGGCGCCGTGGCACGCTTTAGACGCGAAACCTGACGCGACCGACCTCATGAACGTCGTCTCGACGCGGATCGGCGCAATCCGCAGGCCATGGCGGCGGCGCGAACAAAATCGTTGTGTACCAATGACTTGGCTCAATCCCCGGGACGGCCGGCGCCGGCCGGGCGGCACAACCTGCTGGGCCACCGGCAAGATCTGGCGTTCCTCAGGCATTCGCCCGGGCGATCGCCTATATTGAGCGTCAGGGCCCCGCGGGTTGGAGGCCTCATGGATCCGGGAGCGCGGCACCCTCCGCGAACGCAATGCTGAACAGTCTCGACCTCGAAGGGCGGCCGCAGGACACGCGCGTGGTCGTGGCGATGTCCGGGGGCGTCGATTCCTCGGTCACGGCGGCCCTGCTCAAGGACGAGGGCTATGAGGTCATCGGCGTGACCTTGCAGCTCTACGACCACGGGGCCGCGACCCACCGCAAGGGTGCCTGCTGCGCCGGGCAGGACATCCATGACGCGCGTGCGGTGGCGGCACGCATCGGCATCCCGCACTACGTGCTCGACTACGAGAGCCGCTTCAAGGAGGCGGTGATCGACCGCTTTGCCGAGAGCTACATGGCGGGCGAGACGCCGGTGCCCTGCGTCGAATGCAATCAGGCGATCAAGTTCCGCGATCTGCTGACGACCGCGCGCGAGCTTGGCGCCAAGGTGCTGGCCACCGGCCACTATGTGGCTGCGCGGCAGCTGCCGGGCGGCGGCCGCGCGCTCTACCGCGCCCGCGACACCGAGCGCGACCAGAGCTATTTCCTGTTCGCCACCACGCCTGCGCAGCTCGAGCCGCTGCGCTTTCCGCTCGGCGAGCGCAGCAAGGCGGAGACCCGCGAGCTTGCCCGACGCTTCGACCTTTCGGTCGCCGACAAGGCCGACAGCCAGGACATCTGCTTCGTCCCGTCCGGCCGTTACGCGCAGGTGATCGAGCGGCTGCGGCCCGGCGCGGCTGCTCCGGGCGACATCGTCGATGTCGAGGGCAATGTGCTGGGCCGCCACGACGGTATCATCCACTTCACCGTCGGGCAGCGGCGGGGCTTGCGCGTCGCGACCGGCCATCCGCTCTATGTGGTGCGGCTCGAGGCGGCGACGCGCCGCGTCGTGGTCGGCCCCCGCGAGGCGCTGCGCGTCGCCGCGATGCAGCTGCGCGACGTCAATTGGCTCGGCGACGGCACGCTCGCGCAGGCATTGGATGATTCACGCGAGCGCCAGATCTTCGTCAAGGTGCGCTCGGCCCGGCCACCGCAGCCGGCCTGGCTGCGGCAGGGTGCGGGCGGCGGTGTCGAAGTGGAGCTTGCCGGCGGCGAGGACGGGGTGTCGCCGGGGCAGGCCTGCGTGTTCTACGATGCGGAGCACGGGCAGGCGCGCGTGCTCGGCGGCGGTATCATTCAGCGCGCCGCCGCGAGCGACGCTCTTGCACGCGGCGCCGTCGCGGCGCCCGGCTGATCGGTCAAGGGCGGGGCGATGGGGAAAGAGCTCGACAGCGATACGATCGCCAAGGCCTATGCGGGCTGGGCGCCAGTCTATGACCTTGTGTTCGGCGCGGTCTTCGACGCCGGGCGGCGCGCCTCGATCGCGGCGGCCGAGCGTATCGGCGGGCGCATCCTCGACGTCGGCGTCGGCACCGGCATCTCGCTCTCGGATTATTCGCCGCAGAACCGCGTCGTCGGGGTCGACTACAGCGAGCCGATGCTGCGCAAGGCGCACGAGCGGGTGGTGCGCGAGAGGCTCTTCCATATCGAGGCGCTCGCCGTGATGGATGCGCAGCGCTTGGGGTTTCGCGACGCCTTCTTCGACGTTGTGGTGGCACAATACGTCATCACCACGGTGCCGAGCCCCGAGGCCGTGCTCGATGAGTTCGTTCGCATCCTGCGGCCGGGCGGCGAGATCATCCTGGTCAATCACCTCGGCGCCGAGGCCGGGCTGCAGCGCGATTTCGAGCATTGGTTCGCGCCGCTTGCGCGCCGGCTCGGCTGGCGGCCGGAATTCGAATGGGCGCGGCTCGCCCGCTGGGCTGAACGCCACCCCGACATACGGGTGGTCGAGCGCCGCGCCTTACCGCCGCTGCGGCTGTTCTCGCTGATTCGCTTCGCCCGCGGGTAGGGTTTCTGCATCGCCCTCCCATTTTCGGCGCAAGCGGGGATCAAGTCCCTCGCAAGATGCCCAGCGTTGCCCGCATCAAGGGCTTTTGCGACAAGAACTGGTCCCCGGCTTTCGCGGAACGACCGAGCAATTTTTGCGCGGTTCGTGATCATAGAAAGAAATGATCGGCTCATCGCCAATATCTATCGGCGCAAATCTGTGCGCTTGCCAGGGCACATGCGCATGATACTTTTGTCCTAGACAAAAAGTAGCTGGGGTTGGCGAGCTAGCGCTCCCGATGAAGTTTCTCCTGGTTGACGATCACGTATTGATTCGCGAGGCCTTGCGCGGGGTCGTGAGGGAGCTCGATGCGGACGCCGCGATACTGGAGGCGTCACGCTGGGGCGAGGCGACGCGCTTGCTCAAGGAGCATGCGGACGTGAGTTTGGTCCTGCTCGATCCCGGCCTGCCCGATCGCGAGGGCTTGGCTGCTCTGGCAGAGGCGCGCATGCGCCATCCGAAGGTTCCGGTCGTCATCCTCTCGGGAAACAGCGATTGCAACGAGGTGGAAAAAGCGCTCGGTCTCGGCGCGGTCGGCTTCATTCCGAAATCGGGCGAGCGCGACGTGATGCTGAGCGCGCTGCGCCTGGTGCTCTCCGGCGGCGTCTACATCCCACCCGAAATCCTCACGCGGCCTGAGGTGCCGGCGCCCACCGTCCGCCGCAACGCCGCGCCGTCGCCGACGTTACCGGCCGATCTCGGCCTGACCGCGCGTCAGGTCGATGTGCTGAGCCTGATGCGGCACGGCATGACCAACAAGGCGATCTGCCGCGAGCTCAAGCTCGCCGAGGCGACGGTCAAGAATCACGTCACCGCGATCCTCAAGGCTCTCAACGACACCAACCGCACCGCTGCTGTGGTCAAGGTTGGGGAGCTGGGCTGGGATTTGCCGCGGCCCAAGGCGTGAGCGCGGCCCGTGCCGGCGGCGCGTCGCGCGGCTTCAGCCGCTCGATGATCGTGAGCCGCAACGTGAGGGGCAGGACGGGCTTCTGCAGGATTTCATAGCCGCTCGCCTCCGCTTCTTCCTTGCGCTTGCCCGAGACGTCGCCGGTGATCAGCAGCGCCGGAATTGCCGCCTTGAAGCTCTTGCGCAAGCGTTCGATGACGACTGTGCCGGTCTCGCCGTATTGGGTGAGGTGGTAGTCGCAGATGATCAGGTCCGGCGGCCGGTGCAGCTCGCGCAGGCGGTCCAATGCCTCGGCTGACGACATCGAGGCACTAACCGCGGCGCCCCATCCGCGCAGCAGCCCGCCCACGCCGTCGAGCACCAGCGGGTCGTCGTCGATCACCACGATGAGCCTGCCGCTGAAGGGCTGCAGCACGGCCTGCAGCGGATGCGGCGCCGGGAAGAGCGGCTCGGCCTCGGGCGGGGCCGTGGGCACGGTGATCGAGAAGCGCGAGCCTTTTCCCGGCGTCGAGGCGAGCGCCAGCGGATGGTCAAGCAGCCGGCAGAGCCGATCCACGATGGCGAGACCGAGGCCGAGGCCTTGCGCCCCGGCGCCGGTGCCGTCGGCGGTAACCTGATAGAACTCGCTGAAAATGTCCTGCTGCTTGTTGTCCGGGATGCCGATGCCGCTGTCCCAAACCTCGAGCCGCAATGCATTGCCGCGGCGGCGACAGCCGACCACGACGCCGCCGGCTTGGGTATAGCGCACGGCGTTGGAGACGAGATTGAGCAGGATGCGCTCGAGCAGAACGCGGTCGCTGCGCACCCAGGCGGTCGTTGCGGCGATGCGCAGCCGCAGCGACTTGGCGCGCGCGACCGGCGCGAACATGCTCTCGATCTTGCGCAGCAGCGCATCGACCGGGAACGCGGTCAGCTCGGGCTTGACGGCGCCCGCGTCGAGCTTGGAAATGTCGAGCAGCGCGCTGAAGAGCTCGTTCATGCCGCGGATCGCGGCGCCGACCTGGTCGACGATGCGCAGCCGCTCGGTACGGCTCGGATTGCCGTCGAGCTGCGCCACCAGGAGGCCGAGCGCATGCAGCGGCTGCCGCAGATCGTGGCTCGCCGCCGCGAGGAAACGCGTCTTGGCGAGATTGGCGAGCTCGAGATCGTGCGTGCGCTCGGCGACCTTGGCCTCGAGTGTCGCGTAGTAATCCTGCAGCCGCGCCGCCATGCTGTTGAACTGCTTGCCGAGCGCCTCAAGCTCGTCGCCGGTCGCGATGTGAATGCGATGGTCAAGACCTCCGGCACCGATGTGCGCCGCGCCCGCTTGCAAAGCGCGGATGGGTCGGACCATGTTGCGGGCAAGCCACAGGCTCAACGCGACCGCAACGCCGAGGCCCCCGAGCAGCAGCGCCAAGCGGGTGGTGAGCGAGGCGTAGAGCGGCGCATAGGCCTCGTCGATCGGCAGCTCGGCGAAGACGAGCCAGCCGAGCCGCCTGATCGCAGCGTTGGCGGTGAGCACCCGCCGCCCAGAAATGTCTTGCGCGGTGTAAGGCGCGTCCTCTAACAGCGCGCGTGCCGCCTGGACCTGTGTGAGGCCGGACAAGTCAGTGTTGCGCAGCACGAGGCTGAGATCGGGGTGGGCGACCAGCTTACCGTCGGCATCGATCACGAAGGCGGCACCGCGCTCTCCGACCTTGATGGCGGACACCGCATCCCAAATGTATTTCAGGCTGATCTCGGCGACCGTCACGCCGGCGCCGCGGCGGCCGACCGCAAGCGTCATATAGGGCTCGGTCGTCTCGTGAAAATAGACCGGTCCGTAATAGACGCCATTGCTCATCGCCTGGACGAATTTCGGCTCTCGCGAGAAATCGATATCGCTGCCGACCGCAGTGGCGGTCACGCGGGAGACATGCAGCTGTTCGTGCCCGGCCGGATCGAGGCGCGCGAGCTCCATGATGGCGGGAACCAGGCGCAACGCGCGCAAGGCGTCCGCCTGTCGCTCGGCTGGAGGTTGCTCGGACCAATAATATTGCGTGGTCCAGTGGAGCTGGCCTTCGATCTCCTCGATGAATTGGCCAATCTTATCGGCCGCCGCCTCCGCTTGCGCGCGTTGGATGCGGACGAGCCAGGCCGTGTGATCCCGATACGAGCTCCATACCTCCACCAGACCGCTGGCGAGCAAGGCCATCCCCACGGCGAGAAGGAACAGCGTTGCATACCTTCGGAACAGCCGGCTGCGTAGGGTCGGAAGGGCGACACCCTCTCTTTTCGTCGAGGCGTCCATACGACGACCCTTACTCGATCATGTCGTCTGCGATAGCGTGCAGCAAAGGCGGGAGGGTCAATCCGAGGGCCGTGGCGGTCCTTCCGTTGATGACCAGCTCATACTTGTCGTCGAGTCGCACCGGCAAATCCTCAGGTCGAGCACCTTTGAGGATACGACCAGCATAGCGGCCGACCTGCCGCCAGGATTCGGAACGATTCGGACCATAGCTCATCAAGCCGCCCGCATCGGCGAATTCTCGCCGCGAGTAGCTCGCCGGCAACTTATAGCGCTCTGCCAGCGCGACAATCTGAACGCGTTGTCGGCTGAATACCGGATCGGAGCCGACGAGCAATGCATCGGGTCGCTGCCGGGTCATCTCGGCAAACGCGCTGTCAATATCGCTCGCGTTGCGAGCGTATTGGATGACCAGCCCGAGTTTGGCAGCTATCTGCCGTTCGGCCTCCTGTTGTTTGATTTCGCTCGGCCCCAGTCCCACGCTGTCGTCATTCATCAGATAGGTGATCTTGGCGGCTCTCGGCACCAACTGTTGCAACAGGTCGAGACGCTTGGACAACAGACCTGCATTCAGAAGGCTCAGGCCTGTAATATTCCCACCCGGACGGTTGAAGCTGGTCACGAACCCGTTGTCGACGGGATCGAAGCCAACGCCCACGAAAATGATGGGAATCGTCGCGGTCGCCTCCCGGGCCACCTTTGCGGCACGCAAACCGTCGGTGCAGACGATTAGAGCCACCCGATGCCGAACCAATTCCGCGGCCAAGTCAGGCAACCCGCGGTTCTGACTGAGCACCCATTGGTACTCGATGGCGACGTTGCGACCATCGAAAAAGCCGAATTCATTCAGGCCACGATGGAAGCTGGCTAAAAGCCCTGGTACGGGAGACTGAGGGCCTAGAAAGCCGATCACGGGCGGGGCCGGGTCCTGGGCCTGAGCAGCGGCCGTCCCGAGGCTTACCGATCCTGCAAGAAGGAGGATGAAGTCGCGGCGCTTCATTGGCTTGCACCCCGGCCTTGCGCGCAATGTCGTCGATCGATCCAAAATACAACAAATTGGCGGTGCGAGGCAAATCCGCTTGGGTACGCCAATTTTGCGGCGCGATACTCTTCGTGATTGCGTGATAGGCTACCGCTCTGCCGGCCCTCCGAGGACCCCAAGCGTGCACCGTCTATCCTACCTCATCTGTTGCGCGGAGCGAACTGGCAGCACGCTTCTGAGCGACGCACTAATCAGCACCGGGCAGGCGGGGCGACCGCGCTCTTATTTCAATCGCGTGGCGCACTTCAATCCAAGATATCAGCGGATTTTGGGGAATGCGAAAGACGATGGCCAGTATCTCGACAAGGTGATCGCCGCCGCAACCACGCCTAACGGTGTCTTTGGTGCCAAGGTTCATTGGGAGCACTTCATAAATTTCATCACAAAGGTCGACAGAAGCCTGCCGCCCCAAGCGACGGCCACCTTGTCGGTGCACCAGCGTGTACAGCTGCGCCTTCCCAATATGCGTTACATCAGACTCACGCGCGGCAATGCGGTTGCACGCGCCATCTCTCATTACCGCGCCGAGAAAACTGGTCGCTGGCAGGTCGACGCGCGGTGGTTCACCGATGACACGGGGGGCGAGGGCGAGCCGCCATTCGACTTCGATGCCATCGAAGCCTTCATTCGCGCCGGAGAGGTGGAAAATGCCCACTGGCGACGATACTTCCAGGAAGAGGCCATTTCGCCCCTTGAGCTAACCCATGAGGAGTTGCTGCAGGATCTCACGGCAACGGTCCGACAAGTTCTCCAATTCTTGGGGCTACACGCGGAAAATTTGGAATTGCCTCCACCAAGCCTGCGTGCGCAGGCGGACGGTCGCTCGCGGGAGTGGGAGAGATTGTATCGGCAGATGTGCGCAGAAGAGAGATAGATAGAATTGGGCGAATGATCGGTTGCGCCTATGTCGATTCGAGATCCGCGCTGCTGGATTGATCGAGCGGTGTTTCCTGAAGCGAGAGCAATCCTGATACGAATAGCTGTTCGATTGCTGCAAGGGATCGCCCAGCACTGGGCGAGGGAATGGTACGCTCGATCTCGGCGGCAATCTCAGAAGCAGTTCGTCTTCCGTCACTGAGTTCCAGGATGCGTGCTGTTTCCTCGTTGATGAAGAGTGGCTGCCTTCGCTCGCCGTTTGCCGGCGCAAAGGCGAGGACATGGCGCCGACCGGGCGCGTTGGTCGCTGTTGCGCCATTTTCGGCTTGGTCGTCGGTCAGGTCCGCCGCATCGAATGTCAACATGCGCATTCGCGGATCGCGCGTCGGCACCAGAGTGCCGAGATCGCCCTCCGTCATAGCCCAGCGCGTGATGCTCAACCGGAACAAAGGATCGGTGCCCTCATCGGGCCGGCTTGCAGCTTCCTCGGCTTCCGCGATCGCGATCTCGAACCGGATGGCCGTGGCGACGCGGCGCACACTCGTATTGCCCACGCGCGTGCGTTCTTCGGCGGCGGCGAGTACGGCTCGTGCCTCAGGAAGATTGATCGGCGCGCTGAGCGGCGGCAGCGTCGCGTCCGCTTCGAGTTCTTGGGCCGCGAGCTGCGTGATCGGAAAGCGTGGGTCCTCGGCCGCGGTCTCCTCTGCAGTCTGCGCCGGCAATGAAACGTCCGGGCACGCTGCCGTCATGAGCAGAAACTCGAGCCGGCGCGCCGCCGCGGCATCGGGTTGCAGCGCGTGCGCAAAGTTGCGACCGCGGGCCGCCACCATAGCAATCGGTTCGGGGTCGCGCACCATTGCGGCGAGGCGCGCGCTCAACACGTCGATGTCCTGGACGTCCTCGATGGCGACGCAACCGTAGCCGTCCGGCAAGCGAACATGGTCCGGAAGCTTGCGAATGACCTCGGTCGATCCAACGAGGCAGCGGCCACAGGTCAACACTTCGCGGGCCACGATGGGCGCATGGAATACGATTGGAAAATCCTGTTCGAGGCAGCACACTGCGAGGCAGGAGCGCAGGAACTCGGGCACCCGCCAATGTGGGAGGAATGGGATCTGTAGGACGCGGTCGGCAATGCCGAGCTCCTCGACCCGCGCGCGAAACTTGCTTTCCAGCGCTGGCCAGCCATGCGCCATGGCCAGCAAACCGACGGCGAGCCCGTGCCGCTTGAGCCGCTGCATTGCGGCAAGCAGGGCAAACGAACCCTTGGTTTCGCCGAGTTTCCCGTAGATGCCGAAGTAAGGAAGATCACCCGTGAATCCCCCCCACATCATGTCGCCCATGTCGGGATCGAGATCGATTTCCTGGCGCAGTGCGGCCAGATCAAGCGCCGGCCCCTCTGGGCAGAACAAATCCTGGCGCAGTTCCAACCCGCCGACAGCCGCGATCCGCTCGGGACGCACGCCGCGCTTGAGGGCACGCCCGGCGACCATGCCTGTCGTGATCACGGTTGTGGCGGAGTGCAACACGTGGTCGTAGAGCGCCTCGAGCTGTGGGTGGCGCCAAAGGCGCCCGGCATCGCTCCCGGCCATGCGTACGACATGGGGTATGCGAGCGATGTCGGCGACAAGATGGCCGGCGACCCCATAGGGCTCCAGATAGTGCGAATAGATCACGTCGAATGGGCGTTCGGCGTGTACGCGCGCCGCCGTCGCGGCGAGCTTGGAAACGAAAGCGCTCGCCATCGGGATGTAGAATTGCGAGTTGTCGATGGGGTCTGTCCAATGCACCGCGACGGAGCCGATCGAGGAGGTGCGCTCAGACTCGTAGGAGGCCTCGCAACGCTTCCAATCTTGCCGTCGCATGTGCATGCGAAACGGCGGCCGCGCCTCCTTGGCGTTGGTGACAACGTGCACTTCGTGTCCGCGTGCCGCCAGGTCGTGCGCGGTCCAATAGGTGCGCGCGCTGACGCCGCCTTGGATGGGTGGGAACTTGCCGATGATGCAGATTCTCACCTGTGTACCTCGATGAGTCCGCTCGCGGCGAGATTTTGAATCAACTCCTCAACTTCGGGCATATCCTGGAACATTGCCGGATCAACGAACGCGTCGAGCATTTCAAGAATCTCCAACAAATCACAGGAGAGCTCCGAAACTTGTGGCACGTCTGTGCCAGGCTGCATCGTGACAGCAAGATTCATGCGGCGCTCCGGTGCGCCGTCGTTCCCCTCCAGGATTGGCCGTATATCGTAGGCGCAACGCAGCAGCACCGCGCCTGGATAACGGCGGATCGCACCCGGCAAGGCTACGTCGTCGCAGCGAATGGGGGCTTGCATTTCCCCGGCACGGACCGTCGCATAGGCAAGCTCATACGCTGCGACGTCTGGCAGATAGGGTGGTTCCGGTGCTTGGCTGCGCCAGCGCGTCTTGAGAAAGCCGTGAAATTGACGGGCGTTTTCCAGCCAGGAAATACCCGCCGGCGGGCACGCGTCGATGAATTCTTGAGTCACCACGGCGCGCTTGTTCCCCAAAAGCTCAAGTGTTCGGGTCAGCACCCATTCGATCTTTTGCATGCGCTTCTCGTGTGAGAAACGGGCTTCGAGATGCAAGAGGCCGAGATCAAGCCCAAGCAGCGTTGGGTCATTGGAAACGCCGCGCGCGGCGCCGAATATACAAGCGCGGCTCGTCAGGTGTTCAAGGAGCCTAATCTGGCGATCCAACAGCCGTTGCGGCATAGGAGGTCTCGATCGGGCGGGCGAAGCGTGCGCGCAACCGTGCCACGTCGTCCAGAATTTCATCGAAAGCATCGAGGCGATCGTCCCGCTCGAGCACAATCGCTGCCGGCGCCTGCCGTTTGAGCGCATAGTCGAGGAGATCGAGCGCCGCATCTGGTACCGGATGGGAATGGGTATCCTGGAGGAGCGGGCGCGGCAGGAACTCCTCGTGCAGGGTGACGCCGCCGGCGACGTGCACCTCCTTGACCACATGAGTGGGCAGATCGTCGAGGAACGCATAGGGATCAAAGCCGTGATTGCTAGCGTTGAGATATAGGTTCTCAACGTCGAGCAGAATGCCAGCACCGGTCTCAGCGCAGATGAGGCTCAACAGCTCAGCATCGGATAATTCCGAATCCGGCCAATCAAAAATGTACGTGATGTTCTCTAGCAGGAATGGAACCGATATCCGCGATTGGACTTGGCGCACCTTGGCGATGATCGATTCCGCAACCTGTTGTGTCCTCGGCACGGGCAGAAGGTTACCGAGGTCGCGCCCGGGGACCCGCGTGAAGGCGAGGTGCTCGCTGTAGGCGGGCGCCTGGATGCGATCGACGATGGCGGCGATCTCGTCCACATAGGCGAGATCGACCGGCACATCGGTACCGATCGACAGCCCAATGCCATGCGCCGTCAGCGGAATCTGGCCGACCAGATCGAAGATCGCCGCACGCGCTGCGTCATTGCCAGTCAGGCAATGGTCGAGCGTGATCTCAAGCACATCGAAACGCGCGAGGTTGGCGCGCGTCCATTCGTCGATGTGCCGCCGATAGCCAATCCCGATCGCCGGGTTCGATAGGGCCATTGTTGATCTTTGGCCGAGATAGCGGCCGTGCCTGGTTGTCCTATGCTCGACTACTAGCTGCCGCGGCGCGAAGCTTTGGGGTGCCACGCGGTGCCGGGCGATAGTGTCGTCGATCCAGCGGAGAGAGGCCCCCCGAGGTCAACGGCTGCTGGCATCTGCGGGTCTTTCACTGTCATGTGGACTTAGCAGCAACCACAGCTGCAGCTACAGTTATTACCAGGCGGTCGATTTTTCGGCATGATCCGGACGTGAGTAACATGACCTCCCGCGTCTCGAACCTGCTGTGACAACTCCTGAATTTTTTTGATGAGTTCAGTGCCCTTTGGATCCAGCTGTGCCCCCGGCTTGATTGCTTCTGTCTTATTTGGTGGTCTCATTGGTATCCTCCTCTTAGCTTGGGTTATACAGCGCAGTTCGCGAGGCCGTGAACTTTCATAGCCCTTTGCCGACGAACCGCTGGCTTTCTCAAGGCTGACCCGCCATTCCCTTGAGCTTGGCGTAAAGTTCGGCAACTAACCTGATCTTACGATAGCTTTCGGGTATGGGTATTTCTTCTTTTTCGCCGCCATACAAGACGAAGTGCATGTAAGTTTTCCAAAGCAGGCCGAGTTCTCTGAACGAATACGATGTCTGTGTGCCGTGCTTGTCCTTGCCTTGGTAGCATTCTTGCCATCGGCTCGCGGCCCCGGAATCGCGCTCAAGCGGCCTCAACGGGGTTGATGCATAAAGCACTCCGAAATTGCTTTCGGTCAGAAGGTCATCCTCGATTGGGTTCTCCAGGAGAAATTCGACGAACGAGCCCGCCACCGCATACAGGAATTTCGTCTCTTGCGGTTGAGGTGGGGCTTCCGAGTTTGACGGATCTCCGCCAATGAAAGGACGCGCGCCAATCCGCATAAACAGATCATCGGGTGTCGAAATACCCTCCAATCCGTCGAGGTCCATGCTCCAGAGCGCGGATGATGGGCTGTTCGGGAAGTTCTCAGCAAGGAAATTCCTGACCGGCTCCTCCAGAGGCTCTGCATAGTTCGGATAAACCGGGAGCTTGGGAAACAACTTCTGCTGTAAATAAACGGCAGCCCCCTCGGCAAGCATCCGATTGCCGTTGGGGAACAGCACGTGGGTGAGTTCGTGGGAAATTGCAGCCGCATTGGCCACCACGCGATGCGCTGGAAACTCCATCCAGCCGCGCTGGCCGTGCCAGGCAGGAACCAACGACCGCGACAGGTCATAGGAGTCGGAAACAAATACATGAAAATCCGACGGCGGCCGGTATGGCCCCGAGACGGGGCGTGGGGGCAGGATGGCCTCGGGCGAGAGCCACTTATACTGGGCAAGCTGGTCGAGGACGTCCTTGAGCTGCTTCGCGAATTCGGCTTGAAACCGCTTCTGCTGGTCCGGCGAGACACTCGGAAAGCTGTTCTCGCCGATCCGGCCGCCGAAATCGAAGTGGGCGAGCAGTTCAGTATCGAACTGAAATGCTTTACTACTCCCGGCCTTTCCGACGACTTTCACGCCATCTCCCGAACAATCCGACACACGCCAACCCATGGCGCCTTAAGCCCGCCATCTGCACGGCGTGTGAACCCCACCCACGACAGGTAACAACCGCTGCCACAATAGCAGCGAAGACACACGGTTGTCTTCCCTAATTTTGCACGTATCCCGTTGAGGTATTGAGCCTCGCCGGATGGTGACGCAGGCGTTTTTCGTGGCAAACCGGACACCGGGTTTGCTGGGGTTTCCTTTGAAATCGAAGGCGATCCGCAACGCTCGGGTGGCTCTGTCGCGACCACGCAGAGAAAGGAATTCAATGCTGACGCAAGAGCAAAACCGGCTTGTGACACGTACCGGGCCGGGGACGCCTGGCGGTGCGCTGATGCGCCGCTATTGGCATCCCATTGCGCTTGCGGAAGAGCTTGCCGCCGGCGCACCCATGCCAATCAAGATACTTGGCGAGGAACTGGTGCTGTTTCGCGACGAGCGCGGGCGGCTCGGCCTGCTCGGCCTCTACTGCTCGCATCGCTGTGCTGATTTGAGCTACGGCCGGATCGAAGACGGCGGGTTGCGCTGCCTCTATCATGGCTGGCTTTACGACGTCTCGGGGCGCTGCCTGGAGCAGCCGGCGGAGCCGCCCGAGAGCCGCTACAGGGACGAAATCCGTCACCTCGCGTACCCGCTCATCGAGCGGGGCGGACTCATCTTCGCCTTCTTGGGCGACGGCGAGCCTCCGCTTTTGCCGAGCTACGAATTCTTGGGTGCGACGCCGGAGCACCGCTTCCTGCAGAGGACCTTCATGGAATGCAACTATCTGCAGGCGCTCGAAGGCGATCTCGACCCTGCCCATCTCTCCTATCTGCACCGCTCGTTGCGGCGTGGTCCGCCAGGGCGAAAGGAGGCGCGCACGGTACCCGGGAGCCGCAGGGCGTCCGCTTCGTTTTTGAACGCCGATCGGCAGCCGAGGCTCGCGAGCGAACGCACCGACTTCGGCGTTCGCAACTACGCGGTTCGGGCCGCGGGGGATGGCAATATCCACCTGCGCATCAACAACTTCATCTTGCCCAACAAGGTCGCCAATGTCGGCGTGGAAGGGCGGGTCGGCGCGGGCTGCACCGTCCACTGGCGTGTGCCGGTCGATGATGAGAGCCATATGCGTTTCGACATTTTCTTCAATCGCGCCGGCCCGATCGCGCGGGAACGTTACGAGAAGGAGTTTGCCGAGGAGGTGGTCGATCATCGTCATCGTCGCAACAAGCGAAACCGCTACTTGCAGGACCGCGAGCTCATGCGAACAACGAATTTCACAGGCATGGGCAATTGCTACGCGGCGCACGATGCGTTCGCGGCCGAATCGCCGGGCCCGATCCACGATCGCTCGCGTGAGCATCTCGGCGCAAGCGATGCCTGCATTGTCGCAGCCCGCCGGCGACTCTTGAGCGCGATTGCGGCCGTACAGGCCGGACGCGATCCGCCGCACGTCATCCGCGATGCCGCGCAGGACGACATGTCAGACATCGTGGTCGTGTCCGAGGTCATTCCTGCGAACGCCGACCCAAAGGATTTGTGGAAAGCCCGAAGACAGAAACCCCAGGCTGTGGAGTAGAGCGCTGCGCAGCCTCGGGCTGCCTAATTCTCCCCCCGCCCCCCGGCAATCGACTCGGTTAGCACCACGATGCTGCGGCGCAGCTTGTCGTTCGGGAGCTTGGCGAAGGCCTTCAGCATCTGCACCGCATAGGGTGAGATCAGCAGGTCGGTGACCACCGGTCCCGCCACCGGGCCTTCGCTGCCGGAGGCGGAATTGTCGAAGAAATTGCTGATTGGAACCTTCAGGATCGCGGCAATCCGGGCGAGCCGGCTCGAGCCGACGCGATTGGCGCCCTTCTCGTATTTCTGGATCTGCTGGAAGGTCACGCCGACCGAGTTGCCAAGTTCGGTCTGCGAGATGCCCTTCGCGGTACGAAAAATGCGGATGTTCTGCCCAACAAGCTTGTCAACCGGTTCGATTCGCTTAGCCATTTGGATTCGCCAACCATCAACATTATCACAAGTTGCACTGACGATTATCCGTCACCTGGCCGAGGGGGTCAATGCAAAAAGGGTCGCAGCGGATCGGGCTCCACTATCTTTCGGGCAAGCTCCGCTACCGCTGGGGAGGAGAAGCTCATCTCCCCGTTGGCGGTAATCTTAACGCCGGCAGTGCCGGGCTCGCCCTTTACCAGCACCAGGAAGGCGAAAAGGGTGGCCCGCAGCTCAGGCGAAAGCTCGACATAGTTGCGCATGACCTCGGCCAGATCGGGCTCCTCGCTCCAATAAACGAGCTCGATGAGCCGCGCTTTATGCTGGCATTTCTCGATCAGGCGCCTCAGCACCTCGTTGAGGCTGGCTTTGTCGTCCCGGTTTGTCATGGGGCCACCCGCGCCTCGGTGCCGCGCATCGTGCGCCGGCGCACGCCCTTGCCGTCATTCATCAATTCGAGATTGGCCATTCGCAGCAGGCCCACGAATATCGGCAGCTGCAGCTCGGTGCCCTCGGCGATCGCGTAAGCAAGCAACATTTTCAGGGCTTCGACCGCTTCCGGGCGGGAAGCGGACGAACCATCGGAAACACTCACCCTCATGAACTCCCACCCTCGGTTGCCGCGCATTAACGCCCGTGCCATCAACGCCCGTGCCATCGGCTCGAAGGTGCGGCCCCGTTCGCGCCAACGCGTACACCGCGAGCCGTAAGACCGGCCCCGCCGAACGGTCTTTGCCCTTCGATTTCGACACACATCCCTGGCCCTCCCTCATGGTCGTGAGGTTCCTGCCGGAGGTAAATCAGCCAGAAGTCTCCCTAGCCGGTTCCATGTCCTGACCGCCGGCGAAAATTTAAATAGTGTATTTTCAATGGCTTGACGGAGTGGGGCCGGCGCTCAAAGCAGTACTTTAGTCGCATCTGGGCGCCGCGTCGCGCCGCCCGATGGTAGTCCCTGATGCGTGAGGGTAGAATCCCGCCCGCAAAATCCTGCTTGGAAAGCGCGCGAAGCTGCCATAAATGTGCCGTCCCAGATCGTAATCGGCGGCGGAGTAGCTCAGCTGGTTAGAGCAGCGGAATCATAATCCGTGTGTCGGCGGTTCAAATCCGTCCTCCGCTACCAATTTAAACTACTGATATAGCTTCACTTTTAGAAACGGCCATGGGTGTCCTCACTCATCGAGGACACCATTCATGCCCCAGCAACACAACTCCGAAACTATCGCCGACGACGTGCTGAAAGGCGCTGGCGAGATCGCGGCATTCTGGGCGAAACCGAGGCCGCGATTCGCCACAAGATTCGAATCGGCGCCATTCCGGTCAAGTATGTCGGCGCATCCATTCGCGGCAGCAAGTCCGTACTTCGCTCGGCCTACGGTTCCCCCGGGGCCACCGCCTGATGTGAAAACGGCTCCGCGCGAAATTGCGGAGCCGTTTGCCGAGGCGGTGTGCGGTTTGGAAGCCAGCCTGCCTCTACCCACCCTCCCCCGTCAAGTGGAGGCAGGCCATGGCCGGCAACAAGAGCGATTGGCGCGACTACGAGTTTCATCCCCTGGCGAACGAGTTCGGCCTCATAGAGGGCGCGGATTTCGACGATCTCGCCGCCGACATTAAGCTGCGCGGTCGCCGAGACAGAAGCGGCCATCGAGCAGCAAGCGTTGAGCAGGCTGCGCGAGGTCGCCCGCAAGCGGGTCCTGCTCGGCTGATCATCACGACCGGGTGGCGGTGAAAATCGCCACCCTGGCCGCCACGAACGCCGATGCGCGCAGCGGTCTTGAAGTCCTGTCTTTCCGCTTCCGTTTACTTCCGTCGCGTTGGAGGCGTCGTCGTGCAGAGGCAAATCAATGGCATCCTCGTCGACGTTCCTTACGACGTCACCTTTTGCGTTCGCGTTTCACGCGTTCCGAGGCGGCAGTCCCATTCACGGCGCGAAACCCACCGCTCCGCCCGGTCGCAGCCTTTCCCAATTGACCCTCCCATCCACCAGAGCGAGGTTGCTAACCCCATCGGGGCAGGCCCCGAGGAAGCGGGACAACCTCGGGGTCGCTTTTCAATTGTTGGGGACGTGGGACGAGCGCGGCCGGATGCTGGCGAAGCGGCGAGGTTGAAGGACGGCCCCGATCGCCGGGGGAGATCACCACGCGATCGAGGCCGTTCGACCCGTCCATCCAGAGAGCGCGATCAAATCACGTTCGCCTCTGGCCGTCGGTTCGATAGTCACAATCCAAAAACGTACAAGACTGTGGCGTTACGTTGCTCGTTGAGTTCCGGTGCATTGGCGCGCCGGCGCTTGCCGCTCGCGGGGTCTATCCCCGATGCGATCGCCACATACTGCTTGCCATTGACCTCGAAGGTCATCGGAGGCGCCGAAAAACCTGAGCCGACATTGATCTTCCACAATTCATCAAGGGTGGTGTCGTCAAATGCCGCGACCGTGCCGTCCATAAGACCGACGAACACGAGACCGCCGGCAGTCGCAAGCGCACCGGAAAAGTTCGGGTAGCGCAGGTGGACGTTCTTCCTGATCTCCTGGGTCACCGGATCGACTGCGGTGAGGTTGCTTTCCATGCGCCCGACTGAAGTGGCATTGCCGCCATTCCAGCCGCGCTCGGCATTATGCTTGGTTCGATCCACCTCGACATTATGGCAGCCGGTCAAGGCCGGGATGTAGATGAGCTTAGTCCTCGGACTGTAGGAGCTTGGCCAAAAATTGTTACCGCCCTGGATCGACGGGCAGATCTGCTTGAGCGGCTCTCCGGGCGTGAGATTGCCGACGCCAGCATACGTCTGAATGTCTTTGGTGGGGTCGTATTCGATCGGTCTGCCGGTTTTCTGATCGATGCCCTTGGTCCAGTTGACCTCCATATAGGGCTTCGCGCCGATCATCTGCCCATTGTGGCGGTCCAGCGTATAGAGATGGCCGTTGCGGGCCGAGTGGGTGACCAGTTTGCGTGGTTGTCCCTCAACATCGCTGTCGATCAGAATGTGGGTTCCAACCTCGTCATAGTCCCATAGGTCGCCGGGCGTGTACTGGAAATACCAGTTCATGTTGCCGGTCTCCGGGTCCCAGGAAATCGCGCTGTTGGTGTAAAGATTGTCGCCCGGCCGATAGGTCGGATCGAACATCGGCACCGGATTGCCGGTTCCCCAAATGGTCTGGTTGGTGTCCGGGTCATAAGTGCCGGTCACCCACACGGCGGCACCGCCGGTCTGCCAGGCGTTGTTGGTCCCCTTCCAGGTCTCGCTGCCGGGCTCGCCGGGGGCCGGAATCGTGAACTTGCGCCAAAGCACTTTGCCGGTCGCGGCATCGAGGCCCGCGATCCAGTCGCGCACGCCGCTATCGCCGCCCGACGCCCCGACGATAATCCGATCCTTGATGGCGAGCGGCGCTGCAGTGATGCGTAGCTGCGCCTCGCCGAAGGACATGTTCGTCTCCCACACGACCTTGCCAGTCTCCTTGTCAGTCGCAATGATGCGCGGCGGCCAGTTGGCGGCCGAGATGACGAGATTGCCCCAAAGCGCGGCGCCGCGATTATTGGCCTGCTTCTCCTGCTTCGGATCCATCCGCCACAGGATGCGCCCGACCTCCCCGGAGGTGCCGTCGATCTTGTAGAGGACGCCCCAGCCGTCGGTGATGTAGAGAAAGCCATTCTCGACGAGCGGGGTCGCCTCAACCGATTCATTGCCAGCCGTCCCGCCGAGCGGAACTGCATAGGCGAGCTTGAGGCTTTTAACGTTGCCCCTGTCGATCCCGGTGAGCGGCGAGAACCGCTGGCCGTCATAGGTGCGGTGGTTCATCAGCCAGTTCTGCGGTTCCCTATCGGCATTGATCAGCCGGTCCATCGTCACGTCGGCCGCCCAGCAAGGCGCCGCAGTTGCCATTACTGTGGTCGCGAGCGCGGCGGCGCGGATGGCGCCGCCGGCTGTCGCCGGAATGCCGATTACAAAGAAGTGTGCCATGTGGTCCTCCCATCGCGAGTTCGCCGGCGGCGCCGGTATGATTATGATTGAAGGTGCGGACAATACCGCGCGTATCCCAAAGCAATCGTAGAGCAATTTTGAGCAAGACTCATCTAGAAGGCACGCAACATGCTTAGCCGCTCGGGCGGAAGCTGCGCCCGCCTCTCGACCAAAATCGACGCCCGACGAAGTGTGTTTCGCCGGCTGTCTCGACAACGGGCCTGGGATTCACGCGCATGGCGCCCGTCCGCACGTGGTAACCGACAACTGTCGTAACCCTCGTGCGCTCGATAGTGGGCAGGTTCACGAGAACCCTCCACCAACACTCGTGATAGAATCCTTGTCGGCGCCGAGGGACTATATCGGCAACAAAGGGAGGGTCCGATGACGACACGGAGGAGTTTCGCCATTGCGGTTGTGACCGCGACAATCGCCGGGCTGAGCGCCGTCGTGACGGTGCGTGCGGGTGCCGACAAGGTGGCATTCCCCGAGAACTATGCCAGGGGGGTGGTTTACATGACCATTGATCGGCCAAACAACAAGCAGCTCACCGAATACTATGTGAGCCAGGAGGCCATCGAGGCTGCCAAAAGGGGGATGCCGCTCCCGAGCGGCACGACCATCACGGCGGTCGCGTTCGCGGCGCAAACCGACGAGCAGGGCAATCCGGTCAAGGGTGCCGACGGCCACTTCATCAAGACCGGCAACCCGGTCGGCTACCGGGTGATGGAAAAGCGCGCTGGCTGGGGCAACGACTATCCGGACGAGAAGCGCAACGGCGAATGGGAGTATCAGGTCTTCCGTGCCGACAAGACGGTCAATCCAACTACCGATCTCAACTCGTGCTTCGGATGCCACAAGCCGCAAAACAAGCAGGACTTCGTCTTCACCTATGACAAATTGAAGGTTGCAGCCAAATGAGGTTGCGCCGGACCTGGGCACCTCGGACCGGGCAGTTGGCCTCAGGGATGTCCGCGCCACGTTAGAGCTTGTCAGCCGCGGCGAGGCGCCGCTTGGCGTCGTTTATCAGACCGACGCGGTGGTCGAGCAAGGCGTGGAAATCGTAGGAACGTTCCCGGCCTCCTCGCACCCGCCGATCATCTATCCCCTGGCGGTGACCGCGGCCTCCACCAATCCCGCTGCCGCTACCTACATCGCGTTCCTTTGATCGCACGCGGTCGAATCCGCTTTCGGGCTGGAGGGCTTTGCAATGCTTCAGTAACCGCCAGCGCGAAGGGCGCAGAGTCCGCGCCTCGCGCGGCCCGGTTTATTCGGACTTGATGCCTGCGGCTGCCAAGGTCGCGGCTGACGTCCGCGCGCGTGCGGCCATTATGGTATCGAACTCCGACACTGAGCGCGGTTCGGCTACGGCGCCAAACATCGCCAAGCTGTCGCGTATCTCCGTTGATTCCAGCGCGCGATTGACGGATGCGTTGAGCTTCTCGACAGTTTCCGCAGCGGTACCTGCCGGAGCATAGAGTCCTTGCAAATAGTCGGCCTGGAGCATGCTGAAACCGCTTTCGGACGTGGTCGGCACCTCCGGGAGATAAGTGCTGCGCACCGGACTGGTGACCGCGAGCGCTTTCAACTTGCCAGTCTCAATAAATGGGCGCGACGAAATGAAGTTGTCGACCAGCATTTGCACCTGCCCCGCCAGCAGGTCATTGATGGCGGGTGCCGTTCCCCGGTACGGCACATGGATCATTTCGGCACCAGCTGCCAACTTGAACAGCTCTCCAATCAGATGGGGTTGCGTGCCGCGCCCAGGCGATGCGAAGGCGACTTTGCCCGGATTGGTTTTCGCATAGGTAGCGAGTTGCTGAATTGACCGTACCGGGAGAGCGGCGTTGACCACGACCACATATGGGCTTGTTACAAGAGATGCGACCGGCGCGAAGCTTTTGATCGGATCGTAATGGATATCCTTGAACACCAATGGTGCTTGTATGAATGCGTCCACAGGCAGAAGCAGGAGCGTGTAACCATCGGAAGCGGCGCCTTCGACTGTCTTGACGCCGACACTCCCACCGGCGCCACCCGGCCGATTATCGACAATGACAGGCTGGCGGAGCATCGAAGATAGATTGGGCACGAGCAGTCGGGCCAGGACATCCGACGGCCCTCCAGCTGGAAACGGGACAACGACCCTGATCAAGCGCGTCGGATAGGCTTGCGCCCGGGCCAAGGCGACTGGCATCGCTCCCGCGATGGCGGCTGAAGCCAGAAACCGACGGCGGTCTGGTTTCATGCTGGAAAACCTGTGGATAGTACAACGTCTAGGCTATTCGACTTCACTGCGCGCAGGAAAGGGGCAGCGGCTATGTCTGTTCCTGTACAGGTTTTTGGACGCCGGCAATCACGAGACAGTCCGCATGCTCAGCGCCGGCGTCCAAAAACCGCCAAGGCACGAAGTCGCGGGCGGTTGAGCAGTGGTTAGCAGCGAGTGCTATGGGGATTTGAGGTCAGCGCCGGCCTCGATGGTGGGTGC
>Ga0126381_100002086_pt1 | contig 21583 bp, 16 predicted proteins | sample PanSoiMetPlot_28_FD_96465 | JGI IMG/M metagenome (GOLD analysis project Ga0126381, IMG submission 96465) | Tropical forest soil microbial communities from Panama - MetaG Plot_28 | ecosystem: Environmental > Terrestrial > Soil > Tropical forest > Bulk soil | place: Panama | collected 2016-02-17
GATGAATCTGAGGTTTATCGCATCGATCACTACTTGGGAAAAGAAACGGTTCAGAACATTCTCGCGTTCCGGTTCGGCAACAGCATGTTCGAGCCGCTGTGGAATCGGCGCTACGTCGACCATGTTCAGATCACAGCGGCCGAGTCGATTGGTGTAGAAGGGCGGGGAGGGTACTACCAGGAAGCCGGCGCTCTTCGCGACATGATTCAGAACCACCTCAGCCAGGTAATGGCTACCGTCGCCATGGAGCCGCCCAGCGTTTTCGATGCCACAAACGTACGGGATGAGCGGGCGAAGTTGCTGCGTTCCGTTCGCGTGATGAAGCACGAAGATGTTGCGACTTACGCCGTGGCCGGCCAGTACGGCCCCGGAAAGGTCGGTGGCCAGGATTTACCGGGATTCCGTCAGGAACAGAGCGTGAATCCGGATTCGCAAACCGACACTTACGCGGCAGTTACGTTTCTGATCGACAACTGGCGTTGGGCCGATGTTCCCTTTTATGTACGGACAGGTAAACGTCTGCCAAAGCGCGTTACGGATATCGCAATTCAGTTCAAAGCTCCGCCGCTCGGATTATTTACTCAGGAAACAAAGACCGGTCCGCGGGAAGTACGCCCGAATCTCCTGGTAGTCCGCATCCAGCCTGAAGAGGGCATCTCACTGCGCTTCCTTTCCAAGAGCCCGGGTAGCGGGATGCGTGTCCGCCCTGTATCGATGGATTTCAATTACGGTTCCAGCTTCGGCGAACGGACGCCGACCGCCTACGAGACGCTCCTGGTAGACGCGATGGCCGGAGATCCCACCTTATATACCAGACAGGACATGGTCGAGGCGAGCTGGCAGATCGTGCAGCCCATTCTCGATGTGTGGGCGAACACACGGTTTGATTTCCCCAATTATCCGGCCGGTACCTGGGGACCGGTTGAGTCGGATGAGATGCTGGGCCGTCAGGGCCACGTTTGGAGAGTGCCATGAGCAGCTCTGTCATTTTTCCCGCTCAGCCGGAGCAGATCCTGAAGGGGCTGGGAAAGCTCTGGACTGCCCTTGGCGAAGAAGAAAAGCAACATGGCAAGCCGACAGTCTTGCGCGCTTGTGCCATGACCCTGATCGTGGCCACGGACGAAAACGATAGCGGATTCTCCGCCTCGCAGACGATCTCCGAGCTGATGCGCGAACACCCCAGCCGAGGAATCGTTCTTGCAGTGTCGGAGCAGGCCGAGAGATCTCTGGAAGCCCGGATTCTGGCACAATGCTGGAAGCCATTCGGCAAAGCGCAACAAATATGCTGCGAGCAGATCGAGGTCATCGCTCGTCCGGAGAGCTGGCCGAACGTTGGACCGACACTGATTGGCCTCACCGCCGCTGACCTGCCCGTTATTTTCTGGTGCCGCCATCACGCCGCGCTCAAACCAAGCGCAACCGATGCTCAACGGGCGGGACTGGAAGCGATTGCAAACATCGCTACAAAAATTATCATCGATAGCTCGGAGTTAGATACGAAAGCGGCCTTTGAGCTGATGGCCGGTTGGCGCGCGCGGGGGCGTGTCGTTGCGGATCTCGAATGGACTCGCCTGACCGGTTGGCGCGAACCGCTGGCTCACATTTTCGATAACGTTGCCAGAGACAACTCGTTTTCGAAATTTCACACAATCGAAATCACCCACGCAGGGGATCGTCCCGGTTCTTCCGCCGTCTACCTTGCAGGTTGGCTTTCCCGTCCTTATCGCACGGAGGTGAAGTTTAACCAGGGCCATGCATACGAGCAAGGAATCGAGCGGGTGCGGCTGCGATCCGATACAGAAACGATTGAATTTGAACGCTCCGGGCGCGACTGCATGACGCTGCACAGCACGGCTGGGCGCGAACGCAAGTATACGTACCAGGATGAAAACTTAGCCGCCCTGATGACCGAAGAGTTGTCGATCTTGGGACCGGACAGCGTTTTCAATGCCGCTTTCAATCGCGCCCAGGAGCTGATCCGTGAGGTCAAGTGACTCGGCTCAACTGCGGATCAGCAAAACACTGGAAGCGGCCGCCGCAAAACTATAGTGCGGAATGCACTTGTAGCTCTGGCGATCGTATGTTCGAGTGTTGTTCCTGGGGCCGAACCCTATAATCGTCTGATTTTCGCCGGCGACGTGATGCTGAGCCGCAGTGTGCATGACCGGATTTTTGCCGCTCACGATTTCGCTCTGCCTTTCCGAAAGATCGCACCGCTTTTGGCCGGATCGGATATTGCATTCGTAAATCTTGAATCGCCGTTCTCGGATCGCGAGCCCGCCCGCCGAGGCGAACTTATCTTCCGCGCGGCTCCCGAGACGATTGCGGCTTTGCAATTGGGGCATGTTGCCATTGCATCCACCGCAAACAATCATTCGCGGGATTGCGGGGCACAGGGCGTCGAATTTACGGTTGCGTGGCTACGACAGCACGCCATTCAGCCCGTCGGGAGCTCTGAATCGGAGGACAGAACCCATCACGGCGTGATCCTGGAAAGGAATGGAGTGCGCTTCGGCTTTCTTGGCTATACATATGATCAGCAGAATGGCAACTGGCACGATGTCGACAAGCGAATTGCACTGGCCGATCCGGACGTGCTGTGCCGCGACGTTACCGAACTGCGCCAGCGAGCCGATGTGGTGATTGTTTCAATGCATCATGGCATCGAATACAGACCACAGCCTTCCAAGGATCAGATCGCATTCGCGCACGCGGCCATCGATGCCGGAGCCACGCTGGTAATTGGCCATCATCCCCACGTGGTTCAGCCGCAAGAGGCATACCACGGCGGCCTAATCTTCTACTCGCTAGGTAATTTCGTATTCGACCAATATCAGCGCGAGGCAACCCAGCACGGTGAATTGGTGCAAGTCTCGTTTCTGGGCCGCAGTATTCTTTCGACTTACATCATGCCGATCAGAATTACTCCAACCGGGCCGGAACTCGAATTGCATTAGCCGCCGGTCGGGCGTTCCACGTGGCCGCCGAATTTGTAGCGCATCGCTGAGAGCACCTTTTCGGCAAAAGTATGTTCGCGTCTCGAGCGGAAGCGCGTGAACAGCGCAGATGCAAGTACTTCCACGGGAACAGCCTGTTCAATGGCAGCTTCAATCGTCCAGCGGCCCTCGCCGGAATCTTCGACGAATCCGCTGAAGTTCGAGAGATCCGGATTTTCGGCCAGGGCCATGGCGGTTAAGTCCAGGAGCCAAGACCCGATCACACTGCCTCGTCGCCACAATTCGGCAATGTCTGAGACGTTGAGAGTAAATCGCTCCTCTTCCGGAAGGTCTTTCGAGTCCTTATGAACCAGGAGGTCGAAACCTTCGGCATATGCCTGCATGACACCGTATTCAATTCCGTTGTGCACCATCTTCACGAAATGACCTGAGCCAGGCGGCCCGGTATGAAGATATCCTTGCTCGGCAGTACCACCCATTTTTTCGCGTCCGGGTGTTCGCTCAATGTTCCCGAGGCCTGGCGCAAGTGTCTTGAAAATAGGTTCCAGTTGGTTAAACGCCTCGTCGTCGGCTCCGACCATCAGACAGTAACCGCGCTCGACGCCCCAGACACCGCCGCTCGTTCCGGCATCGACGTAGTGAACGCCCTTCTTCCTCAATTCCGCAGCGCGGCGGATATCATCCTTGTAAAAGCTGTTGCCGCCGTCAATGACCGTGTCGCCTTTCTCCATTGCGGCCGCCAAGGTCTGAACGGTTGTTTCCGTTGCCTTTCCGGCAGGAACCATGACCCACACAGCACGCGGCTTCGCAAGTTTCTTGACGAGGTCCTCGAGCGAACTCGCGCCTTCGGCACCCTCGCCGGTCAGCTTCTTTACATTGGCCGGGTTGAGGTCAAAAACCGTACAGTGGTGACCGCCATTCTGTAAGCGGCGCACCATGTTTGCACCCATGCGTCCTAAACCGACAAGTCCAAGCTGCATCTTTTCTCCTCGGTAAGCCCAGTTTACCGAGCTATGAGATTCGTACAGCGCAACCAGGTTTCAAAGCGTTTGTCAGTGCCGGTAATTTGCCAAAAGTTTATCCCCCTGCTGTGGAGTGATGCTCGCGCTTGCGAACGTTACTGTGGAACCCTGGAGCGTGTAATCACCATTGAGTTGCAGCAGGACGCCGTTCTTGTAGAGTTTCAAGCTGTTTGCCGGATTCGGAGCCGCGGCGAGTGTGAATGTGACATTCACGCCATCTACGACGCCTCCGGGAGTTTCGGCATCCGAAAAGGTTGATGTCGGTCCTGTGCCGCTGATCCGATAAAAGGCCTGAAGAATGTCCCCTCCGTGCGGAATACTCGGGCCACTGAACGCAATCGTCGATCCCGACAGAGTGAAATCGATGTTGTTCGATTGAATGAGGCCGTTGCGATAAAGGGTGAGACTGCTGCCTGGTGATGGTGGGTTTGCAAGTGTAAATGATGCGTTCGTCCCGTTTGCCGTTCCCGTCGGTATCTCCGCATCGACGAAGACTGCGTTCGAAGTGGATGCCGCCAATCCCAGATTGTTCAATTGCGTAGACAAAGAACTCACTGAGGCATTGATGGAGGCCAGGTCGGCGCTCAGGTCCGTCACCTGGCTGATCGAAATTGGAAGAGTGGCGTACTGAGTATTCCCCGAACCCGTCCCTCCCGTACCAGTTGTTCCGCCATTGCCAGGCCCTTGGTTGGAGGATTGTCGGACCTGGCTCACGGTCAGAGAGGTCGGGCTTGGCGGCACTTGCCAGATTTCACTCCAGGTCACCAGTCCGTCGTTGCTGTTATACACGGCCTGATAGTAGGTCCCGGCCGAAGCCGTAGTGGTCGGCACCAGCAATACCGAGAGAGCTCCGTTGTAAATCTTTGCCGAAGTACTTAACGGCGAGACAGTGCCTCCGGCCGGTCCAGTGAATCCGTTCCAAGTAATTATCACCGTTCCAGTGAACGGAGATCCGTCTGCGTTATTGACGGTATCTCGAATCTCGGTCAAGGATTGCGCAACCGCGCCGGTAGTAGTCAGCGTCAAGCCCAGGAGGACTGCCGATAGAAGATGAGGGAGTTTGAGCATGAAACCTCACATGAGGGTCGCCGCAGCGAATCGCACGGCGATTTCAGTCAAACATGCCCATCCGGTTAGCCGGTAGTGGCGGCGCGTCCACGTCTATGGTTGAGCCTGATAATCCGCTGAAACAAGGACGGTTAAGAAAACTAACGGGAATGTCCCTGGAGCTGTGACCAGTCGCGGCAGATCACTCCTACAGTAATCTCCCGCCGCTGCGGTCAATTCGTTCCGCGTTCAAGTACGGCCGAAGAGCGTGTGGGACCGTGATGCTTCCATCCTGTTGCTGGTAGTTCTCCACAATGGCAACCCAGGTACGGCCCACCGCCAGGCCGCTGCCATTCAGGGTATGCAGAAACTCCGCCTTGCCTTTGCTGGCCCTTGATCGAATTTGTGCGCGCCGTGCTTGGAACGCTTCGAAATTCGAGCAAGACGAAATCTCCTTGAAGGCATTCTGGGCCGGCAGCCAGACTTCGATATCGTACGTCATCGCGGAACTGAAGCCTAAATCGCCAGTGCAGAGCGCTACCGTCCGATACGGCAACTCGAGCCTGCGCAGAACTTCTTCGGCATCGCGCGTCAGCTTCTCGTGTTCGTCCGGGCTCTGTTCGGGCCGCGTGAACTTTACTAGTTCGACTTTCTGGAATTGATGCTGGCGGATAATGCCCCGCACGTCGCGGCCGTAAGAGCCGGCCTCACTACGAAAGCAGGGAGTATACGCGCACAACGAAATAGGCAGGGCATCTCCGTTCAGGGTCTCATCGCGGAACAGGTTCGTGACGGGCACTTCCGCCGTCGGGGCGAGCCAAAGGTCGTGACCCTCGCAACGGAATAGATCTTCTCCGAACTTCGGAAGGTTACCGGTTCCGTATAAGCTGGCTGAGTTGATCAGAAATGGAGGCAATACCTCTTGATAGCCGTGCTCCCGGGTGTGCAAGTCGAGCATGAAGCTGATGAGCGCCCGCTCCAGGCGTGCACCGATCCCCCAATAGACTGCAAACCGCGCGCCGGCCACTTTAGCGGCACGTTCGAGGTCGAGAATCCCAAGCTCCGGACCGAGATCCCAGTGAGCCTTCGGCTGAAACGTAAACTCCGGCGGAGTGCCCCAACGTCGCACTTCCCGGTTATCCCGTTCATCTTTTCCGATTGGGGCGGCCGCGGCAGGAAGATTCGGAACGCGAGCCAGAAAATCGCGGAATTCGTCGTCGAGTTTAGTTACCTCGCCATCCAGTTCCGAAATTCGATCGCCGATTTTTCGAACCTGTTGCTGGCGTTCGGCCGTGTCTTCGCCGGCTTTACGTAGTTTGGCGATTTCGGCACTTGCTTGATTTCGCTCGGCCTTCAGCTGCTCGTTTTCTGTAAGACACGCCCGGCGCCGCCGGTCCAGTTCCTGAAAGGACTCGCTATCCAAGGCATAGCCACGGGTGGCCAGGCGCTGTTGAATTTGATCGAGGTTGTTTCGAAAGAAAGAGAGATCGTACATGGCTCAAGACCGCTTGCTGACGCGCTCGGCTCAGCGTTACAGCATCAGGAACGCTGTTCAATCGGAACCCAGCGCTGGCCGTTGGGAGCGCCAGTATATTCAGCTCGGGGGCGTATCAAACGATTGTTGCGGTACTGCTCCAAAATATGCGCCGTCCAGCCCGACATACGGCTAACGGCAAAAATCGGAGTAAACAAATCAACCGGAATCCCAAGCGAATAATAGGTAGAGGCAGAGTAGAAATCGACGTTTGCGTTCAAATTTTTCAAATCCCGAACCGTCTGCTCGACACGCGTTGATTTCTCATACAAATCCCCATGTCCGGTGCGTCTGCCGAGCTCCGCGCTCATTTTCTTCAGGTGAATCGCCCGGGGGTCGAGCACGTGGTAAACACGATGACCGAAACCTGGGATCTTGATCTTGTTGTCCAGGTCACTTTTAACTTTGGTGGCTGCCTCGTCCGCTGAGCCGGTTGCAAGCAGCATTTGAATAACGGCTTCATTTGCCCCGCCATGTAATGGTCCCTTAAGAGCGCCGATTGCGGAAGTTACCGCTGAGTAAATGTCGGAGAGGGTCGCGGCCGTGACCCGGCCCGCGAACGTCGAAGCATTCAATTCGTGATCGGCATGGAGGATGAGCGCGATATCGAAAGCACGCTCCATGATGTCGTCGGGTTTTCTTCCGCTAAGAGTGTAGAGGAAGTTCGCCGCATATCCTAAATCGGGGTCGCCCGGTATGACGTCATTACCGTTCCGCAGCCGGCTGAAACTGGTTACGATCGTGGAGACTCGCGCCATCAGTTTTACAGCCTTTTTGCGATTTGCCTCCTGAGAATTGTCGCCTGCCCCCGGATCGTATAAGCTGAGCATCGAGACGACTGTTCGCAGCACGTCCATCGGTGAGCTGCCTTTCGGAACGCCTGCCAGAAAAGAAGTCACCTCCCGAGGGAGCGCCCTGTCGGCATTCAAGGAATGCTTTAGTTCCTCGACTTCAGTTTTGTTCGGCAGTTTGCCATTCCAGAGCAGATAAATGACTTCCTCAAACGTGGCGTTTTCAGCCAGCGTGTTGATGTTGTACCCGAAGTAGCTGAGGATGCCCTGATCGCCATCGATGAAACAGATTCGGGACGATGTCGCAACTACGCCCTCGAGACCTGCTCCTGCGGTCGTCGCCATGAATTCGTTTTATTTCTCCCGCTTTGATTCTATATAACTTCCTTTGTCTTTCCGACGCTCGGCAAGCATCAGGACTTGGTAGTATCATCTGTGCTCTCGCGAGATAATGCAAAATGGTGACGTCGTCCAGCCAGGTCTCCCACCAGTTCACGTCCTCTACCGTCCCCGCTGAATTAGATGGCAAAGCGCTTATCCGGGCGCTCCGGCTCATGTACACCTCGCGTAGCCTGGATGACCGCGAAATTCTGATGAAGCGGCAGAACAAGATCTTCTTTCAGATCAGCGGCGCCGGTCATGAGGCGGTGCAGATTGCCGCCGGACTGGTGTTGAGACCGGGAGTCGACTGGGTCGTGCCCTATTATCGCGACCGGGCCTTGGTGCTCACCTTAGGCATGACGCCCGAAGACATGCTTCTGCAAGCCGTAGGCGCCGCGCGGGACCCGAGTTCCGGCGGACGGCAGATGCCATCGCACTGGTCCTCACCAGCCTTGCGCATCCTCACGGGTTCGTCGCCCACGGGATCCCAATATTTACATGCAGTTGGTTGCGCGGAAGGAAAGCGTTTTGTCGATCCGGAATCGGACGAAATCACCCTGGTCTGTTCCGGAGAGGGCGCGACCAGCGAGGGGGAGTTCTGGGAATGCATAAACACTGCGTGCCTGGAGCATTTGCCTCTCCTTGTTCTTGTCGAGGACAACGGATATGCGATTTCCGTCCCGGTCGAAAGGCAGACTGCAGGGGGAAACATTTCCAGGCTCCTCGAAGGATTCCCGGCACTCCTTCGCATAGAAGTAGACGGAACAAATTTCATCGATTCATTTCAGGCGCTGAGCCATGCGTCGGAGTACTGCCGGAGAGGCCACGGACCCGCGCTCGTGCATGCTTCTGTGACTCGTCCGTATTCGCACTCACTCTCTGATGACGAACGTCTTTACAAACCGCGAATCGAGCGAGAACACGAGGCCGAGCGCGACCCCCTCAAGTTGCTCACGGAATTGCTGATGCGCGAAGGCGTGCTGGATCGCGGCGGCATCGACCGCCTAATGCGCGAGATCGACAAGGAAATTTCCGAGATCTCTCAGCGTGTGCTGCACGAGGCTCCTCCAGCGCGCGATTCGGTCCTTCTGCATCTCTATTCCGAGGACGCCGATCCCACATCGGACAGCTTTCATGCCGAGCCACGTTTTCGCGGCGAGCCGCGAACCATGGTGGATTCAATCAATCAAACGCTGATCGAGGAAATGCGCCGGGACGACCGGGTCATCGTATTCGGAGAGGATGTCGCCGACTGCAGCCGCGAACAATACTTGTCGGAAGTGAAGGGCAAAGGTGGCGTATTCAAGGCGACCGCGAACCTGCAGCGCGAGTTCGGAAGCAAGCGCTGCTTTAATACGCCGATCGGCGAAGCGGGAATTGTCGGACGTGCCGTCGGACTGGCGGTTCGCGGACTAAAGCCTGTTCCCGAGATACAGTTCTTTGACTACATCTGGCCCGCGATGATGCAGATCCGGAACGAGGTCGCTACCTTTCGCTGGCGTTCGAACAACAGTTTCGCTTGCCCGATGGTAATTCGGGTACCGATCGGCGGATACCTGACCGGCGGAGCGATCTATCACAGCCAATGCGGCGAGGTGAGCTTCACGCACATGCCGGGCGTGCGCGTGGTGTTCCCGTCGAATGCGCTAGACGCTTGTGGATTGCTGCGCACTGCTATCCGCTGTGGAGACCCAGTCCTCTTTCTGGAACACAAGAAACTCTACCGCGAGCCCTACAATCGGTCGCCGCATCCCGGCCCCGACTTCACTATCCCGTTTGGCCGGGCGAAGACAGTAAAACTCGGGCATAACCTGACCATCCTTACCTACGGCGCGCTCGTGCAAAAGTCGCTGCAGGCAGCATTGCAACTGGAACAGCGGCGGCGTGATGTCTCGGTAGAGGTAATCGATCTGCGTTCCCTCTCTCCTTACGATTGGGAAACGATTCAGTCGTCGGTTCATAAGACCAGCCGGGTGCTCGTGGCGCACGAAGATACACTGTCGTGGGGCTACGGCGCGGAGATTGCTGCCCGCATCGCCGGCGAACTCTTTACAGATCTGGATGCGCCGGTGGGCAGGGTAGGAGCTCTCGATACCTGGGTCGCGTACAATCCACAACTAGAAGATGAGATCCTGCCTCAGGTCGTCGATATCGTCCGCGAAGGCGAGCGGCTGCTGGCGTTTTGAACCTCGCTTGTTTCAACTCTCTACGGGAACAGAAAAAGGCCGGAGAGTTGATTTCTCTCCGGCCCGTATAGTTTGGTTTGCGCCTTACTAATTATTTCTTCGCTGGTTTGGCGATGGTCTTCGGAATCTCTGGTTGTGATGCGGCGGCGGCCATGGCGGCATCGTGCAGCCGCAGGTTCCCGCCAATCATGCTTGCAATCGTCTGAAGCTCGAGTCCCTCTGCCTCCTTGGTGAACAACAGACAGTTCCGTTCCTCATCAAAATCAGCTTGAATCCAGTCGCCCGCGCCCACCTGGTTGGTGGCCATGAGATTCGACAAAGGATGGACCAGCAGACGCTCGATTGCACGTTTCAAATGCCGGGCACCGTATTTAACGTCCGTGCCTTCCGTTAAGAGAAAGTTCTTGCCCGTATCGGATACTGTGATGACGAAAGACTTCTCAATCGGAGACAGCATGATGCGCTGTTGTACCTGACCAAGCTCAAGGTCGAGGATGCGGCGTAGTTCCGGTTCGCCGAGTGGCTTGAAGACGACGACTTTGTCTATCCGGTTCATGAACTCGGGTGTAAACTTCCGCCGGGCCGCCTCGACACCGCTCTTGGACAGCTTCTCGTTTAGCTTCTCCGCTGCGCCGGGCGCCGGAGTGGATGTCATGGTCTGAAATCCAAGTTTGGGACTGACCAGCGCGCTCATCTCCGCCGCACCCAGGTTGCTGGTCATGAAGATCAGCGCCCGGGAGAAGTCCACCTTGCGATTGTCGCCGAGAGTCAAGGTCGCCTTGTCGAGAATTCCCAGCAGCAGGTTCCACAGGGCGTCGCTTGCCTTCTCGATTTCATCGAACAGGATGAAGCTGAGCTTTACGCTGTCGGTATGGTGCTGGTTGATGACTTCCTGGCTGAGTAGCGGGTGCGTCTCGCGATGTCCCAAATAGCCGGGAGGCGAACCGATGAGCTTGGCAATCTCGTGGCTGTGCTGAAACTCGGCGCAGTCAATTTTGATCACTGCCCGCGGATTCCCTACCAGTGCTTCGGCGGTAGCCTCCACCGTCCGTGTCTTGCCGGATCCCGTCGGACCCAGGAAGAGGAAGTTGCCGACCGGCCGGCCCGGCGCCGAGAGACCGGTAACATGCATCTGGTAGATGTTAACGATCTGCTCGATAGCTTCGTCCTGACCGACGATCAGCCTCAATAGCGTCTTCTCTAAGCTTTCGGCGTGCTTGCCCGTTCTGCTTGGGTCAAGCACCTTACGGAGCCGGCTCATATCTTCTGGTCCTTCTTTCTATCCATGACCGAGTGCTGGAGCTCACTCTCGATTGCCTCCAACCTCGGCATTAAATCCTGTTGACCACTCAACAGGGAGCAAGCAAGGTGCCAAACACCACCACGCTGCTTCCTACTTGCTTTCATCGTCAGAGACACTTCTTTCCTGAATAGTCGTTGGGCTGTTTTCCCCATCGGGCTTTTCTGATTAGTTCTTCGGGGGCCGGGAAGGTCTCACTTCAACTCGACTAATAAGTGTTCTTCCTGGCATTTTTAAAACATCCAAAACGATCTGCGCGATATCTTCGGGCGCCACTTTCCAATCCGATTTTGTGGAAGACTGCGCGCCGCCAAACTGCGTATCCACGCTGCCAGGCATGATGTAGCTCACCTTCACGTTGTCATGCCTGTGATCCATCATCATTGCCTCACTAAATCCTGTGAGCCCGAACTTCGCGGCATTGTAGCCGGCGCCGCCGGAGAACGAATTCTTACCCGCGAGGCTGCTGATATTGATGATCCAGCCCCCGCCCGACCGCCTAAAACGTTCCAAAGCTTGATGGCTGCAATAGAAAGCGGCAGACAGATTGGTGGCGATTAGGCTATCCCACTCTTCCACAGTGAGTTCAGCGGCCACGCGGAACAACCCAAATCCCGCATTGTTAATTAGGATGTCGAGGCCGCCAAGCGCCTGGTCGGCAAAACGAAACAGTCCGGCAACTTCATCGCTCTTGCTCACATCCGCCGCGTAGCCTATTACCGTACGTTCCGGCGCACTCTCCTTCAGCCGGGCCACGGCGGCTTCCAGTTGCTTCGTATTCCGCGCGCAAAGAACGATGTCGGCGCCAGCCGACACTAAAGCCTCGGCGATTGCAAAGCCAATGCCTCTTGACGAACCGGTTACTATCACTCTCTTATTGGTGAGAAATCCGCTCATGAACGTTGCTTAAGGCGCCTTCCCCTACCGCGGATTTTCTGGCCCTTTACCACCACCGCTTCTGATAAGGATGATTCCCCCCGGCCGCTACCGGTTGCCGCATTCGCAAGACTTTACAACCCTTATCAAAACTTTTACTACTCCTATACTGATAGAGAGTCCACGCCATGAGTGTTATCTGGCTGCGGACGGCGGCCGCCCTGTACTCGTGCGGGCTGCTGTACGCGCTGCTTTATCTGTTTCGAAAGGGCACACGCCTGTTCCCTCCGGCATTAATCGCCTTCGGCACGGGAACGGTCTTCCATCTCGTTGCGATCGTGGAACTCTGGGCTGAATCTGGCCACCTGCCATTGAACAACTTTTACGAAACTAGTTCGTTATGCGCCTTCCTTATCGCCGTACTTTTCCTGCTAGGTTACACCTATTACCAGATTTCCATCTTTAGTGTCTGTATTTTTCCACTGGTTTTTTTCATGACCTTGATCGGGGCCACCGAATTCCCGATCGCTCCGTGGAGCAGTTCCTATGTTCGGAACGCATGGCTCGTTATCCATGTATCAACAGTTTTAATTGGATATGCGGCATTGATATTCGCGGCCGTGGCGTCTGTCTACTATTTATTACAGGAGCGGCAGCTTAAGAGAAAAAAGGTTACACCTTCGTCCAACCGGCTCCCGCCACTGGCTACGCTGGACCGCATCATTACCCAGTCGATGAATGCCGGTTTTGTCTTCATAACGATCGGAACTATAACGGGAGTCATTTGGGCTTTCGTCGAGAGCGGGACAAATTGGATGCGTAATCCAAAAATTGCCTTTTTTCTTTTTACGTGGGCCTTCTACCTGGCGATGATCTTTTTGCGGGTATCTGCCGGCTGGCGCGGCCGCCGCATCGCGTGGCTCACCGTGAGCGTGCTCGGCTGCTCGATCATCACGTGGGCGACACACGCTGGATTGGGGAGCTTGTTTCGGCGATGAGACTGGCCGTTGCCGGAGTGAGCCATCGCACGGCCCCCCTGGAGGTTCGGGAGCAATTAGCCTTTCGCACAGAAGACATTCCGGCAGCCCTCGTTCAAATGCAGGCGCGCGGCGCGAAAGAAGCCGTGATTCTTTCCACCTGCAACCGGGTGGAGCTTACGGCTGCCTTGGACGACAGCCTCTCGGCCGAATCGCTGTTTGAATGGCTGGTAAAAGAGCGCGGTGGTGTAACGCTTGAGTCCATCCGGCCACACCTATACATATTTGAAGGCGCGGATGCGATTCGGCATCTCTTCCGCGTCGCTTCCAGCCTGGATTCCATGATTGTAGGCGAGCCGCAGATTCTAGGGCAGCTCAAGGAGGCACACCGCCAGGCGCGCGATCAGGGCACACTTGGCACTCTGCTGGACGCGGTACTGGCGCGCGCTTTTAACGTCGCCAAACGTATCCGCTCGGAAACCGAGATTGGGCAGAATGCGGTGTCGGTTAGCTACGCTGCGGTTGAATTGGCGCGCGAGATTTTCGGTTCTCTGAACAAGAAGCGCGTACTGATTATCGGGGCAGGCAAGATGTCGGAAGGCGCAGCCAAGCACCTGCTCCGCGGGGGGGCACAGGAAATTCTCATTGCGAACCGCACGCATGAGCGGGCCGAGGAGCTGGCCCAACTCTTCCGCGGTGAAGTTGTTCTCTACGATCTTTTCCCGGCGCGCCTGCCCGAGATGGACATCGTGATTACATCCTCTGCTGCGCCTGGATACATATTGGGGCCGGAAATGGTCCGGCGGGCCATTGAGAGCCGAAAGAACCAGCCCATGTTTTTGATCGATATCGCTGTGCCGCGAAACATCGATCCTGCTGTAAACAATCTGGAACACGCCTTTCTCTACGACATCGACGATTTGCAGCGGCTGGCGGAGCGCAACCTCCAGGCACGTCGTGAAGTGGCTCGGCAGGCGGAGAGTATTGTCGCTGAGGAAGTGACCAGGCTCGAAGCAAAGCTGCGAGAGCGCGATGTCACGCCCACAATTGTGAGCCTCCAAGAGCAGTTGGAGACGATCCGGAAAGATGTGGTGGAACGCTACCGCGCGCGCCTCGGTCTTTTAACGGCGGAGCAGGAGCAGGCGCTCGACGCTCTGACCCGGGGCATCGTTAACAAGATTGCCCACGGGCCTATTTCGGAGATGAGGCGTCACGCCGCCTCCAATCCCGTTGAAGATAACGGTGACGCGGAACTGATCACCGCCGTGCGGCGCATCTTCCGCCTGCGAAGCTGATGGCGATCACGGCGGTCAAGCCACTGACGATTGGTTCACGCGGTTCACAACTAGCCCGCTGGCAAGCAAACTACATCGCCTCGCGGTTGCAGAGACTCGGAATTCAAACCCGGATCGAAATCATCCGGACAACCGGAGATCATCTGCAGACCGCCTCGTTAGTTCAGGCGGGCGGGAAGGGCCTTTTCACCAAGGAGATTGAAGATGCCTTACTCGCGGGTAGCATCGACCTGGCGGTACACAGCCTGAAAGACCTGCCGACCGAAATTACGGAGGGCTTGTGTGTCGCCGCAATTCCTGAGCGCGAAGATCCTCGCGATGCGATGATCGGAGGACGCCTGAGCGATCTGCCCGCCGGCGCCGTTGTCGGCACAAGTTCGGGCCGCAGGGCAGCTCAACTGCGCCTCCTCCGGCCCGATGTGCGCATCGAACCGGTTCGAGGCAACGTCGATACGCGGCTCCGAAAACTGAAAGACCATCAATATTACGCGATTATGCTTGCGGCGGCGGGACTGCGCCGGTTGGGACTGGAATCCGAAATCACGGAGATTCTCGACCCTGCGCAGATTTGCCCCGCGCCGGGGCAGGGCGCGCTCGCGATCGAGACGCGCGAAGACGACGAGGCACTTACGATTTGCCGCCAACTGGATCACGAGATGAGTCGTCAGGCTGTTCTTTGTGAGCGCGCCGCGCTCGCCCGCTTGGGCGGCGGCTGCCAGCTACCCGTAGGCGCATTTGCTGAAGTGGCAGGCGACTTGTTGCACTTTGCGGCGGTGGTCGTTTCGCCCGATGGATCGCGTCATCTGCGCGCCCGTGCCGACGGTCCGCGCGAGCGACCATTGGAACTGGGCCGGCTGGTTGCCGAAGACCTGCTTTCCCGCGGAGCAGGAGCCATTCTCAGCGAGATCAAGTAAGTGCTGCCGCTTAAGGGCATGCGGGTCGTCGTGACGCGCGCGGCGCACCAGGCCGAAGAGCTGGCGGCACCACTGCGGGATCTCGGAGTCGAGGTGATTTTGGTGCCGGTGATTGGGATTGCGCCGCCCGTCGATCCCACGTCTCTGCACGATGCGGCGAGACGCGCGGACGAATACGACTGGATCATCTTCACGAGCGCGAATGCGGTCGCAGCATTCGCTACGCTACTGTCCCCGCCATCGGCGGCGTGCAGAGCGCGCATCGCGACGGTCGGCGCCGCTACGCGCGAGAGCGCTGAACAACAAGGATTCAGCGTTGCCCTGGTTCCAAAACGATACGTCGCTGAGTCACTGGTCGAAGCTTTCGCAACAACTGAGCTGAACGGGAGCCGCATTCTGATTCCTAGTGCAGCGGTAACCCGTGACGTTGTGCCGGTAGAGCTCCGAAAACGCGGAGCGCACGTCGATGTGGTGGAGGCCTATCGGAATGTCGTGCCACCCGAAGCTGCTGAACGCGCGGCTGCCGCCTTTCGCGAGCCATACCCGGACTGGGTAACATTCGCGAGTTCGTCTGCGGTAGACAACCTCGTGGGGTTGATTGGGCCGTCCCCGCTCAGTGTCGTGAGGATCGCGACCATTGGTCCAGTCACTTCACAAACAGTTCGTACCCACAAGCTAAACGTGGCTGCGGAAGCTCTCGATCACACTGTAGAGGGATTAGTGAAGGCGATCTGCCTATAGAGGGAAGGGATTTAGCAAAATCCCTTCCCCCAAAACGAACGGCAAGGCGCCAGGCTAGATAGTCTGACCACGCCTGATATCAATGATGCCCGTCCCAAACTGGGCTGGCCGACGTCGCTCCCGCAATCACACAAGAAGGCGGACCAGCCTCACAGGCCGCGCCATGAACAACACTGACCGTCTTGGTGTGCCCAGTCGCCGGGTCAACGGTGACGACCTGCCCCGTAAGTCCATCGAACCCGTATATCGTGTCGTTCACATTCGCGATGATCGAGGGGGATGAATCGGTTGATGCAACCTTCGTCGTTTGTCCGGTTGCAGGATCGATGCGGTAGATCGCGGGGCCAGGTGGGAAGATCGTGGACGTCCCCGTTGCAAAGTTAACGGCGAGGGTAACAAAATATGCGTACAGCTTCCCGTGGGCGCCGAATAAGCTCTCGCCGAAGACATTCACGGAGCCATCCGGGTTCTCGCTAAAAGGTGCGAATGTGAGCGGTGGAATACCGGTAGGTCCAATCAGCTTGGCCGTGCCATCGCGTGGATCTACGGAGTAGAGGTTCTGAGCGAAATCGGTTGCGAAAAAACGCCCATCAAGCTGGCCAATATAGTTCGCGCAGTTTGGTGCGTAAGAGCCTGGCGCTGAACAGTCAGCTAAACCCGTCGCGCCAATCCGCGAGGCTTCGCCTGTATGAGGATCAATCTTATCCAGATCCCCTGAAAATGCCAGACTGAGCAGGGGTCGACCCGGTCCCTGAACCAATCCATCTCCTATTCCTAGATCTGCCAGATCCGGTGATACAGAGATCGGCACAAATTCCCCGGTGCGCAAATCGACGGTGCCGAATTGGTAACCGGCCGTAATGACGAACGCTACATCATGCTTGGGCGACGCGTGGTGACAATCTGCTTGACGCGCGTTCTTCTCGATCGCGGCAGAGCGTGATGATTGTGCAACTGTAAGCGTGGCGAGCAGACTGCCCGCCAGAATCAAACTCAGGATCCTTTTCATATGTCCCTCCACCTCAGGTAGGCGGAGATTCTGGTCGGAATTGCTAACGTCAGCGACAAAAGTTTTTGGAGAACGGTCGGCGATATAATCGACCGACACCCAGACAGAGGGCCGGCAATGCCTGGCGACTTGAGTACAGACGACATAAGCACGCTACTCCGCGCCTGGAGCGAGGGAGACCAGAGCGCGCTGGAGCGGCTCACGCCGGCTGTTTACGAGGAACTCCGCCGGCTGGCTCACCACTATATGAAAGGTGAGCGCCCCGGCCATAGTCTGCAAACAACCGCATTGGTAAACGAAGCGTACATGCGTCTGGTGGACTTCACTCGTATGCAGTGGCAAGACCGCGCCCACTTCTTTGCAGTGTCGGCCCGGGTGATGAGACGCATCCTGGTTGATCACGCTCGGCGCCAGAACGTAAAGCGCGGGGCGGACGTACCACACGTCTCGTTGGAAGAGGGGGCTGTCCTGGGCGGTGATCGGACTGCAGACTTGGTAGCGCTCGATGACGCCCTGAATACACTGGCCCGTCTTGATTCGCGCAAAGTGCAAATCATCGAGATGCGGTTTTTTGGCGGGCTCAGTGTAGAAGAAACAGCCGAAGTGCTGAAGGTCTCGCCCGGAACAGTGAGGCGCGACTGGAGCATCGCCAAGTTGTGGCTTTTTCGCGAACTTGGGGGCGGAACAGGCGATGGATTCGGACCGGTGGAAGCTACTCGATGACCTGCTTCACGCGGCTCTAGAACGTCCGCCCGAAGAGCGGGACGCGTTTCTCACTGAGGCGTGCGGAGATGATTCACTGCTGGAGTGCGAAGCGCGTTCGTTACTGGCCTTGGAGGAGAAGGCAGGCGAATTTCTCGAAAGGCCGGCAATAGCACGGGAGGCGCAAGTTGTCGTCGGGGAGGAATCGGAGAGCCGTGAGGGAACGGACGTCGTCCTTACGGGTGCGGTCCTCTCTCATTACCGCATCCTCGAAAAACTCGGTGGGGGCGGTATGGGATTTGTCTACAAGGCCGAGGATCTCGAATTAGGCCGCTCTGTCGCGTTGAAATTCCTGCCGCACGAATTGGCCCGAAATCCGCGCGCCATCGAGCGTTTTCGCCGAGAGGCTCGTGCTGCCTCAGCACTGAACCATCCCAACATTTGCACCATATACGAGATCGAGCGCGATGACGAACGAACCTTCATTGTCATGGAGTTCCTCGATGGAAGTACGCTAAAACATCGCATCTTGGGGCGAGCCCTCCCAATCGATGTCCTGCTTCACCTCGCGGTCGAGATCACCGACGGTTTAGATGCGGCGCATTCGGCTGGGATTATTCACCGCGACATCAAGTCTGCGAACCTGTTCGTCACGTCACGCGAACGCGCCAAGATTCTCGACTTTGGCTTGGCGAAAGTCGGCTCTGCTGAGGCCTATCCGTCAGCTGTCGATGTTACGGAGCGGCCCGCGCGCACGATCGAGGATCAATTGACGGCTACCGGCAATGTGCTGGGAACGGTGTCGCATATGTCGCCCGAGCAAATCCGTGGCGAGCACCTGGACCAACGCACGGATCTGTTTTCCTTCGGTGTGGTCCTTTATGAAATGGCAACTGGCAAACTGCCATTCGGCGAAGAAGAATACGGAAGTATTTTCGATTCGATTCTAAAACGGACCCCAGTCTCGCCGCTGTGCCTCAACCCTGATGTGCCGCCGGAACTGGACCGGATTATTGGCAAATGCCTCGAGAAAGACCGGGAGTTGCGGTACCAGCACGCTGCAGCCATTCGCTCGGACCTGCAAAGCTTGCTTCGCGATATCGATGCCGTGAACGTGAGACCAAGCGTACAATTACCCGCCAGGACTCGCCACGCGAAGACAGTGGTGGGAATCTCCTTGGCAATTGCCGCGGTCTGCGCCGCTGGTTACCTCTACTTCGATCGCGGACCTAAGTCTGTCGGCAAGATTCCGCTCGTAGTGGCCGAATTCAAAAACAATACGGGCGATGTGGCTTTTGCCAGAACTCTGCGTCAGGATCTGCTCGTTCACTTGGAGCAGCCGCCGTTCGAAGTGGTTTCAGATGGAACGATCCGGCGGACGCTGTCGTTCATGCGCCGCCCCTCGGACACGCGCCTCACTTCCGAGATTGCGGGCGAGGTCTGTGACCGTACTGGGAGCGCCGCTGTTGTGGAGGGCTCGCTTGATTCTCTGGGGAGCAGGTACCTGTTGGGTTTGAGCGCGACGAATTGCGAAAGCGACAAAATCCTGTTGACGGATCAGGTTCAAGGGGAACGCAAAGAGGATGTTGGAAATACACTTGATCAGATTGCCGGCCGATTGAGAACACTAGCCCGCAAGTCGCCCGAGGCGTTCAAGCAGCCCTCGACTCCTCTGATCGAAGCCACTACCTCATCGCTAGAAGCGTTGAAAGCCTACAACGCTGGCCGCAGCGCGATGTCCACCAAAAGTCCGCGCGCGGCACTGGAGTTGTTTAAACGCGCGGTTTCCCTCGATCCACAATTTGCAATCGCGCACAGTTTCGCCGGCTTGACGCATGCGGCCCTGGTTGACGGGGCTCAAGCCAAGGACGAAATAGTGAACGGTTGGCGGTTGCGAGATAACGCCAGCGACTACGAAAAGTATTACATTGACTTGGTTTATCAGCGCGAGGTTCTGGGCAATCTCGAAAAAGCACGGCAGACTTGTGATCTGTGGATGCAGAGTTACCCGCGCGATATCCTGCCCCACAGTTTGCTCGCAGGACAGATTACCCAAAGCGTCGGTAAATTCGATCGCTCGGAGGAGGAGGGCAGGAAGGCCATCGAAATCGATCCCGACAATGCTTACGGATATCACAACCTCGCAAACAGCTATATCCTACGGAATCGTCCGCAGGACGCTGAAGCTGTCCTGAAGCGTGCCGATGATCGCAAGTTGAACATCCATGAATTTGCCGGCCTGAGAAATCAGATTGCGTTCCTTAAAGGCGACAAACCGCAAATGGAGCGCGCGGCAGCCCTCGGCGAAGAGAAGCTGAGCGCGGAAAACTGGGTCTACGATATGTCGGGCGACTTTTCCGCTTATTACGGGCATTTAGCGCAAGCGAGAAAAGCGTGGCGGCGAGCAGTCGAACTAGCAGAAGCAACCGGTCATCCCGATCAGGCGGCGCAGCATTACGCCGGCATCGCGGTGCGCGAATTCCTGTTCGGCAATCTGTCCGAGGCTCGCCGGGCCGCCAACGCAGCGCTCGCGTTTGCTTCCAAAGATCGAGACGCGGAGACAGGCACAGCGCTGGCACTGGCGTTCCTCAACGACCCTCGCGCCGAAAGCCTGATAAACGATTTAGATCGACGTTTTCCGGAGGGTACGATCGTCCAGTTCGCTCATCTGCCTTTTGTGCGAGCGCAGATTGCTTTGAACCATCGCGATCCCGCCCGAGCCCTCGAAATCCTCCAGCCAGCCGTCTCGTATGAATTGGGATGGCAAGGCCCCGCCACCGGTGGCTTCTGTGGTTCGCTCTACGTCATCTATATGCGAGGAAAAGCCTACATGGCGGCACATCATGGGGCCGAAGCTGCCGCGGAATTTCAGAAGATCATTGACCACATTGGAGTCGTTTCCAACGATCCTACGATTGTTGTAGCCGCGCATCTCCAGCTTGCCAGAGCGTTAGCGCTATCCGGAGATCGTGCGGGGGCAAAAGCTGTCTATGAAGAGTTTTTGAATTTGTGGAAAGATGCCGATCCCGACATCCCGATTCTTCAACAGGCTAAAGCGGAGCACGAAAAGATTTAGTGGCGTGGGCGCATGAGTGAGCTCTGGCTGCACTCGTGCATGAGTTGTCCAGAGCGCGCCTCCAGCACTTTCGGCAAAACCCCAAATTGGGAAATGGGCGTTTCGGAGGAGCGGGAATCACATTCATGCGAACTATGTACGCCATAGTTTTACTACCAACGTCCGTATTTCGGGCCGCCGCGAGCTACCATCTGGTGGGTCGATTCGTCTCGCGCCGAGTACACTGTCTAAGCAGAGAGACCGGTATGTCATCCGCGTCAACTCCAATAGAGCGTTTCACGGCCGGAGGAGTCGATTTCCTTTCGGGCGGCGGCAAAATGGGCGAACTCATGCGCTCGTTCGATTGGTCGGGTAGCCCTCTCGGGGATCCGGACCAGTGGCCGCAATCGCTGAAAACTTCCGTCAGCATCTGTCTTAATTCAAGGTTTCCGATCGTTCTTTGGTGGGGTCCGGAGATGACTCTTCTCTACAACGACGATTACATCTCCATGCTCGGCGCCAAACATCCTCACCGGGCGCTCGGTTTGCCAGGTAAACAGGTTTGGGGAGAAATATGGCCTATTATCGGCCCTTTATTGGACAGAGTCTTGCAGGAAGGTGAAGCAAACTGGGCCGACGATTTGCAGCTTTTTATTAATCGGAGTGGCTACCTGGAGGAAGGTTATTTTCGATTTTCCTACAGCCCCATTCGGGATGAGAGTGGCGGCATAGGTGGCATTTTTACTCCGGTAAGCGAGACCACTTCAAAGGTGATCGCTGAACGCCGTTTTCGAAC
>Ga0126381_100002087_pt1 | contig 21583 bp, 33 predicted proteins | sample PanSoiMetPlot_28_FD_96465 | JGI IMG/M metagenome (GOLD analysis project Ga0126381, IMG submission 96465) | Tropical forest soil microbial communities from Panama - MetaG Plot_28 | ecosystem: Environmental > Terrestrial > Soil > Tropical forest > Bulk soil | place: Panama | collected 2016-02-17
CAAAACAGGTCTCATGGAGTCTCATGAGACCAGGGCTTCAGAAGTGGTCTCATCAGGTCTCACTCACTCCCCCTTAAAGGGGGGTGAGACCATGAGACCTCCAGCCGAGACCTCGTCGGCACGAGACCTTGAGCCGAACGCTGGGGAGGCATCGACGCCTGTCGCTGTGCCGATGTGCGCCAGTTGCAATCGACCAGCTAGCAAGCGCCTCGGCCAACTGCGCAGCGTGCGTGGCTATTTGCTGCACGACGACTGCAGCCTGAGGTCAGGCTGACGGTGCCCTACGACGCATCGGTGGTCAGGACGCTCGAAGCGGCGATCGGCCGCCCCGCCGATGCGCACAGCTGGGTCCTGACTGACACGTCGACTGGCACGGTCAAGGGCATCTACGCGTCCGAGCAACTCGCCGCAACGGCGATCATGAAGCTTGCCAAGCGCGGCAAGGTCTACGTCATGACCGTGTTGCATCCGGCGCGCTGCACCTGTCCGGAGGTGGCCTGATTGCTCGGCGCTACTTCGCTGGATAAGTCGCCTTATCCCGCGTCAGTCGTTGCGCTCGAGACCATCGCTGGGGCGAGCAACTGATGGCGGCTGAACCACGTGTCATCCACGAGTTCGAAGCATCCCGCGGCGTCGTCCGCTCCACTCTCAATCAGTTCAACGGCAAGACCTACTTCGACATGCGTCTGTGGGTTGAGCCCCGCGACCAGCCTGGCGCGGCGCTCATTCCGACCAAACGTGGCTTGAGTCTGCCGCTGGAGTTTCTGCCTGAACTCGGCGAAGCGCTCGAGGCGATCGGCGCCGCCGTCAAGCACGACCAGGGCGAGCTCGCGGGCCGACGGCGTTCGACTTCCAGCCATGCCTGAAGGTGTCGCGCACAACATCTTGTGTGACGCCGGTAGCGCTGGACCACCGGTCGTAGACTCAAGCCGTGTGGACTCTGCTGGCATACGCACTGGGCCTCATTTGCCGAAGGTGAGCTGACATGGGCCAACCCCCGTATCCGAATCCCTATGCACCGGTCACCGCGCCGCTGACGAACCCGAATCCGAACGTCGCGCCGATCAACTATCCACCGCCGGTCACCATCCAGCCGACGACGACGACGCCCGTTACCACGCCGGCTACGACCGCGCCCGCCGCGGCGCCGACCGACCCGCAGAACTCGTCGCCCGATAGCTACAACGTCCTCGGGGCGCCTCAGGGGCCGAATGGCGGCTACACCGTCGCCCAGATCACCGCCGCGTCCGACGCGGAGGTCAGCGCCGCCCAGCAGCAGGTCACCCAGATCTGGGGCTCGATCTCGCCACTCCAGACCCAGGTACAGCAGTTGGGTCCTCAGGCGCAGACGAATCCGCTGGCCGCGACGCAACTGAACGACGCCACCCAGCAGCTCGACACCCTCTACAACCAGCTCGGCGTCGCCGAGACGCGGCTGCAGAACGCCAACGCCACGCGCGCCAACGCGCTGAACACGGCCCAGCACAACGGCGTCGTCGATCAGTCCAACGCCGACCTGCTCGACAAAGAAGCCGCCAAGGCGCAAGCCGATGCCGACTACGCCAAGCAGCAAGCCGATGTTCTGAGCGCCGGCGCGCCCGGCCAGCGCGACCTGGTCGCGGCGAACGCGGCACAGGCCTCGGCCACGGCATTGGCGCAGAAGGCGACCGCGGACGCCACGACGGCGAAGACGCCCGCCGAGATCCAGCAGCTCCAGGCGCAATCCAACCAGATGAACGCGCTGGCCACGCAGGCCACCGCGCAAGCCGACACCATCAAGCAGCAGGGCGGCCTGTACGGCGCCCAGGCTGCGAATATCCAGGCGCTGACCGGGCCGCAGGTCGACTACACCAAGGCGCAGGCCGCGGCCCAGAACGCCAACGCCGCTGCCAATCAAGCGCAAGCGGCTCTTACCACGGCGCGCATCCCTGGCGAAGTTGGATTGCTGGGTGCCCAGACCACCAGCAACCTTGCGGGTGCGGCGGCGAACGTTGCTCAAGCGCAGGCCACGCAGGCCACGACCCAGAAGAACCTGCTCGGCCCGGCCTACGGGCTGGCCGACCAGATCAACTACCTGAAGCAGAACGTGCTGCCGGTCATCCAGACCCAGGTCTTCGGCCCAGGCGGCACGGGCGATCCCCAGCACGCCAACGACCTGCTCAACCAGTACATCAGCGCCACGCTCGGCGGCACCACGATCGGCCAGGCGGCGGCGGCTGCGGCGACCGCGCAACAGAACAACTACGCCACGCAGGTGGGCGGTGTGAACGCCCTGCAGCAGGCGCAGGCCTCGCGCGCGAACCAGTACGCGTCCCTGGCGGGTCAGTCGCTGGGCACGCTGGCGCAGATGAATGCGTATGCGCCGAAGGGCAGCACCGCCATGGCAGGTGCCTTCGAGTCGATCATGGACATGATGGCCAATCGCCTGGCGCAGCCACAGTTCGCACCGGTCCAGATCCCGAACACGCCGCCGATGCCATCGTTCCTGCAGGGCTTTCTCAGCGGCCACCAGGCCGGCACGGCCCAGGCCACCGCGGGAAGTGCGCCAGCCGGCGGCGGCGGTCAGTCGCCCACGATCAACGTCAACGTCAACGGCCAGCCTGCGGGTGGCACCGGGGCGACGTTCAATCCGCAAGCCTCGACTGCGGCCATGAACGCGGCTGGCTTCATGGACAACCCGGCCGGTCGTGCCGCGATGGCTGCCGCTGCTGGTGCCGGTGGTGGCGGTATCCCAGCATTTGCCCAGAATTACATGCCGTTCGCCAACCCCAACGTGATGTCCTCGGCCGCACCCGCGGGGGCACCAGCTTCGGCGTATGGCACGCCGCCACCGATCATCAATCCGCCAGCCGGCCCGAGCGGCGCAGCGCAGACGCCGCAGCAGGCTTTCGTCCAGGGCTTCGGGCAGACGATGCCAGGCATGCCCAGCATGCTGGGCAGCTACGGCCTCAACCTATCGAGCCCGATGCAGATGCTCGGCGGCCAGCCGTACGTCGGGATGGGGATCTAGCCGCCCGTGGCGATGGCAGTCGATCTCAGTCGCAGCGAGTTGAGCTCCTGAGTCGTCGATGCCCAGCGGGATCTGGCTCGACAGCGACACGTACCGCCAGAGCGCGGGGCAGCTGTGGGCTCAACAGCAGATGCAAGGCCTGCAGCAGCGCCTGGACGCCGCTGTTGCGTGGGGCAATCAGGCTCAGCAGCAACTGCAAGCGCTGGTACCCCAGATGCCGGCAACCCCGCCGGCAGCGCCGCCAGTCGAGCCAGAACCCCCGCCAGCGCCTGCTCCAACGCCGATCACCGTGAGCATGCCCGCGCCCACCACCGCCGCGGCGCCACCAGCAGCGCCAGCCGCCCAACCACCGACGCCCCAGCCGGCCGCGGCGCCTGATCAAACCAGTCCCGGCGATGCATGGGCTGCCCAGGCGTCCTCAGCGCTCGACACGCTCGGCACCACGACGCCGGGACCGATCCCTCTTCCTCAACCTCCAGCGCCGCTCCCAACTACGTCACAGGTCACGCCGGGCCTGCAACCGCCTGGCGGGCCTGCCGGTGGCTTCTCCGCGCCTGCGTTGCCTGCGCCAACGCCAGACGTCGCAGCGCAACCCACCGCCGCGCCGGGCGTGCCCACTGGGCCGCAACCGAATACGCCTGGCGATTTGATCGACCAGGCGCGGCAGGCGGCGGCGAAGTACGGCATCGATCCCGAGGTATTCACGCGTCAGATCAAGCAAGAGTCGGGTTTCAACCCCAACGCCAAGTCGGGTGCCGGCGCGATCGGCATCGCCCAATTTATGCCTGCAACTGCCCAGGGCATGGGCATCGACCCGACCAATCCGCAGCAGTCACTCGACGCCGCCGCGAAGCTCGACGCGCAGAACCTGCAGCGGTACGGCGGCGACTGGGCTTCCGCGTTGAGTGCCTACAACGCCGGGCCTGGCAACACGCCCGCCGGCGGCGGCGTCGCGCCGTTTGCCGAGACGCAGACCTACGTCAAGAACATCCTGGGTGGCGCTCAGAACGTGGTCCAGAATGTCGCTCAGGGCGCACAGAACGTGGTGCAGTCCGGCGTTCAGGCCGCCGCAGGTGCCGCCGGCGGCCTGGTCTCAGACGCGGCCCAAGCGGTCAACACCGCCGTCGACGCCGTGCACTCCGCGGTCGCACGCACCTCGCAGTTCGCCATGGGCCTGTCGCCAGGAGATGCGATGGCCTTCTGCGGACCGGCGGCGGCACTCGCCTTCGCGCAAACTTACGGGCGCAATCCGACGATTGACGAGGCCAAGCAGCTCGCCTCACAGGTCGGCTGGAATCCGTCGCAAGGCATGGCTGGGCCCTCGAGCGAGGTCTCGCTGCTCAAAAACCTGGGTGTCGATGCGCACATGACCCAGGGCGTTGACTGGTCGAGCGTCGGCCAGGACGCCGCCGGTGGCAACCCGGTCATCATCGACACACCGGGCCACTACTACTACGTCGACGGCTACAACGCCCAGACCGGGCAACTCCATGTCGGAACATCTGGCACGGACCTGAAAGGCGGCAGCGAGTGGATGACGCCCCAGCAGATCAACCAGATGCCCCAATCGCAGGGCGACGCGCGGGCGGCGATCTTCGCCGACCATCCACTCGCGCAGCAGGACGGTTCAGCCCAGGCCCAACCCGGAGCTAGCGGTATCCAGGGTCTGCTGCAGCAGGGTCAGCAGCTCATCGCTCAGGGCAGCCAGGCCGTCCAGAACAAGGCTCAGGACGTCTTACAGGCGGTTCAACTCGTGGGTGGCTCGTTAGGTCAGCAGACCACGGAAAACGCGCTGCAGCCCACTGCGGGCTTGGCGATGGGCACGCTGCAGCCTGCGGGACAACCAACCAACCTGAGTGGGCTGCCGTCCGCTCAGCCGTCGCAGCAGACTGGTGTGTTCCAGGCCCTGGGCCTCGGTGGACTGGCTGGACTGAATCTCGGCGGCGGATTGCCGGACCTCACCAGTCAGCAACCCGCCGGAGGGCTGTCCATGGCCACGTTGCAGCCCGCTGACCTGACGGGCATGTCGGCTCAAACTGCTCAAACACCGCAGCAACAGAGCGGTCTACCGCAGGTCCTCGGCAACCTCGGCGGGGGATTACCGGACATCAGCAGCCTGCTCAGCGCCCCGCCGCCCGGCACGCCACTGGCGAACGTGATCGGTGGCGCGCCCATTAGTCAGTTGTCGCCGACGGACCAGGCGCAGGCCGGGCTGCAGTGGGTCCAGGGCTACGAGGGCGCGCGCAATCAGGCCGTGCAGCAATTACTCGCCCCGACGGCCGACGTGCCCGTGCTGGGTGGCACGCTCGGCATGGCCCAGCAGTTGACCGACCCGCTGACGCTGGCGTTGTTTGGCGCGGCGGCGCCTGTCGGTGGCGCCGTCGGCGGAGCGCTGGGTGGCGGGACGCTTGGCGGCATTGGTGACATCGCAACCCAGGGCGCGCTCGGTAGCGCACTCACGGCCTCTGCGCAGCCCGGCGCTACACCCTCGAGCATTGCTGCGGCCGCGGCCCAGGGCGCGGTGCTTGGAGGCGGTCTCGGTGCCGTGGGCCCACTGGCTGGGCGGGCCATCCCGGCCGCGACCGATCTGCTTGGCTCGGTGTCCGCGCAGGACTTGCTGCGATCTCGGCTACCGGGCGAAGCGGACGTCAATTTCGCCCTTGGCGGATTGCCGAGTCTCGCTGAGCCACTGATCAGCGGCACGCAAGCCGCTGGCGAGGGCGTGCGGCCCGTGACGCCCGCGCCGCTCGTCGCCGAGTTGAGCCCTGCTGGTGGTGGTGGCGGCGGTGGCCTGGGTGGAGCAGGCGCGGGCGGCGCTGGTGGCGGCGGGGCAGGTGCTGGGGGTGGACTGGGAGGCGCGGCGGCAGCCGCACCTGGCGCTGATCTCGCACCAGTGACCTGGGCGGATCGGTTGCGGCTGTTCCACACCGGCGGCGTGATCAGCGACCTGGCCACGCTGTCCAAGGTCGCCATGAACTCGGTGCTGAATCCGATGTGGTCCTTCGGCACGCGCAGCGCGGCCGACATCGCCGGATTGACGGGCCTGGCGCCTGGTCTCAGCAGCGGCGAAGCCCTCGGCCGCCTCGGCGGCGGTGTCCTGGGTGCGCAGAGCGGGTTGGCGGGCGTTGGTGACGCGCTCGCCCGGGGCTTGAGCGACGTCTACAGCAACCCGAGCTCGATCGCGATGCGCGCGAACAACCCGCTCGATCAGGTCTTCGGTCGCGTCTTCCAGACACCCGCCGCGCTGCATTCGGCGCTGCAGCAAGCGGGCCAGTCCGTGCTCGAGCAAATGGAGCTCGGTCGTCTCGCGGGTCAGCAGGCGGCGTCTGAGGGTCTGACGGGTCAAGCCTTCACGGATCGCTACGCCCAGCTCATGAGCAATCCCCTGCCAGGCTGGCAAGACGCGGTGAGCGGGCTGGCGAGACGGGCCGTGCTGCGCGGGGATCTCGGCACCATCGGCTCGACGATGGCCAACCTGGCCAGGCTGGGACCCCAGGGCCAGCAGCAGTCGATTGTCGGGAACATCCTGTTTCCCGTCTTCCGCGTGGGCATGAATGCGCTGACGCAGGGCGTGGAGAAAAGCCCACTCGGTCTTGGCGGCACGCTCTTCGATGTCCTCCGCGGAACGACCGGTCTGTTTGGCGGCGGACCGTATGCCGGCGGAGCGTTCCAGCAACCGGTCTCGCAGGCGGTCGCACCGCTCAGCGAACGGTTGACTAACAACCTGGTCGGTACCGCGCTCACCGCGTGGCTGGGCCAGAAAGCGGCCGACGGATTGATCACCGGCAATGGACCGAGCGATCCGGACCAGAGGCGAGTGCTCATGTCGTCGGGTTGGCGACCGAATTCGATCATGACGCCGTGGGGCTACGCGTCGTATACGGGCACGCCGATCGAAGTCCCCGCGGGTCTCGCCGGCGCGCTCGGCGATGCTCTGCACAATCCCATCCAGCCGCTCGAGCGCCAGGAGCCGGTCGCCGAGATGATCGCCAGTCGTCTGCTGGCCAACACCGCGGACATGCTCGCCTCGCGCACCGGCATCGCCACCATTGGCCAGATCTCGGACATGCTGCAGGGCTTCCAGCAGAACCCGGTCCAGGCCGCGCGCCAGTACGGGACCGGTGCCATCGCCAATACTGCCGGTGGTTTCGTGCCGATGAGTGGTCTGGTCCGTGGCGTGGCTCGCGCCACCGATCCCTACATGCGGCAGCCGCCACCAGGCGACGTTGGCCAGGCGCTGATGCAGAACATTCCCGGCCTGCGCCAGCAGGTCATGCCTGAGTTGAGCACGCTCGGTCAGCCGATTCCGAATCCTCAGCAGGGGCTCGCCGCCTTTCTGCCGACACGTCTAGGCGCTGGCACGGCCGGCCCGATCGAGACCGCTATGGCTGCGGCGGGCGCGGCGCCCTCGGCCACGCCGCAGACCGTTGCGTATGGCCCGTATGACCAGATTCGCCTGAATCCGCAGGAGCGCCAGGCCTGGGAGCAGTATCGCGGCCAATTCATCAACCAGATGGCGTCCGACCTGGTCAGCTCGCCGCAGTTCCAGCAGATGACGCCGAAGACGCAGAACCTGGCTTTGCAGACCATTGACCGGTACGCCGCCGATGGTGCGAACAAACTCGTCCTGCGCGACCTCTTGCAAGGCGGTGACGTCCAGGGGCGCCTGGAGCCGACCGGGCTGTTGGCACCGGTCCAGGGGTATCTGCCCACGGCGATGGCCAATCCGCAGCAGGCAGCGTTACTGCAAGCACAGGGTCAGGCGCTGTTCAACGCGCTGATCGGCGGCCAGACCGGCCAGCAGTACCTCCAGGACGTCTACTCGGCTGAACAGAGTGGCTTGATCTAAGTACAGGCCAGGTTCTGGATCGCACAAAACTGCGGGACTAGCAGCCAGACCAGGCCAGCGAAAAGGCCGGCAGCGATGAGCAGGACGAGTGCGGCAACCCCGATCTGGATCATTGTCTGCCGAACACCGCCGGTGACGACGTGCGGCCAACAAACGCCAACGAAGAATCCGCCGACGACACTGAAGCCAAGCATGTCTGCACGCAGCGCCGGCAGTGGGCTAAAGAGTGCCCAGAGCAGGAAGATGACGACAGCTGAGATGACTGAGCGTCCAATCAATGCCGTGACGCTTGGGCTGGTGTTCTGCGCGCTCATGGCCGCACCCACAGTGGGCAGCTGACGGAGAACGGGGTCGGGGGTGGTCCAGGTAAGTACTGCGGTGTGCAGCCTCGCTCCAAGAGCTGGTAGTAGACAGGCGTCGACAGATCGAGACTCTGGAGCGGATAGGTGACGCGGAAGTTCAGCGCGATGAGGGTCGCGCACACGATGGCTGCGGCGAGCACAATCGCGCCGGCCAGGACGAGTCGTGCGTTGTTCTGCGTGTTCATGATTGGACTGGGGTTCTCAGCTTTTCGGTGTCGCTGCGTGCGAAGGTGTCTCTATCGGCGGACGCACGCCGAGTTGCCGCAAGTCCTCGAGGGCGCGTCGAAACGCCGCGTCTTTCACGTAGGTCTGATATGGCATGCCGCATTGCTCCGCGGCGCTGCGGACCACGGCCAGTTGCTCGGCACTCCAGCGAATCGTCGTCGGCCGTGACGCAGTCTGCAGATCCGCCTCGGTCGTCGCAATGAGCGCGTCGATGGCCGCTGTTTCAGCGTCGGTCATTTCGACATCGACAGGGTCGCTGTACAACGGCTGGTCGTCGCGTCGAGCCGGGATGGGTTTCGTTCGACGCGTCCAATAGCGCGGTGACCACCCATTGAGCAGTTCGCAGCCTTCGGCTTGTTTGAGAGCAATCCAGTGCTGCTCGCGTTCGGCAGGCTCGTTCTCGGCTTCTTCGAGGAGCTGGACCTTCGGCTCGAGATTCGCCTGACGCAACTCCTGGACCCACTGATACTTGCGCGCGTTGCCGCGATCAGTGAGGTGCGCCTTTGCCCGCTGCTCCAACGGTTGCATGGTGCAACCGATGTAGCGAACTTCCTCAGTTCTCGGGTCGACAAGCGCATAAATCGTGAACGGCACGGCCTTATCATACTGTCTGACGTACGCAATTCGGTACAATAAATGAGATGAGAACCGCTAGCATCAGCCAGCTGCGCAAGGATCTCGCGCGGCTGGTCGAGGATGTCCAGGCCAGCCACGAACCCGTGCTTGTCATCCAGAACTCGGCCCCTGTGGCGTATCTCGTGGCTGCTGAAGACTTCGAACGCGCCCAGGAGGAACTCAAGCGTCTTCGCCATGACGTGTTCTGGGCCGGCGTCGATGAGGCCGAGCGTGAACCATCCGTCCCACTCGACGTTGACGCGCTGCTCGCCGAGCATGGCTTGACGCGCGACGATGCGGCTTGAAGAGAAACCGCATTTCGCGCGTCGCCGTCGTCGTCTGACACAAGCAGCGAGTCGCGCACTGGCTATTGCGCTTGCCCGATTACAAGCTGACCCGCGCGATCCACGGTTGCGGACGCACAAGGTTGGCGGCGAGCGTTGGGCGGCGAGTTTCGGATACGACGCGCGGATCGTCTTCACGTGGGAGAACGACTTGATCACCCTGCTCGATCTTGGCAGTCACGATGAGGTCTACGGGTGACACCGAAATCCGTTAGCGTGACGGATTTCACACCCTTCCGAATACCCGCGTCGCGAATGAGCTGACCACGCGGAGAAGCCGTCCCTGATCGAGAGCGACAACGCGGGAGAGGCGCTTTCCCCGGTCAGTTGTCGATGGGACGACCAGGCGCCCGACCGACAGCCTGTCCCACTCCCTGGCGAAGTGTCCCGCGCCGGTGCCCGGTGTAGCACGTACCGACTGGACAATCCAGAACACTTGTTCTAGTGTTGGCCGTGATGGAGAGCAACATCCGGGGATTGCGGTGCGACACGTGCTGGAGCACCGTCAAGGCATTGTGGTTCGGTCGCTTCGGCGGCTATCTCTGCTACCTCTGCTGGTCGATCCAGCAGGGAGACACGCCCGAGTCGCTCAGAAAGCCGCCCGCCCTGGTCGCCGACCAGGAAGCGACGGAGCACGCCGCGTGAGTGCGCCGTGGAGCGACAAGCCGCTCGACTGGATCAAGCCCCGCAGACGCGACTCGAACCCGAGGTGCCTCTTCTGCAAGAGTGAGTCGCCGATCATCGAGGGTACCTATCGGCCCGGGGCGATGTTCCACCCAGCTCATCCGTATGGTGCCTGCCAGGTCACCGAGGACGGCATCCTGTGCGGCTGCCGCATCGGCCTTGATGAAAGCGCGTGAGCAGTTCTGCCTGCGGGCCGACCGGTTCATGTCCAGTGCGCACCGCTGCGCCGAGTGCAACTGGCCGGTCGAGTACAACCCGCGGCCGGTCGATGGGCCAGTGCGCCTGGTGTGCATGGAGTGTCTGCTCGCCAGCGGCACGAACACGGGCGCATCCATCGAGGACCGACTGAAGCCGCACCCATTCGTTCACGGCCAGCACTGCGCCGAGTGCGCGACCTTCGCGCCGTTCCGGGCGAAGTACGACGCTCGCGGCTGGAACGGCGTCCTGTGAGCACGTCATCGTCGGAAACCTCGGAGTAATCGTGTACCGCTCGACGACCTCGAGCGCGAGCTGGCCAGGTGATCACTTCAAGGTCGTGGTGTTTCCAAACATGTCGCGAGTTCCGCGGCGACCAGGTGGATTGAAGGTTGCTCGCACGCCGTGACACGTTCGTCAGCTCCCACGTGCTTGTGATGCGGAAACGTGACCACCTCTCTGTGGTGTGGGGCGTTGTCGTAGCGAAATACGTTGGTTCCGTCGAATTGCATCACGTGGAAGCTGTAATCGAGCCAGACCGGGTAGCCGAGCGAAACATCAACAAACAGTCGCACCAAGATCCGAATTCCCTCCGACGCAATCGGGTTGCCGCGATATTGGACGTCCAGGCGCAGCAGACCTTCACTGGCACCTTCGAGCACCACCGCACGGGTTTCCACCAACCGTGCAGATCCGCTTGCGAAGAGATTGGCGACATGTTCGAAGTAATCGTCCAGCGCTTGCGCAGGCCTCACTCGTGTGAGGCAGGTCAGGACTGAACGCGGGTGATGTCTGGAGAGGCGCCCGGGACTGGAAACGCGCTCGAAACCGTGGAAGGCGGCTCAAGGAGCCCGCAGCGAATGGCCATGCGGCACAGCCCGGCCCAATACGTGAACTCGTCGCCGTCGAGTTCGCCATTTACCCAGCGCTCGAGGAACGCCGCCGAGCTCATTCCCTGATCGCGCTCCATGTCCGCCAACTCAACGCGCAATTCTTTCGGGCCAATGCGCTGCACGTTGACGAGCTTTTCCATGGCTGGCGGGCTCCCTAATTTGACGCTAGCACATGGCTCCGCGATGCGTGGACCGGTTCTCACGAGCTAGATCGCCAGGTACTTTGACGAGCTGTCCGTCGGACGGGCGTGCAGATACTTGCCCGTGGTTGCAACGGAGGCGTGGCCGAGGGTGGCGGCGACCAGGTGGATCGGCGCGCCCCGCTCGAGTGCGTGCGTGGCGTGGCTGTGGCGCAGCCAGTGTGGCGAGACCGCCAGCTCAAGGCCGGCGCGCGCCGCGGCCTTCGCGACCATGCGTTCGATCGACGACGGGTGCAGGTGCCCGCCGCTGCGGGAAACAAACACGGCCGCGTCCAGCGCCGCGTGCTGACGAAAGCGCAGCAGCTCGCGCCAGATCGCCGATGGCAACAGCACCGTGCGTGTCTTCGAGCCCTTGCCGAAGACGGTGACCTGGCCGCCCTCGCTCCGCGGCTGCAGGTCGCGCCAGGTGAGCGCCGCGATTTCCGAGACGCGCACGCCGGCGATGTACAGCAAGCGCAGGAGCAGCTGATTACGGCGATCAGGCTCGAGCGCGAGCAGACGGTGCACGTCGGTCTCGGTCAGGATCCGTTCGGCGAGCGTGTTCTTGCCGGCTGGCAGCTTGAGCGCGGCGCCCACGTTCAGCGCCAGGTAGCCGGTGCGCTGACCAAAGGCGAGCAACGACTTGACCGCGGCCAGCGTGCGCGACCTGGAGCTGGGCTTGCCAGTCAGCGAATCGGCGAAGGCCTGCAGGTCGCCGAGCGTGACCATCGCCAGTGGCTTGCCGACAAACGCGCGGAATCGTTCGCTGTCGGCGCGGTAGGCGCGCCGGGTGTGGGGCGAGCGGCCGTGCAGCCACAGCTCGACCAGCTGGTCGTCGGTCGCCGCCGGCCGCGGTGACGCGGCGAGTGGCGTCGGCGGGTAGTCGATCTGGGCCAGCATTGTCATGGCCTGCGTTTTCCACTCTTGACTACAAGCGCGCACTCGGATTCAGCAGCGACGACAGACGCGGGCGGACGTTCGAAGTGACGGCAGGCCCGTAGCCATGCCTGCCAGGTCCTGTCGAACGGCGACCAGGGCAATTTATCGCCTGGGTGCTGGAGTTCACGCCCCAACGCCATTAGCAACCTCCCAGGGGTCTCTGGTTCGCCTCGCCGCGGCTGTCGGAACCATCGCTGGCTGCCTTCGCTGACAGGGCCGGGCCACTGAAATTCGCCATAGCGGGCCCGGTACGCGACGAACAGCGACCTGAAGAACGTCGGGGTCCAGCTCGCACGCCGTGTGTTGCAGTACCAGCAGCATGGGGCCACGTTGTCCAGGCGATAGCCCTCGAACTCGTTGAACCGGTCTAACCCCGTGCTGGAGGTAGGCAACGGTCCACCGCAATACCAGCATGGCTCTTGCCTGAGTAGGCGGAACTCCTCCTCGTCAAGCTCCCATGCCAGACCGCGGCTAAGTGCTTTTTTCCTGGCGTGAGCGAAACTGGCCACACTCACGACGAAAGCCGTAGCGCTTTGATGCGGATGTTCTCAGGCTCGCCCATCGGCTCCCAATTCCCGTCGAAGCGACGCACCTGGATCACTGCGGCGTTGTCCACGTCGCCGTCCTCGTAATCGGCGTATCCACCAACCAGCAGCGCATGAAAAGCTGGGCTGCCATCGGTCGGTGTCACCTGGACCTCGAGGCCCGCCATGCTGGCGACGATCGTCTGGAAGGCATCTCCCGGTCCCTCCCAGCGGCTCTCGAATTCGATCTTCACCGGTTCGTTGGGTTCGCGTTCTTCTTGGCGATGGCGGCGTGTGCCCGACGTGCGTTGGTCAGTCAAGCGACTAGTACCCCGACCTGCGATCGACGACATACAGCACCACTGCGACGACCGCTGCGATAGCGGCTCCCCACAGCGCGAGCGTGGCCAGGTTGTGGAGTGGAGTGGCGACGGCCGGCTGACCAAGGATCGGATCTCCGGTGAATGCGTTCAGCAGGATGGCCAGCAGGATCAGCGCCGCCGTCAAGACGACTGCGGCTCCGGCGCGCAGGCTCACGCCCAACGTCCTGTCATTGGTGGAGCTGTGCAGGCATGCAGGATAACGACACTTATCACGCGTCCCAAGCCCTGCCCTATTTCGCGCGCGAATTTGTGGGAAACCGGATGTCGTGCGGGCGAACTGGGCGTACGCGCGTTCACGGCTGCACCAGCTGATCCAGGCGCGCCAGGATTTCGTGCTGCGGCGGCGAGCACCCCGGCGGGCAGTCGTGGCTGCCGAGGAAGCGCACCGGGGCCACGGTGCCGATCTTCACACGTCGGAGCGGCTGGCCGGCTTTGTAGTCGCCCGAGCGCGGCTTGCCAACCACCTCAACCTCGACGTTCGGGTAGGGCTTGCCCAGGCTGAGCCCGATCACCAGGCGGCGCCGGCTCCCGACAGGCGGCACGTTCACGCCAGCTCTGCTCTGCATCAGGACCTGCCCGCCGGCTCACGTAGGAGTCACTCATCGGGTATCGCCCCGCAGCAGTCGATCGATCTCGGACTCGGGGATTCGGTAGCCCGTCTTCGTCCCACCCAGCATCGTCGCGCGCAGCTTGCCCTCGCGAATCCAGCGGCGAACGGTCGCCTCGGGTACGCGCAGCTGCTCCGCTGCCTCCGACACCGTGAGTCCCCGCTTGCCGTTCAGGACCACAACCGGCTGCGGGCGACGCACGCGGGGACCAGGACCATCACGCTTTCTGATGTTGCACAGGCGGTGGGCCGTTTGCAGATTCGCCCAGTCGTGGGTGCCGCCTCGACTCCGCGCAACAACGTGGTCAACTTGCATCTGGTCTTGACTAACAGGCTCGCGACAGATGCCGCAGATTCCAGTGTCCCGCTCCCAGAGCCGTCGCTTGAAGTCTTGCCATACCAGTGCTTGCAGCGTCGTTGCCTGCGATATGCTGCCCGGGTCGCCTCGCATAGGCGCAGGGGTCGTCGTGTGCATGCTGTCCAGGCTGGTCACGCGGCGACCCTAATTCGTTCCGGGTTCTGCTCTCTCGACGCGGGCAGCAGGCGGACGACTTCCGACTCCGGGATCAGGTAGCCGAGCTTCGATCCGCCGGGCATACGCCCGCGGAGCTTGCCCGCCTTGATCCAGCGGCGGATGGTGACCTCGGTCGTCCGCAGCTGCTGTGCGGCTTCCTTGACGGTCAGCATGCGCTGTTCCTGCATGCTCGCACTCTAGCAGTTGATGTACGTGCATGTCCACAGAAGTATGGACAATGGTGTTACCTATGGTGTATGCTTATGTCAGTTGAAGTCAGCACAAGTTAGGTAACCACCGATGACCACCGTCACGCTCACCAGCTCCGAACAACGTCACTCGAAGGCCATCCTCATCGCCGCCGACGCGGGCCAGTGGCTCCGCCCCGATCGCCTCATCGACGGGCGTCGCGCCGTCGGCATCCCGTCGCAGACCAAACACGGTCTCTACCACTGGACCGATGGCGTGACGTGCTCCTGCTACGACTTCCGTCGCCGCCAGCTGCCCTGCAAGCACGTCATCGCCCACCGCTTGGATGCGATCGCGCGCCCACAGCATGCACAGCCCGCCAGCGACACGGTTGACGGGCTGGCCCAGATGGCTGCGGACAAAGGCAAGGTCCTCGAGCTGGTTCGCGAGCCCGAAGGTGACCTCACCTGGCGCGCCCTGTCGGACAAGTACGACGACGTCTTCAAGCGGTTCGACGACGACAAGCCGCTGACGCGCGAAGCCCATCCCGAGCTCGCGCGCATCCTTGGCCAGCCACGCCGCGGTGTCATCCCGGCCGCCCAGATCGAGCGGGAGGACTAATCGATGGTTCGACTTTCTGACATGCGGTCCGCCGACCTGGACCGCGCGTGGCGAATCGGCCGTAATGCACGCGTCCGTGGTCTCGACGTCAAAGCCGCCAATGTCGAGCTCGCGCGTCAACTGGGCTGGCAAAAGCGAAACGAGTTCGACGATGTACTGCTCGACGAATGCGAGCGCGGCTGGCACCACGAGGACGAACTGAGGTTCCAACAATGAATCAGCACGATCACGTCGAGCAAGCGCTCGCAGAACACGATGAGCAGGCCACCAAAGCCCGCCACCTTGTCCGGGCTTTCGCTGAGGTTGAACGCACCATCGGCCTCCTGGCGTGGCACCTCGAGCGCAGCCTCACCGACCACGAGGCTCGCAACGAGTTGGCCGGCTACCTCGACAACCTTCGCCGAGCCGTTCGCAATGTCGAGGACGATCTCTGATGGCCAGCCCGCAGCTCGTCACCTTCGCGCGTTTCACCAGCTTCGATTACGGCCAGGGGATCGGCTACTTGCCCGTGTACGTCAACGCGGCGCAGCTCGCCTACGTTCAGCCACGCCGCCGCTACGACAGCAAGACCGATCGTCACTCGCTCGACGGCACGCGGCTGTTCTTCCAGCAGGAAGCTGGCGTCTTGGACGTGCGCGAGGACATCGACGAGGTTCTGGCCCAGCTGGCCGGCCGCGACTACGACCGCGAGCTGAAGATCGACCTGACCTACGAGGCCGCCCGCGCGGACCTGGTCCCATGACCGCTGCCAGCCTCGCACCGCGCCAGCAGCAGATCCCCGCGCCGACGGTGTGTCCCGCGTGCTCTCATCGCCTGGCACTGCACGGTTTTCTCCTCCGCGAGACCTGGTGCCTCGCCTGGGACGGCGAGCGTCTCTCGAACGGTGGTTCTGGTTTCTGTGGCTGCACAGTGCTGCCCCAGGAATGTGCACCGCTTGGGCTCAATGACCGCCAAAGGAGGTGACCGGCGCCATGCCTGACACCCATCACACATGGACCCCCGCGATGGACGATCGATTGCGCAGCCTCTGGCCTGTCGCGGCCTGGCTCGAGCTGGAGTCTGCCTTCCCGTCTTTCACACACATGGCGTTGCGCTCGCGAGCAGCAGCGCTGGGAGTGCAGCGTCGCCGCCGCGGTCGCAGTGGTGTCCCTGGTCGCACCATCACCAGAGACGGGTACGTACTGGTTCGAATCAACGGGCGACTTCGGCCCGAACATCGCGTCATTGCGGAACGGATCCTCGGACGCGCGTTGCTCTCGTCAGAGGATGTGCATCATCGCAACGGCGACAAAGCCGACAATCGGCCCGAGAACCTGGCGGTCGTCGACAAGCGAATGCACGCTCACCGGCATAACGAAGAGCGTGGGCTCCGACGGCGGCGCGACCTCCGCTTGCCGGGCGAAGAGAATTTTGAGATCGCCTGTGCGTGCGGTTGCGGACAACGCCTCGCGCGCTTCGATGATCGAGGGCGACCCCGCAAATTCCTTCCAACCCACTCCCAGCGCGTCGTCCATTCCCGGCTGACAACTGCCCAGGTGCAGGAAGTCCGCGCGCGCTTTGCAAGTGGAGTGACGACAGTAAGGATGCTCGCGCGCGAGTACGGCATTGACCACGGCAACCTGTCGCGAATCATTCGTGGCCAAATCTATGCCTGGGTTACTGAAGCAGGCTCGCCGCCCTCGTTCTGTGGCTGCCAGATCGCTGCTTCGCCGACGGACGACCACGCGGAGGCCGACTCGTGACCAGCCCTGTTGCCATCACGGACGCCGCGCGGCGCAGCACCAGTCTCTACTCGCTCTCCGCGGACTACCTCGAGATTCTCGACCTGCTCGAGGACGCGGATGCTGACGCCGAGGGTTTTGCGGTTTACCTCTCCGGAAAGGTCACCCCTGAGGAGGCGCGATCTCGTGCGAATATGAGCGCCGAAACGCAGGCCGCAACTGAACGGCTACGCGCTTACCTGCTGCGCAACCTGCAATCCGTCGACACGCCACGCTTTCGCATCAGCGTGCGCACCAACCCGCCCAGCGTGGCCGTCCTCGAACAGATGCTGGTGCCGGCCGAATACCTGCGCACGGTCACCACCACGACGGTCGACAAGCGCGCCGTCCTGGAGGCGCTGAAGACCACGGGTGAGGTCGTGCCCGGCGTCGAGATCACCAGGACGCAGCGCCTGGAAATTCGCTAGCAAGGGAGCGCCAACCATGACCACCACTGACCGCAGCCGCGTCGTCGACCGCCGCGAGGGCGTCGTGGGATCCAGTAATCCACGTGGCGTAAAGCTCGTCGGCGGCGATGACTATCTCAACTTCAGCAAGTACGCTGACCCACCGATCGCGCCACCGCGCCGCGGCGCCTCGGTGCGCATGGGCCTCGACACGGACGGCTACATCCGCGAGCTCCAGGTCCTCGACGAGGCCGCGGCGTCCGGCGATCACGACCGCTCACGCGACATCCGCCGTCAGGTTGCGATCAAGACCGCGGCGCAGCTGGTCGGCGCCTTCGCTCAGACGCACGAAGAGGTCAAGGTCGACCACGTGTTTCCGCTCGCCGACAAGATCCTCGCGTGGCTCGAGCAATGAGGTCCGAATGTCCCGGTAGCCGCAAACTGCCGATCGAAAACATCAAGCCCGCGCCGCCCCAGTGGAAGGGCACCTTCGCCCGGCGCTACGGCATCGCCCATTGCATGGTCTGCCGCCGCTGGTTCACCTCCCATAAAGACGGCACGCCCGTGTCGCACGCTAGTCCGCCCATAGCTGACGAGAGGCCTCGTTTCTTCGGCCGTAAGGGAGGCGCTGCCACTGACTGACACGCGCGCCCTCATGTCAGACAGCACGACGGCCGAGACACGCTACATATCTCGGCCGCCAGTCGCACCGTCCCGAAAGGAGCAAACAGACAGAAACGATGCACGAGCAGTCTACGCCTGGCCGCGTGGCTGGCCAGCCACACACCGACCTGGTGCTCGAGCGCTTGCCGAACGGCGAGATGGCTTGGCTCAGGGTCATACGCAACGCCGCTGACGAACCGCCCCAGCGGTACTGGCTCACCGATACCGGTCGTCGAGCCCTCGCCATGGAGCGGCTCTTCGGCCAATGTCCAACCGTCGCCCAGGTCCGGCGGGCGACCGAGACCAGCCTGCGATGAGTCAACGTGAGGAGCGGATCGCGACGCCCGCGCTCCGCTACTGGCGACTCTGGGCAGCACATACGCAAGCCAGCCTGGCCACGGAGGCCGGCGTCAGTGTCGGCGTCATCCGCCGCCTCGAGCACGGCGGCCGCACAACCCTGGTGATTATCGAGCAGCTCACCGAATGCCTCCAGCTTGAAACCGAAAAGACGGTCAACCTGGCCGAGCCGCTTACAGACGAACAGCGCGCCTGGGTGCTAGCCAACGAGACAACCCCAGCATCACGGCCGAAACGTTTGTAGCGTCACCGTAGCGGCGAGTGCTGCCTGCGCCTGAACCGCCCAACCGTAGAGTCAGCGTCAGAGTGACGACACTTCTCGGGTCCCTGCCCACGGCCGCGAACCCTCTTCGACGCACCACACCACCGACAACTCTGGCCTTGCTCCATCCGAAGGGTGGCGTCGGGCGCTCCACCAGTGTCTGGCAGCTGGGTGCCGAACTCGCGCTGCGGGGCCAGCGTGTCGTGCTCGAGGACCTGGATCAGGGGCGGCATCTGTCGCGGGTGTTCGAGCGGCACCCACTTGGTCTGGAAACACTGCAGTTGAACGCCACCGGGCCGCGCGACATCACCATCCTGGACACCGCTCCAGAAGCCCAGCGAGAGCGCGCGCTCGACTACCTGCGCCGCTCCGACTGGGTGCTCGTCCCGGCGAAGGTCGAGGAGGCCTCGTTGCAAGCGCTGCCCATGCTGCTGCAGTGGCTCCAGGAGGCCCGCGGCGCGCGTCTGTTGGGCTTCCTGCCCACGATGTACAAGCCTCGACGCGCTGAGGCCCGCTACTGGCTCGAGGAATTGCAACGCCTTGCCACACGGCACCGCACCCGTGTATTCGAGCCAATCCACGACCTGGCCAGCGTCGCGGCCTGGCGTCTGGATAGTCACCCCTATGCGCGCCTTGCCGATGAGGTGCTGATTGCCACGCGCGCCTAGAGTCGCTCAGCGCGCGACTTTCGACGACTTCGAGGCAGCGATCGCCGCGCGCCCGGCGGTCGACGATCGACTCGTTCACCTGGTGCCGCTCTCGGCGGTCAGGTCGAGCGGCCGCAACCCTCGGCAGCACGTGGACGGCATCGATGAGCTCGCGGCTAGCCTGCGCGCGCATGGACTGCTGCAGCCGATCGTCGTGCGTCGGCACGGGGCCGAGTACGAGCTCATCGCCGGCCATCGCCGATTCGAAGCCGCCCGGTCGCTGGAATGGATCGAGATCGCCGCGGTGGTTCGCGACGAATCTGACGAGCAGGCCTACATCCTGACGCTCGTCGAGAACCTGCAGCGCGAAGATCTTTCGCCCAAAGAAGAAGCCGCGGCACTCGAGGTCCTGGTGCGCGAACGCGGCTGGTCCACACGCCAGGTGGCCGAAGCCATCAAGCGCAGTGCCATGCATGTCTCGAAGCGGCTGCGCGTCTTCGACGACCAAGCGCTGGCCACGCCGGTCCTGGCCAACCAACTGACCGTCAGTGCCGCCGAGGAGCTGCTACGTATCCCGGACGGTGAGCGGGCCCAACTCGTGGACCAGGCGGTCGCCGAGCGCTGGGGTAAAGCTGAAGCGCGTCAGGCCGTTGTCAGGTGTAAAGCCGCTTTACACCAAGGCCCGCCAGCGCCACGGCTCGCGAGCCGCATCCGTGCGCTGACTGAAGAGCTAGCCGCACTTGAGCGGGATGCTCTCCCAGCACGGACGCGCCGCGAACTGGCGAGACTCGTCGCGACTGCACGGGATCTCCAGTAGCAATCGAAGCAGTCAGCTCGCCTCATAGTTATGAACTCATAGTTATGAGGTCGGTCGAGATCAATCAGTTTCGAGCAGCCCCTTCCCCAGTCCGCTCCTGATCGTGGCCCAGCACTGGCGCTCACCGTCGTCAGCGACCAAGCCGCACCGCTCGGCGGCAGCGTAGAGCCCGTCTTCGACGTCGCCCTGCTCGAGCTTGCCCGCGGCGACCCAGCCACCCAGCGTCCAGGCCGCGTGGTTCAGCGCCGCGTTTCGACCGCCTGGCTGTGTGCTGGCGAGGTTGTCCAGGACCTGGGCCATGTAGGCCTCGCCGCGGTGCCGATCACCGCCGACAGCCACCTTCGGTCGACCGGCAGGCCTGCGCTCCACGGGCAGCGCCGGCAACGTCGATGGATCCAGCAGCGGCCCCTCATGGCGAGCTGTCTTTGCCGAAACACCGCCATCGTGGCTGGGTAGCCAGTACGCCCGGCTGGGGTCCTTGCAGGCGGGATCTGCCTCCGGGCACAGCGCCGCGCGAGCTCGCCGCCACACGTCACCCCAGTGCTTCGCCGGCACCGGTCTGGCCAGCGGGATCACCACGCGCCACCGCGGCGACCGCGACGTGTGCGACCAGGTCGTGTGGCCAAGCCAGTACACCGGCTCGAGGCGCTCCCGGTCGGGCGGCACGCGGTCCAGGTCGAACACCAGACAACTGACCGCCTCGACGCCGGCGTTTCCACGGGACGTCGTGCCGCTGGCGTACTTCGTCGGCGACCAGCAGTGTCCCAGGCGCTTGTCGTCGAGGACCTCGAACCGCGTGAGCATCCTCACCAGCTCGCTGAGCGTGACCGTCCTGGCCTGTAGCCGCGGCCGGTCAATGCGTTCGAACAGCGCGATCGCGAACGACGTCGCCGCGGCGCTCTTGCCTATTTTTGGCTGAATCTCGGCAGCGGGATCCTTCGCGGACCTGTTCACACCGCGCGTGGGGCCGCGACGTTTCAGGTTGTCGCCCTTGCTCAGGATCTGCAGGTGGTCTGGCCGTGCGCACAGCGTCACCTCGCACTTGTGGTCGACGTCTTGGCCGCGCGGGATCGGCCGGTCGGGATACACGCGCCGCCAGACGACCTTGTGCACGTAGTCGGTCTTCCCGAGCGCGGCGTCGTACACGCGTCCGTAGGGCCCTGTCTCCGCGTCCGGGCCCTTTGCACCCGTCCAGACCAGGCACGGCCCGAGCTCGTGGTGTCGCTTCGGCCACAGTTTGTCGACACGCGCGAGGATGTCCGCGCCCATCTTTTCGAGCAGTTCAGGCGGGCAGTGCGGCGGCACACTCGGCAAGCTCGGGGGTGTGCCTGGGGGGATGTTCGACGGCGACGACGCGCCCCCACGCTCGGTCAAACCCCCATCGGTCAATGCGCGTCGGTCAGAGTCGAACATGGTGACCGAAGCATTGACCGAACGCGTTGACCGAACTTCATTGACCGACGAAACCACGGGCATCGGCATGGCGACGCGAACACGCTCCTGGCGCCAGCAACGATCGACTGGCGCGACCCTGAGC
>Ga0126381_100002088_pt1 | contig 21582 bp, 20 predicted proteins | sample PanSoiMetPlot_28_FD_96465 | JGI IMG/M metagenome (GOLD analysis project Ga0126381, IMG submission 96465) | Tropical forest soil microbial communities from Panama - MetaG Plot_28 | ecosystem: Environmental > Terrestrial > Soil > Tropical forest > Bulk soil | place: Panama | collected 2016-02-17
ACCTGGGCTACGATCTGATCCTCTTAACCGACCGTTCGTCTGCTTAGGGCTATCCCGAGAAGAAAGGCTTGCCCGTATGGATCGGATCGAGTGTCAGTGGTGCAAGGCACAAAACGAGCCGGCACGCACGAGCTGCAACACTTGCGGCGCGCCGCTTGACCAGCGGAACGTGGTGTCCGACTCGGGCTGGACCGAGGCGCCAAGATTGCGGGACATGACTGAGTTCCGCTTCTCCAATTCCACCTGCCAGGTTGAGGGCGAAATCGTGCCGGTGGCCGAGATCAACCTCGCCCACGGCGACTCGGTGTTCTTCGAGCACCACGTCATGCTGTGGAAGGAGCCCCAGGTTCCTATGTCGGCGCTGAACACCGGCGGCGGCATGAAGCGGTCAATTGGCGGCATGCCGCACGTCGTCAGCGTCGCGCACGGGGCTGGCCGGATCGCGTTCTCGCGCGACGCGACGGGCGAGCTTGTGGTGCTGCCGTTGCACCCAAGCATGGAACTCGATGTGCGCGAGCATGCCTTCGTTGTCGGCTCGCACTCCATCAACTACTCGTTCGTGCGGATCAAGGGCCTGGCGAATGTGCTGCACGGCGGAAGCGGCATGTACATGGACCGGTTCATCACCCACAACGAGCCTGGCATCGTGATCCTGCACGGCTACGGCAACGTGTTCCAGAAGACGCTAGCGCCAGGCGAGAAGATCCTGGTCGAGCCCGGCGGCTTCTTGTACAAGGACTCGTCGGTGACCATGAACACGGTCCAGCAGAACATCAGGACCGGGCTCATGCGGCACAACATGTACCTCGCTGAAATGGTTGGCCCTGGCCGAGTCGGCGTCCAGTCCATGTACCACCACCACGGCCACAGCGAGTAGGGAGCCGATATGTCGACACCCGAAGGCACGAGTAGCACCTACACGTGCCCGTACTGCCGGCAGGTGAGCGACGGCGGTGGCTACTCGTGCACCCAATGTGGCGCGCCGGTCGACATCAAGCTGAAGGTCACCAAGTCGGGCTGGGCTAAGCAGCCGCCGGTCAAGGACATGGCCAGGATCAGGTTCAACCGATCCACCTGCCAGATCAGCGGCACTCAGGTGCCGGTCGCCGAGTTCAAGCTCGACGGCGAAGACTCGGTGTACTTCTCGCACCACGTCCTGCTGCACGCCGACACCCAGGTCAAGCTCGAAGCGATGAGAATGAGCGGCGGCTGGAACCGGGTGCTCGCCGGCATGCCACTGATCATGATGAGCGCTCAGGGACCTGGTCATCTCGCGATCAGTGCCGACCATCCCGGCGAGACGCTGGCCATACCGATTCCCCACAACCACGCGATTGACGTGGTCGAGCACCGATTCCTGGTCGCCACGAGCAACATCAACTACCAATGGGAGCGCTCCGGCGTCTGGTTCACCACGCAAGACGGTGACGAGCAGGAATGGCACTACCCGATCGGCCAGATGATGGACAGGTTCTCCGCGCAGGGCGGGCATGGCCTGCTGCTGCTGCACGGCCCTGGCAACACCTTCATCAGGGACCTGAGCCACGGCGAGAGCATTCTGACGCAGCCGAACTCGCTGATCTGGAAGGACCCCTCGGTCCGCATGCACCTGCACTTCGAGTACCCGCGAGGCCAATACTGGTTCAGTTCGTCCAGGTGGCAGGCGAAGTCCATGTGGCTGCGGCTGCAAGGACCAGGCCGGGTCGCCATCCAGTCGGTTTTCGAGCCGCCGGAGATGGTGGGAGCGGTGATGAACAGCTCGCCGGCTACCACGCATTACTGGTAATCGAATTGAGCATCGCAGCAGGGCGGGCCGGCCGGCCGAATAGGCCGGCCCGCCGCAGGCTAGCGTTATCTGGCCATCGGAGGTCATGATGTCGAACATGGCCTCGGGATCGGTGGCGGCCGCCTCGGCTGGCATTTCAGCGCAGTCGATAGCTGTGTTTATCGCGCTCGCGGCGGCGATCTGCTTCGCGTTCGCCAACGTGCTGCAGCAGCGGGTGGCTTGCCGGCTGCCGGTGACCAAAGCCTTCGACACCGGTGTCCTGTTCAGGCTCGCCCGCCGGCCGCTGTGGCTGGTCGGCTTCGTCGCGATCGTCGTCAGCATCTCGCTCCAGGCCGCCGCGCTCGGCATGGGTCGCCTGGTGGTGATCGAACCGGTCCTGGCGAGCAGCCTGCTGGTCGCGCTGGCCCTGGCCGCCTGGGCCGAGCACCGCAAGATGCGGCCAGGGGAGTGGGCGGCCGCGATCGCGACGTTCGCGGGACTCGCCGCCTTCCTGGTCGCGTCCCAGCCGTCGGGCGGGCGGCCGACGGCGGGAACCCTGCAGCTCTCGCTCGCCGCCGCCGGGGCCTTGGCGGTCGCGGCGATAGCCACCCTGATCGCGGTGCGGCTGTCGCCGGTGCGCAGGGCGCTGATGCTCGGCGTGGGCGGCGGTGTCGCCGCAGGCGTGACCGACGCGCTGACGAAGTCGGTCGCCTTCCTGGCTGGCGCCCACCAGCTCGGCGTTTTCGCTGACTTCCGGCTCTACCTGCTTGTCCTGGTCGGCTTGCTGGCCTACACCTTGCAGCAGAACGGCTATCGCGCCGCTGGCCTCGCCGCCTTCCTGCCGGCGTTCGCAGTGCTGGATCCGGCGGTCGGCTCAGTGCTCGGCCTGACCATCTACCACGAGAAGATCGGCGACGATCCGCTGAGGATTGTCATCGAGACAGCGTCGGTCATCGCCGCGACCTGGGGCATCGCCCGCCTTGCCGGGTCGAGTGCGGCACGCACCACGGCGGCGCCCGCCGCCAGCCCGCTGCGCCGGGCGCAGGCTCCCAAGGCGGAGGAAGAACCGGTGCCGCTGGTCGTCGGCTTGCCGGCCGTGCTGCCCGTGCAGCTAGCCGAAGTGGCCGAGCTCGTGCCACAGCCGGCTGTTCTGCCACAGGCCGCGCCGCCGACTTTGCCGTAGCCGAGCGCGCCGGGCTGGCCGCGCTGCGCCCGTCGGCCTGGCTGGCTACGATCGGCCCGTGGTCACTCGCTATGACGTGTCGGCTGTACCGCCGCAAGGTGGCTATGTCGCCAAGCGCTGCCCGGTCAAGGCGCAATGGGACACCATCGGGCCGGCCGAACCGCTGCCGCATTCGGCCCCCGTCCTGCGAAGGATGGCGCGGGGCGTCGAGTTCGAGCGGCAGATCGTATCCAGGCTGCTCAGCGATCACCCCGAAGCGTGCGTGATCGGTGGCCAGGACGCCGAGCGAAGCGATCAGGTTAAGGCAGATCGGGAGGCCGCGACGCTGCGTGCGATGCAGGACGGTACGCCGCTCATCGTCGGCGGGCGGCTGCCGGCCGACCAGGCAGGCCGCCGGGTCGGCGAGCCTGACCTGCTGGTGGCTGCGCCGGGCGAAAACGGCGGCCCGCCGCGCTATCGCGCGGTGGATGTCAAGCACCATCGGAGCCTGCGGCCAGGCGCGCCGCCAGGCGGCAAGCCGATCGCGGCCAGGTGCTCGCCGCTCGCGGCGCCTCGGTGGGAGTACGCCGAGCTGGCCGAGGCGATGACCGCGCGCAAGCGGCCAGAGGACCTGCTGCAACTCGCGCACTACCAGCGCATGCTCGAAGCCGCCGGGTTCGCCGCAGAAGACGGCAGGTACGCGGGGATCATCGGCACCGAAGGCGTCGTCACGTGGTACGACCTCGACGAACCTCTGTGGCAGACGCCGGCACTGACCTCACGGCGCAGGAGCCGGTCGACGATGGCGGTCTACGACTTCGAGTTCGACTTCCGGCTCGACATCATCGCCGTCGCCGTTATGCATCAGGCCGACCCTCGGGTCAGCCCGCTGGTCGTGCCGGTCAAGATCAGCGAGTGCGAGGAGTGCCCGTGGTGGGGATGGTGCGGCCCGAAGCTGCGGGCAGGCTCGGGCGACGTGAGCCTCCTGCCGGGCATCGGCTGGCGAGCGTGGCGCATCCACAGGGACCATGGAGTGACCGACAGGGCGGCGCTCGCCGCGCTCGATCATGGCACCGCCACGCTCGTCGCCGCCGGGGTTGACCTGCGGCCGATCATCGCCGCGGCCGAAGACTTGCCCGGCGACAGCCTGGTCGCCGATGTCGTGGGCCCGCGCAGGCGGGGCCAGCTCGCCGCCCTCAGCGCTGCAGGCGTAGACACGCTCGGCGACGCGAGCACGCTATGCGCCAAGACGGCAAGCTACTGCGACGCGCCCATGCACGACTTGCCCGAACAGATCGACAACGCACGCGCCGCACTCGGCGATCACCCCGCCTATCGGCGTCGCGGGGTCGACCGGGTGAGCGTGCCACGCGGCGACGTCGAGGTCGACGTGGACATGGAGAACACCGAAGACGGCGTCTACCTATGGGGCGCGCTCGTCACCGACAGGTCTGGCCACTGGCCCGGCGAAGCCGGATATCGCGCCTTTCACAGCTGGGAGCAGCCGACGGCCGCTACCGAGGCGCGGATATTCGCCGAATTCTGGCGCTGGCTGACTGGCCTGCGTGACTCTGTGACCAGCGCCGGTCTTTCTTTCCGCGCCTATTGCTATAACGCTGCCGCGGAAACTGGCCAGCTTCGGCGGATCGCGCCCGGCCTGGGGCTCGAACGCGAAGTCGCCGATTTCATCGCCTCCGACCATTGGGTAGACCTGCTGAGGGTATTTCACAGTCAGCTGATCACCGGCGAATCCATCGGCCTTAAGCAGGTGGCGGCGTTGTGCGGATTCCGCTGGGAGGTCGACGATCCTGGCGGCGACATGGCCATCGTCAAGTACGACGCCGCGATCAACCCGGCGCCAGCCGAAGCGGCCGAGCAGGCCAGGAGGTGGCTGCTCGACTACAACCGGTGCGACGTCGAGGCGACTCTCGCGCTGCGAGAATGGCTGGACGGCAAAGGCAGCGCTTGTCCTTCGGTCGCCGAACTCGGGAGCTGACGACAACGGTGAACTCACCTAGCGACGCAACGGCTGCCGGGACCGTCCAGCTTGGCCGGCGGCAGGTGCTGATCATCATGGCCGGGCTGCTGCTTGGCATGCTGCTCGCCGCGCTCGACCAGACGATCGTGGCGACAGCTCTGCCCACCATCGCCGGCGACCTGCACAGCTTGTCGAGGCTGTCCTGGGTGGTCACCGCCTACCTGCTCGCATCCACCGTCTCCACGCCGCTGTGGGGCAAGCTCGGCGATCTGTACGGGCGGAAGATATTCTTCCAGGCCGCGATCGTGATCTTCCTGATCGGCTCGGTCCTGTCCGGCCTGTCGCAGTCGATGACCGAGCTGATCATATTCAGGGCGCTGCAGGGCATCGGCGGCGGCGGCTTGATGGTGGGCGCGCAGACGATCGTCGGAGACGTCGTGCCGCCTCGGGAACGAGGCCGCTATCAGGGTTTCTTCGGCGCTGTGTTCGGCGTGACCAGCGTGCTCGGTCCGCTCATCGGCGGGTTCTTCGTCGACACGCTGTCCTGGCGCTGGGTGTTCTACGTGAACCTGCCGATCGGCGTGATCGCGCTTGCCGTCGTTGCCGTCGTGCTGCCTGGCGCGCAGCGCCGGCAGCGGCACAGCGTGGACTACCTGGGCACGGTCATGATCGGGGCCGCGGCCACGTGCTTGGTGCTGCTGACGTCGCTTGGTGGCGTCACTTATCCCTGGTCATCGGGGCCGATCATCACGTTCGCCGTCCTCGGTGCGGTATTCGTCGCCGGGTTCGTGCTCGCCGAGCGCAGGGCCGCCGAACCGGTGATGCCGCTGCATCTATTCAAGCTGCCGGTGTTCGCGGCCGCGTCGGCGATCGGGTTCGTGGTCGGGTTCGCCATGTTCGGCGCGCTGACCTACCTGCCGCAGTACATGCAGATCGTCAAGGGGGTAAGCCCGACGTCGTCAGGCCTGCGGCTGCTGCCGGTGATGGCTGGGCTGCTTCTGACCTCGATCGGGACCGGCCAGCTGATCTCGCGGCTGGGCCGGTACAAGGTGTTCCCCGTCGTGGGCACCGCGCTGATGACGGTGGGGCTGTACCTGCTTTCGCACCTTGGGGTGACGACGTCCACGCTGGAGAGTTCGCTGTTCATGTTCGTGCTCGGGGTCGGGATCGGCGCGACCATGCAGGTGCTGGTGATCGCGGTGCAGAACGCTGTCGAGTACGCCGACCTCGGGGCGGGGACCTCGGGCCAGACGTTCTTCCGGTCCATTGGCGGGTCGTTCGGCACCTCGGTGTTCGGCGCGATTTTCGACAACGTCTTGCCCGGGCACATCACCGCCGCGCTGCACGGCCTCAAGCTTCCGCCGGGTATCGGCATCACCAAGGGCGCCAGCCCCGCGGCGCTGGCCAAGCTGCCAGCCCCGCTGCACGCGGCGTTCGTCGCCGGGTACGCCGCGTCCATCAGGACCGTCTTCCTCGCGGCCGTGCCGGTAGGCGCGCTGGCGTTCGTGCTGACCTGGACGCTCAAGGAGCTGCCGCTGCGGACCACCACGCGCGCGGTCGACCCGGCCGACCGGCTCGCGCCGACCGCGCGTCCCACGGTCAGGACTTCAGAGGAAGAGATGCGGCGCGCGGTCAGCGTGCTGCTTGGCCGCGAGCGCAGGCGCGAGATATACGGCGGGCTGGTGGCGGCAGCCGGCCTGGCACTGTCGCCCAGGGCCGGCTGGATGCTGCTCAGGGTTGGCGAGCATCGTGGCGACTCGCGCGCCACGCTGGCGCGGCATCTGTCGATCAGTGTCGACAACCTGGACGACCGGCTGGCCGAGCTGGTCGGTGCCGGGTACGTGGCACCCCTGGCAGCCGACCCGCAGCAGCAGGCCGATCTAACCGGCGACGGCGAGGAAGCTTATGCGCGGCTGTACGCCGCACGACAGGCTCGCGTCGCCAGCGAGCTCGACGGCTGGCACCCGGAGAAGCACACGGCGCTGCTGAGGCTGCTGACCGAGATCACGCACGAGCTGGCCGCCAGCGCCGAGAGTCCTGGCCGTGACCTGGACGCGGCCGGCCCGACAGCCAGCCGGGCTACGCCGCGATAGCACGCTCTTCATCTGGGTGGGCGGTGTCAGGTTCGCCGCGCCTGGTCCACATCTCCTTGGCAGCCATCGCGATCAGGTAAGGCACCAGGTCCGTTGACCGGCGCAGCACCCACGCCGTTCCCTTGGTCGCCATCCACCCGAGCTCCGCCAACTTGGTAGGCGGCGGGTTCTGCGGCTCGGCGTCGGGTGCCGGGCCGACCGGCATGCCAGCGGCGATCAGCAGATCATGGAACGACCTGGCGATCAGCCGGTGCCCGCGCTCGTTCGGATGCAGCCGGTCGACCGCCCACATCCGCTTCTCGTAGGTGGCTGGGCTGCCTGCCGCGTCGTAGTGCAGCGTTCCGAACCGCTGCGCCACGGCGTCGAGCGCCGCGTTCACCGCGTTGGTCCGCCTGGCCAGCGGCCGCGCGAGAGCGTCCGGCAGGCCGAGCATCCAGCCGGAGTCTGGCAGTCGCATGGTCAGCACCTCGGCGCCGGCGGCTCGAAGGGCACCGACGGTATGCGCCGCCGCGGCCTCGATCTTGGCCTGGTCGAAGCCTGGCCGCAGCGTGTCGTTGATTCCGAACACCACGCTGGCGACCTGCGGCTTGCGAGCCAGCGCCCGCGGCAGCTGGTCGCGGGCGATGTCGGCGGCGCACGCGCCGTTCGAGGCAAGAATGTGCAGCTCGGGGTCGTGCAGTGACTCGGCGAGCAGCGCCGCCCAGCCACGCCAAGTCCGCCCGTCGTTGGCGGCCGGGCGCACCGGGTCGCCGACGCCGAGCGTGATCGAGTCACCGAGCGCGGTGAAAGTGGTCATGCTGCCGCTCCGACGACGCCGACCATGCCAGCGCGTCCGAGCACGGCCTCGTAGTGGCCGATCAGCTCGTCGCCCATGGCCGGCCAGGTCCGGCCGAGCATACTGCGCCGCGCCGCGTGTCCCTGGGCGGTACGCAGCTGCCAGTCTGCCGCGAGTTCCGACACCGCTGTGGCCAGCGCGCCGGGATCGCCGGGTGTGACCAGGAAGCCAGTCACGCCATCCTCCACAAGGTCGAGCGGGCCTCCGGCGGCCGGCGCCACTACGGGCAGGCCGCTGGCAGCGGCCTCCTGCAGCGTGTTGCCGAACGTCTCGTGCGGTCCGCTGTGAACAAAAATGTCGAGACTCGCATACATTCTTGCCAGCTCTTCGCCTTGACGCTGGCCGACGAACACGGCTGAGGGCAGCGCGCGCTTGGCAGCCGCCTCCGCCGGGCCCGCTCCGACTATAACCAGGCGCACCCCTGGTATCGCCGCGACAGCGCTGAGCAAGTCGAGCCGCTTCTCGGCGGCTAGCCTGCCGACGTACCCGGCGATAATCTCGCCGTTCGGCGCCAGCTCCGCACGCAGCTTGTGGCACCGCTTGGCCGGGTCGAACCGCTCGGTGTCAACGCCCCTGCCCCAGACGCTGACCCGCTCGAAGCCCCTGGCGGTGAGATCGGCGGCGGTCGCAGTGGACGGCGACAGGGTTCTGTCGACCGCGTTGTGCACCCGGCGGGTGAGGCGCCACGAGACGGCCTCGCCCAATGTGCCGAGGTGATAGGTACGGGCGTAGGCAGCCATATCGGTCGCGTAGACAGCCACGACCGGCAGCCCGAGCTTCCTGGCGGCCGCGCCGCCACTGGCGCCGAAAACGACCGGCCCGGCGAGATGCACCAGGTCGGCGTCGTGTTCGGCGATGGCGGCACGAATCCACGGTCCAGGCACGCCGAACCGGAAGTCGGGGTAGATCGGCAGCGCCACGGACGGCATCCGCGCCACTGGATAGTTGAACGCGGCGTCGAGTCGCGGTGACCCTGAAGCCGGCTCCGGAGCGATGACTAGAGGCTCGTGGCCCCGACGGACCAAGTGCTCAGCGACGCGCATCGCGGTGATCGCGACGCCATTTACGACAGGTGGGAAGGACTCTGTGACATACGCGATCCGCACACCAACACCTTCGCCGATTCAAGGCAGCGGCAGACTCCGACAACATGACATCAAGGCAAACAGTAGATGATAAGTTCGCACGAACTCGCAGGTCAAGCACTCATCACCGGCCGACGGTTTGTGCCTGCTCAGGCGTGGTAACTGGGCAGCAGGGAGGTCGGTCACGATGAACGCCGGAGAGAGCGTCATCCGCCTGATCGACGCCTGGCAGCAGCGTCACAAGCCAGCCGCGTTCGTCATCGGGGTGATCAGGAAGTACGGCGACGACAACGGCGGGCAGCTCGTCGCCAGCTTCTCGCACGCCGCGTTCGTCTCGCTGTTCCCGCTGCTGCTCGTGCTGGTGACCATACTCGGGCTGGTGGCGGCCAGCGACCCTGAGCTTCAGCATCGGGTGGTGTCAGCGGTCACCGAGCAGTTCCCGCTGATGAGCCAGGATCTTGGCAACGTCAAGCAGTTGCACAGGTCGAGCCTGATCGGGCTGATCGTCGGGCTGCTCGTCGCGATCTGGGGTACCACCGGCCTAGCCCAGACCGGCATGTTCGCCATGGCGCAGATCTGGAACGTTCCTGGCCCGAAGCGTCCCGGTTACCTCCAGCGGCTCGGACGCACCGGGCTGTTCATGCTCGTGCTCGCGGTCGGCGTGCTCGTGACGACCGGACTGGCCAGCCTGAACGCGTTCGGCAATCAGCGCTCGCTGGTCGTGGCCGGTGCCGATGCGCTGGCGCTGGTCGCCAACATGGGCATGTACGTGCTCAGCTTCCGCGTGCTCACCCCCAAGGACGTGCCTACCCGGGACCTGGTGCCCGGCGCCATGCTCGGCGGCGTCGCCTGGACGGTGCTGCAGGCAGGCGGTGCACTCGTGGTCAGCCACTTCCTCACCAGCGGGTCGGTGTACGGCATCTTCGGCATCGTGCTCAGCCTGCTGGCCTGGATCTATCTGGTGCTCATGGTCACCGTCTACGCGGCCGAGGTCAACGTCGTCCGTGCCCGCAGGCTCTGGCCGCGCTCCCTTGTGCAACCGCCGCTCACCGAGGCCGACCGCGCCGCCCTGGCACTCCAGCCGCTGCAAGCTCAGCGGCGCGAGGAGCAGCAGATCAGCGTCACGTTCACCGACGTCGCGAAGGACGGCGGAGCCTCGCCGACCGAGGCGGGCCTGACGCCGAAGCCGCGCACACAAGCCCACGACGAGGTCTCGCCCCCCGCGGCCAACTGAGCCCAGCCCGGGCGGGTTGCACGGGCGAATCGGGCGAGGCTGTATGGTTCGGCCAGGCACGGGAGGCGAGGAACCAGGCGCACAAGGTGGTGGTCTGATGGTTACGACGACTCGGCTGCGGCTGTCGTGAGGATAGTCGCGGCGCTTGGCGGCAACGCGCTGCTCGAGCGCGGTGAACGGCCCGACGCGGAAGTCCAGGAACGGCACGTCAGCCAGGCGGTGGCGGCTCTGGCGCCCCTAGCGCGCGAGCATCAGCTGGTGATCACGCACGGCAACGGCCCGCAGGTGGGGATGCTGGCGCTGGAGAGCGCGCAGGACCCCGCGCTGTCCCGGCCTTACCCTTTCGACGTGCTCGGCGCGCAGACACAGGGGATGATCGGCTACTGGCTTGCCCGCTCGCTGCGCTCCGAGGTGCCTGACAAGCACGTTGGCTGCCTGATCTGCCAGACGCTCGTGAGCGCGGCCGACCCGGCTTTCGCTCACCCGACGAAATTCGTCGGACCTGGCTACGACGAGCACTCGGCGCGATCGCTGGCTGCCGAGCATGGCTGGACGGTACGTCAAGATGGTGAAAAATGGCGGCGGGTGGTGCCGTCTCCTGAGCCAGTCGAGATACTCGAACTGCCGCTGATCGGCGCCTTGCTCGAGGCCGACGCCGTGGTCATCTGCGCGGGCGGCGGCGGCATCCCGGTGATCAGGCAGGGCGGGTCCCAGCTGTGCGGCGTCGACGCGGTGGTCGATAAGGATCTGACGTCTGCTCTGCTCGCGCAGGCGATCGCGGCGGACGCGCTGCTGCTGCTCACAGACGTGCCTGGCGTACTGGATGGCTTCGGGACGTCGGCCGCTAGGCCGATCGAACGGGCCACGGTGGCCGAACTGGGCGGTGACCGGCTGCCGGCCGGGTCGATGGGGCCGAAGGTCGATGCAGCTTGCAGGTTCGTCGCAGCCACGGGCAAGAAAGCCGTCATCGGCCGACTCGACGACGCCGAGGCGATGTTCTTCGGCAAAGCGGGCACTACCGTGCTCGCTAACGAGTAATAACGTTAGTTGCACGACTCAGACGGCTGAGGTTCCGGCTGACGTGTCCAAGGCTTATGGTTTGTCCATGATGGGCGAGCTAGCACCGCGAGGACCGGAAGATCTGCCGCAGGAAACCAGTCAGCTGCGTGCCTCGCACGAAGACAGGGATGCGGTCATCGAGACGCTGCGGGTGGCGGCTGGAGACGGGCGGCTCACCGTGGATGAGCTGGACGAGCGCCTCGAGATTGCCTTCAACGCCAAGACCTACGGCGAACTGGCCGTCCTGACCAGCGACCTGCCGGTCAGCCCGGGTACATCAGCCGTCGCACCGGCCGCGACGCCCAAGGAGGTCGTGCGGATCGACTGCCGCAGCGGGCATGTCGCCAAGGACGGTTCCTGGGTCATACCGAGGCGGATGGAGGTGAAGGTCACCAGCGGGCACGTCAAACTTGACCTCACCCAGGCGGTCATCAGTCACCCTGTGATCGACATCGATGTCGAGGTGCGCAGCGGCCATCTGAACATCGTCACGAAGCCAGGCATAGCGGTCGATACCGACGAGGTTCAGATCCGCAGCGGGCACGTCGGCGTCAAGACACCGTGGGGACACGACGTGCCGGTAAGGCTGCAGGTCAACCTCTCTGGCCGGGTAGGCAGCGGCCATATCCAGGCCCGGCCAAGGCGGCGGACTTTCTGGCAGTGGCTGACCCGTCAGCCGATGCCCTGGGCGGTGGCCGCTAGCTGATCTGGCCGAACAAGTCAGCCCGGCAGGCCGGCGACCTTGTCGACGGCGGCCTTGAGCATCGCGGCGTAGACCACACCGCCCGCCGGCTGAGGATGAATGCCGTCAGGCCAGAGCAAGTCGGTGCGGTGATCGATGGTGTCGTACCAGTCCGCAAGCACCACGCTGCTCGGATGGGCGTTCGCCGCCCCGGCCAGAGTCGAGTTGACCTCCTGCTCCCATGACCTGTCCTCGAAGGTGTTGACGAGCACGAGGCGCCGGTTCGGGCCGATCTCGGCGAATAGCTGGCTGATCTCGTCGGTCGTGACCGTGCCGTTGGTGCCGAGGCCGACCACCACGATAGACCGCAGCTGACCTTCGGCCTTAAGCTGCGCGATCACCTGAAGTCCTGTGCTGAACTGCCTGCCGACCATCGCGTCGATGTAGATCCCTGGCAGCGCCTGATCGAGCGCCGGCGTCGCAGCAACCATCACCGAGTCTCCGACGGCCGTCACCGACTGCCCTGACACCTCGGCGAGCGGCGTCGGCGACGCGGTCGGCGTCGCCGTGCCTGACGGGCTCGCGCCGGGCCTCGGCGTCGTCCTGGCCCGGTTCGCGTGACGCCCTCCGCTCGCCGGATCGAGCTTGGCACGTGACTTGCCCACGGCGGCCGGGCTTGGCGGACCGGCCGCGTAGGACATCAGCTTGGCACCGGCCATCAAGCAGAAAGCAACGGCAACAACGATCCCGGCGCCGCGTAGCGCCGCTGTCAGCGCCAGCCGCGGTCGTCTGTGTTTCGCCATATAGAGGTTCGTTCCTGAGAGACTCGTCGGGGACCCAGGGACTCGGCTGCCCACCTTACCGCGCGCCAAACAGCAGATTGGCCAGGCAGCCTGATCGCCACGCTAGCCGACGAATGACAGCCGCACCTGCCGGTCGGGGTTATCGACGTTGAGGTCAACGAGTGCGACCGACTGCCAGGTTCCCAGCGCGAGCGAGCCGCCCATCACCGGAATCACCGCGAAAGGCGGAACGAAGGCAGGCAGCACATGTGACCGGCCGTGACCGCGGGATCCATGCGAGTGCCGCCATCGGTCGTCGGCTGGCAGCAGTTCAGAAAGCACGGCCAGCAGATCGTGGTCGCTGCCCGCGCCTAGCTCCATGACCACGATGCCCGCCGTGGCGTGCGGCACGAACACGTGCAGCAGCCCATCGCCTCCGCGCGCGGCCTGGCTGGCAAACTCCGCGCACCGAGACGTGATGTCGAATACCTGGTCGCTGCCTCCGGTCCTGACCGCGAACGTGATCGTCTTCATGCTGGGCGATCCCTTTTCGGCAGCTTGGCGACGACGGCATCGTAGGACGCGTCGACCGCTTCGAGCAGTTCGTCGGCGGGGATGGCGCCGTCGATCCTGAGCGTGTTCCAGCCCGACCGCCCGATATAAGCCATCACCGAAGCGTCGTCAGGGAAGCGCAGCAGCCATTCGTTAGCCGCCTCCCGGTTCGCGCCGCACTTGATGCCAACCGACGGGGAGTCGTCGGGTCCGAAGAAGGCGAAGACCTTCCCGCCCACCTTGGCGACAACGTCGCCCTCCCACGGCTCGTCCTGCCAGGCTCCCGCCTTCGCCAGGCAATAGCTGATCAACTCTGCCTTGGTCACCGGCACCTCCCTCGTGCCAGGCAAAGCTAGCGCCGAGGAAGCGACGCCTGCAGGTAGTTGAGCAGAGCGATGCTAAGTCGACAAATCGATATCAGCGGGTTCGCGCCATACCGTCCTGCCACGCGCTCGCGCCGGCTTGCGTCGCGGCCTTGGCTTGGGAGATCTTGCGCTTCACGATCTGGCTTGGCGGCTCCTGCTGGGCCATGACCCAACGCCGGATCGCGTTGATCGCCGCCGTGCCGCCGATTCCCATGCCGCAGAGGCTGATCAGGCCGCCGGTGGCCACCAGCGCCATCCCGACGATCAGAGCCTTGGAGTTGGTTGAGCTGATCTGGACGCGAGTCATCGAATGCTCTGTGCTCGTCATGTTTCCCCCGATGTCAGTCTTGCTCAATAGACAAGCCTTCCCGATCCGAAGGTCGCTGAGTCACCCGCGACGGGTGATGTGACGCCGGCCAAGCCCGCGTCACGATCGGCGTGCAGGGCGCTTGGCACGCTCGGGAGAGGACTTGGGCTGAGTACCGAAACCGATGGCAGCGAGCTTGACAGGCTTCGCGCGCAAGTTGGCGAGCTGCAATCGCAGCTCGCGCAGGCGCAGGAGCGCGCGTCCAGGACTCGCCGGAGAATTGGCTGGCGCGGGCCGGTAGCGACGCTCCTGATTGTCTTCGGCTGCGTGCTTGCGCCCATCTCGGTGATCGCGGTCTGGAGCGCAAACCAGGTCTCTAATACCGACAGGTATGTGGCAAACGTCACGCCGCTAATCAAAGAGCCCGCCGTCCGGGGCGCGCTGACCGACAAGATCTCGACGAAGATCTCCGAACAGATAAATGTTCAGGGCCTCACCAAAGAGGCGGCAGACCAGCTATCGAAGCGCGGCCTGACCAGGCTCGGCGGGCTGCTGTCGGGCTTGTCGGGTTCCATCGCGAGCGGCGTCAACGGGCTGATCCATACGCTGGTCGCGAAGATCGTCACCAGCCAGCAGGTCGCCCGCCTCTGGGTCGAAGGCAATAGGCTTGCTCACGCCCAGATGGTCAAGGCGCTGTCAGGAAAGAGCAGCGCGCTGAGTGTCTCGAACGGCAAGGTTGTCATCGGCCTTGGCCCGTTCATCGACAAGGTCAAACACGGACTCGCCGCGCGTGGCGTCCCGCTCGTCGACAAGCTGCCGCCGATCAACCCGACCTTTCCGCTGTTCGATGCCAAGTACCTGGTGAAGGCTCAGTCGCTCTATCGGGCGCTGACCGCTCTGAAGTGGGCGCTTCCGCTGATCGCTCTCATCGCACTCGCGGCCGGCGTCTATCTCGCCAGGCGGCACCGGCGCGCGCTGATAGCGGCTGGACTTGGCGTAGCCGGTTCCATGATCGTGCTCGGCATCGCTATCGCGGTCGCGAGGACGATCTACCTAAACCATGTGCCGAGCAGCGTGCTCCCCGCCGATGCCGCCGCTGTCATCTTCGACACCGTGGTCCGGTTCATCAGGCAGGGCCTGCGGGTGCTGCTGGTGCTCGGGCTGGTCGTCGCGCTAGCTGGCTTCCTGACCGGCCCGTCGATCACCGCGGTTCGCACCAGGAATGGTCTGGCCGGGGCGCTCGCATCGGTCAGGGGGGCGGGCGAGCGGGTTGGCGTCACCACAGGGCCGGTCGGACGCTGGACATATGCGCACCGCAAGCCGCTGCGAATAGCGGCGGTGGTAGCCGCCGTCGCGGTCTTCGTGTTCTGGGGGAATCCGACCGGACTTATCGTGGCGCTGATCGCGGTCGTGCTCGTCGGCGTGCTCGGCCTCATCGAGCTGATCGGCCGACCGCCGGCCGGAATGCGTTCGACCGCGGCCGGGCGGCCATCCTAGACTCGGGCGCCTGGCCGGCGGCTGGCCGTCAGGCCGAGCGCCCTTTGTGGCGAATCGGTTGTGCCTGGCGACCAGCTACGCAATGCTGTTTCGACGCCTAGCCCTTCAACGCCTCGTCGGATTCATCGACTCATCGCGGGACCAGCAGACCATGCAGTTATGGCACATCACCACAGCCGTCGTGGCCGGATCAGAGCCGCCCAGGCAGTGGATGCTGTTACCAATCCCTGGCCGCGAGGTCTTCGGTCTTGGCGTGATCGCCGGTGCCATGGTCGTCGCAGTCACCCGCGGCTGGCTCTGGTGGCGCGGCCCGAAGCGATCAAAGCGAGCCGCTAGCGCGGCGCGTCAGGTTGCCCAGCCTGCCTCGGCGCCGGTCAGCGTCGCTGTCAGGCCGCTCGCTAAGCCGACGGCTCCGGTCGCGGTTGCGGCCAGGTCCAGCCTCGATGACGCTTCAAGCGCCATGACCGAGCCGGACGTCGTCGCAGCCGTCCGCGGGCTGGTCACCAGGCTGGAGAGCCTCAAGGTGATTCTGGCCAGCGGGCGCCGTGAACTGGTCGACAGGTACCTGTCCGCCGCGGTAGCCGAGCTTGCGTCAGGCGCGGCGCCATGCGGCGGCTGCGATCTCGTGCTGGTCGGATTCAGCGAGCCCACGACTGCGACTGGGTTGACTATGCGCCGCGACGACGTCTCGGCCGCGCTCGACGTGCTCGCCGCCAGGACCGTCGCAGCGAGGCGCAGGCTCGCCGAATCGCGGGCCGGCTCCGTCAGCGGCAAGATCACCGCGCGTAGCTGGGGATTGACCGTCCTCGTCAGCCGGATCGCCCCGAGCTCGGCCGAGCTAGCCATGCTGGTCGACCTGGTCAATGAGCCAGGCCGGCTGGCTGCCCTGCTGCCAGCGCTCCACGCCGACCAGCTCCCGGCGGCCGCCTCGGTGCTCGAACTCAGCCATGGCCGGGACGGGGACCAGCAAGCAGGCCTTGTCAGCACGCTGCTGCCTGGCCATCGGCCAGCGCCAGGCCCTGACCGCCGCCCGACGCCAGACGCCGGCCGGACCGCTGACCCACCGCGACCGGTGAGCCTTCGGATCGGCGTACTCGGACAGCTCACAATCAACGGGCAGCCTGGCGCGCTGCTGCCCGCCCAGACTCAGCTGATCGTCGCGCTGGCGCTGCACGGCGAGGCGGGGCTGTTCGGCAAGCAACTTTGCGAGCTGCTCGGCTCCGATGCCGATCACCCCAAGCCAGCCGACTCGCTCAGGCAGCTCATCGCCAGAACGCGCCGCCAGCTCGGCCAGACCAGCGACGGCAGCGAGTGGATCGAGCATCTCGGGCATGGCAAGTACGCGCTGCACAAGGAAACCAGGCTCGACTGGCACGAATTCGAAAGGCTGACCGACCAGGCCATCGCCATCGGGGACGCCGGTCAGCTGACGGCGGCGCTCGCGATGATCAGGGGCCAGCCTTTCACCGGCTGCTATTACTGGTGGCTGGATATCGAGCTGATAGACACCGTCGCCGCGAAGATCGTAACGGCCGCCTCCACCCTCGCAGAGCTGGCTCTCGGCAGTCGCGATGCGGCCGCGGCAGCGAGGGCAGCAAGGATCGGGCTGGTCGCTGACGCGACGTCCGAGCAACTCTGGCGGCAGCTGATGCGAGCCGAGCACGCGGCGGGAAACCTGGCAGGTGTTCGCGAGGCGTGGTCGCGCTGCGTGGATGCCGTCGGCGAGATAGCGGTAGACGGTGAGCCCGAGCCCGCCACAGCCGCTGTCTATCACCAGCTTCTCGACCATCGGGCTTCTTGACCATCAGTTCCTTGACCAGCGGGTAATTGGCCGACGACGATACCGGTACCGACCGTTGCCGGGCCGCCGAGCGAGCCGTTGGCGCGTTCTAGGGGGATATGCCCGGCAGATGGATCGGTGACCGATAACATGCTCGGCAGTTAGGTAACCCCCGAGGCGTGGCTGGGCCCAGGTTTGGACGCAGGTGAAACGATCGTCACATGAGGTCGCGTCGAGAGCCACGGCGACCAGCCGTCATGGCAGCGCTGGCACGCGCGCGTAACCGGACGAAGGCGTCAGGTGACCAGCCAGCCCTGCTGGTGGAGGATCACCTGGAGCCGAGAGTCCGGATACCGGCTGACCTGCTCCGCTGCGTAATCGCGACGGTCGAGATCGCGTTGCTCGCCGGAGTCGCCGTGCTCGCCAGCGCCACGGCGACGGGCGTCGAAGTGGACTTTGTCGGCGCGAGCCATCGGCTGCCGCACGCTGTGCTGAACCTGATCGGCATCGCTGGCAACCTGGCGCTTCCTGTGCTGCCGGTCGTGCTAGCGATCAGGCTTGGCCTGGCTCGGCAGTTTCGCAGGCTGGCCGAGGCGATCGGAACTGGGACGATCGCGGTTGGTGTCGTCGCGCTGGCGAACCTGCTGCTCAACCTTCCTGCCTTGCGGCACATGCACTCCGCGTTGCACACCGCGAGCGCCGCGGCGAGCCACGAGGCCGCGCTCGACGGATACCTGGCGGGCCTTGTCGCCTACGTCACCGTCATCGGCTTGCGCGGTCACGCCCACCTGCGTCCAGCCTTCCTGACCGGCATAGGGCTTTACGGGCTCGCTACGCTCGCCGACCGCACCGCTACCGTGCTGTCGCTGCTGATTACCGTGCTTATCGGGTCGGCGATCGGGTCAGGGCTCAGGTACGCCCTCGGAACGATCTCAGGGCGCCCGACCGCCTCGGACATCGCATCAGCGCTCACCACGCCAGAGCACCGGATTGTCGCGATCCGGAGGGCAGGCGACGGCAGCACAGAGGTGCGCAGGTATGCGGCGACGCTCGCCAGCGGCAAGACGCTCGACGTCACGGTCTTCGACCGCGACCAGCAGGCGGCCGACGCGTTCTACCGCCTGTACCGCAGGATCAGGGTGCGGGCCAGTATCTCGCGGAGCGCGCCGCTCACGCTCGAAGGGGCCGTGGAGCGGCAGGCACTGCTCATCTATGCCACCGAGGACGCCGGGATCAGGACGCCGAGGCTGCACGCCGTGACCAGGGTCGGACCCGACGCCGCCGCGCTCGCGACCGATCACGTGGAAGGCAGCACGCTGGCCCAATCTGGCTCGGCGACGACGGACGACCAGCTCAGGCACGTGTGGGACACCGTGCTGCAGCTGCACAAGCACCGGGTCACGCACCGGGCGCTCACCGCTGACCGGATCATGTTCGCGGCGAGGACGGACGGGCGCCGCGGCGGTGACGGCGTCGTTCTGCTCGATCCTGGCAACGGTGACGTCGCGGCCAGTGACCTGCAATCCAGGATGGACCTGGCCCAGCTGCTGGCGCAGACCGCGCTCGTCGTCGGCGCCGACCGGGCGGCGGACATCGCGATCGAGAAGGTGGCAAAGGAGGAGCTGCCCGGCCTCGTCCCGCTATTGCAGCCCGTCGCGCTCTTCCGCTCGACAAGGTCCGAGCTCCGCGGCCGCAAGAGCCTGCTCACGGCTGTGCGCAAGCGGCTCATTGATGCGGCCCCAGACGGCGAAGTACAGCCCGTCCAGCTCGAGCGAATCAGGCCGCGAGCTGTCATCACGCTGATCGCCGGCGTGTTTGCCGCGTACCTGCTTGCTGGTCAGCTAGCTGACGTGTCGTTCAAGCAGTTGCTCGAGCGTGCCAATCTCGGATGGGCGTTCGTCGCGCTCGCGCTATCGGCTTGCACCTACCTCGGGGCCACCTGGGCGATCTCCGGCTTTACGCTCGAGCGGCTCAACCCCGTCTACACCTTCCTCGTGCAGGTAGCCGGCTCATTCGTGATCCTGGTGACACCTGCCGCTGTCGGCGGGGTGGCGCTGAACGTGCGCTACTTGCGGCGCGCGAAACTCAGCGCGGCCAACGCCGCCGCCAGCGTCGGAGTCATGCAGGTGATCTCGCTGCTCATCTATGTCCTGCTCGTGCTGATCTCGGTGGCGATCACTGGCCAGTCTCACGCCGCCAACGCGCTGAAGCCGCATAGGTGGGAGTACATCGCGCTTGGCGTGGTGACCGGGATCGTGCTGATCGTGCTGGCGTTTCCGGCCTGGCGCAAGCAGGTGTTCTCGCGAGCCGGCTCGATTGCCGGCCAGGTGATACCGCGCCTGCTTGACGTCGCGCAGCGCCGGGTCAAGCTCGCCGAGGGAATCGGCGGCGCGTTGCTGATTTCGGTCGCCTACATCCTGTGCCTCGCGGCCTCGGTGCGGGCGATGGGGATGAACACCGTGCCTCTCGCGAGCATCGCCGTGGTCTACCTGACCGGCAACGCGGTCGGGTCGATCGTGCCCATCCCGGGCGGCATCGGCGCGATCGAGACCGCGATGTCGCTCGGGTTGACCGCGGCTGGGCTGAAGGGAGGTACCGCGATCGCAGCGGTCCTGCTCTTCCGTACCGTGACCTTCTGGCTTCCTGCCCCTGCCGGGTGGGCTGCGTTCAATTACCTGCAGCGAAAAGAAGCGCTGTAGCCGGTCACGCCGATCGAGCTCGCCGTATCCCGACGATGGCTAGCAGGAGCCCGATCACGGCAACCACGGGACCGATGATCTCGAAGGCGGAGTTGTTCGACATGAAGCTGCCGCCAATGGTCCCGAAGCCCTGCAGCGCCCAGAAGACCCCGACAACCACCAGCACGAGGCCGACAACGGCAACCGTCCAGTTCCGCACCCATCCACCCCAAACCGGTCAGGCCAGCCGCGCTGTCGCCAGAGCGGCGGCGAGCAGGACAACTCCCCACGATAGGGAACGGAGAGCACGCTCCAGCGGTTCACGCAGCCGTACCGCGTCAAGCGTGATGGTCTCGCCTGTCGTCAGCGTCAGCACGCCGGTCACCGCCGCGGTGCGGCGTCGCAGCAACCTGGCCGGCGTGCTCAGGTGCCGCTGCCCGGCCGACATCGCCATCGCCGCCGCGGCGACAAGCACCGGAGCCACCGCGAGCCTGCCCGCTTCGGCGACATAGCCGGTGAGGGCTGGGAACGCGCCCCACGCAGCGGCGAAGCCAGTGTCGGTGTGAATGACGCCACCGAAGAGCTCGGCGTTATAGCCGACGACGAGCAACGGGCCGATGATCATGAAGGGCAGCAGCACCCATCCAACCCTCGAGATGCCGACTGCCCCGAGTGCGACGGCGCCGACCAGGCCGGCGACTGTCACGGCGACAAGCACCGGCGACGGGATCGATGTTCGCAGCGGCCTGCCGTGCAGCTCATCGAGCGCGTGCGCGGCTATGCCCACGGCCAGGAAGAACGCGACCAGCGCGGCGACCAGCCGGTCGAGCCTGACGTGCGGCGCGATCATCGCGCCAAGCACGACGTAGGACAAGTGCCAGGCGGTGAACGGCGGATGCAGGAGCGTCCACCAGTCCCGCCAGCGCCCAGGCCCGGCCGCGTAGTAAGCGGGCTTGGTCTGCTGGTCAGCCACCTGACCGGGTTCCCCACATGATCAAGCCGCCGCCGAGGCTCATCAGCCGGCTACCCACATCAGTGAAGCCGGCGGAGCGCCAGGCCTGCGCCGTCCAGTCGACCGGGTACCTCCGGTAGTGCCCTGAGATGTTAGGCCCGAGGAACCGGCCGACATCCAGCCACTCCCTGCCGCCGGTCAGCAGGCCACCAGCCGGCAGCAGGGTCCTGGTGTACAGCCACCACGCGGCATGCCAGAACGGCGACGGCGGCACGGCGAATTCCAGGCTCGCCACCCGGCCGCCTGGCTTGACCACGCGGCCGAGCTCGGCCAGGGTCGCCTGCGGGTCATCGACATAGCGGAGCAGGTAGGTGAACGTGAGGGCGTCGAAGCTGGCGTCGGGAAACGGCAGCTGCTCAGCCCGGCCGGCCACCAGCGTGATCCGGTCCGCCAGGTCAGCGGCAGCCACGTTACGCTTGCCGCGGCGCAGCATCTGCTCGGTCAGGTCCGCGCCGACGATCCTGGCGGTTGTCCGCTCGGCCAGCGCTATGGCGACTCCCGCGGTGCCAGAAGCGACATCGAGAATGACACCACCGCCATTCGGAGTCACCTGGTCGATCATCGCCCGGCGCCAGCGGCCGTTCTGACCGAAGGACAGCAGCTCGGCCAGCCGGTCATAGCGGGCGGGCAGCGGGGTGAACAGGTCTTTGGCGAATGCGTTGCGATCGGTGGCGGTCGAGAGCGGCACTAGATGTCTCCTTGACTGCTCGCGGTAC
>Ga0126381_100002089_pt1 | contig 21581 bp, 13 predicted proteins | sample PanSoiMetPlot_28_FD_96465 | JGI IMG/M metagenome (GOLD analysis project Ga0126381, IMG submission 96465) | Tropical forest soil microbial communities from Panama - MetaG Plot_28 | ecosystem: Environmental > Terrestrial > Soil > Tropical forest > Bulk soil | place: Panama | collected 2016-02-17
AATCGCGCGAGCGTGATGGACTATCCGCCGCCGCAGATCGGCCTCAGCGCGGCAGGCGGGATCGACCTCACCGACGCCTATGCCACCGGGATCGGCGAATGGGACAAGGTAGCGATCGAGTTCGGCTATCAGGATTTTTCGAAAGGCGCCGACGAGCACAAGCAACTCGACGCGATCCTGCGCCGCGCGACCAGCCGCGGTCTCCTCTTCATCTCCGACTCCGATTCGCGACCCGAGGGCAGCGCACACCCACAGGCGCACCTTTGGGATTCGGGCTCGAATACGGTGGACGAGCTGAACCGCATGATGCGGGTACGGGCAAAGGCGCTCGAGCGATTCTCCGCCAATAACATCCGCATCGGCGACCCGATGAGCAGCTTGGAAGACGTGCTCGTTCCGGTGTACCTGCTTCACCGCTATCAGATGGAGGCTGCGTCCAAAGTGCTGGGCGGCATCTATTACACGTACGCGCTGCGCGGCGACGGACAGAAGGTGACGGAGCATGTTACCGGCACCGAGCAGCGCCGCGCGCTGGATGCATTGCTGCGCACCATCGATCCGCGCGAACTCACCCTGCCGGAACGCATTGTCTCGCTGATTCCACCGCCCGCCGAGGGCTACCGACGCACGCACGAAGATTTTCGCGATCGCACGGGACTAACGTTCGATCCGGTGGGTGCGGCCGAATCGGCCGCAGGTATGACGATCGGGCTGGTTCTAAACCCCGAGCGGGCCGCGCGGCTGGTGCAGTATCATGCCGAGGACGAGAACCTTCCGGGGCTCGACGAAGTGATCGATAAGCTGATCGCAGCGACGTGGAAGGCGCAGCCGGCGGCGGGACTCTCCGCGCAGGTGCAACGCGCGACGGATGCTGTCGCGCTCTACGAGTTGATGGTGCTGGCGGCGAACGACGGCGCGCCGGCGCAGGTGCGTGCCACGACTGGGCGCAAGCTCGACGAGTTGCGCGACTGGCTCGGCGGCCAAACGCCGGCCGACCGCACGCTGGAAGCGTTCTACCAGTTCGGCGCGGCGCAAATCAAACGCTTCCAAGCGAACCCGAAGGACATCGGCCTGCCGCGTCCGCCGGCACCGCCGCCGGGAATGCCGATCGGCGATGACGAACCCGATTATGTGATTTGGTAAGTGAGGCAGGCCTCAGCCTGGCTTCAGCTACTGCTTCTTGGTTTCGGGCTTTGGTTCCGTTTTCGGCATCTTGAACATGGCGTCATCCATGGGGAGGTTGACTTCGATCTTGTCCATCGACAACTTCATCATGGGGGTGCCGTTCATTTTGCTGCTCGTGGTGTGAGGCATGATGACGCCGTTTTCAGGCTTGTAGTCGCCAGGATACGAATCGACCACCATCTCCTGTCCCATCTGGGTCACCTTGGCTGTGCTGCGGCACTCCAGGTAGGTCTTGGCGTTGAGATAGACGTCCATGCTCGTCCCTTGTTTTGTCGTTACTTTGAGCTTGTAGGCGGGCGACCCCTCCACGTCTTCCTTGCCTACGTACTCAATTTTGGCGCCTCTCGCTTTGTAATCGTACAGGGGGCCGTCGAGAAACGATTCGGCGTTGTTGCGGACGCTCTGCGACTCGGAGTCGCCCGCGAGCTTCGGTTCGGTGGCGCCCATCATCGGGTTGATCGACCAAGCGTTCGCGCCGTCGAAGGCTGTGACGATCGCGGCGCCCTGAAGGTTCATCTCCATCCGCAGCAGGCCGGGCCGTTTCACATAGATAGTGAGCGGCAGTTGCATGCCGTTGGGCGCGGTCATCGTCCCGGTGACCTTTTCGTCCTGGATGGCTTTGAGTTTGTCAGCACCGCCGCGCGCGGTGACGTTCTTGGCGACCAGGTCGTCGACCGACGGCGCGTCCTGGGCGAACGCCGCTCCGCACATCGCGAGCGGAAGCAGGGTTAAGACGATTTTTCGATACATTGTGCTGTCTCCCGGTTTTTTCGAGGCTGCAACCAGTCTGACACAGCCGGCCGGTCTTTGCCGCGCGGGCTTCATGCGAAACTAGTAAATATGCGGTACCGTTTCGCCCTCGGGATGCTCCTGGTGTGCGCTGTCGCTTCGGCCCAGACCCTTACAGTCGATAAGTTGGAACAATTCTTGCGTTCGGCGGCGCAAAGGAAGGACGCCGACAAGGACGTGGCGGCCTATCTTTCCAGGGCTCACCTTTCGGAGAAGCTCGACGACGCCACGATCCAGAAGCTCCAGTCCGAAGGCGTGGTGCAGCCGCGTACCCTGCACGCGCTTTGGGCGCTGCGCGATTCCTCAGCGTCGCTGCCAACGCCGCATGCGCACGTCGTGACTTCCGCGGCGATCGCGCCGCCTTCGAATGAGGAGCAGGCAGCCGTCATCAAAGACGTCCGCGAGTATGCCCTGAACTACAGCGCCAATCTACCCGACTTCCTCTGCACCGAGCAGGTGAAGCGCTTCGGTGCGCCGCTGCCGCGAGCCGGCCAGAGCCCGGCGTGGCGGGAGGGCGACACGCTGCTGATCCGGCTCAGCTACTTCCAGCAGAAGGAAGGGTACAAGCTGACTATGATCAACTTCAAACCCACCGACCAGGATTACGAGAAGGTCGGCGGCTCGAAGGAGTTCGGCAGCTTCGGCACGCTGATGCGCGGAATTTTCGAACCGGCGAGCGAAGCGCGGTTCGACTACGACCACACATCGCAGCTTCCCGGCCGCGGTGTTGTTCTCGCGTTCCGTTACTTCGTGGATCTGGAGCATTCGAATTACGAACTGGTGTGGGAAAACAGCCGCCGCGTGCGCACCGCCTACAGCGGCATGGTGTACATCGCCAAGGATTCTCACCGGGTGCTGCGAGTCACCGTGAAGGCCGAGAGCATTCCCGCGGATTTCCCGATCCGCGCCGCCGAAACGCAATTGGACTACGATTGGGCGGAACTCAGCGGCCACAAGTTCCTGTTGCCTTCGACGGCTCAGATCATCATGGCCGGCGACGACGGGATGTCGAAGAACGACGAGCGTTTCGCCATCTACCGCAAATACTCCGCGGATTCCGATATCAAGTTCGACACTGAGCCGCTGCCGCCGGAGTCGCCGGACAAGAACAAGGAAATCAAGAAATAGAATTAGCGGCAGATGAACACAGATCAACACAGATTTTCTATCTGCGTTCATCTGTGGCCTATACTCAGTCGTCTCAAATTGTAAAACGGTCTGGGCACGACACAACAGGCCGGCGAGCGGCCCGTTAGCGCACAAGTACTTAAGGTTCTTTGCGATAGGTGTGTGCCGGCAGACAGTTTTCGTTTTGAACTGCAAAACAGCGTCTCGCGTCCGAAAATTTCTTCCTTCCAGATCCGAAACTTGGGCATACTAAGCCCAAAGTCGAGTTCAGGGATTGAAGGAGTTCACATGCTACGTTCGCATTGTGCTTTGAGGCGTTTTCTGTTCACGGCGGCCGCGTTGCTCGGCGGCGCTTACACTCTGGTGGCGCAGGATGCGCGCGGCACTATCCTCGGCAAGATCACCGACCCGCAGAACGCGGTGATTCCTGGCGCCACGGTAGTGGTCACCAATACCAGCACGAACGTCAGCCGCCAATCCACCACGAACACGACCGGCTACTACGAGGTGAGCTTCCTCGACCCCGGCCCCTACAAGGTGGAGATCGACGCACAGGGTTTCAAGAAGATGATCCGCGGTCCGATCACGCTGGACGTGGGCGACCACCTCACGGTGGACGCCCAGTTGCAAATCGGCGAAGCTACGCAGGCCATCGAGGTCACGGCCGACGCGCCATTGCTCGAGACCGCGACGGCTGCGCAGGGTCGCGTGCTCAATTCGCGCGACATCGCGCAACTGCCCGTGGGAAACATGAATCCCATGCTGATGCAGGCCATGGCCGCGGGCGTGATCTTCACGGGCAGTCTCCAGCCGGATAACAACCGCGCCCTAGACCACGCCTCCGCCGCCAACTATGCGTCGGGCGGCCTGGGCGCGGCCACGAACGAATTCCTGCTCGACGGCAATCCCACGACGGGCACGAACGGCGGCCGCGCCGGCTACGTGCCCAATTCCGACGTGGTGGACGAGGTTCGCATCGAGACTTCGCCGTATGACGCCAGCATGGGCCACACGGTCGGCGCACAGATCATGCTCACCACGAAGAGCGGGACCAACGATCTGCACGGAGCCGGTTTCTGGCAGATGCAGCAGCTCCGATGGAACGCCACACCACACTACTCGCGCCTGGCCTGGGAGTCGGGCCTGGCAAATGGCAGCGTCGCGCAGGGAACACCTGAACAGGCTTCGGGCAAACTCAGCCAGCCGGGCTTCTCGGTGGGCGGGCCCGTCTACATCCCGAAGATCGTCAACGGGCGCAACAAACTCTTTTTCTTCGTCGCGTACAGCAAGCTCACCAGCATCGCGGCTCCGCAGAGCGGCGGCAACACTCCGCTCTACACGGTGCCCACGGCGGCCGAGCGCAACGGCGATTTCTCGGCCCTGCTGGTCGGGACGGTGAATCCCTCGCAGTACATCGTGTACGACCCGCGCACCGCGGCCACGGTCGCCGGGCACGTGACGCGCACGCCCTTCCCGGGCAATACGCTGCCCGCTTCCATGATGACCAACCCGGCCACCAAGTTCTGGTCACAGCTCTATCCGATGCCGAACAACCCGGTGGGCCTGGTGCAGCCCGATGGCACCAACAACTACTACGACGGCACCCAGACGAACAACGACTGGTTCCCGGACTTTCTCAACCGCATCGACTACAACATCAACCAGAAGCAGCACCTCAGCGGGAAGTGGTATTTCAACCATCGCCTGAGCGACCAGTACGACTGGGCCCACACCACCCCATTGAAGGGCGTGATGTCCAATGGCTTGTACCGCCCCACGCGCGGCGGGTCTCTGGACTACACTTACACGCTGAATGCCAGCAATGTTCTCGATGTGATGGCCAGCTTCTCGCAGTATTCCGAAGGCGACCAGAAGCCCATCGACTACCAGTACAACGCGGCCAAAATCGGCCTTCCTGCGTATATAGACCAGAAGGCCGGCGCGGCCGATTCCCTGCCCTGGATGAACATCGCCGGCATGGCGAACGCCACTTCCACCAGCTTTATCGGGCAGCCAGGCGTCAACCAGCGCGGCACGACCGAGCAGTTAGGCATCAAAATGGTCACGATCCACGGCAACCATACTTTCAAGTACGGTTGGGAGGAGCGGCGTTATCACTACGCGTATGTGAATCCGTTGGGGAACGTGACCGGCTATTACCAGTTCAGCAACACGTATGACAGACAGGCGGATAACACGCCTACCGCACAGACCACCACGACAGGCTTGGGGTGGGCCGCTTTCCTGATGGGCCTGCCTAACTCGGTTACGCTCGATACGAACGACGTTCCTTACGACACTACGCGCTATCATGCGCTCTTTTTCCAGGACGATTTCCGCGTGACCAACCGCTTGCACCTGAGTTTCGGGCTGCGGTTCGAACGGGAGGGCGGCACTACGGAGCGGTTCAATCGGGGCCTGTCGGCCACGTACGATCTCAGCTTCGTGCCGCCCTATGCCTCGGCCGTGCAGAACCAATACGCTTCGATCCTTTCGAACACGGCGAACGCGTCAAACGCCGGAGTGCAGTTACTAAATTCGGCGATGCCGGCGAGCGCCTTCGTGGTGGCTGGAGGCGCGACTTACCTCGGACAGAAGTACGATAACCTGACGGCCGGTACTTATCGCTATCTGCCGAACGTCGGACTCGCTTACCAGATCAATTCGAAGACGGTGTTGCGAGCGGGCAGCGGCCTGTTCGCCGATACGTTCAATGCGATGGGGGGCACCGGCAATCGGCCGTCGCTGAACGGCTACAACCAGACCACCAGCACGATCATCAGCAGCGACAACGGCCTGACGTTCTGCTGCGGCGTAGGCGCGGCGGCAAACATGGGCGCAGCGAATCCGATGATGGATCCGTTCCCGACTCTGGCAAGCGGTTCGCGCTTTGTCCTGCCGTACGGAAACTCGATGGGCTCGAACATCCTGGACGGCCAGGGATTCACCTCTTACCCGCGCGGCTACACGCCCACGTGGGAGCAGCGGTACAGCCTCGGGATTCAGCGGGAGATCCACGGCAACCATGTGGTAGAGGTGTCGTACAACGGCGGCTATGGCTCGCAGCCGTTCACGCAAAACCTGAGCTATCTGCCGGCGCAGTATTGGAACTTCTTCGACCAGCGCAGCTCCACGGTCGATACCCTGATGCAGACCACAGTTCCGAACCCGTTCCTGGCGGCGCTGCCGGCTATCAAGAGTTCCAATCCGACGCTTTACAATTACCTGAGCACGGTCGGTATCTTCAACAACACTACTTTGCAGACGCAGCAGCTTCTGCGCCTGTATCCGAACACGGGATCCGCTTTGCGCCAGGCAGATGCGATGCGCGGCCACGTAGTGGATAACGAAATCCGCCTGCTGTACACGAAGCGCATGTCGCACGGCCTGCAGACCAACGTGCAGTACTCGCACATGTGGGGCCGCCAGCAGTGGCTGCCGAATGAGTTCAACGACACGCCGTCCTGGCAATTGAACTCCAACATCCGGCCCAACCGGCTGGTGTGGAGCACGGTGTTCGAGCTGCCCTTCGGCAAGGGCCGCCAGTGGCTGACTCACGGTCCGATGCAGCACGTGCTCGGCGGATGGCAGTTGAGCTGGATCTACACCTACCAGACGGGTCCGCTGATCAGTTGGGGCAATCTGTACTACTACGGCAATCTCGACCAGGTGGTTGCCGCGCTGAATCACGACAACATTCACTCGCAGAACATCCACTTGTGGTACGATCCGGCCGCGGTGTGGCAGAGCAGCAGCGCGCCGCCGTCCAGCTTCGTGGGCTTCGAGGGGCGGTCGTCATTCCAGCCGAACACGTACCAGGCGCGAATTTTCCCGCAGTACATCGACAGCCTGAGGGCGGACAGCATCCGCAACTGGGACGCGAAAGTACTGCGCCGCTTCCGCCTGTATGAGCGGCTTTCGCTGGTGGTCGCAGTCGATATGCTGAACATGACGAATCACACGCAGTTCGCCGCGCCAAACATCGGCGTGACGAGCTCCGGATTCGGACAGGTGACCAGCCAGGCCAACTGGCCGCGCATCCTGCAGTTCAACACACGAGTGGAGTTCTAGACGGCTCGCCGGCGGCAGGACCGCCGGCGTTACCGAGTTAGACTTACGGTTTGATCAATCGTCGGGTGGCCCTCAAACTTCTGGGCGCCGGGTCTGCTTGGGCGCAGCGGCGCGGCTCGTCGGTAGCGACGGCTTCCGTGATCGTGGAGGCGGTGGTTACCGATCAGGATGGCAACATCGTTCGCAATCTCTCGCCGGTCGATTTTGTCGTTAGCGAGGATGGCCATCGGCGGACCATCGCCTCGTTCGCAGCGGTGGATGCGGTTTCCGGCGCTACACGCGCGACGCCGCCGCTGCCACTCCCACTGAAGATTGATCCCGGTGAACTCCACCGGAGCTTTGTGTTGGTCGTCGACGATGCAGGCATATCGGCGCCTGCCGCCAAAGGTCTGCGCGAAGCGTTGCAGAGATTCGTCGACCAGCAGATCGGCGCACACGATTCCGTAGCCATTCTGCGCACCTCGGCCGGAGCGGGTCCGATGGAACAGATCACTTCCGACCGCATTGCGCTGCGGGCCGCCATCGCGCAAATCGCTTTCAACCCGGCTGCATCCCCGCCGTCCGTGCCGGGTTGGCCGCAGATGCTCGGGTACGTTCTGCAAGGACTGCGCCTCATCGCAGGCCGCAAGGCCGTTGCGGTCTTCACAAGCGGCGATCTGCCGAACGCGTGCATCTTCGACAGTGCCATTGCGGCGGCGAACCGCTCCTGGACAAGCATCTATCTGGTTCACCCCACGGGCATCCGGTATCCTCCGCTCTGCGCGGCCGGCGAACTCGCCGCCGGCACCGCAGGCCTCGACCTGGGACTCGATCCATCCACTGCGCTCGCCCGCATTGCGCACGATCAGGAGAGCTACTATCTACTTGGCTTCGAGCGGGTCACGGAGATTACGATGCGCGATCCACAGGTCACCATCCAAGTATCGCGTCCGGGACTCCAGGTGCGATCGCGCCGCCAGCCGCCGGGCACGTCGCCGCCGGATTTCCAATTCGCTCCCGGCTCGGTGCAGAACGAACTACGGCGCCTCATGTCCAATCCGTTCGATCCCGGCAGCATGCGGATCAATGTCTCCGCCGCATTCAGTCACACGCTGGTGTACCAGGTGACTGCCACTCTGCTGATCGACGGACGCGACATAACGTTCACCCATCGTTTGAACGGAACGCACGAAGCCGCCGTCGACGTGCTGGTGCGGGTCTATGATACAGCCGGCAAGATGCTGTACGACGAGACGGCGCCCGCAGCCATTTCGGCAACGACGGCGGCGGACTGTGACCGCATCCGCGAGGAAGGTGTTACGGTCCGCGTCCCGATTCCGGTTCGGACTCCAGGTGTGCTGCAGATCTATGCAGCGGTGCGCGATGGCACCAGCAGCAATAGCGGCATCGCCCACAAGCTGATCGAAGTGCCCGACGTTTCCAAAGGCAACCTGCTCCTCTCCGGTCTCAGTCTAATGCCAGCAAACGCCGCCGACGCTGACCCAACCCGCCGCGCCTTTCGCCCGGGGCAGCAGTTCATATACGAATGCGCGGTCTACAACGCCAAGTCCGGCGACGACAAGGCCGCTCAACTCGAAGTCCGCACAATTATGTTCGCCGGCGAGAAGGTCGTCTACAGTGGGAATGCCATTGCCTTAACGGTACCCGACGCTGCTAAACGACAATGGCTTGTTCTGCGCGGCAAACTGGATCTCGCATCGAACATCGCGCAGGGCGAATTCATCCTGCAGGTGTCGGTGACGGATAAAGTCAGCGGCCGCTCCGCTTCGCAGTGGACGGACTTCACGCTACGCTGACGGCACCTTTGCGAACAACTTCGCCAGCACTTTCAACGCCTGATCGATCTCCTTCTCCGTGACGATGTACGGCGGCAGGAATCGCAGCACGGTGTCGTGCGTGCAGTTGATCAGCAGGCCTTCGGCCATGGCATCGAGCACCAGTTGCTTGCCTGGCACCGTCAGCTCCACGCCGATCATCAGACCGAAGCCCCGCACTTCCTTGACGAAGGCATGCTTGCTCGCGAGCTCGTTGAGCTTGACGTGAAAATACCCGCCGGTCCGCTGAATGGCAGGCAGCAGCTCGTCGAGCATCTCGCAGAACTCGAGCGCGACGCGGCAAGCCAGCGGGCCTCCGCCGAACGTAGTTCCGTGCATGCCCGGCTTGATGGCCGCCGCCGCCTTCTCATTGGCGATGATGAAGCCCAGCGGGATGCCGCAGGCCACCGGTTTGGCCGCAATCACGATATCGGGCAGGATCACCGGGTGCGAGCGCTGATACGCAAAATACGTGCCCGGCCGTCCGACTCCGCACTGCGTCTCATCCGCCGCGAGCAGCGCGTCATAGCGGTCGCACAACTCGCGCGCCTTCACCACAAACTCGTGGCTCGCCGGGTTGATTCCACCTTCGCCCTGGATCATCTCCATGATCATGCCCGCGGTGCGCTCGCTGAAAGCCGCTTCGAGCGCGGCCACATCGTTGATCGGCACAAACTTCACGCCGGGCAGCAGCGGCCCGAAATCCTGCCGGTACTTCGCCTGCCCAGTAAGGGAAAGCGCGCCCATGGTGCGCCCGTGGAAGGAATTGTCGAGCGAGATCACCTCGAACTTTTCGGGATTGAGCGCGCGGCCATGCGCCCGCATCATCTTGAGCGCACCTTCCACCGCTTCTGTACCGGTATTGGCGAAGAACACCCGCTGCAATCCGCTCATCTCCGCAAGGCGCTTTGCAAGCCGTCCCTGGTATTCGTGGTAATAAAGATTGGACGAGTGGATCAGGAGGGCGCTCTGCTCCCGAATGACGCGCATGATGCGCGGATGCGCGTGCCCGAGCGCGTTCACGCCGATACCGCTGATGAAGTCCAGATACCGTTTACCGGCCGTATCGAACAGGTAACAGCCCTTGCCACGCGCCAGCACGAGCGGATAACGCGCATAGTTCTGCAGAACATATTCCCGCTCCAGGTCCATCACTGTCTGGGCGGACTCATCCACGGGAGTTGGAGGTAGGGCGCTCGTCATTGATACATGATAACAACTCGCGGCGGATATGCAGCCCGCTCCTAAATCGTTCCTTTTCTAACGCGTAGCGCCACTCGCCATTGGGCGCGCGGATTCCCCGTTCAGCGCCATCTCATGCCGTACAACAAACAAATTCAACGTTTTAATGCCAATCCGTAGGACTCCTTTCGCCCCTTTTTTATACTTTGGTCAAGCGCAAACTTCTGGGTTGTCATGCTGGGTCGTATTTGCGCAGACGCATTTCTCAAAGCCAGAGGGAGTCAAACGAGATGCACAAGCCCGTCAAATATGCCGAGAAGGCCTTCACTTACGCAGCCGGCGCAGCCTGGACGGTTTTCGATAAGCTGAATTCGATTTCACGCAATCCGGGGTTCACTCCGAAATGGTCGGACAAGCCGCTGCTGAAGTCCTGGGAGAAGCAGAAGCCGCCTCTCGGCTGGCCGCGCGAAACCGATTCGCTGTGCCCCAAGTGCGTGCCTGAAATCCGCCAGCAGATTCTCGACGGCAAGACTCCCCTCGAGGTCCTGTACAATGAGCGGCCCGGCGAAATCAAGGCGCAGATCATCGAGCGCGACGGCAAGGTCCTGATGGTGAAGGATTGCCCCATCCACGGGCATTTCGAGGACGTGATGTCGATCGACTCCGTGTTCTCGAAGCACCTGGAGGACGTCTTCCCGGGGCGCGACATCCGCGCACACAACGACGCCCATCTGCATCATCACGGTTCCAGCACCATCACCCACGGCCGCGGCTCGGTTCTCACGATCGACCTGACCAACCGCTGCAACATGATGTGCGATCCATGCTTCATGGATGCCAACCAGGTCGGGTTCGTGCATGAGCTGACGTGGGAAGATATCAAGCGACTGCTGGACAATGCCATCAGCATCAAGCCGAAGCGGCAGATGTCGGTGCAGTTCTCTGGCGGCGAGCCCACGCTTTCGCCCTACTTCCTCGACGCGGTCCGCTACTCGCGCGAAGTCGGCTACACTTCCGTGCAGGCGGCCACCAACGGCATCGAGTTCGCCAAGAGCGCCGAGTTCTGCAAGCAGGCCGCTGATGCCGGTCTGCGGTACGCCTATCTGCAGTTCGATGGAATCGGCAACGCCGCCAACCAACACAGGAAGGTCGGCAACCTGTTCGATGTGAAGCTGCGCGCCATCGAAAACCTGTACAGTGCCGGCGTCGACATCATCCCGGTGATTACGATTGTCAACGGCATCAACAACGAGCAGGTGGGCCGCATCATTCAGTTCGCGCTCGATAACCCGAAGAAGATCCCGTTCCTTTCGTTCCAGCCCGTTTCGTTCACTGGCCGCGACGAAGCGGTGACCGACGAACGGCGGCAGGCGCAGCGCTACACACTTTCGCACCTGGCGCACGACACCAAGAACCAGACCGGCCTGGGCGAGCCTGCCCGCGACTGGTTCCCCATTTCGTTCATGTCGACGTTTTCCGACTGGAGCGACCTGGTGCACGGGCCGAACTACGGTTGGGGCCAGTTAAGCTGCGGCTGCCATCCGAACTGCGGCGTCGGCATGGCGGTGATGGTGGATAAGGAGACCGGCGAGAAGGTACCAGTGACGGCGTTCATCAATGCCGACCAGCTTGCGAAGGATGTAGCTCGCGTCAACGATGCCGCGCGCGGAAAGTGGCTCTCGATTATCGGGATGGCGCTGGCTGCGGCGCGCAACTACGACCCGTTCCAGTCGCCCACCCATTTCAAGCTGACCGACTGGTTCAAGAAGCTCGACAAGACCTTTGGCGCCACCGGCAAGAGCTACGGCAACGTAGGCAAGAACCGGACGATGGAAGACATCGAGAAGCGCCGCCGCGATCGCTGGAACTTCCTGTTCATTGCCGGCATGTGGTTCCAGGACCTCTTCAATTACGATTTCCGCCGCACGGAGCAGTGCATCATCCCTTACGCCACGCAGGAGGGCGAAATCTCCTTCTGCGCGTATAACACCGGTATCGGCTGGCGCAACATCATCGAGAAGATGCACATGACCGCGACCCTCACCAAGTGGTACGAGGAGCACGGCCGTCACGAGATCTTTGCGGGCGGCAAGCATGTTCCGCTCAATACTAAGGAGCATCGCCTGGTGCTGCGCGACGAGATCGTCACAACCGAAGAGCAGCACGACCTCGACCGGCTCGGCATCGCGAAGAACGCCCGCGAGGAGAAGATCCGCGCGCGCGACGCGAAGCTGAAAGAGCAGCAGGAAAACGAGCGCATGATGAAGCTCTACCGCCAGCATGTGCTTAAGGAGCAGCCCGGACCGGACCTCGTCCAGATCGGCAGCGCTCAGCCGGCGCCCGCACCCAAGCAGGAAGTCGAAGAGCGCGAGGAAGTCGGCAGCTTCGGGGACTAACCGGGAACCGCCGCGCCGGCGGCTCCGTATACTACAAGTAGTGCCGGCGCCGCTTCGTTATCCATACATTCTCTCGCTCCCGGAGCGTGTTGTCCGATCGCTCTGTGGGCTTTCCGGCGGTCTGCTCCGCGAGATCGGCAACGTAGCGCTGCCCGCGAGTATTCGCCGCACGACGCTCTACCGCACTATGGTCGAGGTGACGCTGCGCTTTCTCATCGAAGAGGTGGGCCAGGTGGAAGGGGTATATCCCACGGAGCAGCAATTGGCCGGCAACTTCCTGTTGAAGCGTACTGCCAGCCACGGAATCGAACTGCTCGGCATCTTCGCGTTCCATGCATCGCCGGTGTGGGTGCTCGCCGCGCTGGCCGATGCGACCGGCGGCGGCCGCAAGCTGATCTCCGAAATCGCCCAGGCGCTCAAGGAAGAAGGCCTGCTGGAAGGCGACGGCCGGTTCGAGACGATGGACCAGATGCTCGACGGCCTGGAAACCACCAGCCAGCACCTTGCCGTCACGCTGAATCTCCCGCCCGTCGATACCATCAGCCTCCGACGCGAATGGGAACGGCTGAAGGAGGAACTGCGGGCCATTCCGCCCAAGAATATCCCCGCGATCGATCGCGTCCAGGCCGTGTGGGACGATATCCGGAACGAAGCCGTGGAGCAGCACCGTTCCGTTTTCACCGTCTCATCGTTGCTCGCGCTTTCGAGCATGCGGCGGCTCCCCGCGAACGCTCTATGGCTCTCGCGCGCGGCACGGTCGGCCGCCATGCGCACAGGCAAGGTCCTCGGCGAAACCGTTCTCGATCACTACGTGGAAACGCTCGCGGATATCCGCCGCACGGGGTTCCTCGCCTGGTGGGCGCAGGAGTTCCAGCCCTATTTGCGCGGCGCCGCCGAGCAGTTTGCGCCTGAGAAGCTGACGTTGACAGAGCGATTCCTGCGGTAACACACGCCGGCGATAAGATGGCCGGCGTTACCATGGGGCATGATCGCGTCTGTGAACCCTGCCACCGGCGAAACCCTGCGCACATTTGAGGCGCTCACCGATTCGCAAATAGAAGACAAGCTGGCGCGTGCCGACGCGGCCTACCGTAGCTACCGCCGCACATCGTTCGGTGATCGGGCGCGGTGGCTCACCGCCGCCGCCCAGATCCTGGAATCCGAAGCCGATGCGTTTGGCCGCATCATGACGCTCGAAATGGGCAAGCCGATCGGCGCCGCGCGCGCGGAGGCTCAAAAGTGTGCGTTGGGCTGCCGCTACTATGCCGAGCACGGTGAGCGGCTGTTGGCCGACGAGCCTATCGATGCCGGTTCGGGCCGCAGCTTCATCCACTATCAGCCGATCGGCCCCGTGCTCGCGGTAATGCCTTGGAATTTTCCGTTCTGGCAGGTGTTCCGCTTCGCTGCGCCCGCGCTCATGGCCGGTAACGTCGGCTTGCTCAAGCACGCTTCCAACGTGCCCCAATGCGCTCTTGCGATCGAAGACGTGATCCGCCGCGCCGGCTTCCCGCCGGATGCTTTTCAGACGCTGCTGATCGGCTCCGCGGCTGTCGAACGCCTGCTCGACGACGAGCGCATCAAAGCCGCGTCTCTCACCGGCAGCGAGCCCGCGGGTGCGCAGGTCGCGAGCCAGGCCGGCCGCCGCATCAAGAAAACGGTACTGGAACTCGGCGGCAGCGACCCGTTCATCGTCACCGCCCGCGCCGATCTCGACCGCGCCGTGCAAACCGCCGTTGAAGCGCGATGCATCAACAATGGCCAGTCCTGCATCGCCGCTAAACGCTTCATCGTCGATGATGCTATCGCTCCCGAATTCGAACGGCGCTTTGTCGACGGCATGCACGCACTCCACCTCGGCGACCCGATGGATCCATCGACCCAACTCGGTCCTCTTGCCACTCCGGCAATCCTCAACGATCTCCAACATCAGGTGCGGGAATCCGTTGCACACGGAGCGCGCCTGCTCACCGGCGGCCATCGGATCGATCGTCCCGGCAACTTCTTCCAGCCCACCGTGCTGGCCGATCCGCCCGTGGATTCGCCCGCCTATCGGCAAGAACTGTTCGGCCCGGTGGCCGTGCTGATGCGCTATCGCACGCTGGACGACGCGATCCGCCTGGCCAACGATACCGAATTCGGGCTCGGCGCCAGCGTGTGGACAAACGATGCAGAAGAACAGCGCCGCTTCGTCGACGAGATCGAATCCGGCATGGTGTTCGTGAATGCCATGGTCGCATCCGACCCGCGCCTGCCGTTCGGCGGCGTGAAACACTCCGGGTACGGCCGCGAGCTCAGCGCCTACGGCATCCGCGAGTTCGTCAATGTGAAGACGGTGAAGGTGGCCTGAGCGCTTAACTCGCCATCTTCGCCCGTAGCGCATTGTGACGGCGCATCACCGCGGTGGCGAACGCCTTCACCAGGGGAGAATGCACGTCGAGCTCGGGCTCAAAGAGGGTGGCCACGAAAAACGGATGGCCGTCCAACTCGATGGCGCGCACCTGGTCGTCATCGTCCACTGCCGCGAAGATCAGCGCGCTTTCCAGCCATCGCCGGTGGCGAGGATTGAGGCCGAAACCACAGTGGTATTCCTCTACCGCTTCGGCCGATCCGTACGCCCGGCGCAGCACTGTGCCGTCGCGGAAGTGGACGCGCGCCTTTACGCCGAGCAGCGCCGCGTCCAGCGGTGAAATCAACGGTACCGCCGCCTTCGGGTTGCTCTTCTGGTGCTGCGCCTGGTGAATTCCCAGTACGTTGCGCGCAAATTCGATGAGCGCGTACTGGAATCCGGCCGACGTACCCAGAAACGGCGTGCGCGTGATCCGTGCATATCGTATGCCTTCCAGCACGCCTTCCTCACTGCGGTAAGGCATGCCCGGCACGCACCATATCCCAGCAAACTCCGCCAGCGATTCCCCTCTGCCAACGGAATCCGTGGGTACCCATGTACATTCCACATGGCCTTCCGACGCGACTTCCATAGCGCGGGGAATGGCCAAATGGGCTACCTGTCCTTCCTTGAACTCGCCGAGGAGTCCAACTCGAATCGCTGAGTGCATGGCGGAATTCTGTCACTAATCAATGAAAAAGGTGCCCGGAAAATTGTAAATGTTTTGGCCGTTCAACGACCCACCACTTGACAGTGGAGCGGATGGCTATGTGCGTTGGTATGTTAGACCACTGACTACACTGTGTATGTATGGACTTTGTACTGGATCCGGCGGAGGTGCGCGTTCTCGGCGCGCTGCTCGAAAAGGAGATTGCGACCCCTGAATATTATCCGCTCTCGTTGAACGCCCTGGTTAACGCCTGTAACCAGAAGTCGAACCGTGAGCCGGTCGTGGCGTATGACGAAGGGACGGTAGAAGATGCCCTCTCAAGTTTGCGTGCCAAGGGGCTAGCGACGCGGATCACCGGCGGCGATAGCCGCGTTCCCAAGCACGCGCAGCGATTCACGGAGCAGTTCAACCTGGGCCGCCGCGAAGCCGCGATCCTCTGCGTACTGATGCTGCGCGGTCCGCAAACCGTCGGCGAACTGCGCGGCCGGAGCGAGCGACTGTACACTTTCGACGATCTCGAAGCGGTGGAAAGCACGCTGCACCGCCTCGCCGAGATGAGTTTCGTGAAGGAACTCGCGCGCGCGGCAGGTTCACGGGAGCCGCGTCACGCGCATCTGCTGTCGGGCGATGTGGAGGCGGCTGGGCCGGAGTCAACGCCGGCCGTGGAGCACGCGCCGAGCCTGGCCGAGCGCGTGGCTGTACTGGAACAGAAGCTCGAACAAACGATTCGGGAGTTTGAGGAGTTTCGGCGGAGATTCGAGTAACGCGCCGGCCGCAAGACCGCCGGCGCTACCGGAGCACTCGAGTCATCAGTACTCCGTCTTCTCCATCTTCGTAATACTCTGGTACCTTCCTGACTTTCCGGAACCCGTGTTTGTCGTAAAACCGCCGCGCCGACGCATTCGTCTCTCTTACCATCAGACTGATGCGCACGGCGCGGCGCAACCGCAACCGGTGCAGGGTGTTCTTCATCAGAGAAGAAGCTGCGCCCTGGCCGCGGAACACCGGATCGACCGCGAGAGACACGAGCTCAAAGGCGTCTGGAGCTTTCCTCCCGCGCATGCAGGTAACCATGTACCCGCAAATTTTCCGACCGCGCGCCGCTACGACAAACAGGGCCCCGCAAATGTGGAATAATTCTGCAAATAACTTGCGATCGTACGCGTCCTTGCCAAAGCTGGCGCGCTCGATTTCCAGAATCCGGTCCATATCGGCAACGCGAAACGGACGCACGGAAATTCGCGTCGGCATTTTGTTATCCTTTATTTTGGACTATTTGGAGGCCCAACGAAACCGCCCGCGCGAAAAAAAGGCCGTTCCAAGCGGAAGAGTATTGACAAGAATTTCGGACTCGCGCATACTGAAACTGAGATGCAACTGAGTGGCAACAATCTCGGTCAGTCAGGGCCGGATCCGGCCTCCGTTCTGGCCACTTTGGTCGACCTCCGCCGCGGCGACGCCGCCATCCTGGAACGTATCGACCTGCCGAGCGACGATGCCCGACGGCTGATGGAGCTCGGCTTTCTGCCAGGCACTCGCGTCACCGCCGGACTGAGCGCTCCCGGTGGCGATCCGCAGGTCTACCAAGTGGACGGTTCGGAAATCGCGCTGCGCCGTGAAACCGCCAGGCGCGTGAAGATTCGCCGCGACAAGAAATCGCCGAGGCCAAAATGAGCCAGTGCAGCGACTGCAGCGGTTGCGGCTCGGCCGCCGTGCTCTCGTTCCCTGCCCCCTCCAGCGCGCCCAAGGCAGTCGCGGTTGTGGGGCCGCCCAACTGCGGCAAGACCACGCTGTTCAACCGGCTCACCGGCCTGCGTCAGAAGGTTGCCAACTTTCCCGGCGTTACCGTAGAGCAGCACACCGGTATGGCCGAGCTGCCTGACGGGCGCGTGCTGCAAATGATCGACCTGCCGGGCATCTACAGCCTGCTGCCGCGCTCGGAGGACGAGCAGGTGGCGCACGATGTCCTTACCGGCAAACGCGCCGATACTCCGAAGCCGGATGCGATTCTGCTGGTGCTCGATTCCACCAACCTCGGCCGCCATCTGATGCTCGCGGCGCCGATTCTGGCGCTTGGAGTCCCGACCCTGGTGGTTCTGAATTTCGCCGACGATCTGCGGAGCCGCGCCGGCAAGCTCGATCTCGCGGCGCTTTCGGCCCAACTCGGCGCGCCGGTTGCACTCGTAAGCGCTCGGCAGGGCGAAGGCCTCGGCCAGGTTTTCGACTTTCTCGCCGGTACACTGCCCAAACCTGCGCCCAAGGAGCTTCCGGTCCTGCAGGACGTTCCCAAGTGCCGCGAGTGGGCGGGTCGCGTAGGCACCGAAGCCAAGTACCGCGCACCTATTCCGCCGGCATGGACACGCCGCCTCGACCGCGTATTTCTGCATCCCGTGTTCGGACCGCTGATCTTTCTTGTGGTGGTCGCCGCTGTATTCGAAACTATCTTCGTCGCCGGCGGTCCGGTGACCGACTGGATGCAAGGCCTGTTCGACCAGTCCGGCAAGTGGCTGGCGACTCAGTTGCCGGCCTCGATTCTGACTTCACTGCTGCTGGAAGGTGTGTGGAGCGGCGTGGGAAGTGTGGTGAAATTCCTGCCGCAGGTCCTGCTGCTGTTCCTGTTCATAGGCGTACTGGAAGATTCCGGTTATCTGGCGCGTGCCGCCCTGATCGCCGACCGCACCATGGCGAAGGTCGGGCTGCAGGGGAAATCGTTCATCCCGCTGCTTTCCGCATATGCTTGCGCGGTGCCCGCGATCATGGCCACCCGCACGATTGAGAACAAGCGCGACCGCATCGCCACCATTCTGATTGCGCCGTTCATGACATGCTCCGCGCGTTTTCCGGTCTACACGCTGATCATCCCGGCATTCCTTCCGAATCGTGGCCTGCTAGGTCCGTTCACGCAGGCTGCCGCCATGCTCGGCCTGTACGTGCTCGGCTTCGCCGTCGCCATCGCCACCGCGAAGCTTCTGAAATCCTCGGTGCTGAAGAGCGGCCGCACTCCGTTCCTCTTGGAAATGCCCGCCTATCGATGGCCTACGTTCCAGTCGCTCGGTCTGCGCCTTCTCGATCGGTCAAAAGTCTTCCTGCGCCGCGCCGGCACGGTGATCCTGCTGGCGGTGGTTGTCCTCTGGGTTGCGGCGCATGTGCCGACGCAGAACGGTCACGCTCCCAAAATCGAAAACAGCCTGGCCGGAACCATGGGCCGCACCATCGAGCCTGTCATCAAGCCGCTTGGATTCAACTGGCGCATCGGGATCGGACTCATCACGTCGCTAGCCGCGCGCGAAACCATCATCGCCACGATGGGCACCATCTACGGCATGGATCCGGAGTCGCAGAAGATGGATTTGCAGAAGGCCCTTCACAGCGACCTCACGCCCGGAGGCGCCGTGGCGCTGCTCATCTTCTTCGCTTTCGCTATGCAGTGCTTCTCGACTATCGCCGTAGTCCGCCGCGAGACGGGCGGATGGAAATGGCCCGCCTTCCAGTTCGCCTACATGGGCGCACTCGCCTACGCCGGCGCCTTCATCGCGTTTCATTTGGTGCGGTAACCGGTAACCCTCCGGTCTCTCGCGCTCGTGCTATCTTCATTGCGGGTGTCCCTGCTGCAGGATCTCCGCTTCGCTATCCGTCTCCTCGTCAAGAGTCCGGCGTTCACTATTCCCTCAATCCTGCTCCTGGCGGCCGGCATCAGCGCGAATACGCTGATCTTCAGCGTCGTCGATGCATTGCTGCTCCGTCCACTTCCCGTCAGGCAGCCGGAAAACCTGGTGCGCGTGGTGGAAGTCCATCCCAACGCCTTCATCACGTGGGATTTGCCCTACGGTTTCTGCGAGGATCTGGCGGCTCAGGCGGTGAGCCTCACGGACGTCATTTGCCAGGGCGAAGCGGATCTGGCGTTCCGCTACGGCTTCGAGACCGAACGCGTGCGTGTGCATCTTGTATCGCCGAATTTCTTCCCGACGCTCGGCGTAGGAGCTGCGGTTGGCCGCGTCCTCACAGCCGATGACGAGCGCACAGCCGCACCTGTGGCCGTGCTCAGTTATAGTTTCTGGACGCGCCGCTTCGCACGAGATCCCAGCATTCTGGGCCGCACGATCGCGCTTACCGGCCGCGCATTCACGGTAGTTGGCGTTTCGCCGGAGGGATTTAACGGACTTGCCGTCGAAAGCGGCCCGGACGTTCGCGTCTCAGCGGCGGCCGAACGCTCTATCGTTCCGATTGCGCCTGGAGTGAACCCCGCGATTCCTCGCCGCATGCACGGACAGATTTTCGGACGGCTGAAGCCCGCAATTTCACTCGAGCGCGCCACGCGTGAAATGGACAGCCACCTGAACGCTTATGGCGAGTACCTGGCGCGTCTGTATTCGCAGCCGGAGTACGTGAGCGCAACCAGCACCTCGCATCTGCGCCTCGAATCGGCTGCACGCGGCGTTTCCGTGCTTCGCCAGCAGTTCTCTCGCGGCCTGGAGATCGCCATGAGCGGGGTCGCTCTGCTGCTCCTGATGGCGTGCGCGAATGTGGCCGGACTGATGATGGCGCGCTCGGCGGCGCGCTCGCGCGAAATTGGCATCCGGCTGGCTCTCGGCGCCGGCCGCGCGCGCATAGTCCGCCAACTGTTCACCGAAGGTCTTCTGTTGGCCGCGGCGGCCGGCCTCGCCGGAGCGGGTCTCACCGTACTCTGCCACCCTGTACTGGAACGTGCGCTGCCGCCAATGCGCGATCGCGCGGCCGTGCTGCAAGCCGCCGCGGTCCACATCGCCATCGACTGGCGTATCGCGACGTTCGCCGCCGCAGTGACGCTGCTTACGGCCGTACTCTTCGCGCTTTCTCCCGCGTGGCGTTCGGCCCGGTCGGATCTCAACACGGCCCTGCACGGGACACGCACAACCGCCCGTACGTTGCTTCCGCGGCACATCATCGTCGCGGTGCAGGTGGCGCTTTGCACCGTCATCCTGCTGGGAGCCGTTCTGCTCATCCAAACGATGCGGAAAATGTCCTCGATGGATGCCGGCTTCGATCGGCGGCACGTCGCCACCTTCACCATCGATCCAAGTCTGCGCGGCTATCGGCCGGAGCAGGCGCACGCGCTCAGCCTGCGTCTGTTGGAACAGTCGGCCGCTTTACCGGGCGTTCGCGCCGCCGCGCTGGCCGACCGAGCGGTAATGCGCGGCACCGGCATGAAGTCCACCTTCGGCGCGGCTGGCGCCCACCTCGCCCCTACAGATTTTCTCAACAGCAGCTTGAACAATGTCACACCGGGCTACTTCCGCGCGATGGGCATGCAGGTTGTGACCGGCCGCGATTTCACCTGGTTCGATCGCGCTAATGCCGTTCCGCGTCCGGTTATTGTGAACCAGGCCTTCGCACGCCGGTTCTTCCCCGGCAAGGACCCGATCGACGGGCGCTTCGGACTTTCCGGGCCCGGCGGTGTGGCAACCGCCGAGAACCGCATCGTTGGTATAGTGAGCGACGCCAGGTACCGCTCGCTCCGCGAACCGATTCCGCCGACCGTCTACAATCCTGCGCCTGACGGATTTCCGGACGAGTTCATTCTCACTCTGCGGACGGCCGGATCGCCCGAATCCACGGTAGAGCCGGTGCGCCGTGTGCTGCGCTCGCTCGACCCGGAGCTGCCCATCATCGAGGCGCGCACGCTCGAAGAGGAAGTGGATGCATCGCTGTGGCAGGAGCGTCTGTTGGCATGGCTCTCCGGGGCGTTCGGCATGATCGCAGTGCTGCTGGCGGCCATCGGCCTGTACGGCGCGCTGGCTTACGCGGTGGAGACGCGCACACGCGAGATCGGCATCCGGATCGCCGTAGGAGCACGGCCCGCGCAGATCGTAGGCCTGCTCTCGTCCACCTTGGCCTTGTTGGTCGTTTCGGGGATCGTCGGGGGGCTGGCGGTCTATGCGTCGCTGGCGACGGGCATTCGGCGCGTCCTCTATGGCGTGGAC
>Ga0126381_100002091_pt1 | contig 21564 bp, 20 predicted proteins | sample PanSoiMetPlot_28_FD_96465 | JGI IMG/M metagenome (GOLD analysis project Ga0126381, IMG submission 96465) | Tropical forest soil microbial communities from Panama - MetaG Plot_28 | ecosystem: Environmental > Terrestrial > Soil > Tropical forest > Bulk soil | place: Panama | collected 2016-02-17
ACGGCGGTAGCTTCATCCCACTTGCGGCCGCCAAGGGCGGTGTTGGCAGGCTGGAACGTCCAGGGGATGAACGCGGTAAAGCCTCCGGTTTCTTCCTGCAGGTTATAGAGCACCTGCAGGTGGTTGACGCGGTGCTCGAATTTTTCTCCCACCCCAAACATCATGGTGGCGGTGGTGCGCATGCCCAGCTGATGCGCGGTGCGATGTACGTTGAGCCAGTCTCCGGTCAGGCACTTCAGGCGCGCGATGCGGTGGCGCACTTCGTCGTCGAGGATTTCGGCGCCGCCTCCGGGAATAGAGTCGAGCCCGGCGTCGCGCAGGCGGGAGATTGTATCTCGGATCGTCAGATCACTGTACTCGGCGATGGCGATGATTTCCGACGCCGAGTAACAGTGCAGGTGAATCTTCGGAAAACGCTGCTTGATGCCGCGCAGCATCTGCTCATGCCAGTCGATTTTCAGATCAGGATGCAACCCGCCCTGCATCAGCACGCCGGTGCCGCCAAGCTCCACCGTCTCGCGGATCTTGTCGTAAATCGTTTCGAAGTCGAGAATGTATCCCTCTTTCGCCTGTGGCCCTTTCAACGGCCGATAGAAGGCGCAGAAGGTGCAATATTCCGTGCAGAAATTGGTGTAATTAATATTGCGGTCAATGATGTATGTGACCACGCGATCGGGGTGCAATTTGCGCCGCAGGGCGTCAGCTTCCATCCCGATGCCGATCAGATCATCCGAGCGGTACAGATCCAGGGTCTGCTGTTTGGTCAGCGACATGGTAGAAACTTCATTTTATCGGAGGCGGGCCGAGGGCTCCAACTCGCGTTCAAGCTCTGGCCATGGTTGAGTTCCATGAGGCCTCCAGACCACGACCTGGTTTAGTTTGGTTCACCTGCCAAACAGGTTGCGTGCGAGTGCCCGCGCGATAGTGATCGGATGAGCTATCAACATTCCCATCCTTCCCAATAAGCTCTGCGGATCACGGAATACACCAAGCTGCATCAAGACCGTGGCCCGGTCATAGTAGATCCTCTCTCCTGCCAGTCGATCATCCTCGTCGAACGTGTAGATACCGCAAAGCGGGACTTCCACTCGCTGACCGGTGCCCGGCAGGCCGCGCCATGTCCCCATCTGTGTTCCGCGGATCATTACCTCAAGCACGATGTTCTCCTCAGAGACGTGTCGCTTCAAAACTTCAATCTGCAAGTCCGGCAGCGCTGCCATCAGTTGCTCATAAAATGCGCGGACGCCGTCGCGCCCGGTGTAGTGGTCGCCCCAGGCTTCGTCGTCGTAGTGCGCCTCGCTTCCGAAGGTAGCGAGGACCCCTTCGAGGTTGTGCGCATTTTCGCGTTCGACATGCTGCTCAACGATCGCGATGCGCGCGGATCTTCTATCGTGTGGAAGCGCCACGCTGGCCATCTCTCTCTCTCCCGGTTTCGAGCGATGGAAATCGTACCACTCGAGGCAATGATTGGCGATCGAGACAAGGTGAGGTACATGGCCGCGGGTCACGCTTTCTGTGGGGCTAGTCTACGGAAGACAATGCCTACAGGTTCGCCGGTACCAGGTTCGAACCTGTCCACTCCGCGATCGGTCTCGCGCCGCCGCAATCGAGACATCGAGTCACGTTGAACTGGGCGCTGCAGTTCGGACACACCGCACCGGTCGCGAAGGTGTCGAAGGACTGGCCGCAATGCCCGCACTTCCAGTAGGCGCCGAGTGGCGGAGCGGTTTTGCAGCGCGGGCAAGCAAAGCCCACGCGGCGAGGCAATTTCGCAATCTTCGATAGCGCGCGCGCCTGCTGTAGTCCGCTCCAGCAGTTGAGAAGTAGAAAGACAGCGAGAAGGCCCAGCCAGGGGGATTGCTCCCACCAGGCAAACAGCAGAAATAGCGGAATCCCAACGAAACCCAAAATCGTCGCTACCCAGAGGCTACGCGCACGTCCCACCACGAACCAGAGCAGAGACCGCACAATCTGGCCTCCGTCCAAGGGATAGATGGGCAGCATATTGAAGATGAGCAAGGCCTCATTGATCCACGACACGGCGTTTACCAGCTTCGCGACATCGGGGGCGGTCTGTGCCCATCCTGCGGAATCAGCCAACATGCGAATGCCGAGAAGCACCGGCAGCAGGGCTACGTTAACCAGCGGTCCGGCGGCGAGGCTCCACAGCGTTGCCCCAGGCCGTGGCGGGGGGTCCACATAGGCGACTCCGCCAAATGGCCAGAGCACGATCTGATTCGCCGTGCCCCCCACCTGTCGGCAAGCCAGCGCATGGCCAAACTCATGGAGCAGCACTATGAGGAAGAGCGCAAGATATTCAGCGACGTTCCAGCCGATTGAAGAGTACCCTCCGCCGCGGCGGTTGATCATGTACACCGCTATGAAAAACCAGGACCAATGCAGGAAGACAGTGATTCCGGAATAGCTGAACAATCGCACCGAGCCTTGTCGGGTGGGCATCTCGGAGAGTTATACCACACCTGGCCACGTGGGATTCGCGCTTGGCCGTGCTCCCGCCAGGTGCTGGGAACACCCAGGGCTACTTGAAAGCTGCGGGTACGTGCAGATCCGGTTTCCTCGGGAAGCGGAATTCTCATCGCCCGTGCTAATCTCCGATCCATGGCAACAACCGAGCACCTGGCGCAGCTCTTCCGCGAGACCCACCACGAGTTGCGGCCGCGCTCGCCGGTCCCTGAGTTGCGGGTCGAGTTTTTCGGCTTCGCGAACGTGAATAACACGATCCGCCTGCGCGACGGACGCCTTCTGGTGAGAATCTCAGACTTGCTCGAAGGCGCGCCGGAATATGTGTTGCGCGCGATCGCACACATCCTCCTCGCCAAGATGTACCGCAAACCTGTCGATCGCGATCACGCCATGCGCTACCGCCGCTACGTCTCCACGCAGCACATGTCGACGAAAGCGCATCTGGTCCGGCAAATGCGCGGGCGAAAGCGAATCATTTCCGCCCGCGGCCATGCCTATGACCTCGAAAGCGTCTTTGACGATCTCAATGGTCAATACTTTTTTGGATTGTTGGCCCGGCCGCAGATGACATGGAGCAGCGAACGCGCCCGCAATCGCCTCGGCCATTACGACCCGGCACACAATGCCATCGTGGTGAGCCGCGTCTTCGATCATCCGCGTGTGCCGCGCTATGTGCTGGAGTACATCGTCTACCACGAGATGCTGCACCTGAAGCATCCCGTCCGCCTGCGCGGGAGCCGCCGCTGTGTGCATTCCGCCGAGTTTCAGGCCGAGGAGAAGTTGTTCTCTCGGCTCGAGGACGCCAAGGAGTTCCTGAAGTGTCTTTAAAGCACGCAATAAATGAGCTCTCCTCTGAAAATCCGAACTGCCACACGGGAGGACCGTTCACCGCTAGTCGCGGTGGTCAATGCCGCGTTCGCGATTGAAACTTTTATCGATGGCACGCGCACCGACGAACAGGATCTCGAGAGATTGATGCATTCAGGAGATTTCCTAATCGGGGAGGACGAGTCTGGCGAACCGACAGCCACGGTGAATGTGGAAATTCGAGGCTCTCGCGGATATCTTGGCATGCTGGCCGTCCACCCACGCCATCAAGGCAAAGGTTGGGGACGGATCATGGTGGAAGCCGCGGAAAACTATTTCCGGCAGCGGAATTGCACGGCGGTCGACATGCACATTCTTAGCCTGCGGTCTGAATTGCCGCCGTTCTACAGCAAACTGGGATACGAGCAGACCGGCATGGAGGAATTCCGTCCTTCACGTCCCCTCAAGCCGGGAGTCGAATGCCACTGCATCGTGATGTCCAAGAGGTTGTGAAAACTCTGCAATGATGCTGATGTACAATTCGCCCGTGCGCGGTCGTGCTCTCCTCGTCCTGTCCTTTGTTGTGCTCCCCTGCATTTTTGCTCAAGGCCAACATAGGGCGAAGGCGCAGCTGAGCTACAAGCTGATTTCCATTCGTGTAAAAGGTGTGAACCACCTTAGAGAGGATCAGGTTGTCGTCGCTTCCGGGCTCAAGCTGGGCGAGGTTGCGGAAGAAGCCGACTTCAAACAGGCCCTCGAGAAGCTCGGCGATACTGGCCTGTTCACGAATCTGAGCTATGCCTACCGCTACTCGACTGAGGGCTGCAATCTCGATCTCCAGGTCAGCGAAAACGATAAGCTTCTTCCGATCCTCTTCGACAATTTCGTCTGGTTTTCAGACCAGGAGCTCACAAACCTGCTGCGGGCGCGCGTTCCTCTGTTTGATGGCCGCCTACCCGAGGCGGGCAATCTTGCCGATCAGATTTCCGAGGCGCTGAACGCGCTTCTTACGGAGCGAAAAATCTCCGCCAAGATTGACTATTTGCGCGCTGGCCCGGTGAATGGCCCCATCGACTCCTACATCTTCCAGATCAAATTTCATCCTATCGTGATTCGTAACGTCAGCTTTCCCGGAGCCGGGCCGGCGGAAATTCCCGTCCTAGAGGCGGCTGCGAAACCGCTCTCCGGCCAGGCGTATGAGCGCAACAAAATCCGTCCCCAAGAGAAATTCAATTTTCTGCCGGTTTATCGCGAGCGCGGATTCTTACAAGCAGAATTCGACGAAGCCCAATCCGCGGTGGTGAGCGACGGCCCACGCACGGTGGTAGATGTCAGTTTGCCCGTACATCCAGGAATCCAATACAAGCTGAAGGGGATGGCGTGGACGGGCAACACGGTCTTCCCTGCCGACAAACTCCAACCATTGCTTCACCTAAAACCGGGGGAATTGGCGAATGCGGTTCAGCTGGATCAGGACCTCGACGCCGTAGCAAAGCTTTATGGCACGAAGGGTTACTTGGGGGCTCGAGTTGCACCTGTCCCGACCCTGGACGATACGCAAGCGACGGTTGCCTACGGTCTAAACGTTGTTGAGGGCGATCAGTATCGCATGGGCGACCTGCTGATCGACGGCATTGATCAGCCCGCCATTAAGCGGATCCTGAATGAGTGGCAAATAAAAAAGGGGGATCCTTACGACAACACCTACTTCACCCGATTTTTTCAGTTCCTCTATCGTGACACCACCTTAAGCCGTTCCTACAACATCGCCCACAAAGAAACCCTCAATCCTCAGGACAAGACCGTCACGCTCGCGCTCCATTTCGTGCCAAAGTAGTTGCCTCGACCTCATCCGGCTTTACTCGCTGCCTGCCTCCCCAATTCGCCCTCAGGAAACTCGAACTTGTAACCCCGCACGCCCTCCCCCACTCCGTTACTGTAGAATTCCATCCTCAGGAGGATATCTTTGGTGAAGACTCTTACCCAGAAGTTCACGATGGGCGTGGCTACGCTGGCGCTTGCCGGACTGGGAGCGCTTGCCTATGCTGCCGGAACCCAAACCCTTACCGGCGAAATCAGCGACACTATGTGCGGGGCCAAGCACACGATGGCCGGCAAGGCCGCCTGTACGCGGGCTTGCGTCAAAAAAGGCTCCAAATACGCTTTGGTTTCCGGCGACAAGGTATACACGATCGAGAGCAGCGACAAATCTGTCGAAGATAAACTGGACGCGCTGGCCGGCGAGAAAGCCAAAGTCAGCGGGACCGTGAGCGGTGAAACCATTTCGGCTACGAAAGTTGTCGCGGCGAAGTAGCAGCGCGGAGAGATCGCTTCCAAAGCGGAGCTCGCGCTCCGCTTTTTATTTCCCGCATTTTCATATTCGGGAGCGCTCTGCCTATGTTAGATTGGACGATTCATCCCATCAAAAAACCGGAGGATTTCCGAATTGTCCAAAGACATGGTCCCCAAGCGAATCTTCTTCACCAAGGGGGTCGGTAAACATAAAGAGCGGCTCACATCCTTCGAGTTGGCCCTGCGCGATGCCGGAATCGCCGCCCAGAACTTGGTCCGGGTGTCCTCCATCTTTCCGCCACAATGCAAATTGATCTCCCGAGCCCAGGGATTGCCCTATCTGAATCCCGGCGAAGTCGTCTTCGCGGTAGTGGCAGAGAACTCCACCCATGAACCCCACCGCCTGCTCGCTGCCAGCATCGGCGTCGCCATTCCCGCCGATCGCAATACTTACGGCTACTTGAGCGAACACCATTCGTTCGGCGAAACCGAAGATGCCGCCGGCGACTACGCCGAAGAACTCGCCGCCGAAATGCTGGCCACCACGCTGAATGTGGAATTCGATCCCGATCGCTCCTGGGATGAGAAGAAGGAAATCTATCGCATCTCCAACAAAATCGTGCGGACAGCCAATGTGACGCAATCGGCGGTGGGGGACAAACGCGGCCTGTGGACGACCGTGATCGCCGCGGCCATCTTCATCTTCGACTAGCGCCAGCGACTCCCTGATAGCCCGCGACATGGGCAAATGAAACAGATTCGCGCTCCCGGAAGCGCGATTTGACTGCATGTCTCCAGAGGAAAGCCTCTCACCAACTCCGCATGGAACGCGTGGCAAGCCCTAGGATTTGGTACGGTTCGGTGGGCGTTCGAAGCTGGAACGCCGCCATGGTGGCACGATGGACCAGCAACGAACCAGGGGCCAGCAACCACTAGCCGCTGACCACGGCATTCGCCTCCTTCGGCCAATACACCGTCCATCCGCGCTGACGCGCCTCTTGCTCTAGGTCGGGATTCGGATTCACCGCCACCGCATATCGCGCGATCTCGAGCATCTTCAAATCCCAGCGCGAGTTTCCGAAGGCCGCGTCCGGTGGCCGCCCGATTACTTCAAGTATTGCTTTAGCTTTCCCAATACCCGATGGCACCCGCAACAGGCGATCTGTAACCAATCCATTCTCGATTTCCACCGCAGCCGCGAGAATCTTGCCTGGGGGAATATCAAAGTGCTTCATGGCTTCTCGGATCACCCACTCGTTGGTCGAGGAAACCACCCAAACGTCGCATCTCATGTTTTGCAGCTCCGTGATGAGCTGACGCATCTCCGAGAAAATGCGCTCAAGAAAGTGCGCTTCGAAAAACTCGCCGGCCAGGCGCAGCACCTCGCTTTCGCGCAGGCCCTTGTGGATGGTCACCATCTCACCGCACATGTCATCTTCGCTGACCTTGCCGAGCTTGTAATCCGCATAACGGGCACGCGCCCAGCCCACCACATCGTCAGGCAACACGCCGCGTGTAAGCTCCCAATCGAAGAAGCCCTCGCCGGCATCGCCCGACCAAAGTGTGCCGTCGCAATCGAACACCGTGAGCGTTGGACGAAGGCGAAGAATGGAATCGATCAAGGAGGTCATGCTTCTCTCTAGTCTCTGCGTTTAAAAGCTTTCTCCAGACGGTTGGGTCGATCGAAGTCGCCGGGTTTTGTATCGCTAACCAGCGGCTTCCGATGGACTAAGTCTTCGATTCTAACGAAGCGTAGCCCTGCGGAGTGTCGGCATTCGCGATTACCTGAGGATCATCGACTGGCAGATACGAAATTCTACTCTGGTTCGCGTGTTCGATTTCGCGAGCATTCGCGCTCGCCGGTGCGATCAGGAACGCTTCGAGCATCTCCCGCCCGATCACGATGGGATGCCCATGCTGCCCCTGGTACTCGGGAATGGTGGCCCAAATACCACGTTCGCGGGTAACAAAAGCGTTCACCAACTCGCTCAAGGTTTCCGCATTTGGCGCCGGACGATCAACCAGGGTGACCATAGCACTATCGCGCCCGCGATTCAGCACTTCCTGCAGTCCGGTTTGCAGGGAACTGAACTGCCCGCGCTCGGGCGTGGGGTTCAGAACCAGGAACGCACCGCACCCGTAAACAACCGGCCGGAGTGCGTCTTCATTCTTGCCGCCAACCACAAGCACAAAATCACAACATTGGGATAGGGACTTAATGGCAAAGGAAAGGATGGTCCCACCGGCACCCGCCATTCCAGCGCCCTTCGGCCAGGGTAGCAGGGCCTTGTCCCGCCCCATGCGCAACGACTCTCCTGCCGCGAGAATGACTCCCCCAATCCCCACACTCATCACTCCGTTTTACTCCGGCACCTCGCCGCTCAGCAGCTTCCCCAGGCTGCACCACGAGCAGCGCACTCCAACGTAAAAATGTCCAAAAAGTGCGTACACAGCACTGACTTCGTCGAAACGCATCTCGTAAATTAGCTTCTTAAACACCAGCGGATCGTCGGCGAAGAGGTCGACACCCCACTCCCAGTCATCAAAGCCGATTGACCCGGTGATAATCTGCTTCACCTCACCCGCATATCTGCGGCCGACCAGCCCATGCTCATTCATCTGCCGGGCGCGTTCTTCGATTGGAAGCGTATACCAGTTCTTGTCTTCGCCACGGCGGCGATCCATGGGATAGAAGCACATATAGCGCGCCTTCGGAATCTCCGGGTAGAGCCGCGGGCGCATGGCCTCGCGCTGACGGCTCAGGGTGTCTGCCAGCGCCCGCTTCCATGCCTCGGAGTGAGGCTCCAGCCCGCGCTCGATCAGCTCCCGATAGGTCTTGATGCTGGATTCATATAGCCCAAGCTCGATCACGGAAAGATACGAGGTCGCGGTTTCCAGGTAATCGCTCAACCGAAGCTGGGCGAACTGCATTTCGGCGCGATTCAACTCATCAAACGATTCCCGGAAATGAAGCAGCAGCAAGTCGCCTTTGTGGCCGAGGAGGGAATAGAGCGCCGACTGTCCGTTGGCACTCTGCTCCCATTGATTCAGCAGTTGCGCCGCTTCTCCAACAATCTCTTCCTTGTGCGCAGGACGCAGCGGCCGCCACTCCGCCCAGCGAAACCGGAACATCTGATGAAGCACACTGTAGCCCTCAATGGTAAGAGGGACGACAGGCGTCTCCACCGACGCGGTATGGGGACGGGCGGGGCGGGTCGTGGTCATAGGATTCCCTCGAGAAACCATACCACGTCACGCCCAACAATTCTCACACGGCCCCGCCTGCGGCGCGGGCGCGTGCGTTTGGGGCTTTTCTCGAGATGTGCTCGCAAAATTCGTTGACAATATTTCCCTTCTCGGCCCATGCTCAGAACATGAGCACCATCGCGCTCACCGAGCTGCTTGGCGCGCCGGTTCTAGAGGCTTCCGGGACGCGATGCGGACGTGTGCGCGAGGTGGCGCTTACCCCAGCCGAGGATCCGAATCGGGTTTCCACCCTGATTGTGCGTACTAGGAATGGCGACCGCCTGTTACCCTTCTCCGCCGTTGCTTCGCTGAACGGGGGGGTCCGCGCGATTTCTCCAGCTTCCGAGTGGGCGTCTCCTCATCCGGACGGCTTTTTCCTGCTGGAGCGCGATCTGCTCGATCAGCAAATCATCGACGTCCACGGACGCAAGGTGGTCCGGGTGAACGATGTCGACCTGCACCCGGAAACCACCACCGGCAAGATTCAGCTCAAGATCGGCTCCGTCGATGTAGGGGCCCGTGGCGCCGTTCGGCGCCTGCTCAAGGGAGTTGTGCCCATGGGCGCCCTCCGCTTGCTCCTCGAGAAAATTCCGCCCCGGCTGATCCCCTGGGAATTCGTCGACCTGATCGAGACCGATCCGGCACGGCGCGTGAAGCTGAAGATCTCTCACGAGCGCCTGGCCAAGCTGCATCCTGCCGACATCGCCGATATCGTCGAAGAGCTCGCTCCCGACGAGCGCGAAGCCGTGTTTGAGACTCTCGACCAGGAAGTCGCCGCCGGCGCGCTCGAAGAAGTCCAGCCCAAGGTTCAGAAGTCCATCGTCGAGTCTCTGGATTCTGAACGGGCCGCCGAAATCGTCGAGGAAATGAACCCCGATGCGGCCGCCGACCTGCTGGCCGATCTACCCGCGGAGCGCACTTCGCAGATCCTGCGCGAAATGGCGCCCGAGGAGCGGGAAGAGGTCGCCGAACTGCTCGAGTTCCCCGAAACCACCGCCGCCGGGAGGATGAACACAGAATTCCTGGCACTCGATTCCAGCTCCACGGTGAACGATGCTATCGAAGCCCTGCGAAAGTTTGAGGGCGGGGTCGAGACGGTCAGCACTATTTACCTGGTGGATGAACAGGGAAAGTTAACTGGCGCCGTAGCCCTAGCCAGAATTGTTTTGGCCAAATCCGATGACCAGCTCGCTTGGCTGAGCATGGAACCCCTGGTTTCCACTCACGCCGGCGCCAACGAGAAAGAAGTGGCCGCCTTGTTCGACAAGTACAACCTTCTGACTCTTCCGGTCGTCGACGATCAGGGCATTCTCACCGGCATCATCACCTCGGACGATGTGATCGCCTTGCTGCGGGCCAAGCTCTAGCTTGTACAAGGCCCGGTATCCCAAGAGCTCTTCTGGATAATTCACAAATCTGGCTTTTTCACCTGTTCAAATTCCCACTCCACCGGTTATTCTGGGGACCGAACTCATGAGTGCTCGAACCCAAAGCGACATTTGCGCTCACGAAACTCATGAGGCTCTGGACGAGACCGACTCCGGCGGCCCCATAGGTTCTCCCAATGACCGAAGAAGTTGTCCTCAACTCGGCGCCCGCAGCCCCGCCCAGGAAAAGGCGGCGCCGCAGCATGGCTTGGCGCAGCATGCGATTCCGCGTGCTGGCCTTCTTCGCCGTATTCGGCCCCGGCTTTATCACCGCTAACGTCGACAACGACCCCGGCGGCATCCTCACCTATTCCCAAGCGGGCGCGAAATTCGGGTATGCCCTGCTCTGGACGCTCATCCCCATTACGATCGCTCTCATCATCGTCCAGGAAATGGCCGCGCGCATGGGGGCGGTCACGGGCAAGGGGCTGTCGGATCTAATCCGCGAGGAGTTCGGCTTCCGCTGGACGTTCTTCACCATGTTCATTCTGGGCTTGGCGGATTTCGGCAATATCATGGCCGAATTTGCAGGAATCGCCTCCGGCATGGGCCTGTTCGGCGTGACCAAATACATCGCGGTCCCCGTCGGCGCGGTGCTGGTGTGGGTAATGGTGGTTAGCGGGTCGTACAAGATGGTGGAGCGAATCCTGATTGGATTTTCCCTGATCTACTTCACCTACGTTGCCTCGGCCATACTGGCCCGTCCCAGCTGGGCAACCGCGATTCACTCGACCATAGTGCCCAATATCATCCGAAGTTCCGATTATTTAGTCCTGACCATTGGCATCATCGGAACCACGATAACCCCCTGGATGCAGTTTTACCTGCAGGGCTCGATTGTCGAGAAGGGGATTGGTAAGAGGCAGTACCGCCTCAGCCGTTTGGACGTCATTTTTGGTTGCGTTATCACGAACGTGGTCGCGTTCTTCATCATACTGGCGTGTGCCGCAACTCTGTATCCCGCTGGCATTCACAACATCAACGATGCCGCCGAAGCCGCCTACGCCTTGAAGCCGCTGGCGGGTCAATGGGCTGCTCTGTTGTTCGCAATCGGATTGGTCAACGCGGGGTTCCTCTCAGCCGCAATTCTTCCCCTTGCGACTGCGTACAACATTTGCGAAGGCCTGGGCTTCGAATCGGGCGTCAACAAGAAATTTTCCCAAGCCCCCGCGTTCTACTGGCTCTATACCCTGCTGATCGCATTCGGCGCCGGCGTGGTACTGCTCCCTCGTATCCCCCTGATCAAGGTCATCCTGTATTCGCAGGTCGTCAACGGCATCCTGCTTCCTTTCCTGCTGATTTTCATGTTGATCCTGGTCAACAAGAAAGAGTTGATGGGCGGGTACAGGAATTCGCGGGCCATCAACATAGCCACGTGGATTACCGCTGTGATTTTGATCCTGTTGTCGCTGGCGTGGATCTGGACCTCAGTCACCAGCTAATCGCTTGGAACTCGTCCGCCGCGGACAGCGAAGGGCGGCTCGTTCGAACTAGAGTCCCATCAAGACCACGCCGGCCGCAACCAGCAGCGCCGCCGCCCAGCGTCGCCGGTCCACATGCTCGTGCAGAAAGATTCTCGCCGCGATGGCATTGGCCACGAAGGTTAACGACGCAGCGGCGGGCCCAATCAGGCTGACATCATTCCAAGAAAGTCCGAACAGCAGACTGTAGAAGGCGATCGCCATGCAGACCACGCCCAATAGAAAGTAGCGATTCCGCGTGATGAGCAGCCCCACGAACAACAACCCGCGCCGCGCCCGCCACTGGCCGAGGTCGCCAATCTGCTTCATCGCCCGTGAGAGCAGAACGTCCCCGGCGCAGGAGGACAGGACCACGAACAGAATCGCCAGCCAGGCGTTGAGATTACTCATTGCGTGGCGGATCATGAATGCTCCGCTGCCGCGTGGTCGTCCGCCACGCGAGGCCGGGGCCGCTTGGTGACTTCCGGACCGCTGGTCACGAATCCTACGCCGCTAGAAACCAGGGCAATTCCGATCCAGCGGGTCAGGCTGATTCGTTCATGCAACCCAAAGCGGGCGATCATGGCCAAGAGCACATAGCCCAGAGAACTGGCCGGCAGGACATACGTGAGATCCGCCCAGGACAGAGCGGTCATGTAGGAGGCGAAGAAACCCAGCAGCATCACGATGCCCAGACCGACCCAGGGATTGGTGATGGCCAGCAGGAGGTCAGGAAGGTCGCGTAGAGAGATGTTGCCCACCTGCTTCATCCCGTAGGAAAGCAGAGAGTCACCGACCGGAGCGAACACACTCACCCCTGCCAGCACCAGATATTTGCGAAGGTTCACGGAACCTTAGACCTGCACCGTTTCCTGTGGTGTCGGAACTGGTGTTTCCACCGTGCCCTCAGTTCCGTTACTGCCGGCTTTGTTTTTTGTGAGCTTCTTGCGCATGGACCGGACTTTCAGGAACGTCTTGGCTTCTTTGTATAGCCGCTTGCGATCGCCGGAATTGAATGCAGCTTTTTTCAGGATGCGGAAGACTGCCTTGGGCCGGAAGTAGTAATCGTCGTAAAAACGATGCACGGACTGCAGGATTTCTGCCGCCGGGAGCCCTGGGTATTGAATGTGCGCCAATTGATGGCCGCCTTCGTCGACCATGTTCCCGTTGACCATAAAACCGTTCTTCACCGCGAAGTCGTACAGCTCGGTTCCAGGGTAAGCGTGAGCGACGGAAACTTGAATGGTCTCGACATCCAGCTCCTTGGCAAATGCGATCGTGTTCCGAATGGTCTCGCGGGTTTCGCCGGGCAGACCAAGAATGAAATCGCCATGAATGACCAGCCCAAGCTTGTGCGCGTCTTTGGTGAACTGCCGTGCGCGTTCCACCGTCGCGCCTTTCTTTATATTCTTCAGAATCTGCTGATCGCCAGATTCGTAACCGACGATAAGCAAACGGCATCCCGCCTCGCGCATCGCCTTCAGCGTCTCGTAATCGGTGGTTACGCGGGATGTGCACGACCAGGTAAGTCCCAACGGCTTCAACTTCGCACAAAGCTCCACCGTGCGCGCCTTTTGAATATTGAAGGTATCGTCGTCGAAGAAATATTCCTTCACGTACGGCCAATATTCCTTCGCTCTGGCCATCTCGCGCGCGACGTCGTCACTGGAGCGCTTGCGCCAAGCGTGCCCGCTAGTGGTTTGCGGCCACAAGCAGAACGTGCACTGCGCCGGACAACCGCGCGTTGTGTATAGCGAAACATAGGGATGCAACAAGAACGGCACGTTGTAACGCCGCACATCCAGATCGCGATGGTAAACGTCGGTCACGTGCGGCAGGGCGTCCAGATCCTGAATTTGCGGGCGATCGGGATTGTGCGCGACCGAGCCATGCTTGCGATAGGAAATTCCTAGAATCTCCTCGAGCGGCTTCCCTTCCGCAAACTCCTTCACCGCATAATCGAACTCCTTGCGCACGACCAAATCGATCGCCGAGCAATCGCGCAGACTTTTTTCCGGAAGAACGGTTACCTGCGGCCCCACAAATGCGACCTTAATGCTCGGGTTTACATCCTTGATCCGCTGCGCCAGCCGGATATCGCCGGGAAACCCGGGGGTGCTGGTGTATAGCACCAAAAACTCATAATCTTTGGCGATGTTGATGGTCTCTTCCGCTGACACATAGTGGGGAGGAGCATCGAGCAGTCGCGAACCCTCAAGCATGCCGGCTGGATACGCCAGCCACACCGGATACCAGTAAGATTCGATTTCACGGGTTGCGGGCCAGCGAGAACCGGCGCCGCCATCAAAGTTTTCAAACGATGGTGGGTTCAAAAAGAGGGTTCTTAGAGGCATAGATGAGCCACTATTTTAACATTGCCCCCGGGGCCACCCCGATCCGCGGGTATCCGCGGCATCACTGGCCAAACCAGCGCAAAGTTAGAAAAGTTCCTTTCTTTTGTTTGATTTCACCCTAAAAGCCAAGCCGGATTGGTTGCAACCGACTTGTCCCGAACTGCGTTTGGATGCAGCGAACGGATGAAAACTCCCGCCCGAAAATTCAGCACATGGCACTTGGCGCCTTAGCCGGGCGGCACCGAAACGGCCCGCTAGCGGCGGATTTCTCGGTCCGCCCCCGTATTGCTCCCTAAACTCGGCGGTCAGAAGACCACGGTTGCGTTCGCAGAACCTCCGCCGGGCTGGCAAGTGCCAATGCTTCATTTCCCTTCCACCCAGTTTTCCAAATCCCCGGTGGCTCGCAGCAATCCCACCTGCGCCTTCAGCAACTCAAAATTCGCATCCTGCAGCGAATCGTATTTTTCATACAGGTTCGTGCGAGAGTCAGCATCGTCGTGGATCGTGGCCGTCCCAGAGTTCATGCGGATTTCCACCGCGTCCAGGTTGGATTTCGCGATTTCATACTCCAACTCCGAAACCGCTTGCGCCGCCTGCAACTCTCCGACGGAATGCTGCAGCTTTAAAACCTGCTGCGATACCTGGTGCTTGGTGGACTCAACTTCTTTCTTCGCCCGTAGAGCTTCGGCGTCAACGACCTCGGCGTGCGCATGTTGGGAAGCATTGAAGAACGGAAAACGAATCACCACGCCAACCGATGCGTTGTTGCGTTGAAATGTTCCCTGAGGAAAATACGTCACCCAATTGTTGTACTTGGCCAAAACTGCATATTGCGAGGCAAAGTCCACGGACGGCCAAAGGGCTCGATGCTCGGCGCGCGCCCGAAACAACTCCGCCGTGGCGTGCTCCTGAGCAGATTCGACCACGGGATTGGATTCGACGGCTTTCGCCGCGACATCGGCGGGCGGGTCCTGCTGGGGAATTGCGGGCACGGAATCGGGCACTGCCTCGATCGAACTCGCAGGCAAACCGGTCAGCTGGGAAAGGCGATCGCGCAAGATATCCATCGCGCCTTGCGCCTGGGCGATATGCAGATTGGCGCGTGCGGTCGCCAATCGCGCCTGCATGAGCTGCTGCTGGCTGTCGATCCCCTGCGCGATCCTCTGTTGAACCGCCTGCTCCATGCGTAGAGCATCGTCATGCTGTTGCCGCAGGTGATCGGTCATTTGTTGCCATTTGACGAGCTCGAGGTAGTCGAGCGTCGTATCCTGGATGACCTGATGGCGGCGATCTTTCCCTTCCTCCTGCGTTGCCTGGACTTCATTGTGCGCGGAGCGGAGGGCGTCGCGCAGCGCGGGGTTATATAGCGCCGATTGCGCGGTAACGTTGACGATCGAAGGCGCCGTCCCTCCGAGGGTGAGAGGATAACCCCAGGTTTCGCCTAGGCCGGAGCCAACCAGCAACTGGGGAATGAACTGGTCGCGCATCTCGCGATAGGAAGCAATGCACGCTGCTCGTCCGCGCTCGCCTGCCCTGCCGCCGGACTATGCACCAGCGCTAAGTCGACCGCGCGTTTCAGTGTGAGGGGCTCGGCGTGCGCAGAAGGCAACGGGTATAGCAATGAGGAAGCCAGCAGGGCGAAGCACGCCCTCCACAAGCACGGCCAGGCAGGTTTCATGTCTCCACCTTTTTGCGGAATTAAGTATCGAATTCTCGAACGGCGACGCGGCGCGACCTGAGTTGAGTCGTTATCGATTCATGCGCTCGAGCGCTTGTCGCGCAGGCTGGAACTCTTTCGCGAGGTCTAGCGCCTCCCGGTACTCCGCCACCGCGCTCTGCTTGTCCCCGAGCTTCTCCTGCGCCGTGCCCAGCAGGTAGTGAACCTTGAATGCCGGGGCTTGCTCCACCTTGGAATCGGAGTTGAGATACGCACGAAGCAGTTCGACTGCCTCCGGAAGATTACGCTGGGCGCGCAGCAGGATTTCTGCGGCATCCACCAGCGCATCGGGACGGTCCACCGGCGCCTTGCGTACGTGACTCAATGTTTCCTGCATGTCATCCCACCGGCCGCGGTGCTGATAGAACAATCCCAGATTCAACCAGGCACTGGCCGCACCATGGCTCGCGCCAATGGCATTGCGGTATTCACGCTCAGCGGTTCCGTAATCCTTCTTTTTTTCCGCTATGCGCCCTTTCACCCAAGCCGCACGTGCCGGATCAAGCGCTTCGAGAGAACTAGCCTGCGCGACCGCCTTGTCCCGTCCGCCCCCAACGATCCCTGGAGCCTCCACGTAGAACTCCGCCAGATCAGCACGAGCATCGACATTATTAGGATTCAGGTGAACCGCCGTTTCGAACTCGCGCACCACCCGCTTTGCCAAGCCAGCAGCTGAGAAGGGCCCGACTCGATCCGCCTTTTCGCCATAAATCCGCCCCAGCCAGAGGTGGTACTGGCTGTTGTTCGGGGCAAGAGAAACTGCTTTTTCGCAGTCCGCGATCCCGCGATCCCATTCGCCCAGCGAGAAGTATGCCCGGCACAAAAGATTGTGCGCCAGGGCATCATTCGGCGCGGCGCTGATGCGTCCGTGAAGGTCGGCAATGGCTTGATCAACGCTGCCCGTCGCCAGCAAAACCGGCGCACTCTCATCCGCGCCGGCAATCGCCGGGCATACGGTAAAGATGGCAATGACCAAAATAGAAAGAATGCGAGGCTTCATCAATGGACTACTTTCACAGATAAATGATCACGCAGCGGTTTGTTATTGGTCGACGCAACCGCGACTTGCGCGTTGTCGGGAAGACCGTAAGTAACCTCCACGCTGGTGAGATTGGAGATAGATGTTTGGATGTTTTCCCGGTGCAGCTCCCCGTTTACGATGCGGTACACGTAGGGAACCGAATCGTCCTGGCGTAAGGCTTCGCGCGGGATGGTGAGCACGTTCTGGTGCTCCACAGCGATAATGCTTATCCCAACGTTGATGTTGGGCAGCAGCTTGAGATCATCGTTGGGCACCATACAGGTGGTCTCGCCGACATTGCGGGTGCCACGCTGCGTTATCGCGGCAGGAATCGTGGTTACGGTCCCGGTCCACACCCGGCCGGGCATAGCATCCCAGGTGACTTCAATGCGCTGACCGGGGGCTAGGCGCGCAATATCGGGCTCGTCCACAAACGCGCGCACGCGTACCTTGGAGAGGTCTGCTTGCTGCACAATTAAGTCGCCGGGGTTGACGTAAGCCCCCTGCTTGACGGGCAACGAATAGACGGTCCCACTGAAGGGCGCGCGAATGAACAGTTGCTGAAGAACGTCTTGCGCGGCGCTAAAGGCGCTCTGGGCCTGCGACTGTTCGGCCTGCACCTTCTCGACTTCCGGGCGTGAATAACGCTGAGTCTGCTTCGACTGAAGCAGTTTTAATTGCGCTGCCGTGGTGGCGACCTGATCCTGAGCTGCTCGAACTTCACCCGGTGACGCCGCGCCGCTCTGCTCGAGCCGCTGCAAAGACTCCAGACGACGCTGAGCCGTCTCATAGTCCACCCGAGCTTTGGCCAGCTCAGCTTCGAGCGACAGAACTTCTTCGTGGGTACCCCCGCTCTCGAGCGCGCTCATATTCGCCTGAGAGGCTCGCACACTTGCCATCGCTCGTGCCGCCTCGCTGCGCGCGTTGGCCGCATCGAGTTCCACCAAAAGCTGTCCTTTGCGGACTTGCTCACCTTCCTTCACCAGAACTCGCTTTACGGTCGTGCCGATGGGCGCGTGCGCCTCAAAATTCTCGATCGGCTCAACCTTTCCATTGGTAGAGATCACGCTGCGAATAGTGGTGCGGGAAGCCACTGCTGCCGTGACCGGCACAGAATCATCACGAAAAGCAAACGACGCAAATAAAACCACAGCGGCCACGACAGCGGCGCCGACCCAAATCCAGCGTCGCCGCGCACCCATGCCGTTCTGTCCTCTGCTATTGGGAGGCATGTACGTTGACTTTTTTAACTGTATCACTGCGTTGCGTCGGATGACGGAACGTCTACTTAATCATATAGATGCAGGCATTTCAGGCAAGAATGCGAAAAAAGTATGGGATCCGATGCTCCTACTTCCGACTCCTGATTACAATCGAGCTATGCCCAAAGCGCCAGGCTACACCCCCGAGCACGCCAAAGCGGGACTCGACCACAACTTTCCCGAGATTGAGACTTGGCCTAATCAGTTCCCCGGATACGAGATCGTAATTGACGACCCCGAGTTTACCTCCGTGTGTCCCAAAACCGGCCTGCCTGACTTCGGAGTCATCACGGTTCGCTACATGCCTGATCGACAATGCCTTGAGCTGAAATCTTTCAAGGAATACCTGCAGTCGTATCGCAACTTGGGAATATTCCAGGAAAACATCGTCAATCAGGTGCTCGAAGACCTGGTGCGCTGGGCCAAGCCGGTGTGGGCCGAGGTCAAAGGCGATTTTCGCCCCCGCGGTGGAATCGCGACGGTGGTAGTAGCTCGCTGGCCCCGGCCAAAACCGTGAAGGGGTGGCGGGTCTCCCGACCTCCATCAGGGCGAAGCAAAGCTCCGCAGCCACAAACGACAAAGATGAGGTTCGGTCCCACCGGACGGACTGCGCGGTCACAACTTAGGATTCGTTACCGTTACTGAGGGCCTCTGGCAATCTGTCGGTCACCTCCGCCAGCGCCGCCAGCTTCTCTGCCAGTTCCGGTTTCAGTGCACCGGGCGCACACCGCCAGTGGTAGTTCCCGACATGCGTGCTGGGAGTATTGAGTCGCGCCTCGCTGTCCAACCCCAGCACATCTTGGAGAGGCACAATTGAAAACGCCGCCGGCGAAGCCTGCGCCAGCCGGATCAATCCCCAATTCGGCCCATCGTCGCATGATCCAATCACCGCCCTCACCGCGGACTTTTCTGGTTTCGGCAATGTTTTCCACCAGCCGAGGGTCGTGTCGTTGTCGTGGGTTCCGCTGTAGATCACGCGATTACGTCCGATGCGATGTGGCAAATACGCATGCGCGCCACTATCACCGAAGGCGAACTGCAAGACCGCAATCCCAGGAATGTTATGCCGATCGCGCAGCGCCACCACGTCGGGCGTGATAAAGCCCAGGTCTTCTGCAAAAAACGGCAACCCGCCTAATTCCTGTTGGATCTTGTGGAAGAGTTCATCTCCCGGCCCATCCACCCAACGCCCGTGAATCGCAGTCGGCTCGGTTGCCGGAATCTCCCAGAATTGCGCAAATCCGCGAAAATGATCCAGCCGGATGAAATCGCATGTCCGCGTCGCCCAACGCAAACGCTCGACCCACCAGCCGTACCCATCGGCACGAATCGCCTCCCAGTCGTAGAGCGGATTCCCCCAGCGCTGGCCGGTGGCGCTGAAATAGTCTGGAGGCACTCCGGAAACGACCTCCGGCTCGAGCGACTGCTGGTTCAGCCGGAACAGATGCCGGTTTGCCCACACGTCCGCGCTATCGTAATCCACAAAAATCGCGATGTCCCCAACCACGCGAATCGCTTTCTGCCGACAGTAACGGCGAATGGCGTGCCACTGTTCCCAGAAAAAGAATTGCGTGATCCGGCGCAGCTGCAACTCTTCCCTCGCGCTTTCCCGGAATTCGTGAAGTGCTCCCGGATGGCGACGTGCAAGTGGCGACGGCCACTTACTCCAGTCGCAGCCATGGCGCTCGCGTAGCAGGTCAAATGCGACGTAATCCTCGAGCCACCATTGGTTGTTCTGGCAAAACTGCTCGAAGCGGTTCCGCGCTTCAGGGTTGGCCCGGTTGAGAAAATTGCCCGCCGCCAGCCGAACCAGCGGCAGCTTCTCGCGATTCACCTGCCCGTAATCGATGGCTCGAACATCGCTCGAGAGGCTCGAGAGTTCGCTCGGGTTGAGCCAGCTCTCTTCGACCAATCGCTCAACACTGATCAGTTGGGGATTGCCTGCAAACGCTGAAGTAGATGAGTACGGAGAATTGCCATTGGCCGGGGGGTTCAGCGGCAGCACCTGCCAAAGCCCCTGCTTCGCGTGGGCGAGAAAATCGATGAACTCATAGGCGGCGGGGCCCAAATCGCCGATGCCTCCGCGTGAAGGCAACGAAATAGGATGCAGCAGAATTCCACTCAGGCGGGGAAAAGTCGTCGAATCGGGCGAGCGAGTCATCACTGGTTCGGGTGATCTGGGAAACCGAAAAACGGTCGAGATGGAACGCGAGATCCGTGACTCGCGGGTTATTGGGCGTTCCGATCCCCCGATGACCGGATCACCGGATCGCCCGATCCTCTTATTCTTCTTCGCTCCGGGGTCGAGTCAGCGCCTCGTACTGCTTCTGATTGACCGAAATCTTGCCCTCGTTCTTCATCTTATCCACCAGATTCCCCAGGAAGAGCATGAAAGCTTCCTGCTGTTTCTGCTGAACCAGGCCCTCGCGGATTTGATCTTTCTTTGCGGCGAAATCCTGCTCCGTGGGCGCTTGCCGCTCGAGTAGCGAAAGCACCGCCCCAGTATTTCCATTGTCGATCGGTCCGCTGACCTCTCCGGGCTTCAGCGTAAACGCCACCGCTGCCGGTCCGGTCATCGATCCGAGATCTGGCACCTGCCCGTCCGGCAGCACGAAGTCGCTGGTCTTGAATTCCGCTCCCGACTCTTTCGCCGCCTTCTTCAAATCATGATCCGCTCTGGCGCGATCGGACAGCTCCTGCGTCTTTTGCTGCAGCAGTTGCGTCGCGCGCTCATTCTTGAACTCCTGCTCGACCCGGCTGCGAATTTCTTCGAACGTCGGCGTCGAAGGTGGCTTGACGGCGGTCACCTGATAGATCGCATAGCCCGCATGCACGTTGATTTGGTCGGGTGGAGCCTTCTCGGTCTGCGAGAACGCTGCACTCATGAATTGCGGATCATTGCCAATCCCGGGGAGCGCATCCTTGCTGGTAACAAAGTCCGTTGTGATCACCTCGAGGCCGGCCGCCGCAGCTGCTTTTTCCAGACTCGAATTCGGCGAACGCGAATCCCCAAGCACCTGGTCCGCCTTCCGTTGCGCCAATTCCGCCGCTTTCTGCTGCTTCAGCAGCGGCTCAATCTGCGCCTTCACATCATCCAGCGTTTTAACGTGGGCATCCTGCCGGTCCTCCACATGAATGATGACGAAGGCATAGCCGGCATCAATGACCTCGCTCGTCCCGCCTTTCGGCAGCGACTCAGCGGCCTTCGCCACTGCAGCCACCGGGAAAACACTCGGCTTGATCCAGCCTAAAGAACCGCCGTTCTTGGCCGTATCGGTATCCTCCGAGTACTTCTTTGCGAGATCGGTAAAGTTGCCGCCAGCCTGAATTTGTTTTAGTACGTCGTCGGCCTTCGAATGCGCTTGATCGACAGCTTTCTGATCGACCTTCCCATCCGTCCCGGGCAAGGGCTTCTTGATCAGGATCTGCCGAGCATTCACCTGTGCCGGCTCGCGGAACTCATCGCGATGCTGGTCGTAATAACGCTCCAGGTC
>Ga0126381_100002092_pt1 | contig 21563 bp, 25 predicted proteins | sample PanSoiMetPlot_28_FD_96465 | JGI IMG/M metagenome (GOLD analysis project Ga0126381, IMG submission 96465) | Tropical forest soil microbial communities from Panama - MetaG Plot_28 | ecosystem: Environmental > Terrestrial > Soil > Tropical forest > Bulk soil | place: Panama | collected 2016-02-17
CTGCGGCGATGAAAAAATCGTGCAGCCGCTCGAATAGTTGCGCGATGGCGAGCGGATCCACGTCGAGGTCTCAGCGGGTGACGATCGGGAACTCGTCCAGCACCATCGAGGCCTGGGTGCTGATCTGGGTGGCGAGCAGCGGCCCGAGCAGGAGCAGGATGACGAGCACAACCATCAGCTTGATGGCCTGCGGCAGCGCCTGGTCCTGGATCTGCGTGAGTGCCTGCACGAGGCCGACCAGCACGCCGACGACCACGGTCGCGATCAGAGCGGGCGCGGAGACGAGGAACACCGTCATCAGCGCGGCATTCACCTTGGCCAGGACGACATCGGTGTTCATCGCTCACTCCGCAGGCTGATGCCATTTGGCACGGAGTCATGCCCGGCCTTGTGCCGGCCATGATGTCTTGCTCCGGGCCAAGCCGTGGATGGCCAGGACATAACGGCGTTAACCCCCGTCTTCGCGCCTTAGCCGTAGCTCAGGATCAGGCCGTGCATCAGGCGCGACCAGCCGTCTATGCCGACGAACAGGAAGAGCTTGAGCGGAACCGAGATCAGAGTCGGCGAGACCATGATCATACCCATCGCCATCAGGATGTTGGAGACGACCAGATCGATGATAAGGAACGGAAGATAGAGCAGGAAGCCGATCTCGAACGCGCGCGTCAGCTCCGAGCTCACGAAGGCGGGCAGCAGCACGACGAGGTCGTCGCTCTTGAGATCCGTGCGCGCCTCCTCCGGCCAGATGCGGGCGGTGGCGGAGAGAAAGAATTGCCGTTCCTGCGGCTGGGCGAAACGGGCGAGGTGCGCCTGGATGGGTTGCCTCACGTCGGCGGCGGCGGCGGTGAGATTCTCGACCGAACTGAAATCGATCGGGCGCGCCGCGAGCTTGCCGTAGACGCTGCCGAGAAGCGGCGAGGTGACGTAGACCGTGAGGATCAAGGCAATGCCATAGAGCACCAGGTTGGGCGGCGTCTGTTGCACGCCGAGCGCATTGCGGATCAGGAACATCACCACGGCGATCTTCAGGAAGCCGGTCATGGTGACCACAAAGAGCGGGATCAGCCCCGCTACCGTCAGAAAGACGATGACGCCAAGGATGTTGACATTGCCGTCAGACATTATCGAACAGCCTCGTGACCCGGACGCCGATGCTGTCGCCGATTTGAACCAGGGCGCCGCGGCCGATGCGCCGACCATTGGCGAGGATGTCGACGCTGTCGTCGAGCGGGCGCGCGAGCGGCAGGACCGCGCCGGGAGCGAGGCGGCGAATTTCCCCTAGCGGCAGATCGAGGCGACCGAGCTCGAGCAGGAGATTGATCGGCAGATCGTCGAGATCGCACTTTTGCGGAAGGTCGGACTTGTCGGCGACGTTCTGCATGCTCCACTCCCATGATGAGCCGCGCCCCGGCATCGGCGGCGCCGTGATTGCGGCGCCCGTGGCATTGAGATCAAGCGGGGCGACGAGATGCTCGGCGATGACCGCGACCGCGGTTCGCATCGGCCGACAACACTGATCGACCAACAGCACGTCGCCCGGCGACAGCGACGCTAGCGCCGAGACCGTCAAGGTCGCGGCCGCGGCGCGCAGGCAGAGCGGCACCGGCAGCAGCTCGACCGCCGGGCGCGACGGCACGGCGCGTTGGTCGAGAGAGCGCGCGAGCATGATGGCGTGCTGCGGCGGAACCCGAAGCTCGGCCGTGGAGGTGCCGATGCCATCAACCGTGAGCGCGAAGGCAGGACAGGTCGAGGCAACGCTTTCCTCCGCCGCTTGGTCCGCGCGCGCTGCCGTGATCGCAAGCCTGCAGCCGAGGTTTGCTTCGAGCGCGGCCAGCGCTTCGCTCAGCGCCAGCTCAAGGAGAATGCCCGCCCGCGCGGGGCTGAAGGCGTCGAGCGACTGATCCAGATCGAGCGTGGACATGATGGCATCGACCAAAGATCGCGACAGCGTCAGCTCGCCAGGCTCGCCATCGATAGCGATGTCGAGCCGGCAGCGGGGCGCAGCCAGGCCGTGCGGCGGCCACGCCGCCACAAGCGTCGCGGCGCGCCCGGCCACCGCAAAGGCGAGCGGGGGGCGCGGCCTGAAGAATGCATTGAGCGGTGCGACCCGCTGCGGCGCGATGGTCGGCAACGACAGGCGCGACGCGACGTGCAATGCCGCATCCACAGGCGCAATTTGCGCCATCACGGTGGCCTTCAACACCGCGTTGCCCGGAGACGTCATGGCCGGCGGCTCGCATTTGCGGCATTGCGCTCCTCGGCCTCGGCCTCGGCGAATGCCGCTTGCCAGCGCGCTTGGAGCGCGGTCTCCCGCCGCAGCACGAAGTCGAGCTTGGCGACCGCGCGTCGGCGCTGCTGCAGATTCTCGCGCGCCTTGGCGCGCGCCTCGTATTGATCGAGCAGTCGCGCCTGCGCGCTCGCCGCCGTCGCCCGCAGCCGCGCGGTCTCCAGGGCGAGCCGATCGAGCTCCATCTGCGCGCGCAGGATCGCGGTCCGCGGGACGGGTCGTCCGGCAAGCGAGTCGACCAGCGCACGCTCGCGGGCGCCGGCTTCGTGTAGATGACGCGCCGTGGCGGCGGCTGCCGCATCGGACCGCGCCTTGACCCGCCGGCACAGCTCCTCTTGCAGAACGGCTGCCGCAAGCGCCTGCTCCTCGTTGCGCCGGCGCAGCACGACCAGCCGCGGCAGCGTGGCATCGTTCCTCACGCCGCGATCTCCCGCATCTGCTGCCGTGTCTGCACCAGCGTGGAGTGCGTTGCGCTCGCTTGGCGCAGGAAGCCGTTGATGCGGCCGATCTTGCCGATGGCCTCGTCGGTCAGCGGATCGGTGCCGTGCTGATATTCGCCGACGCGCACCAAAAGCTCGACCTCCGCATAGCGGGCCATAAGCTCGCGGATGCGCGCCGCGGCGGCGCGCTGCTCCGCCGGCACCACCGTATCCATGAGGCGGCTGCGGCTGTGCAGCACATCGATGGCCGGAAAGTGATTGCGCTGTGCAAGCTCGCTCGACAGGATCACGTGACCGTCGAGAATGGCCTGTACTTCCTCGGCCACCGGATCGAGGCTCATGTCGCCCTCGATCAGTATCGTGTAGATGCCGGTGATCGAGCCGTTGGCGACGGGACCTGCACGCTCCAACAGGCGCGGCAGGGCGGCAAACAGCGACGGCGGAAAGCCGCGGCGGGTCGCCGGCTCGCCAGCCGCCAAGCCGATCTCGCGCTGCGCACGGGCGAAACGCGTGATGCTGTCCATCAACAACAACACATGCGCGCCGCGATCACGGAAGGATTCGGCGATGGTGGTGGCGACATGAGCGGCCTTGACGCGCTCCATCGCGGGCCGATCGGAGGTGGCGGCGACCACCACCGCGCGCCTGCGGCCCTCCGCGCCGAGCTGACGCTCGACGAACTCCCGCACCTCGCGGCCGCGCTCGCCGATGAGCGCCAGGACCACGACATCGGCATCGGTGCCGCGCACGATATCGGCGAGCAGGGTCGACTTGCCGACACCGGGCTCGCCGAAAATGCCGATGCGCTGCCCGCGCGCGCAGGTGAGGAGACCATCGACCGCGCGAATGCCGAGCTGGATCGGCGCCTCGATCAGCTGCCGCGCGAACGGGGCAACCGGCGGCATCATGACCGGATAGAGCCCGTCGATCTCGTCGGTGCCCCAGGGCTCCCCGTCAAGCCGGTCGCCCAGCGCGTTGATCACGCGTCCGAGCAAACCCTTGCCGACCGGAATACGCAGCACCGCGCCGGTGGGCACAACTTCAGTCACGCTCGAAAGTCCCGCTAGCTCGCCGATCGGGGTGAGGACCGTCAAATCATCCATCAGGCCGATCACCTCGGCCATCACCGAGCAGTCGGTGGTCGGGTCGACCAGATGGCAGAGCTCGCCCAGCCGCACGTGCGGCGCGCTCGCGTGCACCGTCACGCCGAGCAGGCGGCGCACGCGTCCTTTCGCGGGCCGCGGGACGCTGTCGCGCACGCCGCGCTGCAGCCGCGGCAGGATCGATGCGAGCTGATCGTCGAGGCCGGCCGGCGGGGAGCTCATGAGCTTATTCCCTGCTCGCCGAATCTTGTGCCCTTCTCGCTGGTCTCGAAGCCGGCCGCGAAGGCACGCAGCTGCGCCTCGACGCTGGCGTCAACGACCGCAAAGTCGCTGGCGATGACGCAGGCCCCTTCGTCGAGGCCCGGATCGGTCGCGACGGACACCACCTGACCGCCGCCGTTGGTGAGCGCAGCGAGCGCGCCGGCGACGCGCTCCTGCGCGGCGGGATGCACCGTCACCTTAAGGCTCCTGTCGCGACGGAACTCGGACAAAGCCTGCGCGGCCGCGCGCGCCACGAGGTCGCCGGCATCAAAGTTGCCGAGCACGCGCCGCACGACGTTGAGCGCAAGCGCGCCAATCTCGTGCTCGAGGCCCGCGAGATACTGGTCGATCTTGAGCGAGGTCGCATGCAGCAGCCGGGTCGCCTCGGCCGCGCCGGCCGCCTTGCCTTCCGCGAAGCCCTGCTTGTGGGCGGCCGCATGGGCGTCGCGCGTCGTCGCCTCGATGCGCTCGGCGGTACTGCGCACCTCGGCAAGAAAGCGAAAGCCGTCCTGCCAGGCGTCGGCCTCGGCGGCGCGGAGAATCTTGCTGCCCGGACCTGTCGGCAGGTTGTCGAGGGATATTTGCGCCGACGCGGACATGGCTCACGCCGCGCAGCGGACGATCGGCGCGCCGATCTCGGCAAAAGGGTCCTGCGGGGCGTCGTCGAGGGCTGCGCTCGGCGCGCGCTTCAAGCGCACACGGACGCCGACCGCCGCGGGCTGCGCGCGACACCAGGCGGCGAGGCAGCGCTCTCCATCCTCGCGGATGCGCGCCTCGAGGCTGTCGAGCGGCTCGAGCGGCGGCGCCGGACCGGCGAGATTGCGATTGGCGAGCGCAAGGGCGCAGAGCTCCTCGCCGAGTTGCTCGTGCAGCCACCGCACGTCTGCAGCCAGAACCACATTGGCAATGGCGTTCGCCCAGAAGATCGCGCCGGCACGAGAAACCAGATCGGCGAGCTCCTCGGCACCAAGCAGGGCGATCGCCCGATCCGCCTCGCTGAGCGCTTCCGGGGCAACCGGCGCCGGCAGGGCATAGTGCTCGGTGATCGTCGCCGACAGCCGCTCCTGCAGGCGGCCGGCGCCGCGCAGGCGCCCGCAAAGCGCCATGCCGACCTTGTTGTTGAAGCAGGCATCAAGGCGTGCGAGGTCCACGTAAGCTGCGGGCTGCCGCATGAGCGTTGCCCAGTCCATGGTCGCGGATGCGTTCCTGGCCGGGCTCATGGCGATTTCACGAGCTCCGCGGTGCGCAGCGGATAGACGCGCTGGCGTTGTCGCAAGAGCACCAAGCCGAGCGTAGCAGCGAGCGCCGCGGCGAGACCGCCGAGGCCGTAGAACGACCAATCCGCCGCCGGGTCGCCGCGCAGCGGCAGCGCCGTCTCTCGCTCATCGGCCCGCGCCGCCGCCATGTGCGACTCGACCGGCACCAGAATGACCGAGACCTTGTCGTAGGAGAGGCCGGCGACGCCGTTGGCGACCAGCATCTTGACCTGCGGCACCAGCTCATCCATCGGCACATTGGCGTGATGGCGGATGAAGACCGAGGCCGAGGAGGGCACCAGCTGCTGCCGCAGCGGATCATTCTCGGGCAACACGAGATGGACCCGCGCCGAGAGCACGCCGTCGATGTCGGAGACGGTGCTGGAGAGCTCCTGGCTCAGTGCGAAGATCATCTGGGCGCGCTCCTGCACCGGCGAAGAGACGAGCCCATCGCGTTTGAAGACCTCGCCCATCGTGGCAAATCCTTGCCTGGGGAGACCGTTGTCGTTGAGGATGTCGACCGCCTCGGCGAAGCGGCTTTCCTCGACCGAGACCGACATGCGGTCGCCCTTGCCGAGCGATCGCTCCGCCGCGATGCCGTGCTGGCGCAGCGTCGCTACGATCAGATTGGCCTGCCGCTGATCAAGATTGGTGTAGAGCTCGGCCTTGCACCCGGCGAGCGCGAGCACGCCGACGAGCAACGCCGCGCGCCGCGCCGCGCGCCCCGAGAGAAAATTGCGCTTCGCGTCCAAGGGCTCCTCCTGCTGTCACTGGCCCTTGAGCAGGGTGTTGGCGGAATGGGAAATCTGCGAGGTCCCGCGCACCACGAGCGAGGTCTCGGTCGCGAAGTTCATCGAGGCCAACGCCAGATCCATGGCGCGGTTCAATTGCGCAAGGCTTAGCGCGACCGGCGTCGACACCTGAGTTTCAGGCTCGAGCGGCTCCAGCGGCTCCCGCGCCGGACCCCCATGCAGGTCGGTCTGTGCCGGTTCGCGCGTCAGCGCCGCATAGACGCCGGCATTGTCGGCTTCGTCGCGCTGTCGCGTCCGTGGCGCGCGCTCGAGGAACTGCGCCCTTTCGAAAAAGCCGCGCAGGCCGCCCAGGACCTCGCTCGCGAGCGCCGCCGGATTGGCGAGATGCGCCGCCGGGCTCTGTCGCAGCTCGGCCATGAGATCGGCAAGCGGCCGCTCGCTTACGGCGCGGTCCCCCGGAGCCGGCACAGCCTCAGCCGAGACTGCGGGAACAGCCGTTATGGTCACGCTCATCAGGAATGTCCGCAATAGCGAAAGGGCGCTCGGCGATGCCGGCCCCTGCCAGGCATCAGCGCGTTCAGTCGTAGTTGTTCGGATAATCCGAATCGTCCTGCATGGTCTCCTGGAAGTTGTTCATGGTCTGCATCAGTTGACCGAAGATCATCTGGAATTGAGAGGCCCCGATCAGGCTCACCGCATTGTTGACTTCTTGCTGAGCTTGCGAGGACATCCCGCCGCCACCGAGCAGACCCATCACACCGCCAAGCATATCCATTGCATCTCTCCTGTTGTTCTTCGGCCTTATGTCTTGAGGCGGCCCACTTGCGTGGGCGATAGCAGCATCGAGCTGCCGCGGAAGACGCGCACCCGCACCTCATCGCCGTGGCTGTCCTCACGCGCCGCGGGCGGGGCCGCGGCGCGCGCCATCGCGCTCAGCGTCTGGCGGACCAACGAGATGAAAGGCGGCGGTCCGGAGACCGAAACGATGCCCGCGTCTGGGCTGCTGCGCACCGGAAAGCGTGGATCGGCGATGCCGAGCTTGCCGAGCTTGTCGGTCACCTCGCTCGGCACCAGCCGGCCGATGCTGATCAGCTCGGTCTTGAGCTCAGCCTTGGCATTGACGTGCAGCACCGCCCCATCGAAATACCAGACGAGCCCGTAACTCTCGCACAGTGAATCGAGAAACTCCTTGGCGCTCGCCGTCGGCAACCGTCCGCGCAGCCGCCCCTTGACCGGATCGCTCAGATCAACCGGCACATCGATGTTACGGCCGAACTCGCTCAGGACGCCTCTGATGTCCTGATCGATGACCAGATACTTGTAGGAACCGGCCGGCCATTTGGGCTCCATGGCGTGCGCGCGGCCGAGCGGCGCCGCCAACGCGGCTGCGACCAGCACAATGCGGAGCGCTCGTGTCGTCATCTCACACCCGGCCACGCGCCTTACTAAGGTCTCAAAAGGACTCGCAAACCACCTCAAGCAGCCCTACAGTCGCCGTCAAGTATTCGTAAGTAAGATTTGCTAACACTTCGAGAAGTACCTGGACGACCATCGTATCTTTAGAATTATGCCGCGCCGGTTTGACGACATTGTGACAGATATTGCCTGATTAGCCGGTAAAATAGTGAGATTGAATACATTGTACAATATTATGTATATGCAAATCCTGGAACTAATATTGTAATTGACTTGTCACCTTTGACGACTAGCTTTGCGAAAGCTTGCAGTGCTTCGTCGCCGACGGCTCTTCCGGCGACGCTGGCCGGGGCGCGGCACGAGGCAACTGAAAGCATCAAGAACCGCCGCTCCCCAGCTCAAGGCGGGCGGTCATTCAGGCAACCCAATCTGAGGAGAGTGAGAACAATGTTTGGTTCGTCCATTCCCGGCCTCAACGCCGGTGGCGCCGGCGGCTCTGGCGGCGTCGATCTCTCGCAGCTCCAGCAAATCGAGCAGCAGGCGCTGCAGGACATGCAGGCGATCAGCGAGAACCAGATCCAGTTCAACACCCAGATGAACCAGGCTAAGGCGGTCCACCAAGCGGCCAACTCGTTCCAGCTCAACGCCTAAGCCTGCTGCACCGTGCCGGCCACGCCGGCACCCGCCACGATCGCTCTCGCAGCCGCCCGTTCGCGGCGGCTGCGAGCTTCTTACTTCTTCGTGAGCAACCAAACGAGCGAGAGAGCTCATGCAACAGACCTCTCAAGCGACCAGGTTCAAGCTCGAGGTGCTGGCCGGCGTGCACCGTGGCGTAACGCTCTTGCTCGACAGCGCCGAATACCGGATCGGCTCCTCCCCGCAGGCCGACATCGTGCTGAGCGATCCGGGCGTGGCGGCCGAGCATGCAATCCTGCGCGTCGACCGCGCCGGCGTGCGCATCGATGCGATCGGCGCCGAGATCGGCGTCGCGCAAGACCGCATCCCCGTGGCGCATGGCTGTCGCACGCGGCTTCCCGTCGACATCGCGCTCGGCCAAGCGGAGCTCTCGCTCTCCCGCCCCGATCTCGATGCCGCCGACCTGCAGAGCCGCAGCCACCTCGGCGCGGCCGCGGGTTGGCTCGCTCGCAAGCCCGCAACCGCCGCCGGCGCCCTGCTGGGATTTGTCCTTGCGGTCACGTTTGTGGCGCAAGACGGAGCGCAGACTATCCGCGCCGAGCGCCTGTTCCCCAAGGCAAGCCGCGCCGACGCGAGCAATGTGCGAGCAGATTTCGCTTATGTCGCCGGACCGCGCATGACCGACGGAAAGGCTACCGCCGAGCAAGCAGCGCGCGAGCTTGGGGCGCGGCTCGACGCCGCCCAGATTCAGGGACTGCGCGTCAGTGCCCTCGACGGCCGCCTCACCGTGTCAGGAAAGCTCGGCAAGCAGGAAGCCGCCGACTGGGCCGCCATCCAACGATGGTTCGACCAGACTTACGGCAGCCGCATCGTTCTCACCGCCAACATCAGCGCCGGCGCCGAGCGGCAGGCCATGCCGTCCTTGCAGCTCCAGGCGATCTGGTACGGCGAGCATCCCTACATCATCACCACCGAAGGCGCGCGCTTCTACCAGGGCGCCGTTCTCGACAATGGCTGGGTCGTCCGCGAGATCGGCGAGGATCGCCTGCTGCTGGCAAGGGAAGGCGAGACCGTAGCGTTGACGTATCGATAAGGCGCGCGAGAGGAAGGTGCGGATGGCCAGCAACAGGATCGAGCGCGACAATTTCGCGCTTCAGGACATCGCCCGAGAGGTGCAACCGGTCGCCGAGATCAAGCCGGCCGGCGTGCGCCCGCCGGGCCCGCGGCCCGTCACGCACCAGGATTTCGAGCGACTGATCGACCTGATCGAGGCGCGGGCAGCCGCGCCCCGCTCGCCACGCCAGCACATCGCCGACTTCGTCATGCCGCGGCTCGCCGACCCGAGCATTCTCAAGGGCGGCCGATCGGTGTCGATCCTCGAGCGGCTTGCTGCCGACACGCTGCCGCAGCTCGAGGAGAGCGAGGAGCTGCGCGCACTTGCCGGTGCGATCATCGCCGACGAGATCGCGCGCCATCGCGATCTACTGACGCGCCTCCAAGGCAGCGTCGCCGCATGACAGGCGCGCTCGACAAGGCGGTGGACCAAGGCTCGGTGCAGCTCCTGCACGCGCTCGGCTATCTCTACGGTCAGCACGGCGAGGCCAAGCGCGGCCTCGTGCTGCTGCTCATCGCGGCGCGACTTGCGCCCCACGACACCGGCGTCCTGCGGACGCTGGCGCACGCATTCCTGGCCGATGGCGCGCCGGAACGCACGATCGCGGTGATCGAGCGGCTGCGCGCAATGCCGGATGCGGACCATCCGGTGCTCGACCTGCTGATGGGCCGTGCGCTCTGGGCCTGCGGCCGCCCGATCGAAGCGCGCCGCGCGTTTTCCGACTTTCTCGACCGCCGCAAGCCATGATCGACACGCTCAGCCAAGCCCTCATCGTCGCCTCCCGTCGCGGCGACCTCGCGATCGCCGCGTTGGTCCTTGTCGCGGTGATCATGATGATCATTCCGCTGCCCACCCCCATGGTCGACGTCCTGATCACTGCCAATATTGCGGCGAGCGTGCTCATCTTGCTGGTGACCTTCTATATCGCCGAGTCGGTCGAGCTCTCCTCGCTGCCGTCCGTGATCCTGATCGCCACCCTGTTCCGCCTCGCCATCACCATCACCACCGCGCGGCTCATCCTGCTGCAGGCGGACGCCGGCGAGATCATCAATGCCTTTGGCAACTTCGTGGTAGGCGGCAATGTCGCGGTGGGGCTCGTCATCTTTCTCATCATCACCATCGCGCAGTTCGTGGTGATCACCAAGGGCGCCGAGCGCGTCGCCGAGGTCGCCGCGCGCTTCAGCCTCGATGCGCTTCCCGGCAAGCAGATGAGCATCGACAGCGACCTGCGCGGCGGCGACATCGATCAGGCCGAGGCGCGCCGCCAGCGCCGCCGTCTGAGCCAAGAGAGCCACCTCTACGGCGCCATGGACGGCGCCATGAAGTTTGTGCGCGGTGACGCGATCGCCGGGCTGGTGATCATCGTGGTCAATTTGATCGGCGGGCTTTCGATCGGCACCTTGCAGCACGGCATGTCGCTCTCCTCCGCCGCCGAGACCTATTCGCTGCTCACGGTCGGGGACGGGCTGGTGGCGCAGATCCCGGCGCTCCTGGTGTCGGTCGCTGCCGGCACCGTCGTCACCCGCGTCGCCTCGATGGAGCGGCGCGATCTCGGAACGGAAATTTCCCACCAGCTGCTCAACGATCCGCGGGCGCTCTTCCTCGGCGCTGTCATCCTGCTCGGGCTTGCTTTCATCCCGGGCTTTCCGACGCCGGCATTTCTGGCGCTCGCCGCTCTGTTCGCGGCCGGCGGCTATTGGAGCCACCGGCAGCGCTTGCGGGCGAGCGCAGCCGTGGCGCCTGCCGAGACCGCGCGCCGGCCAAAGGAAGCGAAGCGCGCCGAAGCGCCGGCAACGGCAAACGCTGCGGCCGCTGACCGACCGGCGCGCTACCGCGTCGCCGCGTGTCTTGGGCGCGAGCTTGCGCTGCGCATCCCGCAGGAGGGATTCAACCAGTCGGTCGACACCGTGCGGCGTCATCTCGCGGCGGATCTCGGCGTCGAGCCGCCGGCGATCGAGCTTCGCGCCGATCAGCAGATCGAGGCCACTCATTTCCGGCTCGATCTCGAAGGCGTGCCGGTCGTCGAGGGCGATATTCCGGCAGGCTGCGTGCTGGTCGAGGACGAGCCCGTCGATCTTGAACTGCTGGCGGTGCCCTTCGAGGTCGGGCCGCGCATCTTCGGCCGGCAGCCGGCGATCTGGGTCGATGCGGCGCATGCGCCGAGCCTCACCGGCGCGGGCATCGAATTCTTCGGCCCCACACAGGTGCTCGCCCGATGTCTCGGGCAGACGCTGCGCCGCTATGCCACGCAATTCATCGGCATCCAGGAGACGCGCGAGCTGTTGGCGCGCACCGACCGCGAGTACCCCGAGCTCATGAAAGAGGTGCAGAAGATCTCGTCCTTGCAGAAGATCGCCGAGATCCTGCGCCGCCTTCTGGAGGAGAGCGTCCCGATCAACAACATGCGCCAGATCCTCGAGGCGCTGGTCGAATGGGGCCCGCGCGAGCAGGACACGGTGCTGCTCGTCGAGTACGTGCGCATGGCGCTGCGGCGGCAAATCTGCTTCCGCTGCGCCGACCGCAACCGGGTGATCGTCGCCTACATGCTCGAGCGCAGCGTCGAGGACACGCTACGCGCCGCGGTGCGCACGACCGCCGTCGGCGCGTTTCTCAGCATCAGCGACACCGCCGCGCGGCCGATCGTCGAGCGCGTCCGCCACGCTTTCGCGGCCGCACCCGACACGCTTCCGACCGTGCTCGCCTCGATGGATGTGCGCCGGCATGTTCGCAATCTACTCATTCGCAACGATCTCGATGTCACCGTTCTGTCATATCAGGAGCTCGCGCCCGAGTTCAGCGTGGAACCGCTCGCCACGATCGCCGCAGATCCGGAGCCTGCTGTCATCGACCTGCCGCAAAGCCGCGCTTCAAATGCAACAGGTCGCAGGCCGAGCGGACCAATCGAAACATCGTTGCCGGCAGGCTGACCACAGGGGCGCGTTGACGGGGGGTAGGGGATGGGGATCAAGAAGCGGCGGCCAGCTGGTCCGCTTGCGCGATGGGGCGTGAGTAGACGGGCCGCGACCCGCGTGGTGAGCAGCTACCTTTGCCTGATATGCTGTCTTGTCGCGCTCGTGCCCACACAGGCGATCGCCCAGTATTCGTCCGATCCTTCTGGTGATGTCACGGTTGTTGGCCGCCCATCGATACAGCTGATGGTCGGGGAAGGACGGCTGCTGCGCTTCGACGGACCGGTCGATTCGGTCTTCATCGCCGATTCCACGATCGCCGATGTCCGCGTCGTCTCGCCCGACGTGGTGTATGTCTACGGCAAGAAGAGCGGCATGACCAATCTCATCGCGATCGCGGCCGACCAGAAGGTGCGGGCGACCGTGCAGTTCCGCGTCGCGACCAATCCGCAGCCCGCGAACGATGCACGCCGCAAGCTGCAGCCGACATCGACGACGGAAGTTTCCATCTTCGGCGACCGCGCCGCCGTCACCGGTCGCACCCGCCGGATCGAGGAAGCGGTCGACGCCGAGAACGTCGGCGAGATTTATGCGCCGCCCGGCCAGCCGCCGATCAACAACACGACGATCGAGGGGTCGCAGCAGATCAACATCCGGGTGCGCTTCGCCGAGGTGTCGCGCAACGAGCTGCAGGCGCTCGGCTTCAATTGGCGGATCTTCGGCAGCGCCGGCAGCCTCGGGGTGGGCAGCAGCATCAACATCGACGTGTTGGTCGAGGCGCTGCAGCGCAACGGCCTATTGACCATTCTGGCCGAGCCGAACCTGACGGCTGTGACCGGGCAGCCGGCGAGCTTTCTCGCCGGCGGTGAGGTGCCGGTGCCGATCCCACAGAACGGCGGGTTGATGTCGGTCGACTACAAGCCGTTCGGCGTCTCGCTCGAGTTCACACCGACCATCATCAGGACCAACCGGATCGCGCTGCACGTACGCCCGGAGGTGAGCGCACTCTCGCCGACCGGAGGCGTCAAGCTCAACGGCGTCGATCTGCCGGCCTTCACGGTGCGGCGCGCCGACACGATGGTCGAGCTCGCGAGCGGGCAGACATTTGCCATTGCGGGCCTGTTCCAGCGGCAAATCTCCCAGGACGTCGACCGGCTCCCGATCCTCGGGGAATTGCCCGTGCTCGGGGCGCTGTTCACCTCCGAGCGGTATCGTCGCAACGAGACCGAGCTCGTGATCCTGATCACGCCCTATCTGGTGAAGCCGAGCCGCGATCGGGTCGCGACCACGCCGCTCGACCGGCCGGTGCCGCCGCCTCCCCCAGGCCTCAAGGCCGACGCCGCGCGACGATCGTCGGGCCTCATCATCAAATGAATCAAATGATCCAGCGAGAGATGACCATGCCGCGCCTGCGTCGCCTGTCCGCCTGTCTTGCAGTTTCGCTGCTGCCGCTCGCGGCTTGCGCGCAGCTGCCGCCCGATTATTCGCCCAACTACGTCTACGTGCCCGTGGCCGAGCCCGGGCATCCCAACCGGGTGCACCGGGTGCTCATGCCGGAGGCTTGTTTGGTCGCGGACCCGACCGACGGGCTGCTTGGGCCGCGGGTGCCGCCGGGCTGCGCGAACAACGCCAACCTCCTTGCTATGGTGGAGCGCAAGCAGGATGTTGTCCGCGGTCGTAATCTCGGCCCGGCGCCTGCCGCTCCGTCCGCGCGGGCCGCGCAAAAGTACCTTTATGGTACGCCGGCCACGCTGGGCGCCGGCGTACCGCCGCGCACCGCGGTCACGACGACGCCGGCCTCCTCGACCGAGCCCGTGCCAGGTACCGGGCACTGATGACGGAGCGGGTGTCAGCCCCGCATGGTGCCGAGCGCCTTGGCGCGCACCTTGGGATCAGCAATGCCGCGGATCGACCCGGCGCGGCTCAAGAGGGCATCGAGCTCACGTTGCGAGAGCTCGCGCGGGGCGACGGCACGCGCCTCGGCGCCGCTGCGCCCGATGAGACCGAGCACGATCACGAGATTGCGCCGATGGCGCGGCTCGGCGGCAGCCGATTGCGCGATCTCGTCCGCCAGGCCGGCGGCCTTGTCGGTCTCCCCGGCGAGCGCCGCCGCGAGCGCAAGATTGGTCGCGATGTCGAGATCGTCGGGCGCAATCGCCCTGCCCTTGTCGAAGGAGGCTTCCGCATCGGCAAACCGTCCCAGCATGGTTTGCACGACGCCGAGCCGGTTATAGGCCGCGCCGGTATCGACGCGCGGGGCCGCCTTGATGAGCGCGGGCAGCCCCTTCTCCGGCGTACCCTGCTGCGCCAGCGCGGCGCCCAGACCGAGCTGCGCATCGGCATTGTCGGGGTCGCGCGCGAGCGCCGCCCGATAGGCCTCGATCGCCGGCGCCGTCTTGTTGACCCGCAAATAGGCATCGCCGAGCCGCACATTCGCGGCTGGCGCATTTCCGGACGCGGCGACGGCCTGACGATAGAGCGAGAGCGCCGTCTCACTGCTGCCATGCGCCTCGATGTCGTCGGCGAGTTCGACAAGCGACTTGCCCACATCCTGGCCGGCTTCCCCGTTCGTCGCGTCATCCTTCTTCGCGACCAGCGAGTCCGGCTTCTTCGCGACCGGCGAGTCCGGCAGGCTCGTGGCGCATCCGGCGCAACCAGCGAGCAATGCGAGCGTCAGCAGCGAGCTCACACGCATCCACGACCTCCACTACGCAACCACCTACCCATCACGAAGCCCGCAGAGCATCACCGTGGACGAACAGACCGAGCAAAAAACGCTGCCAGCGTCCGAGAAAAAGCTTAGGGACGCGCGGCGCAAGGGACAAGTGTCGCACAGCCGAGACCTCGTCTCCGGCTTCACGCTGACGCTGATGTTCGCCTATTTGCTGCTCGCCTGGCCCACGCTCGCCGATCGCTTGCACGAGGTTGTCGACCTCGTCTCCCAGTCTACCGACCTGCCCTTCGCTGAAGCTTGGGGCCGCGCGATCAGTCTCGCGATCGAGGTCCTCCTGCTCACCAGCCTGCCGCCGGTCGCCGTCATCGTGGTCGGCGATCTTGTGGCCGGCATTGCATCGACGTTCGGCCCGGTCTTCTCCTTCGATCCCATCAAGCCGCGCTTCGACCACATCAATCCGGCGCAGGGCCTCAAGCGAATCGCATCGCTGCGCAACGTGGTCGAGTTCGCCAAGGCTGCCGCCAAGGTCGTCATCCTGGCGGCCGCGTTCTGGCTGATCCTGCGCGGCACGATCGGGCCGCTGTTCGAAATGCCGGTCTGCGGCAAGACCTGCCTGGTGACGGCGGTGATCGCCGCTGCGAAGCCGCTGGCGGCCACCGCCGCCCTCGCGTTCATCGCCATCGGCCTGATCGATCTCCTGGTGCAGCGCCACCTTTTCCTGCGCGACATGCGCATGACGCGCACCGAATCCAAGCGCGAGGTCAAGGACCTGGAGGGCGATCCGCTCATTCGTCGCGAGCGGCGGCGGATGCGCCAGCAAATGTCGGGCGAGCGCACCCGCGTCGGCATTCGCCATGCCGTCATCGCGATCATGCACGAGGACAAGGTCGTGGGCCTGCGCTATCGGCCCGGCGAGACAGCGGTCCCGCTCGTGGTTTGCAAGGGAAGCGGTGACGCGGGCCTCGAGATGCTTGCGCAAGCCCGGCAGCTCGGCCTGCCGATCGTCGACAATGCCACGTTCGTCAGCGCACTCGCGACGCGGCACATGGTCGGCGACACCATCCTGCCCGACCTTTTCCAGGTTGCCGCCGAAACGCTGGTGGCCGCCGGTTTCTCTTGACGGCGACGGATCGGCCTTCAGGCTCGCTTTCTCGCTCACGTGACTGGCTGGATCACCCGGTTGACCTTCACGTCCGTGCGCGCCTCCAGCACGTCGATGGCCACGCGCATCACGTCGACCTTGTGGCGGATGTGCCGGCGCGCGATCGCGGCGAATTGCGCGCCGTCGCGCGCCGCAAGCGCCGCCATCATCTGCTCGTGATCCTCGACCGCGGCCGCCCATTCCGGCGGCGACTTCGGGGTGACGAAGAACAGGCTGCGCAAGCGCGCCTGCAGCATGTTGTAGGTCTCGCTCAGCGTCTTGTTGTCGGCCGCCTCGAAGATGCTGTCGTGAATGGCGCGATTGAGATCGTTGTAGAGCTGTTTGTCACCGATGCGGAAGCGATCGACCATCTGGCGGTGCATGCCCTCGATGCGCGCGATCGTGTCCTTGTCGATGTTGGCGCAGGCGAGCTCGCCGGCGAGCGCTTCCAGCGCGCCGAGCATGGGAACGATCTCCTCGACCTCCTTGCGCGTGACCCGCACGACAGTGGCGCCCTTGTTGGGCAGGAGCCGCACCAGACCCTCAGCGGACAGGACCTTGAGCGCCTCACGCAGCGGCGTCCGCGACACGCCGAAATGCGTGCACAACCGCGACTCCGCGATGCGGCTGCCGGGCTTGAGCTCGCCCCCCATGATCATGTTGCGCAACAGCGTCACGAGCTCATCGTGCAGGGTCCTGCGGAGAATGGCCGGTTGCGTTGACATTCTTTTACCTCGCTCGTTGCAACGCTTCGTCGGCGCTGCGCCGCGCAATACCGCCGATCCCAAACCGTGAGCCTGGATCCCAAACCGTGAGCCTGGACGAGAGGTCGGCGCTCAGACACCAACCAGGACGAGCCCGTCGAACGTTTTCCCACCCACCGTCCGCAAGCCGACATTCATGGTGGCATGCGGTCGCAACATCGACGCGACAGGAGCAAGGCGCGGTCCAAGCATCGCGACGGCAAAACCATGGCGCGCGATTTTGTGCATTTCACCTGCGCATCAGCCGCATGGCTGCGAGCATCCAACTCCATTTTGGCGACGTGAAAATCAGCCAGGCCGTCGGGCATAAGCCGTAGGAGCGGGTACGGGACCTTATCTCCAGCTTTGCCCGAGCCTTGCGACGAGCCGAGGGCACAGAGCCGGCAGATCCGCACCGCTCGTGTCCGGACGGGCGGGTGCGGATGGTGGCGCCGGGCCGCGATCCGGCGACTTCCTTGACCCGCTTCGAGCGTCTCCTCGCTGAGCGAATCGGGATCCGCACGCCCGCGCTCGAAGCCGGCGCGCGCGTGAGATCAGCAAGCAACGAAAATGGCTGAACGCGTCGTCGCCACAACCGCCGTTGCTGATGGAGCGGCGCTGCACAGCGCGTGGCAATATGCTCTGTCCATCATCGCGTCGAACACCGCGGCAAAATCACACGCATCGCTCGTCGAGAGCTTGCTGATCTCAACCTTCAACCCCTCGCGCTTGCGATCCATATCGCGGCCGGCCGCGTGCGCCCGCTACACGAGCGCCAGAACTTCCCTTCGTCCACGTGAATCCCAATTGCTGATGCGGCGTCCGGCCCCGCGCCGCATATTCAGCTCGCCCTAATAAGCTTGCCCCAAGTCGTGCAACCATGCCGGGTCAGCGATGGGGCGACAAGCAATACCTCTTGCGGTACACTTACCAACAACGACCGCGGGCTTTGCAGGAATCCGCGGACCCAAAAGAAGCGGAGGGAACATGAGACGTATTTCGATAGGCAGCGTGCTGGCTGGTTGTCTGCTCATGCCGCTCGCGCTCTCGAGCGCGCACGCGCAAGCGGATTTCTACAAAGGCAAGACCATCTCGATCGTAATCGGCGCGAAAACCGGGAGCCTTGCGATTACCGGCCAGATCGTGGCGCAGCATCTGGGGCGTTTTATCCCGGGCAACCCGACGGTGATCTTCCGGCAGATGCCGGGCGGCGCGCATCTCGGCGCGACCGGTTATGTCTACAATGCCGCCGAGGCGGACGGGCTCACCATATTGGCGGCCAATCCGGGCGTCGCCGTGGCGCAGCTCGCGGGGCTGCCGCAAGTGCGCTTCGATGTCCGGAAGTTCGAATGGCTCGGCTCCTCCGGCTCGGACGGCGCACTGTTCTCGATCCGCGCCGATCTGCCCTACAAGACCTTCAAGGAGTTCAAGGACTCGGGCCGCGAGCTCATCGCCGGAACGACCGGGCCCGGCTCGAATGCCTACGACATGCCGCTCCTGCTCAAGGAGTTTGCCGGCGCCAATCTCAAGCTGCTCAAGGGCTACGCGGCCAACAGCGACATTCTGCTCGCTGTCGAGCGCAAGGAGGTCGACGCCTATGCGGCGCTCGGCACCACAATCAAGCTTGCGGTCGACCGCGGCGCGGTGCGGGCGCTGGTGCGCGCCCGCGCGCCGGTACCGGGCTTCAACGAGCTGCCGATCGACGAGGACTTGACCAGCGACCCGGTCGGCAAGTCGCTGATGGCGATCCGCGGCATTCCGCTCCTGATCGGGCGGCCGTTTGCGGTACGCGGCGGTACCCCGCCGGAGCGTGTGGCCATGCTGCGCGAGGCGCTGGCCAAGGCGATCGCCGATCCGGAGCTGCTCGCCGAGGCCAAGAAGGCGCAGATCGACATCAACTACATATCTGGCGAGGACGTCGCCAAGGACTTCAATGAGATGATGAACCAGCCGCCGCAGGTGATCGAGGCGATGAAGAAGTATCTGGTGCCGGCGGAGTGACGCGGTCTCCGGCGACCTGCATCACATCGGCCGCGGCGACCGGGCGGCGCGGCGCGGGCACGAAATATTTGTCCGATCTGCACCATCGGGCGCGGATTGACCAGGATGGAAAGCAAGCGGTCCTGCAACATCTTCGGGCGAGGTCTGGCATGGTCAGGACCTCATGCACGCCGAGCCTGATCGCCGCGTGCACGCGCGTCCGCGAGGCGCGTCATCATGAGGCGCGTCATCATGATGATCGGCAGGCGAACCGGGCGAGCGCACGATGTGCTGATCTGCGGGCCGCACAGCACCGGGCTGTCCCAGTCCATGCGCATGATATCGGGGCCGACAGATCATCTCTTGATGCTCCTGCTAGCCCGACAGGTCGGTGATTTCGGTCAATTTTTATTAATTTGGCCGCGTGTTCGCGCAGCACTTACTCGCGCATGATCGCATTTACCCAATAGCAGGCGCCGTTCTGCCGGTTGAAGGTGCCGCCCTGCACGGGCTCGCTGCCGGTGTGGGCGGTGCGGAACTGCACCATGAATGTGGGCATCTCGCCGGGATTGGCGGCGGCGAACTTGGCCACGCCGACCGATGGCCGCCACCGGTAGATCAGGTTGTTGGCGGCGTCGAGGACACCGAACCCATAGTCCGCCGCATAGAGCCGCAAGCTCCCGCGCCGCAGTCCATCGAAGGCGTCCTCCGAGCGAAGCATGATGCCGTTGCCCGAGTCGTTGATGGCCTTCGCGCGCCAGGACGCAAGCTCGCTGTCGACCGGGACCAGCGGAGTTATCAGGAAATGGAGCGTATCCGCATCCGCCTTGGCCTCCGCGTCGCATTGGCTCATGGCCTTCGCAAGCCAGCTCGGATCGCCGGCCGCGCCCGCGGCCACCGGCTCGCCGACGGCATCGCCGCTATCGGTAGCCGCCGCGAGCTGGTGCCAGCCCACGACCGTGACGGCCGCAATCGCCACGGCGATGAGCAGGAGCGCAAGCGCGCCCGCGACCATGAGCGCCGTCGTCCGCAGCTTGCGCGCGGCCCCGCAGGCAGGGCAGGACCGCACGAACACGAAAGCTGCCTCACCGCAGCGCGGGCAGTCGCTCACCATCGTCTCGGCCCAGATCGGCCAGCTCCCCACCGCCCCAATACCTGCCATGTCAGCCGTCCGCCGCGATCCGTCATAGAACCGGTTGATTAAAGCGGATTTTCATCGCCCGCAAAACCCACGCGCCTTGCGCTCGGCGCGAAACCGAACCAGGATGCATCGATGAAACCACTCGCCAAGAGCACCGCCGCCGCACTCGCCCTGTGCTGGGCCGTGTATTGCGGGCCTTACGATTCCAACACGTGGCCGCTTGCGTTCGGCATGACCCCGCAGGAAGCGGCGATCGCGCTCGGCGCGCAGCTCACCTATCTTTCCGGACCGCGCGGCTCCGAAATCTACGTTGCCACAGGCGCCGCCGGAGTGCCGGGCCGCTTCCCGGTGGATGCCGAAATCACGCTCCAGTTCCGCGGCGGCCATCTGACCGGATGGAAGAGGAACTGGGGCCTGCCGCGTCCCTGGATCATCTACTGACTAGCGCCAAGGCCGCGCGCCGGGAGTGCGGCAAAGCTCGCCATTTCGTCGCGCGTTCAGGATGGTTGCGCTCGCGCGGGTGTTGCTTTTCCTCGTGAGGCGGCATGATATCGCGCGCGATCCTTGAAACCGGGCATCTGCCCGGCCGTGACGTTCATGGGAGGGCACGTTGGGTAAGCAATTCACGCTCGTTGCCGCCGACAAGCACCAGCTGGGGGCCTATCGGGCCGATCCGCAGGGCGCCGCGCAAGGCGGCATCGTGGTCATTCAGGAGATTTTCGGGGTGAACCGCCACATCCGCGCGGTCTGCGATCGACTGGCGGGCGAAGGCTATGCGGCGTTGGCGCCCGCTCTGTTCGACCGGACGCAGCCGAACTTCGAGTGCGGCTATACGCCCGACGAGATCGCCAATGCCCGCAAGTTCGTCGCCAACCCTGACTTTCCCGCCATGCTGCGCGACACGCAGGCCGCGATCGACGAGCTCAAGAAGGACGGCCCGGTCGGCATCCTTGGATTCTGCATGGGCGGAACGGTCGCGTTCCTGGCTGCCACGGAGGCAACCGGCCTCTCGGCTGCGGTCTGCTATTACGGCGGCCACATCATTAAGATGGTCGACCGGAAACCGAAGTGCCCGACGCAGATGCATTTTGGCGAGAAGGACGCGAGCATCCCGATGAGCGATATCGAGACAATAAAGGCGAAGCACGCGGAATCCGAAATCTTCACCTATGCGGACGCCGGGCACGGCTTCAATTGCGACGAGCGCGGCAGCCACAACGAGGCGGCCGCCAAGCTCGCCTGGCAGCGGTCAATGGATTTCCTGCGCAAGCACGTCAAGAAGCCCTGACGGGGCGCTGCGCAAAACCTGGGGCCGGCGACCCGCCGGACCCCATGGCCCGCCAACTAACCTGCGCTTGTCAAAACCAGCGTTCGTCGACCGTGATCGTGTCACCCGGCCGCAGCGCGCAAGTGGGCGGGACCGCCACGCGCAAGGGCTGTCCGTTCCGGCTGCGCGCGACCCTGGCTTCCCAGCCATAGGGGCGCGGCGTGAAACCACCCGAGATCGCAACTGCGGACGCGATGTTCGGCACAAGGGCACGGGGGAAGGGTTCCGATAGCCTGGATCAGAGGGTTAACGGATTACCGCCTGATATGGCTAACAAACCCGCAATCAGGAGACAGTGATCAGAGTAATCAGCAGGCAGCGCGCGACCCATCTGATTTCCTGATTACTGATTACTGATTACTGATTGCTGATTGCTGGTCGCC
>Ga0126381_100002094_pt1 | contig 21556 bp, 34 predicted proteins | sample PanSoiMetPlot_28_FD_96465 | JGI IMG/M metagenome (GOLD analysis project Ga0126381, IMG submission 96465) | Tropical forest soil microbial communities from Panama - MetaG Plot_28 | ecosystem: Environmental > Terrestrial > Soil > Tropical forest > Bulk soil | place: Panama | collected 2016-02-17
ACGCAGCTCCTCGAGGCGGCCGGCGTCTCGCCCGACTATCGCAAGGTGAATCCGCACGTCTTGCGGCATGCCCGGCTCCGCGGGATTCACGTTGACGCGTGTTGCGACTTGGACGACGCCGACGACTTGGATTGGTCAAGCGTGAGCCCCGAGGCGGTTGGGTACGTCGAGGCGTGGCGGTGCTTTAAGGCCGACTATGGCTATGAGCCCGTGCTTGCGCAGCCGCTTCTCTATCACCCGACCTATGGCTACGCCGGCACGTCGGATAGTATCGGCGTGCTCGACGGTACGGCGGCGGTTGTCGAGCGCAAGGCAACCGCCAAGATGGCAGCGAGCTATGCGCTCCAAACCGCGGCCTATGCGGCGCCCGGCATCCACATTGCCCCTCGAGGCGGCGGCCGGCTCGAGCCTGCCCCGTGGGGCGTCGAGCCCGTTATGCGCCTCGGCGTGCATTTGAAACCGGGCGGCCAATACGAGCTCGTGGCGTACGACGACCCCGACGACGAGGCGGCGTGGTTAGGCGTCGTCGCCCTCGCCCGGTGGCGCAAAGTACGATCTTAGCGGGCACGTAGCCGGAGGGCGAAGGCATGCAATCGCACCGGCAAGGCGGCGGTCTACGGCTCCATATTGGGGCCGCCCGCCGCACCCGCTAGGCACATACCCGCCCGGGCTCGTATAAGGGCCGCCATGAGCCCCGACGACGTACGGGCCGCGGCTACCGCCCTCGGGCGGCTTGGAGCGCGTAAGGGCGGGCTCGCGCGGGCCAAAAACATGCCCCCCGAGGAGCGCTCACGGCAAGCTCGAGAGGCGGTGCTAGCTCGCTGGCGGCGTCGCATGCAGTCGGCACCGACTCGCGGTAAGGCCGACCCGGGTTGACCGCTACGTGCCCGGCAACGTATGCCGGGCCGCATGAGCCTGAGCACGGCTCAAATCCACTTGGGCAAGGGGGCACGGCATGGCCGGATGGTTCTCTAACTCCCGCTTTGCTTTCTGTAGGGGAATCGCCAACCACGCATGGAAGTATCCGCCGGAGTTTTCGCACGAGGGTAAGCGGCTCGTCTTGACTCTGACGTGCGCGAATTGCACCGCCACGCGTAAGGATCGAGTCTCGCAAGCGACGGGCGAGCTAGAGACGCGCGCCTACAAGTACGCCGAGGGCTACCAGTTCCACTTAAACGGGGGCGAGCGGCCGCCCAAGGAGGATCTACGGCGCGACGGGCTCGCGCTCCTCCTCGGTGGCCGCAAGGTGCACAAGCTCGAGCCGCGCGCTCGAGACAAGCGGCGGCACGTCGCATGAAAGCGACCATCCTCTATTGCGACCGGTGCGCCGCGGAGGGGCGCGGCAACGTGCAGGCCGCGCTGATTGTCTGGATACGGACGTCCCTCGGCGGCCACACGGTGCGCCTCGACGTGTGCAGCGAGCACTACGCCATGATTGCCGGGCAAAGCAGCTCCGCGAATGGGGCCGCGCCTACGACCGAACGCACGTGGTCGCCGCGTGCGGGTAAGAGAGCGCTTGAGGGAACCTATAAAGCGGCGCTAGCATTTGCTGCCAAGCACGAGCGCTTTTCCGTCGATGATTTACGCGGGGCGCTCGGCAAGATGCCCGAGCAACGCGTTACCCGGGTGCTTACGTTGCTCGTCGCCGACGGCAAGTTAGCACGCTACGTGCAAGGCGTTTACCAACGCCCCGGGTTTACGATGCCTGCGCCCGCGAGCGTCGAGCTTGCAGCCATGGCGGTGCAGAAGCTCATAAAGAAACACCCGGGCATCCGAGGCAGTAACGCCGCGGCGCTCGCGGGCATTGACGACTTCAGAATGTGGAGAGCGACGCTTGGCTATCTCCGCACTAACAAGCTCGCGCGTACCAAGGGCAGCAAATCCGCCATGCGGCTATTCCCCACCTAGTGCGGTACCACCTCGCGGATGCGCGTGTGTAGCTGCATCCAGATATTAGGCACGAAGCGCGGCGGGTCGCCGACTGACTCGGCGTCGGCCCGGTCGGCGCATTCGTCGGCAATCTCCTCGAGCACGGCGCGTAAGCGGGCAATCTCCCGGTGGCAGTTGGCGTGCAGCTCATAGTGCGCGACGGTGCCCGGTTTCACCACGTTTGCCACGGGGCTTCAAAGCCGAGCCGGTATGCGTTGGCCCGTTTGTCCCATCGCGCCCACCAAAACGATTTGGCCGCCCCGCCGACGTGCTTGGCAACCTCGGCAACCGGCACGAGTACCTCGCGGTTACGCCGTCGGTTGTAGAGGAGTGCAAGGGGCTCCGGGTGCGTCCCCGAGAGCGGCAATTGCACCTTGACGATTTCCGGGCGCTCGAGGCTCTTAACCGAGCTGGTCATGGCACAAGTCCCGAAAGAATCCCGGGCCGGCCGACGACACGGCGGTTATGCGCCCGCCGCCCTCGATGGTCGGCCGGAGCGCTACCCATGTCTCGTAAGCGTGCTCCCAAAATGACACCTCGTCGGCAAGCACCGACGTAAACGTGTGTTGCCGGGCTTGCTCCTCGCCCTCGCCGAGGGCGACGATTTCCGAGCCGTTCTCAAATCGGAGGAGCCCGACGGAATATTCTACCTCGACGCTCGGGAGCGATGCCGGGAGGTGCTGCACGATAAACCGCGCCCGGCGCACGAGCTCGCACGAGCCCTCGGTTTCCGTCCGCCCCAATTTGCGCGCCATGAACGCGACTTTCGAGAGCGGCGAAAACATTGCGAGCCACACGTTAACCGCCACCATCAACCAAGTAACGACCATGCGGCGGCTCTTGGCGACGACGAGAATCGGCGTGTTTTGCCACCGGCGCACGAGGAGCTCGGCGTACTCATGCGAGGGGTAGCGGCGGACCATGCCCGACGCCTCGTCGCGCGTCCATACGCAGTCGCGCACAAATGCCCACGGGTCACCCGTTACGCCATACGCCGCCGTCGCCCGGCGTTGCTCGAGGGCCAAGCGGGCCGCGGCCCGGAAGGCAAGCGGGTGGTCAGGGCCGAGCACCCGCCCGGCGCCGGCCCCGGGAGGCGCGTCAGGCATCCGGGGCGCTCTTTGGCGCAGGCGCGGGTGGCAATGTCCCGAGCGCGGTATGGAACGCGAGCCAAATATTTTCTTGGTCGTGCGCGTCGCAAACGTAGAGCTGGGTCGACTCGATAAGCGGATCTTGCGTCGCGTTCTGCCGCATGAGTTGCACGCTGAGTGTCGCCCACGATCCGGGGGGTTGGCTTACCGTCGTCTTGCCGCACGTGTCGCAAACATACGTCAGAGGCATGGAACACTCCTAGGGCGTCGAGCCGATGACGAAAGCTCCAAAGGCGTTCGGGGTGGTGAGGGTCGCGTTGGACGCCGAGTTGTTCGTGAACCCAAAATAGAAGTTTGTGCCGTTGCGGGTGTCGGCAACGTAGGAAACGCAATAGTTGACCCCGACCGCGGTGGCCGTGTAGCTCTGAACGGCTTTCACAACCCAGGCGCTGCCATTGTACTGGGCGATGTTGAACTGGCCGTTGCCCTGCGTGACAATCACGGAGGCAGTCAGGTAGACTAGGAGGTTGTTCGGGAAGATGACCTGATTGCCTGCCCCGGTCAGGTTGTAGGGATCGTAATAGACGCCGGTGAAGGAGAGCGGCTGGTTGACGCTGCCCGCGTTGACGCCGACACCCGCGAAGCCGCCCGCGCAGCCGTAGGCGTGGCCCTTTATCCAGCCAGTCTCGGTTAGGTTGCCCGCGTTGTCGATCTGAAGCATCGCCGGCCACGCCGGCACGCCCGCCGTTGCAGGCGTGTGCTGGACGGAAAAGTTGTCCGTGTCGCTGTTCATCTGAATCAGCCAGCCCGGCTTGGCGGTATTGTCGAGCACCCATTGCGAGGCCCCGAGCGAGGCATTCTCGACCAGAATCGCTTGTGCCGACGTAGGACTAGAAAAGAGTCGCGCCTTGCTGGGGTAGGCGCCAGCGACAAAGGCGTTCCCCTGCGCGTCCCCTCGCGATGTCACGGTGCGCGTCGCCACGGTCGGCTGGAGCGTCGTGCCGGTGTCGGTCCAGTAGGCGCTCTGCGCGGCCCCGCTGTTCGCCCACACCGCACCATCCCACGTGTAGACCAAGCCAGAAGGGGCCGTGTAGGTCTGGCCGACGGTGGGGCTCGCGGGGAAGTCGGGAGCGGCCATCTAGGTGGCAAGCCTCCAGACGGCAAGTTGGGCAGGCGTGGCCGTCGTTGCGGTCGTGCCCAGCGCCAGCGCCGCGCCACAATTCTGGTATCCGGCGAGGTATATGTAATCGGTTGGGTCGGTCGAGAGATAGAGCGACTGCACCGTTTGCGACGTCTGGTTGTTCACGTTTGGATAGTTGTCGACTCGCGCGAGCGCGGCCCCGGCCTTATTCCAGAGCTGAAGCGCGCGGAGCCCTGCGGCGTTTGCCGACCACGTGATTTCGCCCATCGCGAGGTACACGCCAGGGACCGTCAGGTATACGCCCGCATATGGGCTGACCCACGCACCACCGCGACTGAACACGGCGTTATCATACGTGACGGTCGTCCACGCGTTGTTCGCCATGCTCTGCGCTTGGCTTCGCTGCTGCACGCACGCGCCCACGGTTTTGAGCGTGGGATTCGGAAAGGTGCCGGTGAGATCGCCGCCCGCCGCCGCACCTTGAAACGGCGTGACGGGCGTGGCCGTCACCCATTGCTTCGAATTGCCGTCGTCATAGTAGACGTACAGCGTCTGGTCGGGATCGGTGCGCCACCAGAGTTGTCCCACGACGGGCGACGCGGGCGGATTCGGCCCGATCCATGTCGCGGCGCCGCTCGCGGCCACCGTCGACCAAATCGTGTCGTAGTCGGTGCCCGTATTCTTGGCGAGTACCTGCCCCGTCGTGCCACCCGCCGGCACGCCTTGCCCGGGTGGCCCCTGCGCTCCCGTGGCTCCCGTCGGCCCGGTGGCACCCGTGGCGCCCGTTGGGCCTTGCGGCCCCGTAGCGCCGGCCGGCCCGGTTGGCCCGGTAGGCCCCGCTGGCCCGGGTTGCCCGGCAACGGCAATGCCGAGAAAAATGGACTCGTTGTTAACGAACGCCGCGCCGGTGCCGCTCGATACCCACGTGACGGGTATATCGGTGTACGTGCCGCGGTTGGTCGGCGCAGCCGTGACGGTATATTTATAGAGCCGCGTCGAGTCGGTTTTGTCTTGTAAATAGACGGTGCTCCCGGTGGTTATCGCGGTTAACGCCAGGGTGACATCGTTATTTGCATTCGTGGTGTTGTTCGCCGAGAGCACGGTGGCAGCACTCGCGCTCGCGTTGTTTAGTTGGACGTAGCCCGACGCGGGCGGCGGCGTCGTCGCGGTTGAAAAGCGGTAGTCAATGACGCTGGTTGACTGCCCGGCCGGCCCCGTGGCCCCGGTCGGCCCTGTCGGCCCGGGCGGCCCGGTTGACCCTTGCGGCCCGGTTGGTCCCGCTGGCCCCGCTGGCCCGGTCGGGCCTTGCGGGCCGGGAGGGCCGGTGCCCGCGCCGCGAGCTCGGAGTGGTGCGCGGTCTTGCGGCCCTAAGCGGCTCGTTACGGCGTCGGGCATGTACGGGGCGCTTGTACTCCCCGAACCCCGGGCGTGCCTAGTCGGCCCTCTCGATTGGCAAGATTTGCCACGTCGTTGCCGTGAGCGGCCGGTTTGGTTTGCCATCCGGCCGTGTTGGTTTCGACCGCGGCACCGCGCCGAGCGTCGCCCACGCCTCGGCAAACGTAAACCGCCGGGCTTTCTCCACGTCGGGCGTGGTCACCACGTACCCGCGCCCGTGCTCCGCTTCCGGGTCGTAGTCGACGAGGTACTCGCCCTTTAACGGCCCGTCGAGCGCTCGCATCACCACGGCGTCGCTCTCTTTCACCCGAGCGCCTCGGCATCCATCCGAGCCCCGAGGTAGGCGACGGCCCCGCGGAGGATCGACCCGGCATGCGGCCCGAGCGTCGGCGCGGCAAACCACGCCGGCTCGAGCCCGCCCCGCTCGTCAACGACGACGAGGGCTACGGCACGCACCGCGCCCGTCTCGACGCCCGCGCGCACGAGCAAGAGGGCGGCCTGGAGCGCCTCGGCGTCGAGGGCCGCGCCGCTCATGCCGGCGGCTCGATGGGCTCGGCGAGCTGCTCGAGCGCCCGATCGAGTATGACGCCGAGCAGCTCCGTCGCGGCCCCCTCCACCGCGGCCGCCGTCGCCACCATCGTCGACCCGCGGGCACTGTAGAAGCGCCCCTCGTGCTCCACCGTGACGGCACACCGGATGCGGTAGCGGTGCCCCAACTCCTCGAGCGCCTCGGCCCGGCTCATCGTGGGGGTATCGTCGCTCATGGCGTGCGCGTCTCGGTAATCGTAATGAGCACCTCGGCGCCCCCTTTGGTCCGCAAAATGACGATGGGCGCCGGTGCCTCGGTGCCATCCTCGGGAAAGGGAAAGCCCGGCACCTCGACGGTACCGCCCGTATCGGTACCGAGCCCGGAGCGCTCGAGCGCGCCCCAAATCATGCCCGCCACCAATGCCTCGAGGGTGGTCATTCTGCGTGCTCCTCGGGCGGGTGCCCATTCGTCCCGACGGCGCGTAGCCAGCTCTCGAGCGCCCGCGCCTCGGCAAGCGTCGCCGTCGTCGCGGCGTGCACGATATCGACCGCCCGGAGCCGCTCGCGCGCCCGGCGCACCAAGCGCCAATGGTAGAGCGTCAACCCGACGTTGAGCGCCGCCACGGCGACGCCGAGAGCCGTAACCCACCCGCTCATTCGGGCGCCTTACACTCATGGTCCCGCCACGCCTCAATGATCCATGCGGCGTCGAGGGCCGTCCGCGCCGTGTCGTCGGTTTCGGCGTAGCAGGTCGCTATCCCCTCGAGGCACCGGCCGCACCGGAGCCCGAATGCTAACCGCGGCGTGCCGGGCTCGTCGTCGACCTCGATAATGGGCGGCGTCACCGCTGGCCGCCTTTCAAGTCGTCGCGGATGCGTAGCTCGAGCCACGTCACGAGCCCGAGGGCCACAAGGAGCTGCTCGGTATCGAGCCCGCGTAACCACGCCTCGAGCGCGTCGATGGCCGCCTCGGTATCGCCCTCGAACGAAAACGCCGGGAGGTCGATTGTCATTCGACCTTCCCCGCCGCCGTGAGGTAGCCAAACCACCACCGGCCACGCCGCCGCCATACAAGCCGATATGGCCCCCCGGGCGGGCAGGGCGGCGTCATTCGGAGCCCGGCCCCACAAGGAGCCCCGCGACGCCTTTTAACCGCTCCGGCACCTCGCCCTTAACCGCTAACGCCTCGAGCTCGGCATCGCTCATTTGCTCGAAGAGGTGGGCATGCAAGATCTGCTTGCGCTCGACCTTATCGCCCGACACGGTTAAGAGCAGCTCGGAAGCGCGGAGCGCGTCGGAATCCCGCCGCGCTCGGCCCTTCCGCTCCCCGGTGGCACGGTCTTTCATGCCTCCCGCGAGCTCGGCAACATGCTCCATGACCGCCGGAGCCGCGGCCTTCGCCGTCGCCTGCACGCCGTACTCGCCCCGCATGACCCGCTCGAGCTGCTCCGCGCTCACAAGCTCGACAATGCGCTTGACGGCCGGATGCCGGAGCGCGCGTAACCCCGCGGCTTGGTTCGTGTACCCAATGCAGCGCGTAATCGAGGCAGCGTCGTAGCCGCCTAAATGCAGCATCGCGACCGACCATAACCGCGTCGGTGCCGTCCGCCGGAGCTCGTCGAGCGTCATGCCGGAAAGCCCCTCGAGCCATGCGCGTTGCTCGGCCTTCCGCTCCTCGCGGGAAGCCTTCGACGCTATGTGCATCTTGGCTAACCGCTCGGCAACAATCGCCGCCGGTGGCCCGGGATGCCGCTTCGTGCCGTCACCCTCCCGATACGAGCGGTCGCCCATACGTGCCCGCGCTAGCATGCGGGCTCGGCGCCTTACAAGCCCCCGCCGCTTGAGGTGGCACCGGCCGGCCGGGAGCCGAGCACCTCAAGCAATGGTAGCCCGCTAGCTCGGTAGCACCGACGCGGCGCGGCCGCGCTCGGGCCGGGAGAGCCGCTCGCTGCGCTCGCTCCTGCGCTGCGCTCCGCGCAGCCCAGCGGCCGGCCAGCTAGCCTGCTAGCTGGCTGGCACCAGGCCAGGCGCCAGCCTGGCGCCTAGCTGGCACCGGTCAGGTGCCAGCCAGCTAGCCAGCTAGCAGGCTGGCTGACAGTGGCCCCGTCAGGGGCCATCCGCCGGGGGCGAGCGAGCGTAAGCGAGCGGCCTATCCGCGCACGGCGGCAGTACCGCCGCACGCGTGCTATCAACCTAGCTCGGAGCCCATCGGGGCGTGACGCCCCGGTAGTGATTGGTAGCAAGCTACCAAGTCGCCCGGCTCCCGTTGGTCGCCTCGGCCGGAGAGGGGCCAGCTCCGACCGGGCCAGCGTCGGAATCTCCCCCCCTGCCCCCCCTCTTCTGCCGGTGGGCGTAGCTCCTCCGGTTCCTACGTGCCCCCGACCGGGGCGTGTGGAGCTCGGCGATACGGGGGCCATGCGATCCCGACCGCCCACGGCACCCTGCGCCCTTGTTGCCGGCGCTACGCCGACGCCGAGGGCGCTCTAGCGCCGTTTCGAGCTCTCTGCAAGGTGCCAAATGGGGTTGGCGTGACGAAAAGGGGCGCTCGAGGGCGGTTTTGGGCACAAATTCGGCCGTTTGGGGCCGCGCGAGGGCCGTTTCCGGCTCCCGAGCCCCTACAAAGCCGTTTTTCCTACTTTTTTAGGGTCTGAAACCCGAAAAGTAGGGAAACCGAGGCGGATTAGGGCGGCGGCGGCTCCGAAAGCGCCTCCTCGAGCTGCGTCGTGGCCGCCGCGAGCTCCGCGGTGCCGCAGGTGCACGGGCCGGCGTGTTCTGAGGGGCAGCCGTAGCCGTGCCCGAGGCGGGTGGGGCCGATATGGCGGAGCGCCGAGAGGACATCGCGGGCGGCGCCGTCGACCGTGGCGGTTGGCTTGGCTGCCGGATCGTCAATGGAGAGCGAGGCGGCGTGCGTGTCGTGTTTGGTCGTCATGCCCGGAGCCGTCTAGCAGATTTGGGGCCGTTACCTAGCCCGCCGGTGTCGGGGGCGTGAGCTGTTCGAGCGCCTCGAGGGCCGCGCGTAGCTCGTCGGCGCCGCAGACGCACCCGTCGACCGCGAGGAGCCGAGCGCACCGCAAATCGTGGTCGTCGACACACGAGAGCCACCCGCGGTTGGAGTCGCACCGGTCGAACGCGTCGAGCACCCGGCGGGCGGCGATGCGTTGCGCGTCCTTCTCCGCGTGGCAGGCGTCGTATTGGTACAGTAGCGCCTCGAGCTTCCCCACCAACGCGTCGCGCTCCTCGAGCAGCTCGCGCCGGATGCGGTCACACTCCTCGAAAAGCTCCCGGTCGGTCATGGGGGATTGGTTAACCCGAAAGATATGCTAGACGGCAAGCCCCGCCATGAGCCGGGCGGGCTCGACGCCGGAAGTATCCCAACCCAACGCCGTCGCCCCCGACGGTGCCCCGCCGACGGCGCCGGCCCGCCCACCCTCCGGGGAGGTGCCCGCATGACGCAACCCGCCGGGCCGCCCATGAGCCCGCAAGTCGTCGTGCCCGGTGCCGGGTGGGTCGACGTTGCGTCACGGGCGATTACGCAAGTCGGGTTCCCGATCGTCGTCGCGGGCGTGCTCCTTTGGTTTGTCATTTTCAAATTCGGCGGCCAAGTCGAGCTTGTCACCGACCGCCTGATCGAAAACGGCAAGCTCGCGAAGGATCTAATCGAGATACAGCGAAACGAGGCAATCGAGCTGCAACGCCAAACCGTCGAGCTACAGAAGCAAACCGATAGCCTCGGGCGGATTGGTGAGAAGATGGAACGGTGGATGGGCATGCAGCAGAAATCCGCCTACCAGCTCGGCGCGAGCGAGCCGGAGCCATGAGCCTCCTTGCATGGGTCGGGTTTGCCGTCGGGCTCTTGGTCGTCGTTGGCATTGCGTACTCGCTTGTCGAATGGTGGCGTCCGCGCGACTAATGCCTGCCCGGCGGTTTGCCGGGGCCGTGGGCTTTCCGGTCGACGCCGGGCTACGCGCCGACGCGGAAGCGCTCCGCCGTGAGCGCGACCGCAAGCACCGGAACCGCTACCCGGTTACCGGCCGCGAGATGCGCGAGTGTGGCGATATCGGCGAGCTCGTCTTGCGGGCTCTCCTCTTTACCACGCGGCTTTCATGGGAATGGTATCGCGACGAGTTGCACCGCAAAGTGGATTTTAAAATCGGCGCCGCGCTCGTCGAAGTGAAAACGCATTCCGGCAACACCGAGCCGCTCGACGGATTCACGGCGGGCATGGCGGTTGTGCAAGCGGACGCGAGCCCCGCGGATTTTTTCTGTCTCGCGCGGTTCGACAAGACGACCGACATGCTTTGGATCCTCGGCGCCATTACCAAGCCGCGGTTTTTCTATTACCGCCAGCTCTACCGCGGCGGCGAGCCGATTGCGTCGTCGGGGGCATTCACGCCGGAGGATAAATACGAGGTGCCGGTGGAAACGTTAACGTCGTTGCATACGTGGTTTCGGCAACTCAAGGAGTGGCGCCCATGATCCAGCGGAAATATTTTTACGATAGCGTGCGCGGCTCGCTCTTTGGCGGGGCGCTCACGCAACAACAAGTCGACGGTATGACCATTCTTTTGAGCCGCGCCGAAGAGGAGGGTATCGACGACCGGCATCTAGCGTACATTCTCGCGACGACGTTTCACGAGACGGCGCGCACCATGGCGCCGATTGCCGAATACGGAAAAGGGAAAGGCAAATCGTACGGCAACCCGGCCGGGCCGTATGGGCAAACGTATTACGGCCGCGGATACGTGCAGCTCACGTGGTACGATAATTATGTGACGATGCAAAAAGCGCTCGGGCCGCGATGGGGCGGGCGTGATATCGTCAAGGTCGCCGATCGGGCGCTCGACGCCGATATCGCAACCGATATTATTTTTTACGGTATGACCAAGGGTTCATTTACCGGCGTCGGGTTGCCGAAGTATATTACGGTGGTTAACCCGGATACCGATACGACGGACTTTTATAACGCCCGGAAGATTGTCAACGGGTTAGACCAAGCCTCGACGATTCAGGGGTACGCACAAAAGTTTGCAAACGCATTGACACACGCCGCCACGCAAGCGGCGTAACAAGGGGGCATCCATGGGAACGATTCGCCGGCCCGAGGACGAGGAGGAGCACCTACCACCCGACGACGAGGAGGAGGAGGAGAACGGCGGCACAACATCGACCGAGATGCCGGGACCGCCGGAGCCGCCCAAGCCGTGAGCTTTCCGGCGAGCCGCGAGGAGTTGGAAGCGGCGGGCTATCGGTTTGACTCGCTCGGCCGGTGCCGCGGCACGCGGTGCAAAGCTGACTTGTATTGGTGGACGACGCCGAAAGGGAAACGCATTCCGTTGAATGCCGACGGCACCGCGCACCATGTGACGTGCCCTGACGTGGCGCAATTCTCCTCGGGCGGCCCGAGGAGCCGGCGCGGTTAGTGACGTGACCGGGCGTGCCGTTTCTCTCTTCGAGTAGCCTCGCGGAGCGCCCCGACCCGCGCACCAAAGCGGCGCAGCCGCTCCACGGCGTGACGGAATGGGACTGCCCGCGCAACGGTGTGCACGTCGTCGAGGTGCACTATACGGCCGACCCGCAAAAGCGCGACCCGCAATGGAAGCGGGAAGCCATGCGGGGCATGCCGCCGCGAGGGTGGCAACGCGAGTTTGAGATTGCATGGGATTTGGGCGGAGGTGACCCGGTATTGCCGGAGTACGTGCCGGCGCTCATGCGGCGCGAGGTGCCGGTTAACCCCTCGGCCCGCATGCTCCGCGGATGGGACTTTGGTCAGGTCTGCCCCGTGACGATCTTTGCGCAAGTCGACGCGTGGGGGCGGCTCTTAGTGTTGGCGGAATTGGTGCTCGAGCACGCGAGCTTGACCGCACAAATCGAGGCGACCAAGGCAACGACGCTCGACCTCCTCGGCTCGTCGGGGCCATGCTTCGACGCGGGCGACCCGGAAGCGTTGCACGAAATGGAGCTAGGCCAGATTCGCCGCGAGCTCTTGAAAGCCGGCATCATGCTCCAAACCTTTTCCAACCACGGCCGACGTTTTGAAGGTTTGCGGCAACGGATGCTGCGTCGGGTACTGGTACCCGGCGAGCCCGAGCCGTCGCCCGCGCTCCTCGTCTCGCCGCGGTGCCCGATCCTGCATAGCGCGCTCGCCGGGGGTTTTGCGTGCCATCCCAAAACCGGAAAGCCGCTCAACGTGCACCCGTACAAGGACGTCGTCGACGCGCTCGATTACTTGCACGACAACTTGCAGGGCTCGGCGGCCGATTGGATGAAAAAGCTACAGGCGATTGCCAAGGCGGATTGCGCATGGTAGCGCCGGGATGGCTTGGGCGCAGCGATGCCGCCCGGGTTGCCATTACGTGCGGGGCCGCGGGCGGCCCCTCTATTCCGCCCGCGGCCCTCTCCCCCTCTCGGGTGTGGCTCCAATGCTCCAACCCCGAGTGTCGCATCGTCTTTTCGCGCACGCGCTCCGCGGCGGGTAACACGCCGACGCCGACGTGCTCGCGGGCATGCTGGCGGGCGTGGCACTATCTCCGCCGCCGCACCCGCCGCATACTCGAGCGCCACGGCAAGCCGCCCAAGCGCCGTCGCATCCGAGCGCGACGCCTCGAGGTAGGATAGGCACGCCGGCTCCGACGTGCTAGACGGCTCCGCCCCGAGATGGCACCGGGCGGGGCCGTAGGGGCGGCGAGCAAAAAGACCGACGAAGGGCCGGCGCTCTCGCCGGCTCGAGGCGAGCCCGCGGTTAACCTTGCCGTCGACCCGGAGATACAGGCTCGCATCAAAGAGGAGCTCTCACCGCTCATTACGAGCACCCGCAACGAGCGCATGGTGCTTAGGGATAGGTGGCTTCGCTACTACCGGATTTGGTCGCTTCGCCACGACGTGCAGGGCTACAGGGGTAGGACAAACACTTATTTCCCGATTGGTCGCCGGTGGATCGAGCAATGGGTAACCCGATTAAAACGCGACCTCTTCCCCGATAACGATTGGTTTGCGTGCCGCGCGCTCGCCGAGGATTTCGAGAAACGCGTGCCGGCAAAAGTCGCGCTCCAAAAATATTGGATGCGCCGGCACATGCGGCTCCGCCGCCACGCCTTGCCGTTTCTCCGCCAGCTCGTCATGTACGGCACCTCCCCCGTGCGCAACGTGTGGCGTTGTATCGAGCACGAGCAACCGGCGCTCCGCGACGTGCTCGACGAGGATGGGGCACCGACCGGGAAAACCAAGCAAGTCGTCGAAAAGGTCGCCGACTTTTTGGGGCCGACCTTCGAGCCCGTCGACCTCTTTGCGTTTTACGTGTGGCCCGTGACGGCTCCGAGCGTCGATGCCGCGTCGCTCGCGTTCGAGGATCGGTGCGTGAGCCGGGCGCACGTTAACGAGCTCGCAAACCGCCCCCTTGACCCGGGCAACCGGAAGTCGACCAACGTTTACGAGAATGTCGACGAGCTCTTGGCGCTCTACGACGAGGCGGTCGGCTCGCGCGGCTCGAGCCAGTCGGGCGGCCGGAAATACGACGCGCTCGCTATCCGGCTTGCGGATAAGGGATTCACGGCGCCGCTTGACCAAAACCTACCCGCCGGGCTCCGGCCGCTCGATATTACCGAATGCTCATGGGTTGCCGACTTGGAGGGGAACGGCGCGGAGCGCTACTTGGTGACGCTCGGCGCCGATACCATCCCGCTCCGCGTGCAACGCCGGCCGTTCTTCCATGGTGGCTCGCAATGGCTCGCGGGTAAATTCGTCGAGATTGCCGAAGAGTTTTACGGCCGCGGGCTCCCCGAGGTATTCGATTACATACAGTATTTCGTCAACGATCTAGGCAACCAATCGGCCGACGCGTTTGTGTGGGCGACGAATCCGATAGCGGTCGTCGATATCGGCGCGGTGCAGGATCCGACCTCGCTCCGTATGACGCCGGGTGCCAAGTGGCTCGCGAATCCCTCGGGCGTGCAATTCACGACGCCGCCCACCGGGGCCGCGCAAGCCGGGTTCGACGCCGTGCAAGGTTACCTCGGGATTGGCGATAACTTGGTTGCCCCAACGCCGGCCCGGCCGATTGTGCCGGGGCAAGCGCCCTCGGCCGGCGCGGGCACGGGCGGGGCAAGCGGGTTTGCGGCGCAGCTCGCGGATAGCGCCGTCGACATTCGCGCCGTGATTGAGAACCTCGAGGATGACGTGATGCAACCGCTCCTCGAGCGGAACGACATCCTGGCGCAGCAGTGCCTCGACCGTGACATCGTGCTCAAGGTCGCCGGCCAGGATGGCGTCGAACTATTAGAACACCCGGTTTCGGTCGCCGACTTGGTTGGCGAGTATGAATGGGAATGGCTCGGCACGACATCGGCGTTGAACCAGCAAGTCCGGGCGCAGCAGATGGTGCAAGGGATAGCGCTCCTCGTGCAGGTCCCGCCCGACCAGCTCGCCGCCGAGAACGTCACCGTCGACTGGAAATATGTTCTCACGCAATACTGGTCGCTCGGCTTGGGACTCCCGAATGCAGACCGCGTGCTCAAATCGACGGGGCCGAAAGAGGCGCAGGATTGGCGCTATGAGAACGCGCTCGCCCGCGTGGATCGTGCCGCCGAGCTCCAGGTGTCGCCTGCGGATAACCACGTCGAGCACGTGCAGGGGCACCAGCACGTCTTGGATCGTGGCGACCTCTCCGACGACGCCCACGCGCTCATGCAGAAGCATGTGCAGGACCATCTCGGGTTCGAGGTCGCCAACGAGGTGCAGCGGCTCCAGCAAGCGATGGCGACCTTGCAGGGGCCGCCTGGGGTTCCGGGGCCGGGGGGCATGCCACCTCCCTCGGGTCTGCCGGGGGGGCCTGGGGGTGGCATGCCGCCCCCGGGGGCTCCGCCGATGCCGCCGGGCATGGGGCCGCCGCCTGGAGCCGGGCCGCCGGGTGCCCCGATACCGCCGAGCTATCCGACCAATCCCATGCCGCCACCCGTCGGCGCCATCAACGGGCCGCCACCCTTTGCGGGTGCCACGCCGAACCGCGGTATCAATACCCTTGGCCGGCGGATTGGCCCGACGCCGCAGCAGATACCCGGGACGCCGCTCTTTAAGCCCCACTCCGGCGCCCGCAACAAGGCGAAAGCGATGCTGGGCATGCGGCCGCCCGCACCGCTCGGGCAGGGGCGTGTTGGGAAAACCGCAAACATTGCCGACCTATTCCGCCGCCTCCCGCGGCTCCCGAGGTAGACGATGGCAAAGGCAGGCACGCTCTTTGGTAAGCCCCGGGGCGAAGTCATCAAACATCCGGGGGCGTTCAGCGCGAAAGCGGCGAAGGCAGGGAAGTCGACTGCCGCGTATGCGAGCCAGGTCTTGAAGCCGAGCTCGAAAGCGTCGACACAGACGAAGCGGCAGGCGAATCTTGCGAGGACGTTTGCCAAGCTCCGCGCCGGCAAGGCGAAGTTCCTTGTGCCGCTGTTCTTGCTGCTCGCCTCGAGCGCCGTGGCCGCAACCAAGACGTGTCCGAGCGGCCAGCTCGGCGGGACGCTCACGACGACGGGGCCGACGCCCGACGTGCTTATCGCTCGTGCCGCCCCGGCGCTCGTCGTGCAAGCGACCTCGCCGGCCGGCACGGCAACCGTCGTCGTCGAAATGTCGTGCGACGGCACCAATTGGGCGCCGGTCGCCAATTCCAGCATGTCACTCGCCTCGACGACGCCGAGTCAGGTGGTGTCCATGCTGCAACCGACGTGCACCTATCGGGCGAACGTTACGGCGTGCTCGAGCTGCTCGACGACGGTTTTCTATGCGTGCGCTGGCCCGTAGCCTCGTGGCGCTCGCCATTACGACCGCCGTCGCGGCGCAACCTCGAGGGCCGGCGAAAGTCGGCGGCTGCGGCCCGGCAAGCGCCGGGTGTGGCGCGGCGGCCGCCAACGTGCCGTCAACGTCGACCACGACGACGAGCACCACCACCACGGCAACGACGACGACAACCACGGCACCGCCGACGACAACCACGACGGCGGCGGCGACTACGACGACCACGTAATGGGGCAGCATGACGTCCTCTATGCGTGCGCGAGCGCCTAGTGCCGCGCTCGCCATTCTCGCCCTTGTGCTCGTGGCCCGCGGCGTTGGTGGCCAGGCACGCAACGAATGCGGCCCGGCGGTCGCCACATGCGGGCCGGCGTGCGTCGGGACGGGTGGCGCGACGACGACGACGACGCTGCCCACCGTCAACATTCCGGCCACCGTCGGCTCGGACACCAACTGCGCCTCGAGCACGCTTCCGGTCGCCGACACCAACGTAAGTGGCTGGAATGGATATGTCAGCTACGGGAAAACGTGCGCCACGGGCGCCAATGGCGTCGGCTACGATGTGACGAGCTTATCGCTCTATGTCGCCACGGCGACAGCGGGTGACAAGCTCAAATGCTCACTCTACACCGATTCCACGTATACGTCCGTTGCCGCGGGCTGTAACACCGTCGAAGCCACGCTTGTGGCGAACCCCAATGCCTACGTTACCATGGCGACGACGGGGGCATGCCACTTGGCGCCCGGGACGCGATACCGGATTGCGTGCGCCACGACGACGAGCACCACGGGATTTGGCGAGGCGTCGACCGCATGTAGCGGTTGCTGGCTCTATCAGTCGCCACTCACCTACGCGTCTCTCTGGCCGGCGAGTCTCTCCAATACCGGGCAGTATGCCGCGACGATGGCGTCCTATTTGACGGCGACGGGGCCGATCCCGACGACGACCACCACCACCACCACGACGACGACGACGGTCACCGGCACCACGCTTCCGTCGTGGGTATCGGCGACGCTCGCCGCGTGGATGCTGGACGAGAGCAGCGGCACGCGCGTCAACCTCCAAGGGACGACGAGCCGCGACCTCGCCAACACCGACGGCAGCGACCCGGTCGGCTCGACGACCCGCGTCGAGGGCGCGCAATCCATGCACGTGACGATCACGGGTGCCAAGCATACGAGCGACACGTTTACGACCCTCTCGAGTCCGGTGTCGCTCGGATGCTGGGTCCAGGGAACGGCGCTCGGCGCGGCGTTTGTCATGCACGACTACCAAACCGTTGCCGGCACCTTCCAGCTCCAACGCACCGCCGGGGGCGGCTATCAATTCGTCGTCTACGACTCGGGCGCCGCGACGCATACGGCAACGACGCCGAACAACTACACGGATGGCGCAACCTGGCACCATGTCGTCGGCACCATGTCGTCGGGGGGTTCGGTCACCGTCTACGTCGACGGAGCGCAGCAAGCGCAGGTCGCCATGGGCACCGCGGTTGCGCATGCGGTGCCGCTCTACCTCTCTGACAACTTTAGCTTTACCGGCTTCCTCGATGAATGCTGGCTTGCCAATACGCTCATATCGCCCGCGTCGGTATGCCGCATCTGCTCGTGCGGTATCCGCGGCGAGCAGTGTCTCTGTAACGGCACGGCATTCGTCACGACGGGCCGGAACGCGACCACATGCGGGGCGTGTACCTTACCCGCGGATTGCTCGGCGATCACGCCGCCATGAGAGGAGGATAGAATCATGAGCCCGGCACGTGTTTTCGATATCGTAGCCGTCGTCTGTTTCGCGGTTGCGGCTATTCCATGGCCCCCCGCACCGTCGCCCCCCTACGCCTTTAACCTGATGTCGCTCGGGCTTGTCTTCTTTACGCTCGGGCATATGTTCCCATGAATCTCGTCGTTTTGGTGCTGCTCATCGTGCTTTTGGTGGGGTTGCTCCCGACGTATCCGTACTCGGTCAACTGGGGCTATTACCCCTCGGGCGGCGTCGGCTTGGTCCTGATTATCCTCCTCGTCTTGCTCCTCGCGGGTCGGTTGTGACCCGGTGGTATTGACTAACGCTTAGTTTTCGCTAGGACGGCAAGCCCCGAGATGGCACGCAAGCAATTGCCGCCACCGGGAGCCAAACGCGGCGGCCGCGGAAAATCCCTCTACGTGGCTCCGCCGGCACCTCCGCGGGGCCGTAAGGCGAAGCTCGGCACCATGGCCGGCCGGGCGGGTGCCCCGCCCCCGTTGTCGCCACCGCCTCGCCCGCGGGCGACTCGAGCCATGGGGCCACCCGTGCAAAACCCTCTCCCGCGCGCTCCGGCTCGCGGCCCGGTTACGGCCGCCGCGGAGGAGCGCACCGAATCGACCCCGCTCGGCGGTGCTATGGCCGCCGGGGCCGGCATGTCGCCCGCACGTCGCGCCGTCGCGCGCGGCATACGTGCCGGCCGCGTGGCGTTTTAGGGTTATGGATCCTGAGCTAATCGCCATCGACCCGGAGGAGCTTGCGAAGGTTACCGCGGCGCTCCGCGGGACGTCGTACCACGAGCACCTCGAGCGCTACGTGCGCGACCGTATCGCCTACCTGCTCGACAAGGAATTGACCGACCCGCACGCAATCACCAAATGCCGCGGGCAAGTCGAGGAGCTGCAGCACCTGCTCCGGCCCGCGCTCTGTCAAACGCTCGCGCTTCTTGGGTTGCGTGCCCGGGCGGAGCGCGATGCCCGTAACCTGAAACCCGCCGAGCCGCTCCCGCCGCGGGATTGGTGGGTAGACCCCGAGGAGCCGTACTCGCCCGTCGCGAACGACCGGCCGGTACCGTAAGCCATGGCAGATATAGAAGCGCCCGCACCCGCAGCCGCCCCCGGGGCCGTTCCGGTAGAGCCGACTCCGACCCCGGCCGAGCCGGCGGCCCCCCCGCCACCCTCAGAGCTCGACACGCTCCGGCAAGAGCACGCGCGCACCCGCGAGGAGCTTGCCGCCGCCAACGCCACGCTCCGGCTCTTGACGCCGCAGCAGCAAGCGCCAGAGCAAGCCATGCCGCTTGTCCGGTTGACGCAAGCCGACGCCCGCCGCGTGGCGCAATCGCTCGGCGGCGGATGGACGGAAGAGGCGGTGCAGCAGCACGCGCCCATCTTCGCCGCGTTCCTCCAAGTACTCGCCGGGCCGATTCTGAACGGGCTCGAGGGGATGGCGGACGTGGTTGATTTGATTTCGGCGCGGCAAGAGGTGCCGAAATACGAAACGCTCGCCGAAGAAGTCGACCGCGTACGCCACGAGTACCGCCAACGCGGCCAAGTGATTACCCGCAAGCAAGCCGTCGCCGCCGTTAAGGCGCGGCGCATGGAAGATCCAAAGTACATGGATACGCTACTCGCCGAGCGCGAATCAGAAAGAGCCACCGAGCAGCAACGCCGGGCCGCGAGCGCCGCTGCCGCCGTCACTGAGGGCGGCGCGACGGTGCAGAAAGCCGGCCCGGAGCCAACCAAGCAACCGCGGGCACCGCAGACGAAAGAGGAATTCGCCCGCCTACCCCTCGAGGAAAAACGTAAGGTGCTCGAGGGAGTCGTTTTGTAGGAGGAGGGCCGCGCCATGGCGGGCACAACGTTTAGCTACACCGACCCGGGGCTTTCGACTTCCACCACTCTTGCCAACGATCTTGCACCACTTTGGTTGCAAGAGGAGTTGCTAGCAATCGCGGAAAAGTTGACCGTGTTTCAGGATATGGGCGATACGCCGAACATGCCGGAGGGCGAGGGCAAGACATACTCCGCGCAGCGCTACGAGCGTCTGCCTCTTCCAGGTTCGCCGATCACCGAGGGTGTTACGCCCGACTCGACGGCGCTCGTCGTCAACAAGGTTACCGCCGTGCTCGAGCAGTGGGGGATGGTAACCACGCTCTCTGACGTGGCCCTTATGACGACGAGGCACCCGGCGTTACAGGCGGCCAAGGATCGGCTTGGTAACGCGTCGGCGGAGCTCCAAGACCGGGAAATCCAAAAGACGCTCATGGCGGGCGGCGTCGTCATGTTCCCGAACAACCGCGCGTCCCGCTCCGCGCTCGTCGCGGGCGACGTGCCGGGTACGGATTTCGTCTCGATGATTGTCGCGACACTCCGCCAGCTCGGCGCCCCGACCTTTGCCTGCGCGATGTACGGCGGCGTGATTGACCCGTACACCGAGCAGGATCTAGCCAAAGATCAGACATTCGTCTTGTCGCACCAATACTCAGAGACGACGGCGCTTTTTAACGCCGAGGTTGGCCGGTGGCGTGGCGTGCGATGGAAGCGGAGCAACTTGCTTCCCATTCAGTCGCTACTCCCGGCGACGGCGGCCGGCGTTACTGCGGCCGCGTTGACGGCGCTCCCGGCGGGCGACGTCGGGTTTACGGCCGGCTCGACGGTTAAGGCGGTCGCCGCGCTTGCCGACCCGACTAGCGGGCTCTCGACGCAGCAGACGGCTACCGTCAACGTGACCAACGCCGCGGCGTTTGACGTGCAATTCACCATCGGCGCCTCGGCCCCTTCCGGCCGGTATAACCTCTACGTCTCGCAACCGGCCGGCGCGGTGCCGCTCTATGCCGGGATTGTGACCTTCGTTACCGGCTCCGCCATGACGGTTAACGTGGCGGCGACAAGCGGCGGCGTGTCGATTCAGGCAAACCCGAGCGGCGCCCCGGCAACCGCCGACCCGCCCGCGGCGGGCAACGTGCACACGGGTTATATTTTCGGCAAGTCGGCTTTTGCCGTGCCGGCAATCGGCGCCCGCGTGCAAGCGACGTTGACGCCCGCAACCGCGAGCGATTCGGACCCGTTGCAGCAACGCCGTAAGGCCGGGTTCAAATTCTACACCAAGACGTGCATTCTCAACACCGACTTCTTCCGGCGTTTTGAGTGTCTCTCGGCGTTCAACTAATGGGCCGGCCGCGCAAGTATCCGCTCCCGGCCGCCGAGCCGGAGCCCGACGACGAGCCGGAAAGCCTCGAGGAGCTCGAGCCCGAGGAGCTCGTGCAATACGCGCTAGACCACCCGCGCGAAAGGCTCACGCCGGCCATGGTGGCAGCGCTCAACGACGCGTGGCGCGACATATGTGCGGCCGACGACGACCAAGGGAAAGCGTACGCTCGGCAGATAGCGGCCCGGCTCCGCCGGGCGACGCATGCCGAGCTGCACCCGCAGTGCGACCGTGTGCAGCTCGACGTGCCGCTTTTGAAGCAACCCGACGGGCGCACCAAGCCCGTCATAATCAACCGCAAGCAATTTGTCGGCAAAGTCGAAGTCTGGTCATGCGAGGCGCGAGAAATTCTTACCCTCGTGCACCACGCCAAGCAGGTAGAGGCGGCTCGCATGACCGAGGGAGCCGGCGGCCAAACGGTCGACCTCGACACGGGCCAAATCCTCGAGCGAGCCGCGGCAATCGGGCGGGCCTAGATGCCACACGGGCCGAGCAAGCAACCGCCATTCTCCGGGCAGCTCACGCGCGTCACGCGCGAGGGCGAACAATGCTCGATAGCGTTTACCGCTCACACGCCGGAGGAGCTATCGCGGAAGCTCGGCATTGCCACCGGAGCGCTTGACGCACAGGTCCGCGCCAATAACGCCGCGCTCCTCGACGCCGCCTCGAGCTTCGAGGAGCGGCAAGTGAAGGTCTATAACGCCGCCGTCGAGCAGCTCCGCCGCGAATTCGGGTTGACGGCACCGCCGCCCGGCGACGA
>Ga0126381_100002095_pt1 | contig 21549 bp, 19 predicted proteins | sample PanSoiMetPlot_28_FD_96465 | JGI IMG/M metagenome (GOLD analysis project Ga0126381, IMG submission 96465) | Tropical forest soil microbial communities from Panama - MetaG Plot_28 | ecosystem: Environmental > Terrestrial > Soil > Tropical forest > Bulk soil | place: Panama | collected 2016-02-17
CTCGATGTTCGAGATTGAGCTGATGTCGCGTCCGGCGGGCACGCCCCAAAAGATCCTTAAGCGTTATCTGATCGTCTCTGTCCGTGGTAGTCACGTGCCCCATGCTGAATTTCAGGGGAATCGGTCTGCCGCTCTTCGCACTTCGCGCGGCCGTTGCTTCCTCCAGGCGCAGGGCCGCAACCGTAATTCCCGCGCGATCAAATTGGCCGGCCACTGCAAAGTCGCACGCGCCTATCCGTCCCTTTATATCGGATTCCCGGAAGGTGGACCGCATAATCTCTCCGGCCTCGGCGAGCGAAGCGACGGCGACTGTCTCGCCCAGTTGCGCGTGGATTTGCGTGAGAGTCTCGAGTTCGACATAGAGAATGGAAAACGGAACATTCGATCGCTGTGCCAGCTTGAGGGCGTGCTCAGCCAGCACGTGGAATCCTCTGAAGTTGTAAAGACGCGTGGCCTGGTCGCGCAGAGTCAGATCGTGGATCTCGTTCTCCAACCCGCTGATGCGCCACGCAAAATACAGCAGGATTCCCCAGGCAACGATTACCCCCGCCGACGCCAGGATTGCCGCGCTCATGTGGCCAATCGAGCCGCCGGGACTCATTTTCGCAGTCAGGATCACCCATGCAAACGGCAGGGCCAGCAGCACCGGTGCGAAGATTCTGGCCAGCCTGCTCCCGACCCCCACTCCCAGGAAGATGGAGAGAACTCCGCGTTCTCCCTGCCGCAAAGCCAAAGCTCCGGTGAGTGCAACGAAACAAGCCAGGGTCGCGGCCGGCATTGCGCCATCGGCAGCTCTACCGTAGAGTGCAAACCAACTGAAGATTACATCCGAAATCAGAAGAAGAGCGAGGAGGCAAAGACCGCACACCAGCACATCCACGAAGTAGTTGACGAGCCAGTTCTGCTTATCGACCAGGACCATGGCGACGGTCAAAAACACGAACCCAAAGGCGAGTCTTGTGGGCGGGAACGCAGGACTGCCCGCGTTCGTCCCCGTAGCGGCAACACGAAACCAGAAGATGACCGCCGCTCCTCCTGCAAGAGCTAGGATATTTGCAACACGGTGTAAATAGCCGGACAGCACCCCGTCTCGGTCCGGATCTGTAGCCAGCAGGCTCAGCCCACACCAAAGCGCGGTGAAGAATAGCGGGATTTGACCGCGCGCGGCGGCGATTGCCGAGCTGGTCACTCCCAGTCCAAACAACGGAAGTAGACCGAAGAGAATGGCAACCCCGGACGCCCCAATGAATGCTCGCTGCATCCACCGCGCGGCGCGAAACAATGAGGGGTTCGGCAGAACCTTCAACGTTTCTGGGGCGATCTCATTCATGCATTCTGCCCACGGGTCCGATTCGGACGTCCCCTTTCAGACCTCAACGCTGTTCAACTCGTACCGTGACTCGAGTGGGGTGCCCGGTCAAGCACGCGCTACCTTCTTGCTCCGTTTTTCCCTGTACATTGCCTCATCAGCTCGCCGGACAAGCTCCTTCAGACTCTCATCCGATGGATGATCGACCGTCACCCAACCTACGCTGAGACTCAGGGGATACTTCCTCGGGCTCTTCTGATTTACTTCCGCCGCGGCGGCCTTTAGCCGTGATGCCGCCAGTTCAATGCCGACCACGCTGAATTGTCCTGCAACCACAAACTCATCTCCACCAAACCGCCCCTTCACATCCGTCTCGCGGAAAGTTTCCATCACCAGCTCACCGGTTTCAGCGAGGTAGCCGGAACCCGTGTTGTGCCCGAGATCGTCGTTGATCTTCTTCAGTCCATCCAGATCGATGAACATGACAGAGAATGGCAACTCGGCGCGTTGCGCCAGTCGCAACGTCTGTTCGGCCAGGAGATAAAAGCCGCGCATGTTGTATAGCCCCGTCAATTCGTCGCGCAGCGTTAGATCATGAATCTCCTGTTCCATGGAGGTGATGCGCCAGACAAGGACAAGCAGGAGCACCATCGAAAGCCCTGCCGCCAGCGACGTCAGAATTGCGGCGCCATACTGCTCCGGCAGGAACGCCTGAAGAACGATTCGCGTCCGGGCAACCTCAATCAAGAATGGAAGTACCAGCAGCACAGGTGCAAAGCCGCGCGCGATTCTGCTTCCAATTCCGGCACCGACAAAGATTGACCACGCGCCATGCTCCGCCTGACGCATGGCAACTACCCATGTCAGGAGCACCAGGCACAGGAGCACCAGCGGCGAGATCATGTCATTCGCGGACAGCCGTACCAGGCCAAGCGCGCCGAAGAGGTTCTCGCTCAAAAGTACCAGCGTCATCAGGCACAGCAGCGGAACCACGGCGTCGGCAAATCGCCGGATCAGGGGCTTGGAGCTGTTCACCAGGATGATCATCGCGCTCAGGATTGCGAATACGGCCGGCGAATGCACCGGCAGGCCCCCAGTATTGCCTGGAGCCCGATCTGCCTCCAGAAGCGTATCGACCGCAGGGATCAGGCGGAAGATCGACTCCGCCAGAATCGCGCTCGCCAGCAGGACGGCCTGGATGGCAATTGACATGCTGACTCGCGGCAGAGAAAGGTGGCTCAGAGGTTCGGAAACCGCAAGGCTCAGCGCGCAAAGCAAGACGGTGAGAGCCATCGGAACGCTCATCCGGGTCATGAACACCGGAAGGTGAGCTGCGAGTGCGGGGTAGAGCCAGTTTGCAAACACAACGAGTGCAAACAGTGCCACGATGCTCAAGCACACGATCTGCACGACCGCAAGCTTCGCAAGCAGAGCTGGATCGGGCTCTCCGGGAGGCAGGGATGCGGCGCGGTCTGTCATGTCTTCGGCTATTGCTACGGCGCTTAACTGGAGTCGATATTAACGCACAAAACGCCTATCTTCCGGTTGACAAAACATGTTCATTTAAACGGAAGTTTGGTCCGAAACCTTGCACAACCACAGGCTTTATGGGTCAGCTTGCCCGGAGGTATTGTCCGGGGAGGTCTGAGGGCAGGCATCAGTGGCAAGAAGCCGAGGGGCAGCCAGCCGTGAACCGGCGCTGGTACACTCTCCGTTGGCTACATTCACCACAATTGAACTATTTCTAGACCGCCCGATATGATGCCTTCTCTCTCGACTCTCAACGACCTGTTTAGCCGGGTCGCTGCTGCGAAAAACCCTCGCGCCATCCTCTGGCAAGACGAGTCCGGCAACTGGCAGCCGATCTCGTCCGACCAGATCTATCATCGCGTCCGCACGCTTTCGGAGGTTTTCATCAGCTGGGGCGCCAAAAAGGGCGATCGCATCGCCCTTGTCGCCGAGAATCGCTGGGAATGGGCCATCGCGGACTTCGCCATCCTGGCGATGAATGCCGTCAATGTCCCGGTCTACCCGACCCTGACCGGCGAGCAGATTGCCGTGCTTCTGGCCGACGCGGACTGCAAAATTGCCATCGTCTCCACCCGGCAGCAGTTCGACAAAATCAACGCCGTCCGCTCCCGAACCGAGCTCGAGCACATCGTCATCATGGACAGTGCCGCTGCCCCCGAGGGATCGATCGCGTTTTCGACGATCCTCGCCGGCGCCGATGATGCTGGGTCCTACCGCGATCCAGCCTTCGATGCCCTCGCCCGGTCGGCCGAACCTGGTGATCTTGCTTCGCTCATCTACACGTCGGGCACGACTGGAGAGCCCAAAGGCGTCATGCTCACCCACGGCAACATCGCCGCCAACCAGAACCTTGCCGCTTCTGAGTTCAGCTTCAATAAGACCGACGCCTGCATCTCGTTCCTACCCCTGTCGCACATCACCGCCCGCGCGCTCGATTACGTCATGTTTGCATATGGAGCGCAGGTCGCCTACTGCTCCAACTTCGACAAGCTTCCGCAGGCGATGAAGGAGGTTCGTCCGACAGTTTTTGTCGGAGTGCCACGTGTCTATGAGAAGATTCGCCAGGCAGTCGAACAGAAATCTGCGGCCTCCCCGATCAAAAAGCGGTTACTCGCGTGGGCTCTCAATGAGGGCTCAAAGCATAGCGACATCGTCTACGGTGGCCGCCAGCCATCCTCTTTCTTCTGGAAGATTGCCAGTCGGCTGGTCTTCAGCAAGGTGCGCGAAGCTTTTGGTGGGCGCGTACGTGTCTGGGTATCGGGCGGCGCTCCTCTCGGCATCGACACTGCAAAATGGTTCGCCTCCGCCGGCATCGCCGTCTGGGAGGGCTACGGGCTCACCGAAACTTCGCCTGTCATTGCCCTGAACAACCCAAAGGTGCATCGCATGGGCGCGGTGGGCAAGCCGCTTCCTAACCTCGAACTCAAGTTTGCCGAAGATGGTGAGCTCCTCGTGCGTGGCCCATCGATCTTCATCGGCTATTGGCGTAAGCAGCAGTCGAATCCTGAATGTTTTGACGCTGAGGGGTTCTTCCGCACCGGCGACATCGGCCACCTCGACTCTGACGGATTCCTTCACATCACCGATCGCAAGAAGGAGCTGCTCAAGACCTCGGGCGGCAAGCTCATTGCTCCCCAGCCCATCGAAAACAAACTCAAGAACTCGGCAATGGTCGCGCAGGTTGCCCTGGTCGGGGACAAACACAAGTTCATCTCCGCGCTTATATCTCCCAACTTTGCTGCGCTTGAAAACTGGGCGCACAATGCCGGCCTCGAGACAGCCGACCGTCACTCACTCGTCTCTGACAGCCGCGTCATCGCGCTATATGGGGAGATCGTGCGCGAAGCGAACTCCAGCCTTGCCAATTTCGAGACCATTAAGAGATTTCGACTCGTCGCCGACGAGTGGTCGCAGGACTCAGGAGAACTTACACCGTCTATGAAGCTCAAGCGCCGCGTCATCAGCGCGAAATATGGGTCGGTGATCGAGGAACTTTACGCAGACGAAGCAACCGCACGCGCCGAATAGGCGACCGTAGCTGCCCGATCCCTCGGCGGACTCCCTTCCCCTTGCTCCACATCAGCTGGAGCCCGCGGAAGAACGGCGCACCCCATGCGCCCACCGCCAGAATTCCGCCGAAGAGGATCACCGCATCGATGCTGATGCGTCCCTGGCGCGACCAGTAGTCATTCGGATCGAGATTCAGCCACAGTGCGAATTCGTCCAGCGTAAGCGCCGCCCCCACGCCATAGCTCACGCTCATGAGCCGGCTGTAAAAAATGGACAACGGCGAGTGACTCCGGCCCAGGTCGAGCAGCCACCCATAGCCCACCAGGAGCAGAAACAAGATTCCCCATACAAGGTGGTGAATGTGGTGCCCCCGCACCATCACCCAGCCGAACGGCCCATGGTTGTGAATCACCAGGCTGACGATCAGACGGACACCGGCGAACGTAATCAGGAACGAAGCCGATGCGATGAACATCCGCCGCCGCGGCCGGTCCGGAATCGTCGACCGCACCAGGAACCCCAGCCGCGTCAGCTGTAAAAGCACCAGCAGCACAATCACTACGAGACTTGCAAACGCGAGCAGAATCAGGTTGCCGGTACCCGACGTGGGCATATCCTCTTATTGAATCACTCTACGCCCGGTTTTTGGCTAGGTATTCGACATCGGACCACAAACACGACAGCCTAAGACCACAGATTGAAGGCCCGGAGTTGTCCTTTCGAGCGAAGCGTGGCGAAGTCGAGGAACCTGCAGTTGTTCCTTGCCCAGTGAGCCCGGTCACGATCCCTCTTTACAACTGCGGCATATACTGGTTAAGGCGTCGAGAGCGTCGATTGATGCGGTTTCCACAAGCTGAGATCCCCAAACGGGCCCTCGCTTGTGGGGCGGACGTCCGAGCACAGGTTTTCCGGAGCGCTTCGCTTTCAGGCGCAGCTGCCCGATTTCGACCAGGAGACATATACGATGCGAGTTGCACTGTTGACCGGCGGCGGAGACTGCCCCGGCTTGAATGCCGTCATCTATGCGGCCGTGCGCAAAGGAATCAACACCTACGGCGATGAGTTCATCGGTTTTCTCAACGGCTGGCGCGGCGTGCTCGACAACCAGTTCATCCCGCTCACGCTCGAGAACACCGACGGCATTCAGCTCAAGGGCGGCACAATTCTTCACTCCTCGCGCACGAACGTGAAGAAGATTCCCGGCGGCATCGAGAGGGTGCAGGAAGTCCTGAAGCTGAACAAAATTGACGCGCTCATCGCGCTCGGTGGCGACCACACCCAGTCCGTCACCCTCTTCCTCGCCGAAAACGGCATCAATGCCGTCGGCGTGCCCAAGACCATCGACAACGACATTAACGGCACCGACCAGACCTTCGGGTTTGATACCGCGGTCATGATCGCGACCGAGGCCGTCGATCGGCTCCACACGACAGCCGATTCGCACAACCGCGTCGTCGTATGCGAAGTGATGGGTCGTGACGCCGGCTGGATCGCCTATGCCTCGGGCATTGCCGGCGGCGCCCACGTCGTTCTCGTCCCCGAGCAGGAGATCGACATTGACCACGTCTGTGCGTTGCTCAAGTACAACTACGATCACGGCAAGCACTACGGCATTGTGGTTGTCGCCGAAGGTTGCCACCTGCCCGACGTCGGCCAGGTCACCGGCTCCAAGGAAGTCGACTCGTTTGGCCACGTGCGTCTCTCCGGTATTGGCGAAGCCCTCGCCAACCTCATCGAGAAGAAGACCGGCTTCGAGACTCGTTCGGTCAATCTGGGCCATACGCAGCGAGGCGGAGTCCCGACGGCCTATGACCGCCTCCTCGGCCAGCGTTACGGCCTCCATGCCATCGACATGGTGCACGAGAAGAAGTGGGGCCGCATCGCCGTCCTGCGCGGCCTCGATGTCACCGACATCACCATCAAGGAAGCGATCGCGACGAACCGCCGCCTTGACCAGCGCTTCTTCGACGTCATCCGGGACCTTGAAGCCAAGGTCTAGTCCCAAGTCTGGATTCGGCTCGACGGTCCATCCCTGACGCAGCCTCCCTGCGCGTCAAGGAAGGCAGGCCAACAAAGTCTGTCATTCCGATCGAGCGCAGCGAGCGGAGGAACCTGCAGTTTGTTTCTCTGCCGTGCGCAGGGGCGCGCGCGGTACCCGGGTTTGCAACAGCGGCACGACTGCAGTCGTGCCGCGATTGCGCAAAAACGAGGAGGGCTTTTAGCCCCTGTCCGTGTGACCCAATCACCGTCTTAAACCGGTGGCAGGGTATTCACGACAGGCACACCCGCGGGCGGCGTAAAGCGGAAAGCCTCCGCTGGGATCGCGATGTTCTTTTGTTCTCCTGTGAAGGTGAAACGGGTGACCGCGCCGTCAATCTCCTTGATCTCGATGGCTGTGATCGCTCCCTCGGAGGTCACCGTCAGAGTGAGGTTCTGCACGCGCTTCTCCTGCCCGTGTGGAATGCCGCTGAGCGTGAACGTAGCATTTCCCGCCGGCGCGACCGCTAGATGGTCAATCTCCTTTTCGAGCTGCGTGTGGCCCAGAAGGAAGCGCAGTGGCGACCGGAGATCATCGACATCTTTTGCGGAGATGCGCTGCACCTGTGGAGCGCCTTTTGAGTAGAACCAGGCGTATTTGCCGTCGAGGAGAAAGACCTTGCCGGCGGGGTTCGTATAATCCCAACGCATGCGCCCGGGCTTTTGGAGCAGAAGCGTTCCGCTTTCAGAGCGGGCACGGCCGAGGCCCTCGTAATCCTCTGTGAACTGGGCCTTCAGCGAGCGCAATTGGTTGTAATGCTGGTCAACTCGCCGCGCGAGGTCATGAGCAGAAGGCTGTTGCTGGGCGGGGAGAATCAACGCGCATGTGAAAGCGAATACAGCGAGAGCGTGGCCCAACCGATTTGCGAACCGCAGGGTGGAGAAAACAACTGCAGGTTGCTCCGCTCGCTGCGCGCGGTCGGAATGACAAAACCTATAGATTTTCGCGACCTTGCTCGTCATTGCACCATCTGGGTGCAGTTGGTGCCGCCCGCGGGATCGGCCTTAATAGCGCCTCCTGCTTCAACGCAGAACCCCCGGTCGCCAGTTTTGCCCGGCGTAGCCGGAGTTGCGGTAAGGGTATAGCCGGTGATGCGATCACTATTGTTTACCGTCACCTTCTGACAATTGGTGATGTTGAAAAGGTATCCGTCCTTAACGCCCGTAGCAAGCTGGCCACTCAAGAGCTGCGCCGAGGTCGCGCTGGGCGGTCCCGCGCTTGGCTCTCCACTGAGCGCCTGCAGGCTGCATGCAAAGCCGCTGGTCGGATAATTCGTTGCGAACATCGACTGAGCCTGCTCGATCGTCTGCAGCGACTTCTGCGCAGAGACCTCGTTGGTGTGCTTTTTGATGGTGTTTGCCGTTGGAATGGCAATAAGCATCAAAATGACGATGATCGATATGACGATCAGCAGCTCCATCAGCGTGAAGCCGTCTTGCCGCGCGACCGACGAATGGGTGCGTGCAAAGCCCCGCTTGGCAAACTTCAAAATCGTGCAATTCATTTCGGTTCTATGCCTCAAATGTCGGACGGATGCATCCGCCCACACGACCAAATCCTACAGCTTGGAGACGCAGAAGGGAAATGAATCGCTCAAAGGCAGGGATTAGGGAATAGGAGTAACAAACTACGGCACAAACCGCAGGCGAAAACGACGAGAGGTGACGCGGTTGGGATGCGAAACGCAAAGATGAAACCCGAAAACGCTAAGCCAAATCCCCTACTCCCTGCCTTCAACACACCAGCCTGTCGCGGTTGAGCTTGATGCCGCTGAGGCGGCCGAGCAACGTAACGGCGATGCGATCGGTGACGAAAAGGCGCTGCGCCATGACCTGTACCTGCTCGGCGGTTACGGCGTCGATCCGCGCGATGACCTCGTCGGCGGTGAAGAACTGATGGAAGTACATCTCCTGTCGCGCGAGGTTGGCCATGCGCGAGTTGGAGCTCTCCAGGCCCATCAGGATGTTGCCCTTGAGCTGATCCTTGGCCCGGGTCAGCTCCTCATCGGCCAGGGGCGTTTCCTTCAGGTTGCGAAATTCGGCAAGGACCAAGTCAATCACTTCGAGCGCCCTTCCGGCCGAGGTGCCCGCGTAGACGCAGAGCGATCCCGTGTCGCTGTACGGGCTCAGGTCGGAGTATATAGCGTAGGCCAGACCATGTTCCTCGCGGATTGTCTGGAAGAGCCGTGAACTCATTCCGCCGCCGAGCACAGTGTTCAGAATCAGCGTCGAATAGCGATTGTCGTCGGTGATGGGAGGTGCAGGCACACCCAGACAGAGCTGCACTTGTTCGAGCGCTTTCTTGTTCTGCAGAAGGATGCGGGCGCTGGCCTGCGGAGTCTGCAACTCGTGAAGGGCCTCTCCCGGAGGCAGAGAAGTGAGCTTCTCGGCAACAGCCGCGACAAACTGGTCATGCTCGAGGTTGCCGGCCGCGGAGAAAATCATGTTGCCGCCGCGAAAGCGGCCTATGTGGTAGTCGAAGAGCTTCCCCTGATCCAGCCGGCCGACGGTCGTGGTGGTACCGAGGATCGGCTTGCCGAGCGGATGATCCTTCCAGAAATTCTGGGTAAAGAGCTCATGCACCAGCACGTCCGGATTATCCTCGTCGATCTTGATCTCCTCGAGGATGACCCCGCGCTCGCGCTCAATCTCCGTTGACTCGAAGACGGGGTTAAGGATCAGGTCGGCCAGGACATCGAGCGCAACCGGGACGTGTTCGGCGAGAGACTTGACGTTGAAACAGATCGTCTCTTTTCCGGTGAATGCGTCGAGGTTTCCGCCTATTGAGTCCATCTCCCGGGCAATGCGCTGCGCAGAACGGGATCGGGTTCCCTTGAAGAGCATGTGTTCCACGAAGTGGGAGATCCCGTTGTTTTCTGCGGCCTCGCAGCGCGAGCCTGACTTGATCCAGACGCCCATCGCCACAGAGCGCAGGTGTTCCATGCGCTCGGTCAGGACAATGAGGCCGTTGGGCAGTATAGTGCGGCGGAGGTTTCGCTGATTCGTCATCACATCACACTCGGTCGAAACTCGATTGTAGGTTAATCGGGCTAGGGCACGTGCGCCCCGTTCGCCGGCCGCACGTAGTCGAACAGGTATGTGGGAAGCAAAAGCCGGGGAGATCGCGACTGGCTGCATCGAAAGCGGAAATGCACTATGCTGAGCCCAGCCGTGACCGCGAGTTCACAACTAGTTTCATTAGACGCTAAGAACCGGCTTGGCGGAAGCCCGCGCTTTCTTTTTGGCATGAATACTGCTGAGCTGTCCAATTGGATGGTCGCTCTCGCGCAGCACAGATGGAGGGGCAAACAGATTGCCGATGCCATCTATCGCCAAAGGATTGTTGATGTTGAAGGCATCACTACGCTTCCAAAGGACCTGAGGCAACAAATTGCCAGCCAGGGCTGGAGCGTGGGGCGTCCTGAACTTGTCCAGGTTTTTACGTCAGTGGACGGTACCGAACGCTACCTCGTGCAAGGGCAATCGCCGGACGGGCTGACCGTGGAAACCGTCTGGATGCCCGAGGGTGACGGCGGCGAAACCGGTGACCAGATCGGCGAACCGGATCCCACCGGCGATGTTTCGACCGAGGCGGGTAGAGAACAGGGAAAGCGCTGGGATCGGGCCACGATCTGCGTTTCGAGCCAGGTCGGTTGCGCGGTCAATTGCCAGTTCTGCCTTACCGCAAAGCTAGGATTACAGCGGAACCTGAGCCCCGGCGAAATCGCCGGGCAGGTAGTAAGCGTGCTGGACCGCCACGGCGTGGAGGTCGGCAAAGAACGCCTGAATCTAGTCTTTATGGGAATGGGCGAACCGTTCTTGAACTACGACAACTTCATGGCGGCGGTGCGGCTGCTGGTCGAGGAGGTCGGGCTGAGTCCACAGCGCATGACGGTATCGACGTCGGGCATCGTGCCAGGAATTGAGCGATTTGCAAACGAACCGCCGGAGATTCGTCCGAAGCTCGCGATCAGCCTGAATGCACCCAATGACGAGATACGCAGCGAAGTGATGCCGATCAATCGCAAGTGGCCGATCGAGTCGGTAGTCGACGCCGTGCGCGGCATACGGCTGCGCCCTCGCGAACGCATCACCTTTGAGTACGTGCTCCTGGGCGGCGTAACCGATCAGCCTGAGCACACCGAGCAGGTGGCGCGCCTCATGCGGCGCACCGGACTGCCAGTCAAGGTGAACCTGATCGCGTGGAATCCGGGCCCCGGAATCGCCTATTCAACCCCCGCCCCGGAAGCCGTCGAGGCGTTTCGAAAGGCGCTCGCTAAGGAGGATGTGCCGGTGTATCTGCGTCGTCCCCGCGGTCGCGACATCTACGCGGCATGCGGACAGTTGAAGCGGACAGTGGAGAAGCAAGGCACAGGGACTAGGAATTAGCTCTTGTGGTGAGAGGCGCTCTGTCCTAGGGCCAGCAATGCGCCTGTGACGCGATTGGCCGCGTGACGCACCACGCTCTCTTCGCTGGCGAAGTCGCCGAGGATGCAGCGCACGCCGAGCTTCTCGATCCTTTCAACGTCAGCCTCAATTGGAGAAGCATGCTCTGCCGCATAGCGCGCCAGCGTCTCCGGTGAGAATGCCCCGGTGTTGACGATGGCGTAGTCGAAGATCGGCGCGCGAGTATGCTCGTAAATCCGCTCGATATGCTCCGAAGCGGTGAGGCCGAGGCTCTCGTTGGCCTGCGTCATCAGATTGCAGATGTAGACACGCACGCCCTTGGCCTCTTTCAGAGCCGACGGAATGCCTTGGACCAGCAGGTTGGTGATGATTGACGTGTACAGGGAGCCCGGTCCGACTGTGATGAGGTCTGCCTTTTCGATCGCCTCAAGGGTTTCAGGTACTGCGGCAGCATTCGGCGGATCGAGGATGAGCTCTGCGATGCGCAGTTTACTCGCCGTGATGTTGGTCTCGCCGCGCACGAGGGAGCCATCGTCCATCCTTGCGACCACCGTGGCGTTGGATGTAGTTGCCGGGTAAATGCGTCCGCGCGTGGCAAGGATCTTTGAAGCCAATTGCACGGCATGCGCGAAGTCGCCTGTAATATCGGCAAGCGCAGCCAGGAACAGATTTCCGAAGCTGTGTCCTCCCAGCCCACGCCCGCCCTTGAACCGGTACGCGAAGAGCTTCGAGAGCAGATCTTCTTCGGCGCTGAGGGCGATCATGCAATTCCGCAGATCACCGGGCGGCAACATGTTGAAGTCTCGCCGGAGACGGCCGGAGGATCCCCCATCGTCTGTCACTGTAACAACCGCAGCCAGATCGGAGATGTGGCAGGGAACAGTAGTCGGCAAATCTGGAGAGGCAACGTGACGCCTGAGCCCGCGCAGCAATGTGGAAAGTCCCGTGCCGCCACCGATCGCGACAACTCGAAGAGACTCGGATAGACGGGAGAAGTCGGGTGCCGGAGCGAAATGCTCAACGGCGCCTGAGGAGACTGGATCGAGTTTCGCTGACGGACCTGGGGCCACAAAAACCGCTCTGAATCCCTACGGAAGTTCAGGATACAGCAACTCCGTGAACCGAGGATCGTCAACCATGCTCTGGAAGTCGTTGTCGGACCGGGCCTGGAGTCGGTTCTTCGGATTCAGTTCGATTGCCTGTGCCAAGCTGTCTAGACAGTCCTGCGTCTTGCCGGTAATGGAGTAAAGCAGCGCCAGTCCATAGAAGGCGAAATCAGCGTTGGGGTCGTCTGCCAGGATGCCTTTCAGCTGGTTCGCGGCCTCCTCGAAATCGCCGGCATTGATCTGTGAAATGGCGTAGTCATAGCGTTCGCCGGAGGTCAGAAAGGCCAAGCCCTGATTGTGGAGCTGGCGCTGGCAGGTGTGCATATACATCTTGCAGCGTTCCACGATCTCCAGCGGCGCCGCAGGCAACACCTTTTCAAAGGCAGCAATCGCCTTGTCGTACTTGCCTTGCTGCACGAGCTGAACTGCGGCCTGAAATTGTTGCAAAACAGGTCCCGTCGCCGTGCTCGAGTGACTGCCGGGCTTGGCAGCCACTGGGGGAGTTTTCTTGCGGCTTGTTGCCGCGGATCTGGCCTCTTGCGTCATGGATTTAGCTGGGGTCCGTTCCGATGTACAAAGTTGAACCGGTCGATTCCGGTAAGTGCCGTTATTGGCGTTATCACTCAGGCCCTCTTTATACCGATTACCCTGAGATACGTCAATGGGCGGGGTGTCGGCACACCGGTCAATGAGGCGGTTCACATAGCGAATTGCGGTAAATCGCGGGGTTGAGCGTCGGGTCGTTGTACATTTTCAACTGGCGGTAAAGTTTGAATCGTCTGGTGCCGTTCAGTGTCTCTCGCCAGAGCGAGTCGAGGCAACGGGTAAGATCGGCGCGCTGTTCCTCCAGGATGGCCAGCCGCGCGCGATTGCGCTCGCAGTGTTCCACGGAGGCATCGGGTCGGCAGGCCTCCTCGCGCGTGTGATAGATCTTCAGTGCGAGGATAGACAGCCGGTCGATAATCAGGCCTGGCGACTCAGAGTGCAGCGTAGCATTTTCGGCAGGTAGACTCTGTGGGGCAAGCCATTCGAGCAGTGCCCGGTCGAGGTCTTCGGCCAGATCATTGCGAAGCTGATTGGTGCGGTCGATGCGTCGTTTCACGTCTGCCAGCTGGGCGTCGGAGGCGCCTGGCGTGCGGGCCTCGTCTTCGATGTGCCACAGGTCGAAGTTGGCCCTGTGCTGGCCGGCGACGCGGGCGAGCCATGGATTGGACGCGACCGAGCCGGCGGTTATCCCGGACTGCGCGTGCCACGCGCCGGTCAATTCATCGTGAAGCTTGACGATTGTGTCTCCCGAGAGCATTCGGTTCCTGAAACTGAGCTTATTGCTGCAGTTTCTATGGTAGAACTATCCTCACCGAGGGTCCAACACGCGGAAGGGGAGGCGGAGGGGAAAATGGCGGTCTCCAGCCAGCGCTTTCTCTGTATCGCCAGCTACGAGAAGGGTCAGGCATTCATGCAGCAGTGCGCCGAACTGGGCGTGAAGCCCACACTGCTGACCGTCGAGAAACTGCGTGACGCGGCGTGGCCTCGGGAGGCGCTCGAAGACATCCACCTGATTCCCGACGATCACTCGCTCGTCGATCTCATGAAGACCGTCTGTTGGATGTGCCGGGGGCGCCAGTTCGATCGCGTCATCGCGCTGGACGAATTCGACCTGGACGCAGCAGCGAAGGTCCGCGAGCACACACGAATTCCTGGAATGGGTGTGACCGCTACGGCTTATTATCGCGACAAGCTGGCGATGCGCACCGGGGCAAGCGAGTCGGGATTCCTGGTACCGCCGTTCTGCCGCGTTTTGAACTACGATGAGCTGCGCGCATACATGGCCTCTGTACACGGGCCCTGGCTCCTGAAGCCGCGCGCCGAAGCCTCGGCGCTGGGCATCCGCAAGATCTACGAGCCGGAACAGCTGTGGCGCATGCTCGATGAGCTAGGCGATCTCCAGACCAACTACCTGCTCGAGCAATTCGTTCCGGGCGACATCTTTCACGTCGATTCCATCATCTGCGAACACAGGGTCGTTTTCTCGGCAGTGCATCAGTATGGCAAGCCCCCCATGCAGGTGATGCACGAGGGCGGTGTCTTTACCACGCGGTCCGTGGATCGCAGCAGCCGCGAGTGGCGCGAACTGACGGCGCTGAATGCGCGGCTAGCCCCTGATCTGGGAATGGCGCGCGGGGTGACCCACGCCGAATATATCCGCGCCCACGAGGATGGACGGCTCTACTTTCTTGAGATTGCGGCGCGCGTCGGCGGCGCATTTATCTCTGACCTGGTGGAAACCGCGACCGGCATCAATCTGTGGCGCGAGTGGGCGAGACTCGAGGTGGCCGACGTACGAGGGGAGCCCTATGTGCTGCCGAAATCCACCGAGAAATACGCGGGAAGCGTTCTGTGCCTGGCGACGACTGTAGAACCGGATACAAGCGCATTCGATGCTCCGGAGGTGGTTACGCGCATGAAGAAGAATCACCACGCCGGGCTCATCGTCTGTTCTGAAAATCCGGGCCGGGTGAGGGAGTTGCTCGACCAGTACAGTACAGAGTTTGCGCGGCGTTTCCTGGCAAAATTGCCCGCGCCTGAAAAGCCGACAGCGTGACCGGGCACGGGCTGACGGCCGCTGATCCGGGAGCTTCGGACCCCCAAAGGAGAAGCCGTGAATCTCAACGAGCATCCCGAAATGGTTACCTGGCCCCAGATGCATTATGTCTTTGTAGAGCGGGTCGGACTCTTCATGGAAAATGCCGGAGCGGCATGGCAGCAGGCGCACACGTTTGCGCCAGCCCTATCGGAACACAACAGGATCACCGGCTATATGGCGCTCTACAAGAGGGGTCCGGAGGTCTATCGGGCCGGATTCTCGATCGCGGCCCCGCCTGTAAAGTTGCCTGAAGGTCTCAGGTATGAGAGATTTCCCGGCGGCAAGTACCTTCAGTTCGTTCTGACCGGGCCCTATTCTGACCTCCCCAGGGCATCTGGGCGGGCATGGGAGGTCGTGGCGGACAATAAAATCGAACTGCGCGATGACTTTGCGATCGAGAATTACATCAATGACCCGCGCAGCACGCCCGAGAACCAACTGGTTACGCAGATCATGTTCCCGATCGTATAAGCCCTCAGATCTTTTGTGCGACCCGGCAATCGCGCGCCGGATCAAATACGACGCGGAGGTAGGCTTATGGCTCGCGCATCCACAAGCCAGGCACTGACGGGGGACTCTTCAGGGGGCCTCAGCGGTTCAGCGAACGCAAGGCTCTGGACTGGCCGAGGCTTGTCCCTGCTGACTGTTCTATTCCTGCTCTTCGATGCTGCCGGCAAGTTTGCGATGCCGCGGCCGGTTGTCGACGCGTTCGCGCGGCTCGGCCTTCCGGCTTCGCTCGGATCGAGCGTTGGTATGCTGCTTCTGGTCAGCACGGTCCTTTATGCAATCCCGCGGACTGCGGTGCTGGGCGCGGTGCTGCTTACCGGATACCTTGGTGGAGCCGTCGCGATCCAGATGCGCGCGGGCAGTCCGACCTTTGAAACAGTGTTTCCGGTTCTGTTCGGGGTTCTGGCGTGGGCGGGTGTGTTTCTGCGCGAATGCGGGCTGCGCAGAGTGTTTCCCGTGCGACGTTGATCGCTACGCGATACGCATCCGGTAGGGATGCCAAGGACGATAGCCCTGGGCGCAGTCGGCCGCGAAGCCGCGGGAGTGCCTCGCCTTTTACAATCGACTGCGGGAGCAAGCATGCAAAGGAAGTGGCAGTTTCCGCACCGGCGTTGGAATCCGTTGCGCCAGTCGTGGGTGATGGTCTCGCCGCATCGCACTCAGCGGCCGTGGCAAGGCGAAGTTGCAAACAAGACGACACCGTCCGGGATCACCTACGATCCCGAGTGCTATCTCTGCCCGGGAAACAAGCGCGCAGGCGGCGCCGTGAACCCGCAGTACGATTCCATCTTCACGTTTGTAAACGATTACGCGGCGCTTTTGCCCGAGGATGCCGGGCGCCCCATAGCCTGCCCTGAGCATGTCGAAGGGTCTCCTTCTTCTGGGGACCTGGGAAGCCATGAGGCCGATGCACCTTCGCCGCCGCTGCTGCTGGCAGAGCCGGCGCGCGGCCTGTGTAAGGTGCTGTGCTTCCATCCCGACCACAGCCTCACCCTGGCACGCATGACGCAGCCGGAGATTCGCCGCGTTGTGGATGCGTGGACGCGCGAGTATGAAGAGCTCGGCGCGATCGATTGGATCGAGTACGTGCAGATCTTCGAGAACCGCGGCGCAATGATGGGCGCCAGCAACCCGCATCCGCACGGACAGATATGGTCAACAGGATTCCTACCGGATGAGCCTGCGGCGGAGACCGCTGCGCAGCGCGATTACCTGGGAAAGCACGGCCGGTGCCTGCTTTGCGATTATGCTGGCGCGGAGCTCGCCGCGGACGAGCGAGTCGTCTTCGCAAATGACCACTTCGCGGCCCTGGTGCCTTGGTGGGCCGTGTGGCCGTTCGAAGTTCTGCTCGTGAGTCGTCGCCACGCTGGCGCAATGCCGGTGCTCAGCTACGCCGAACGCGACGCTCTGGCCGATGCGCTCAAACGCATCACCACGCGATACGACAATCTGTTCCAAACGAGCTTTCCTTACACGATGGGTTTTCACCAGACGCCAACGGACGGTCAATATCACCCCGAATGGCATTTTCATGCGCACTTCTACCCGCCGCTGCTGCGCTCGGCCACTGTGCGGAAATTCATGGTGGGTTTTGAAATGCTCGGCATGCCGCAGCGCGACATCACGCCGGAGAGCGCCGCAGAGCGCTTGCGAGCATGTCCGGAAGAGCACTTCTGGCCGCGAGGCGAGACCGCTTCTTGACCGAAAGCCCCGAAAGTATTCTCTCTGTCAATTCTGACAGTTGTGAATGCGCCTTAGCTGACTGACCATGCTGAGGTACAGTGTCGAAGTGCGTGTCGGCTCGATCCCTGTCACAGCGCATTCTTCCGCGTTTGACTCAGCGGCCGCGGTGCTCTGCAAGAAGCTAGAGGCTATTGCCGCCTAGCGAAATCATGTTCAATAGATTTCCACGCCAAGGGGGCAATCCGTATCTCCCATGCAGTTCGAGAGCTGCGGGATGTGCGGCGAACCTGCTGCTGCTTTGACCGAATTGCTCCAAGTTGAATGTGGGAGAGACGATGGTTCAGGACGTACATCTCACAAGCCGTCCTTTGCTGCTGGTAGAAGGTGGCCCTCTGTTTCATCTCGAGAAACGGACAGGCCTCATCAAGGAAAATGCGCCACTCAAGAAGCAAAGGGCTCTTCTGGCCGCTCTGCTGACATGGTTGCCCTTGTTGGTTCTTTCGGCGTTCCAGGGGCATGCTTTTGGGCATTCCGTACAGGTTCCATTTCTCAGAGACTTCGGCGTATATACGCGATTCCTGATGGCCGTACCGCTCCTCATTTTTGCAGAGAATCTGCTTGGTCCTCGCATCGCCGAGGCAGCGGCGCATTTTGTTGAATCGGGAGTCGTTCAGGAAAGAGACTTTCCGCAATTCGATGCCATCGTCGAACGGCAGTTGCAACTACGCAATTCCGCGTTGGCCGAGGTCATCATCGCGATCCTAGCTTATGTGTTCACGATGATCGGGTTCAAAATGACTGCAGTTCACGGGACAACCTGGTATGCGACTCCCACAGATCACGGCGCGGTGTTTACATGGGCCGGATGGTGGCTGATCCTCTTTTGCACGCCGCTGTTTCAGTTTCTCGGTTTTCGCTGGCTTTGGAGATTGTTCCTTTGGTTCCAGTTTCTGGGACGTGTTCGTAAACTCGATCTGCAGTTGTATCCGACTCATGGCGATGGAGCAGGAGGACTAGGTTTCGTTGGCGAGACACAACGCTTCTTCGGAATTCTTTTGTTTGCATTTTCGATCGCGTCCGCGGGTGTTCTCGCCAATAGCATCATCTACGACAAAGTTCCGCTGGAGAGCTTCGCGCCGGCAATTGCTGTCTATGTTGTCATCACGCTGATCGTCCTGACCGCTCCTCTTTTGCTTTTTGCCGGAACCCTTCTCAAGACTAAGCGCAATGGGCTGAACGAATACGGAACACTATCGACGAAGTATTCCAGTGAATTTCACAGAAAGTGGATTTTGCGCGAGGATCCAAACCGCGAGCCTCTGCTCGGCACCGGGGACATTCAATCACTGGCGGATCTTGGAAACAGCTATGCGCTGGTGCAGAAGATGAAGGCAATTCCAATTGAACTGCGAACAATTCTGCATCTCATTGTGGCCTGCCTTCTTCCCCTGGTTCCTTTGCTGCTGACGGTAATGCCGCTCAAAGAGATTCTAAGGTTGCTGATGAAGGTGTTGATGTGAGCCGTAGGTAAAGACATGACAAAACAAATCGCACAAATCAAAGCCATGATCGACCAGAACTGCGGCATGACAGGTTGGATTACAGGGTTTGTGATCGCTTTGGCGATCGCCGCTATTCTGCTTTACCGGAATTAGCCGTCTTCGTGAGCAAATCCAACGTGATTGCTGCTGCAACGAGGTGTGTGGCCCGTCCGACTGTCGAAGAGGCTCAAGAACGGTCCGGCAGCGCAAACGGACGATGATCCACGGGCCGATCCGTCAATGAGCCACCTTCGGGCGGCTGCCGCGCTTAAGAGGAATGCTTGTGATTCAACACCTGTTCGGCCGATCGAGGGAAACGGATTCGCTTTATCTCATTCATCGATCGTTCGGCAACTCCCAGAAGAGAGTCCAGATCTGTACCGTCGTCAGGAAACCGTGCATGGCCGATGCTGGCGGTCAGATGAAGGATCTTGCCTTCGAAGCGAAAGAACTGATCCGTTTCGCGGGAGATGCGGTTAACGATCGAGTGCAGATCCTTTAGCCGCGAAAGCTCAATAAGTATCACGCCGAACAGGTCGCCGCCGAGATGGCCGACGAGGTCAGACTTTCTGGGAATCCGGCTGATGCGGAGCGCCATCTCGCGAATCGCAGCATCGCCTGCCCGATAGCCATAGTCTTCGTTAATCTGCTTCAGGCCGTCCATGCCGATAAGCAACATGGCCAGGGGATCGACCTGCCTGCGACCAGTCGAAATGTATTCGCACAGGCTATCGAAGAACAAGGTTCGATTGGCGAGCCCGGTTAGCGGGTCGTACGTAGCCGGCTGTTCAATCCCATTGTTCTCGTTTCTGTCGGCCCGGGACATCGCGGTGACGATCAACTCGCTCATCAGTTCGAGAATGCGCACATCGCGCGCGGTGAAGGCATGGGTTGTGGAGGATACAATCTTCAGGACACCCAACACGGCCCTGTCATATTTCAGGGGCGCCACAATCATCGAGCGAACTCCGATTCGCTCGTATGGACCGCGATGTACGCGTGGATCAATGAGGGTGTCATCGGAGCGGAGGATCTGCCCCTCGCTGACGCAGAGACCCGAGAGGCTGGCCTCCAGTTTTGCCCGGGTGCCAAGCAGAGGCAGCGCGAAACCGCTCGCACTGCGGTAGAGCATCTCACTTCCCTCGACGTACTCGACGCTTGCGCCCTCTGCGTTGGTGATCAAGGGTATCCGATCGACGACCGCGTTCACGACACCGGAAAGGTCCAGGCGTTGCTCGGCGATCTCGGTTTGCAACCGAATGATCTCCATCAGGAGGTGCGGATCTGCACTGACACTGTTTCGTACGTCAGCCATATTGTCTTCGGCAAGAGGTAGGGCGAATGAACAACAAGCCGCTTTGCTACAGCCAACAGGATTCCTGCTGACGGCAGAGCGGCGGACAACTACCCAATGCTCGGAACCCCTGAATACAAAGTAGGTCAAATTCTCCCACCGCCAAGAGAATGCATTCGGCATGGAGACGCTAAGGTAACGTCGCCAAAGGTTCCGATTGGCACTGTTTGGCCTTGGGTTGGTGGGATCCCATACCCCTCAGCTTGCGCGCTCAGCCGAGCGAGCCGATCGGGCGCGCTTCATCTGGTACATGGACCGATCTGCCGACTCCATCAGAGCATCGATGTCCCGGCCATGCTCGGGGAATCGTGCGTAGCCAATGCTTGCGGTCAGATGCATGGTCCGGGTTTCGAAGCGAAAAGGCTGATTCGTCTCTGCCGAGACGCGGTCGACAATCGCCAGCAGATCGTCTCGATCTGCAATTTCGCCAAGGATAACGCCAAACTCGTCGCCGCCAAGCCGGGCCACGATATCGCTCCTGCGCGGGATTCGGCTGATGCGCGCCGCAGTTTCCCGGATCGCCGCGTCGCCGGCGCGATGGCCAAGGCTGTCGTTGATCCCCTTCAACCCATCCATGTCGATGAGCAGGATGCCGAATGGCTCAACCTGCCTGCGTCCGGACGAGATGCGATTGCGAAGCCGATCGAAGAACAGCGTCCGGTTGGCAAGGCCGGTAAGTGAGTCGTGCGTTGCCTGCTGGTAGAGCACATTCGTCTCGTTCCGGGCGGCGTAATACATCGCAGCGGCGACCAGTTCGCTCATCAGCTCGAGCACGTGCACGTCCCGTACGGTGAAGGCGTGCGCCTTCGAAGAGACAATATTCAGAACGCCTACCGCTTCGTCCTCGTGCTTTAGCGGCGCCACCAGCATCGACAGGATTCCAACACGTTCGCAAGGTTCGAAGTCCACGCGAGGATCGATGCGAGTGTCGTCGGATCGCAATATCCGGCCTTCTCTGAGGCAGAGACCTGAGAGACTGGTGTCGCGTCTTATGCGAGTACCAAGTAATGGATGTGCGAAGCCGCTGGCCCCGCGAATGACCATCTCATCGCCCTCGGCGCACTCCACGATTGCGCCTTCAGCGTTGGTGATCGACGGGATTCGGTCGGCGATAGCGCTGACAACTCCGGAAACATCCAGGCCTCGCTTGGCTATCTCGGTCTGCATCCGGATGATTTCCAGCAGAATATGGGGATCAGTGGTGACGCTGCATTGCAGATCATTCATCGGGAAGACTACGGTCCTTCAGGATTGGATGCGCGCAGCGCAGGTGCGTAGAGGACGCATACGCGATGGTAATTGCGGGGGAAATTTCGTAGCAGCCGGTACCGAAGTTGTCGGGGAGTGGTCGAGGTCCATCTCGAACTGAAGAGAAATGGTGAGCCCGCTGGGACTCGAACCCAGGACCCACGCCTTAAAAG
>Ga0126381_100002096_pt1 | contig 21543 bp, 13 predicted proteins | sample PanSoiMetPlot_28_FD_96465 | JGI IMG/M metagenome (GOLD analysis project Ga0126381, IMG submission 96465) | Tropical forest soil microbial communities from Panama - MetaG Plot_28 | ecosystem: Environmental > Terrestrial > Soil > Tropical forest > Bulk soil | place: Panama | collected 2016-02-17
TCACCACGCCATTGTGCGCGTCATCCCACAGCATCTCCATGCCCTTGGACTTTGAACCCGTGATTCCTGCAAATCCAATAATGATCTTGAATGGAAACGGCAATGCCCCTACCACGTACTCATAGACGCCAACCACGAGTTTTGCGTCCACGTAATCGGGGTCCAACTGCAGCACGCGCGCACAATCTTCTTTGGCCCTGGTCGCCAGCTTGAAACCGCGCCCGAACCCGCGTTCCACCATCGCAATATATGCACACTGGAGGCTGCGTGCCCACCCACGCGCGTACAGGGCATCGACGTCGTTTGAGTTCTTGCTTATGCGCATGTCGGCTTCATGTACCGCCTCATCCGCGAGCGCGAAGATCTCATCGCGCTTTTTCGGGTCCTCCTGGGTGGCGTGCTTTCCGGTCAGGAATCCATCGTTGGCATAAAACGTCGTATCCAGCAGGTCCTGGCGGTAAAGTTCCTGAAAGATCACGGCATTCAGCAGCAAAGCCGTTGCCTGAGGGTCGCTCGGGTGTTCCTCGTGCACTTGCTGGAATTGCGCGACTGCGACGGGATAATCGAGCAGATAGAAGGAGTGATAGGCCTGCTGAACCTGGGCATCAAGGTTCAAAGGGTTTGTATGTACTGCGGCATGCCCAACGCCGGGCAGAATCAGGCTCAACAAAGCTGCGATCTGGGCGGCCCGCAGTTGCCACTTGCGTTTGATTGTCCCCATTGTTCCCCGCGCATTCAGGCACGCGGTTCGGCGTCCTGGAAGCATCACTTTAAGTGTAACCAAGTGACGCGGGGGGAGCTGCTGAGGCAATTGAGAGAGCTCCGTGCAGAAACTTGTTGAGTTGGCCGCGCCTATTCCTCTCTTAACAGAGCCAGGGGATCGATTGACAGCGCCCTCTGTGCGGGGATCCATGTTGCAAGCAGGCCAAGAAGGCCCATGGCCAGCACAACTCCGGCAAGCACGAGCGGATCGCGCGGCGTGGCCTGGTACACGATCAATGCAAGCACCCGGCTGGCGAGAACGCCGAGAAGCAAACCCGCTCCCGAACCGAACGCAAGCAATCTAACCGGCCGCGCCAAAGCTGCCTGCAATACTTCTGCCCGCTTCGCTCCGAGTGCAATCCGTATTCCCAACTCCCGAAGCTGCTTGCTCACGGAGTACGCAGCGAGGCCGAAGATGCCGGTAATGGACAGCATTGCACCCATCACGCCCAGTACGCCCAGCGCGATCGTAGCCATACGCGGGCCAAAGAGAAAGGCATCCATCGCCTTTAGCCGGGTCTCGATGAAAACAGGCAGCCCCGCATCCATGTTCCGTAATCTGGCCCGAATTGCCGGACCAAGTTGCTGCTGATCGCGGTCGGACCGGACCTCCATGGTGGTCACGTTGGACGGCGCCTGCAGAATGGAGAGGAAGAAGGCCGGTTGCGGATCTTCGGTGAGGCTGCCATATTTTCCCTCTTCAGCTACGCCCACTACTTGTATGCGCGTTCCATCCCGTCGCTTGAAATGGCCCCCCAGGGCCTTTTCAACGGAACCAAAGATTCGCCGTGCAAACTCCCGGTTCACGATCGCCACCGGTGGCTCATCCTTGTCGTCGGTCCATGTGAACGCCCTTCCGGAGAGCAAGGTCGTGCCTGCGGCGTGAAAATACCCGGGAGACACTTTGTATACGTAGCACTCGGCGGCTGCGCTTGACGGTTTCAGATCTGAAGTATTGTCCGTGAAGACAGCCGTATCGTTTGAATCGACTCCCAACGGCAGGGTGTCGGCTAATGCCGCCGACTCCACACCGGGGATAGCTGCGACCGCCTCGATCATCCTCCGCTGCATGGCGGCGGCCTGCTCGCCTTTGTAACCCGCCATGCTCAGATTGGTATCCACCAACAATCTGCTTTCAACCGAGAAGCCGAAATCCTCGTGCAGGGAGCGAGCAAGTCCGCGCACCGCAACCATCGAAGATGTAACCAGTACGGCGCAAATCGCTATCTGAATAACCAGCAATACATCGCGAGCTGCGAATCCGCGGCCAACTCGCCTGCTTGATCCAGCCTTGACGATCTCGTACGGATTTGCCCGAAGTACTTGTCTGACGGGAACGGCTCCGAAAATAATTCCGCTCACCACGGCAAGCAACAGAGCAACGAGGTACACCTTCGCATCGGGGTTCACGTTCAGCTGAAGCGGCCATTGGGAGATTGGCTGCCATTCGCTTAGACCGCGCAGCAGCACCACACTACCGGCAAGACCAACCGCCCCACCGGCCAAAGAAATCAAGATCGCTTCCGCGAACAATCCGCGCAGAATTCGTCTGCGGCTTGAGCCCAGCGCAAGCCTGAGCGCGACCTCCCGCGAACGGTCGGCAGCACGCGCTGCGAACAGGCTGCCGAGATTGGCGCATGCAGCCAGGAGAATCAGGCCCGCCAGCAACATCAGTCCGCTGAGGAATTCGCGCATCGGGCGCCCAACATAATCGCCGTAAAGGCTCGGGCGCGCCAACGAGAAGGACTTCAGCTTTTCGTCGTACTTAGGATACGTCTTTGCAAGATCCGTGCCGATTCGGTCCAGGTCTCCAGCAGCTTGTGCCGGAGTCACACCCGCCTTCAGATGCCCAAGGGTCATGAAGATCCAGCGATCACCGCGATTGTTCAGGTCGTTGTCTCCCCATTGTTGATGGTTCACGATCGGCACGAACACATCCGGATTGAAGAACAGAAGTGTGCCATGGAAATCTGGAGGGCCAATGCCGACGATCGTGTATGGATGCTTATTCAAGCGCACAACGCGTCCAACAATGCTGCGATCGCTCTGGAAATGGCTTTGCCAGTAAGCGTAAGTCAAAACAGCATATGGAGCACTGCTGGGACCATGTTCATCCGAAGCGTGAAAAACGCGGCCGAGGTACGGTTGCAGACCGAGTGCGTCAAAGTAGTTGCCACTGGACTCCATGAGCCAAACATGGGACGGATTGTCTCCTGTGTCCAAGCCCGCTTCAGAAACCGTATACGCAATCAGTTCGTCAAAGCTCCGGTTGCGATCGCGCATGTCGATGTAGTCGGGATACGACTCGTACATCGTCGCGTCTGCGTTGCGCCAGATTCCATAGAGGTTTTCGGGATTCGGTACATTGAGCGGCTTCAGGATGAATGCGTTCAGTACGCTGAAAACCACCGCGTTTGCACCGATTGCCAAGGCCAGCGTCAAGACTGTAGCAACAAGAAATCCTGGAGACTTGCGCAAGGTGCGGAGCGAAAGGCGCATGTCCTGCGCAAAACCCTGGATCCATTTGCCGCCCAGCGCCTCGTAACTTGCCTCTCTGTAACGCTCGTACGCGCCAAACTCGATGCGGGCCTGTCGTTCCGCCGCCTGGTGTGTCAATCCCGAGCGCTCCAGATCGTCTGCGCGGTGCGCGATATGCGAATGCAGTTCCTCATTCATATCGCTCGCAAGCTGCGCGCGTCGGAAAAACTTCGCGGCAATCGAGCGCAGATAGGCCGGTAGCTTCATACTTCCTCCGCTCGCGATGCCAACGCCGCACTCATCGCGGTCGCCAGTCGATTCCAGCTTTCCGTCTCTTCGCGGAACCGCTTCCGGCCAGCGACCGTGAGCTCGTAGAACTTGGCGCGGCGGTTGTTCTCGGATGTTCCCCAACTCGCCTTGAGCAATCCCTGGCGCACCAGTCGGAACAGTGCCGGATACAACGCACCCTGCTCAACGAGAAGTGCCTGGCCGGTCATTTGCCCGATCCGCAGCAGGACGCCATAGCCGTGCAGCGGCCCGAGAGATACCGCCTTCAGTATCAGGAGATCGAGCGTACCCGGAAGCAGTTGTGCCTGGTCACCCACGGCATCCTCCTAATGTGCTTAGGAGAGTAGCGCCGTTCTCCTAAGCTGTCAAGGAGAAAGAAAATGCACCTTCCAAAGCATGCTTCTCCGCGCTGGGTTATCTTTAGGAAGCAACAGGCGAAAACAAAAGCATGGATGTCCTCAAGCGTCTCTACGAACAGCATTTTCACTCCCCTGCCCAAACTGTGAGACCTTTACAGGGCGAGCTTGGCGGCTCCGGCCGTGCGATCCTTCGCCTGCAAGGCCCGGCCGGCTCAGCTATCGGAATCGTCTATCCGGTCCGCGAAGAGAATGTCGCCTTCCTGGAATTCTCGCGCCATTTTCGCAGGCACGGGCTGCCTGTACCGCAGATCTACGCTGAAGACCTCGGCAACAACGCATACATCGAAGAAGACCTTGGCGACACAACGCTCTTTGAGTTTTTGACAGCCAACCGCACCGGTGACTCTATTGCCGAGCCGGCCATTGAAGCTTATCGGAAGGTCGTGGCCACGCTGCCGCGTTTCCAGGTCGAAGCAGGCCGGCATTTGAATTACAAGGTCTGCTATCCGCGCTCAAGTTTCGATCGCCAGTCGATCGCATGGGATCTGAACTACTTCAAGTACTACTTCCTGCGGCTCGCCGGGATTCCCTTCAGCGAGCAGGCGCTCGAGAACGACTTCAGCCGGCTCACAAAGCTTCTCCTTGCCGCGCCCCACGATTACTTCCTCTACCGCGACTTCCAGTCGAGAAACGTCATGCTCCATGATGATCAGCCCTATTTTCTCGATTACCAGGGCGGGCGCAAGGGAGCACTGCAGTACGACATCGCATCGCTTCTCTTCGATGGAAAGGCGGACTTGCCGCCCGCTGTGCGGCAGGAACTGCTTGATTACTACCTTGACCGCCTCGCTGCTTTTGTTCCCGTCGATCGGGGCGCTTTCATGGAGTACTACTACGCGTACGTGTACGTGCGCATCATGCAAGCACTGGGCGCATATGGTTTTCGCGGCTTCTATGAGAGGAAGGCACACTTCCTGCAATCTGTTCCGTATGCGCTGAAGAACCTGCGTTGGCTGGCGCACAATGTGAACCTCCCCGTTGCGCTGCCCGCGCTGATGGAAGCATTCCAGGGCATGCTTTCCTCAGAGAAGCTGCTGCAACTGGCTCCAGGTGCGGACAAACTCACCGTGCGCATCTTCAGTTTTTCGTTCCATCACCAATTTCCCGCCGACGAATCGGGAAACGGAGGCGGATACATTTTCGATGCGCGCAGCCTCCCGAACCCCGGCCGCGAAGAGCGATTCAAACAACTGACTGGAAAAGACGCGCCGGTCATCGAGTATCTCAACGGCGAGGACAGCGTGCACCAGTTCTTTGGACACGTGCGATCGCTGGTCGATGCGAGCGTGGCGGCTTACCAGCGTCGAGGGTTCCGCAACCTGATGGTCTCTTTCGGTTGCACGGGCGGCCAGCACCGTTCCGTCTTCCTCGCTGAGCAGCTCGCAAGGCATCTGCGTGCGACCAATGGCGTTGAAGTCGCAGTTCGCCACCTTGAGATGGAGAAGAACTTTCCGGAGAAGGTGGCCCAGTGAAGGCGATGATTCTGGCTGCCGGCCTCGGCACGCGCCTCCGACCGCTCACTGACGACCGCCCGAAGGCTCTCGTCGCAGTTGGCGGCCGCACGCTTCTCGAGATCACACTGGAGCGGCTTCGCTCATTCGGCATTCACGAAGTGGTCATCAACACCCATCATTTTGCCGATCTCGTTGTCGATTACCTCTGCAGGCACGACAACTTCGGAATGCGAATTACGATCTCCCGCGAAGAGATCCTCCTCGATACCGGCGGCGGGCTGAAGCATGCGGCTCATTTCTTTCTTTCGGACAGCGATCCCGACGAGTCATTTCTTGTCCACAATGTCGACGTACTGAGCACGATCGACTTCGACCGAATGCTTCGATTCCATTTGAAGCGCAGAGCCCTTGCCACGATCGCGGTGCAGGATCGTCCTACATCGCGCTATCTGCTCTTCGACACGGACGCCCAACTCTGCGGGCGGCATGCCGGTCTTGATGGCCCGCCCGAACTCGTTCGGCCGGTCAAAGAATCTCAGGCTTTCGCGTTCTGTGGCGTTCACATTCTGTCGCCTCGCATTTTTGATCTCATGACTGAGACAGGTGTATTTTCTATCATTCCGGTTTATCTCCGGCTCGCTGCCCAGGACGAGAAGATCGTCGGCTTTTCAGCCAACGAGTACTACTGGCGCGATCTAGGCCGGGTGGAGCACATTTCCAAGGCAATCAGCGACATTTCCGGCGGCGCGTATCCTTTTTGAAAAGACAAGGTTGCTTCGATCCGGTTCGGTTGCATGCCACAAAAGTTGTATTCGCTTATCCCGCAAAAGACGCTATTGCTTGGCTACCAACCAAGTGGGAATAGTGCCTCTCGCGTGATCGAGTAGCAGGCTTGTCTAGTTGAGAGGTCGAGCGTATCCGGCTCTTCGGAGGAAAGTATGAACGTGTTGAGTCCGGCTGTATGCCTTTTTATCCGCGCGCTTCTCTCGCGCGAGGAAGGCCAGGATCTGGTTGAATATGCGCTCGTAGTTGCGCTGGTTTCGTTTGGGGCAATTACGGGGATGGGCGCTGTTGCGACGAGTATCAACTTGGTCTTCAGCGGAGTTGCGACAACTTTCACGAGCAACGTTTAAATTCTGTCGCGTTTTCCCGGGGCTGGCCCGTTCTTGTGCACGATGAACCCACGCCATCCATCGTGTGTCTGGCGAGCAATTCCCTGCCTGTTTTGGTCTCAGACACGATGAATTTCAAAATGCATCTCAGTAACCGTGTGCCCGTTCTGGAATCGTGAGCCTTTCTCGCCTTTGACTCACAAAATCCGCCTGCTTTCGTCTGAGTAGCGCGATTGCCGTTCATCTCCCGCTGAATTCATTTGTGTTAGCGTAAGAACGGGAGTTAAGAGGCAGTAACATGTCCAGCATCACCTCGTTTATCAAGCATCACTACCGTCACTTTAATGCCGCCGCACTGGTCGACGCCGCAGAGGGCTACAAGAAGCACCTCGCTTCAGGTGGCAAGATGTTCATGACAATTGCCGGAGCCATGAGCACTGCGGAGCTCGGCCTGTCGCTGGCCGAAATGATCCGGCAAGACAAGGTGCAAGGAATATGCTGCACCGGCGCCAATCTTGAGGAAGATGTCTTCAACCTGGTTGCTCATAACTTCTACGAGCGCGTTCCCAACTACCGCGACCTGACGCCGGCGGATGAAGCTGGGTTGCTGAGTCGGCACATGAACCGCGTCACAGATACCTGCATCCCTGAGATGGAGGCCATGCGGCGCATCGAGAATGTGGTGCTGAAGGAGTGGGTGCGTGCCGATAAGGCCGGCGAGCGCTGTTTTCCACATGAATTCATGTACAAGATTCTGCTTTCGGGCGAGCTGAACGCCTCCTACCAGATCGATCCCAAGAACAGCTGGCTGCTGGCGGCGGCTGAAAAGAATTTACCGATGTTCGTGCCGGGATGGGAGGACGCGACTCTCGGCAACATGTATGCCGGGCACTGCATATCCGGAGATGTGAAGAAGGTGCACACTGTGCGCACCGGCATCGAGTACATGATGGAACTGGCGGAGTGGTACACAAAGACCACAGAAAAGACGCCGCTCGGATTCTTCCAGATCGGCGGAGGCATTGCCGGCGATTTCCCTATTTGCGTTGTGCCGATGCTGCACCAGGACCTGCAGCGCGAGAACGTTCCGCTGTGGGCGTATTTCTGCCAGATTTCAGACTCGACGACGAGTTACGGGTCGTATTCGGGCGCCGTTCCCAACGAGAAGATCACCTGGGGCAAGCTGGGCGAGAAGACGCCGAAATACATCGTTGAAAGCGACGCGTCGATCGTGGCCCCGCTCATGTTCGCCTACGTGCTCGGGTGGTGAGAGGCAGAAACAAGGAACCGAGGGAACGAGAGACCTGGGCCACGCCTGACGCTAGAGACTACTGTCGATTGTGACAGTTCTCAACGAGCCCACTACCCTTTACCATGCGCTGATAAGAGTCCGCAGCGGCAGTTCATGTCTCGCCGCTGCGCAGCGCGAGGCGATACGGCATTCGCTGACCGCGTGAACTACCCGAGTTCGCCCTGGTTTTCTTGTCCCTGGTGTTTCTGGTCCGAAGCCACCTTAGAGATACGCAGGTAATATGACCGATTCTGCTGCAAAAAGCGCCGTTTCCCATTGGCCCCGATACCCTGCGCTCTATCAAATCAACACATGGGTCTGGCTCTCCGACTTGAAACTGAAACATGGAAAGAGCATCGATTTGGCGTCTGTTCCCGCCGGCGAGTGGGATGCGATTGCGAAATACGGTTTCGATGCGGTGTGGCTGATGGGAGTATGGGAGCGAAGCCCGGCCGGTATCGCGATCGCGAACCAGAACAAGGGCCTGCATGCGGACTTTCGGCGCGCTTTAGCTGACTTTCGTCCCGAAGACAACGTGGGCTCTCCCTACTGTGTGCGGCGCTACGTTGTCGACAGCCATCTGGGCGGACCAGAGGGTCTTGCAGTTGCCCGAAGAGAGCTTTCAAAACGAGGCATGAATCTGCTCTTGGATTTTGTGCCGAACCATGTGGCGCCGGATCATCCGTGGGCTCGTGAACACCCCGAATACTTTCTCCGTGGCATCGGCGATGACGTAAAGCGCGACCCGGTTTCTTTCGTCGAGATCAACGGAGTCGTTTTCGCCCGCGGGCGCGACCCTTTCTTCCCTGCATGGCCAGATGTTCTACAGTTAAGCGCTTTTCAGCCCGGCCTCCGGCATGCGGCGATTGAAACCGTCGCGAGCATCGCCGAACAGTGCGATGGCGTTCGCTGTGACATGGCCATGCTGTTCCTGAACGAAATCTTTGAGCGCACGTGGGGAGCTCGTGCCGGAGTGAAGCCCAACACAGAGTATTGGACGGAAGTGATTACAGCGATTAGAAATCGGCACCCCGGTTTTCTTTTTATCGCCGAAGTGTACTGGGATCTGGAGTGGCAGCTGCAGCAGCTGGGCTTCGACTTTTGCTATGACAAGAAGCTCTACGATCGACTGGAGCACGGAGAGGCGGAAGCTATCCGGCTACACCTCTGCGCTGAAATGGACTTCCAAAGCAAGTTGGTGCGTTTCATCGAGAACCATGATGAACCACGGGCTGCCGCGACTTTTTCGCCGGCGAAGCATCGAGCAGCGGCTCTCACGATCGCGACGCTGCCGGGAATGAAGTTCTTTCACGAAGGGCAGTTTGAAGGCCGCAAAGTCAGAGTGCCTGTCTTCCTTGACCGGCGGCCGAATGAGCCTGTCGATCGGGAACTGCTCGTGTTCTACGACAAGCTCTCAGCGGCCATTGATAAGCCGCTCTATCGCGAGGGACAATGGTGTCTTTGCGAGCGAAGCGGATGGCCGGACAACGCGAGCTTTCAAAACCTTGTGGCATGGGGCTGGCTGAAAGAAGACGATCGCTCCCTGATTGCCGTCAATCTTAGCGACCAACCCGTGCAGGCGCGCATTCGAGTGCCATGGGCAGAATTGGCAGGTGCGGCGTGGAAGCTGACGGACACCCTTGGCAATGTGAGTTACGAGCGAGAGGGCGATGAAATGCTTTCCGCCGGCCTCTATGTGGACCTAAGGCCCTGGGGTTACCACTTCTTCTGCCTTGAACGAGCTGGCACTGATCGTAAGAGAACAGGCCGGCAGATTGACCTCACCGAGACCTTGGTCTCGCCAACAATCCATCAATAGCGCTGTGGATTCAGAACCATAATTGCTGAGCGTGTCAATCCGTATCGGTCACATCAAGAATTGATTCTTTTGCGGCCATCAAAGAGAAGAATCGCCGTCCAGTCCCATGCGATCCCATGGAACCATGGAGTCCAACGACCGTAGTTTGTTAAACAGACTCACCTCTGAGAATCTCGCTCAAACAGTTCATCGCACGCAGAAAGGGCAAGTTGCTTTGCCTGTTTCGCATCGAGTTGGGGCGTATTTGCATCTGTGGACACACCCTATGCTCCACCTGAATACAAGGTCCGAGCAGGATCCTCGTCAAACAGGAATGGGCTCTCCATTTTGAACCCGCTGATCGTCGCGATCGGGCTCAGAGCGGCTAAGTATTCTTCGTCTTCGTCATTGTCTTCGTTTTCGTGCCCAGTTGGATCGATGCGTCATCCACCGGGACCGATTCCCAACTCAACCGCAGATCGGGCATGGATGCGTGAGACGTTACGCAGCTGCGGGACTGCTTCTGCGAGTCAAGTCCCGGTTTGTCGGCAATCCGGAACTTTGACCAGTCATCGCCATAGCTTCCAGTTTGCGGTCAACCGGGACTTTACAATCACGTCCTCCCAGGCCGACGCTGCCCTGCGCCGCCCCATTTCCTGTCTCGCCTCACTGAACCGTGACTGTGTAGGTCGCAGAGTGTGCCACACCATTTGCTGTAGCGGTAACCACAATTGAATATGTTCCTTTGGGCGTCGTGGGCCCTCCGCCACAGCCTGTCAAATCTGCCATTCCCAGGGCGAGCACCGTGGCGATGATCATGCTCAGTAGCATTCGCCTGAGCTTCCTTGCATTTGATCCGAAGGAGGGTATCAGGAGGAAAAGCGCCAAAATACCTGCCGCTGCAAACGTACGCTTTCTACGCCGGCTCGCAGCGCCTAAATCATCAGTGAGCGAAGCGAGTGCCGCGCCAACCGGCTTTACATTCGTTTCGAATGTAAGTGTTGAAGTTGCGGATCCAGCCATCGACGGCGTAACGCTGCTCGATGAGAGATTGCACTTTGAGTTCTTCGGTAGGCCGGTGCACGTCAACGTTGTCGCCGACCCGAAGCCGTTCATTGAGCTTACCATCACGGTCGTGGTTGCGCTTTTACCTGCCTTCACCGAACTACTTGTTGGCGAAAGCGAGACCGTAAAGTCGGGTGGACCTGGCCACACTGTGACCGAGATGTCGCTTGAGGCAGAGGCCAAGTTTCGCGTATCGCCTCCGTAGCTCGCCGTGATTGTGTGCGAGCCGGCGGCCAGAGCACTTGTAGAGTAAGTCGCGACTGCGGATGCATTCACCGTTCCCGACCCCAGCATGGTCGAACCCTCGTTAAACGTCACCGTCCCTGTTGGCGTTGGTGTTCCGGTGGCGCCGGTAACCGTTGCCGTAAACGTCACACTCGTTCCCACAACGGCGGCCGCAGTCGATGAGGTCAACGCTGTTGTGGTCGCGGTTGGCGCGGGAGGAACACCTGTACCCGCCAGGGTCACGAATTGCGGGCTGTTAGCCGCGTCGTCAGTAAAGCTCAGCGATCCATTCAGGGGCCCAGTGGCAGTGGGCATGAACGTCACATTCTCAGTACATGTGCCGTTCGGGGCAATCGGGGAGGAACTGATGCAGTTGCCAGATACAGAGAAGTCACCAGTGGCAGCAACTGCAGTAATGCTGAGTTCAGCTGTTCCGGAGTTAGTCACCTTCACGGGTTGCGGCGCGCTCGTCGTGTTCGTGGTCTGGTTCGAGAATGTGAGGCTGGTGGTTGACAAGGCCACACCAGGAACCGCACCGGCAGGCGGTGTGAGTTCTGTCACGAAGGCGTTCCCGCGGCTAGGAGAGTTGTTTGTCGTCTGGAAGGCCCCAGGGCTCACTGGGAAATTGGTGGACGCTGTCTCGCCAGTGATGTAGATGTTGCCGTTTGCATCCAGGGCAATCGCATTTGCAGAATCTGTGTCGTTTCCGCCCAGAAATGTGGAGTAAAGCAGGGTGCTTCCTGTCGGATCCAGCTTGCTCACGACGCCTTCCGTGTAGCCCGCGGCCACTGTCTGGTATGCACCCGGCGTTGTCGGGTAGTCGTTCGACTGGTCGCTTCCGGCGACATAAGCGTTTCCGGCCGCGTCTACCGCAATCGAGTTCCCAACAACAGCTTCTGTCGATCCCGGTCCGCCAATGAAAGTCGAGTAGATCAGCGCTGTTCCTGTTGCGTTGAACTTGCTGACGAAGATCTCTGAGCCGTTTCCAACGCTCTTGTATGCGCCAGGGGTAGTGGGAAAGGACGATCCGCCGAAACCAGTTATATATGCATTTCCAGATCCGTCGACTGCCACCGCTGAGGCACTCTCAAAAGAAAAGCCGCCAATAAAAGTGGAGAAGACGAGTGAGCTGCCAGTTGAATTCAGTTTGGTGAGAAAGGGACCCTGTGAGCCTCCGAACGCAGTCTGGAATGCACCAGAGGTTACGGGATAGTTGGACGAGAACGTGGAGCCTGTCACATAAGCGTTTCCGGCGGAATCTATGGCAATGCCGTTTCCCACATCATTCGAACTTCCGCCGAGGTAGCTTGAATACAGCAAAGCAGACCCGGCAGCGTTGAATTTCGATACAAATACATCCTCGGCACCTGAATTGGTGGTTCGGTAGGCTCCCGGGGTGGTCGGAAAATCAGGCGAGCTGGCGTACCCGGTGACATAAGCTTGCCCTGATGTATCCACGGCAATCGCGGATGCCAAATCAACGTTTGCACCACCCAGGTAGGTGGAGTAAATCAACCCTGTGCCAGTCGTGTTTAACTTGCTCACGAATCCAGATTCAAGACCGTGCAAAGCCGTTTGGAACGCACCGGTGGTCGTGGGGAAATCAGCCGATGTTGTATGGCCTGTTACGTAGGCATTGCCCGACGTATCGACGCTGATACCCGCGGCTTCGTCCGATGCACCGGGCAGCGAGCCGCCAAGATACGTTGAATAAACAAGTGCTGTCCCGGTCGAATTCAGCTTTGCAACAAAGGCGTTTGAAGCGACGCCTGTTCCGAAACTGGTCTTCAAGGCTCCGGCAGTTGTTGGGAAGTCGGTGGACCGCGTCCTACCCGCTACATAGGCGTTCCCGGATGAATCAACTGCGATGGCGTTGGCGTAATCGCCGCCAATTCCCGAGCCACCAAGATAGGTGGAATAGACCAACTGGGGGTCAATCACGAGTGCGTGCCGCGCGTTGTACGGACCAACTGCGAAACGGATCTCCCGATTCGCCATGAGCAAAAACTTGCCCCCAACCTCGCGTCTGGTCCCATCGATTTCCTGGTAGAGAATCGGCTTAGGCATGCGGAAATCTCCGGCGGCGGTCTCGATGACGAGGCTGCCATCGGCATCCCGTTTCATCTGCCGCGCGCCCTCCACACGGACACGAATTTTACCGGGATCTGTATGAGGCGCGATGACGAAGTCATACTCCAGCGTGCGGTGGTTTCCGTAATAGAGGAGATCGATGCCCGGATACACAGACCTGTAACGCACCTTACGGAACATGGGCACGTTCACATGCCACTTCGACGGATCAGTGCCGAACAAATAGTTGCTCTTTCCGGGCAGTTCCTCCACTCCGGTCAACTCCGTCGAGGGGTTGCCATTCACCAGTTCAAGACGCAGGACCGCCGATTCCGAACTCCGCTTCCTCTCTGGCCGATCAGCCGACGAGCTTTTCGATTGTAGTGAGCTACCTCCATCAGCGAGAGCGAAAACGGCCTCTCGAGGCGTGAGGAAAAGCGTGTAGTTACTGCAGTGCGACAGAAAGTGGACACGGGATGCGGTCTGCCCCTGGTTCGCTTCGAAGGAGAGAGGCAGGTCCCCATATCTTGAGGGCCTTGGAGGATTGGAATCTGCGGCTTGTTTTTTGGTTCGGCCCTGGCATAGTCCAGAGAGAAGCAACACGACAAACATAGGCAACACGCAAAGAGCCAGGCTCCTTAGCTTCTTCATTTTTCCCCCTGTGCACGCGTTCAAAGCCAGACAGCAGGGTCAGGTGGTTCCGATGACCTCCTGCTGAAAGCCACCCCTGGACACGCTTGACGAGGTAGAACGCGGATTTCCTGACACGGAAATACGCCTTGCGAAGCTGAAAAGTATTCATAAAAAACTGCAATTTTCCTGATAGAATCCTGCAAACTTCCTCAATCGTGCAATTTGTGGACATGACGAACGATCCGGTCTATGAATTCGGGGCGTGGATACTTGAAGCCTCCGAGCGCCGCCTGCTGCATCAGGGCACCCACGTTCCCCTTACTCCGAAGGTCTTCGAAACGCTTCTTCTGCTTGTAGAGAAAGCTGGGACGCTTGTCACGAAAGACGAGTTCATGAAACGCGTCTGGCCCGACACCTTCGTTGAAGACCTCGCTCTCGTCCAGAACATCTCGCAAATTCGCAAAGCGCTTGCTGATGCATCGGGACCTGCAATCGAGACCGTGTCGAAACAGGGTTACAGGTTCATCCTTCCGGTGCACGTTATCTCGCACGCGAGAGAGGAACGTCACCCAGAAGTCCTCCAGATCTCAAAACGCCGGATACCAGCGGTTGTGCTGCCCATCTCAGGCGCAGCAGCGCAGCGAGAGTTAATGGATCCGGAACTGGCAGATCCGGATTCCGATCTTTTAGTAGCCCTCGCGGATCGCGATCAGATTGCGAAACACGATCGACCTGCCCTGGAAACAGTAGAAGGGCGTCCGCATCGGACGTCGACGATCGAAAGGAAAGCGATCGTTCTGGCCTTTTCAGCCATCCTCATCGGCTCCTTCAGTTGGTTCGCCTGGAGCCGACACTACGGATTGACCCCCGTCGGATCGGCACAACTCCACCCTGTCATGGTCCCATTGCTCGACCTGCCCGGCGAAGAGAGAATGCCAGCCTTATCTCCCGACGGAAGCCGCATTGCATTTATTAGGCAGACGTCAGAATCAGGAAAGACGGGCATTTATGCCGAGATTGTGGGCACACAGAGCCTGTTGCAGCTGACGAATAGCGCAGACGATTCTGAGCCGACATGGTCGCCCGATGGACGGATCATCGCCTTTCTGCGTACCTCCGGGGATCACTTCTGGGTCGTGACCGTGCCAGCTCTCGGCGGTCCGGAGAAGCGCCTCTACACCGGAACCATCATGCCTGTTGTGAGCCCTGTTTCGCTATCGTTCTCACCTGCCGGGGACACGCTCGCATTTTCCGACTGGGACAATGCGAGCCAGAAAAGCTCCATAAAGTTGCTGTCGCTGAGCGATCTCAAAGCCGAAACCTTGACCACACCCCCCGACGGCTACCACGACTGCGCCCCGCAGTTTTCCCCAGACGGTTCTCGAGTGGCGTTCGTGCGCTCTACTGGCCCGATGTTTGTGGACGATCTCTACGTCGTTCCAAGCCATGGAGGGATGCCTGAACGCATCACTTCTGACAAGCGGCGCATCTTCAGCGCGCCTGTTTGGTTCGACGCAGGACGAGAGCTTCTCTTCTCATCCACGCGTGCAGGCATGAAGAGTCTTTGGAGAGTGCCGGCATCCGGTGGTGATCCCGTTGCTGTCGCGGGCCCCGGCCCGGGAAGCGATCATCCAACCTACTCGCCTTCAACCGATGAACTGGCCTATGAGTACACCGTGGACGACGAGAATCTGTGGCGGGTCGCCCTCAGCACACCAGGTGAGAAGCAGCCCAACGAATCGGCTTTGCTCTCTCAAAAGACCTCCAACCTGATGGCCCAATTCTCTCCAGACGGAAAAAGGATCCTGTTCGAAAGTGACCGCTCCGGATACGAAGAAATCTGGATATGCAACAGCGATGGTTCCAATCTGGTTCAGATCACCAGACTGGAGCGATATGCAGGAAGCCCGAACTGGTCGCCTGATGGAAGGTCCATTGTCTTCGATTTCCGTTCAAGCCTGCACAGCGGGATTTATACACTTGCTCTCGATTCAGGACTGCCTCAGCCGGTCGCAGTTTCTCCCGCCGCAGATAACGTGGTGCCAAGCTGGTCCCACGACGGTCAGTGGATCTATTTCGCCTCCAATCTCGGAGGGGCCGGTTTCCACATCTGGAAGGTGAAGGCATCCGGCACCGAGAAACCGCTGCAGGTCACCATCGGCGAAGGATTCAAATCACTAGAATCCGAAGATGGTCGCTTTGTGTATTACACAAGGCTTGCCGATCCGCGACTCAGAAGGGTTCCTCGCGACGGCGGGTCTGAAACACTCGTCGAGCGTGAGCTCGCGCCAGATCTCTGGGCGAACTGGACACTTGCCCACCATGGCGTGTTTCTTCTCACCTCCGATCACGGGCAGTCCTCTCAATTGAAATTCGTGGACCTGGAAACCGGGCATACAGCCACAAGGTTCATTTTGCCGAAGCCATCGTTCTATGGGCTGTCTATCGCGCCTGATGAAAGCTCGGCGGTGATTTCACAGCGTGATCGTAGTGAACACGACGTAGTGCTTCTCAAAGGCTTCCACTGAGGAGTCTCCTAAGCACGGATTGACATGACTTTCACTTCATGCTTCTGCCCTTGAAGTATTTGAGTGCATTGGCGATCTGGCGCTCATTGAGAACGCCTATTGGTGAAGTGACGCCTGGTTGCGAGGGCTGATCGGCATTCTAATGACGGGCGTGGTGGGCGTACTCAAATTGATCGAGGGTTGGTTCGAAACTTTCTCGACCTGCGTGGATTCCCGCTTCTCGCGATTACTCAGGAAGTCGTTGTGACATGCTATGCCAGCCTGGCGCAGCTTCTGGAATTGCGCGTTCGCCCTCATTCCATTGAAGAACGGGTCCCTGTCGATCGCGGGGTAGGAGCAGTAATTGTGATCGATGGCGACCTTCAGCATTCGCAGAGCAGCTTCGGTTTGTCCGCAGTAAGCAAGGTGCCCGGCAAAGAAGTAGTCCACTTCGGGATCGTCATCAGTCTCCACTTTTGAAGCCAGCGATTGAATTTCTGCCGCCGGCTCAGGACGGGCGCATGCCTGCAGCATCTTGTAGCTGTCCCAGTGCGGAATCTGGGGCGCTGGAATGCGGATGGCCTCGTCTGTTTTGCCTTCGCGCAGCAACACTTCGATCGCATGTGCTTTTGACCACTCAGAACTCAAGTCCTTGCGGAGAAAATCCTTCGCGCGCTTGTAGTTGCCCTGTTCCATGAAGGTGGTTGAGCACGAGCCCCATACTACCTTTGTAGCGAGCAAGACAGCCAGATCACATTCGCGCCCTGCTTCCTCCAGCGATCCGCCATAACGGAGCACATAACTCAAAACATGATGGAGGTTGGGATCATCGGGTTTTCGACGCAGTAGTTCGAGAGCGATCTGGTGTGCTTTCACCAGGTCACCGTACTCTGTACGGTGGATCGTCATCTCGGCTATCGGATCCAGCGAATCCGGATTGAGGGCAAGCTCCTTTTCCGAGGCCGCATCAGCAAACGCCATCATCTCCGGTCCACCACCTCCGAAGCGCGCGTAGGTGTAGTAGCGATGAGAGAGCATGTCCCAGGCAGGCGCATAGTTTGGGTCCAGCAATACGGCGCGGCGCAAAAGCTCGATGCCTTGCTTGTTCGGTTTTGGATCCCAGTCGAGGGCAATGCTCTTCAAATAGAGCTCGTAAGCTTCTTCATTTGTTGCGTGAGGTGGCGCCTCTGCAATGAATTCCCGTACACCGAGCGCATTCGCCAGGCGCCCACGCGAGATTGCGGCAATCTGTTCCTGCATCGCCAGCAGATTGCTCGAGGCAACATCAAAGCTGTCGTGACACACAATACGATCTTCGTCCGCATCCACAGCTTCTATCGTGATATGCAGACGATCTCCCATCTTCAGGAAATGCCCGGTTACGATGCGGTTCACGTCGAGGTCATGACCCAGTTTGCGGAAGTCCAAGCCGGGGTCAGCGAACCGAGCGGATGCGCCCACAGGACGCAGAGTGAGCGAACGAGCCGACGAAAGCGTATGGGAGATCTGGTCCGGAACTGCTGATCGAAGAAAATCAAGGCCCTGGTCGCTCGAAACGTTCTGGAAAGGAAGAATCGCAACGCTGACTGGTTGCGGGGTGACTGCTTTCCTGCCGCGGTGAACCGCGAACCCGATTGAAGCCGCAACTACGAGTACAAGCCCCAGAGCTGCCCAGAGTACGCGCCTGCTCAGAACAGCATGGAGCCAACCTAGAAGGTCTACGATTGGCGGCGGCAGTTCGATAGCTGGTTGGGTATGGTCCGCTGCGGACGTGGTGTCCACAGCCCCATCTATCGCTCCCGGCCTGGAGGCTCGGGTCACCGGAACGGCGATCCGATAACCGACTCGAGATACTGTCTGGATTACCTCCTGATTACCCAGGACCTTTCGCAGCTTCGATACAGCCGTGGCGAGCGATGCATCCACGACCAACACTCCCGGCCACACCGCTTCGAGCAACTCTTCCTTCCTGACAACCTCGCCGGACCTGGAAAGTAGATACCGAAGGAGGTCGAGGGGTTTCCTTTCCAGATCCACGACTCGACCGCCGACCAGCAGCTCGTAACGCAGCTCGTCGAATTCGCAGTTCGCGAATTGCCACACTTCAAGATTCGGTTCCAGCGGACGTTTTTCCGGGGAAGCAGCCATGACTCGCGGTTCCTTTAGAAAACTTCAGAGTTCCGTTAGGACATTTCTGCGGGGGAAGTACAGAATAAGCCGAAATCCGCTGGTCTTGTAACCACCTTTTAGGGGGCTAACTCCCCGCGGACATGCGCCTGTTCAACATTGTCTCTGCAACTCCGACAATTCGACCACCGCAAGACTTCCAAGGTCAGGAGCCAAATATATGTCCATTCGCCCTCGTACCTTCCGTCTACTTGGAGTGGCCCTGTCGACAAGCCTGCTCGTCGGATTCGCGGTTAGTGACGCCTGCGGACAAAGCGCGTGGACAAAAATGAAGCAGCAGTTTCTACAGCAGGCCTGCAAGGGTGGCGACCAAAATGCCTGCCAGCAACTCGCTAGGTTGAACCAGAAGCAATCGCAGTCTCAGGCGCAGCCGCAGCCAGCCGGGCAGCAACAAGTCCAGGAGCAACCGGCCCCTGATGTCGTGGTCGGGAACAGAGCAGCTGCATCAGTTCGCAGCGCTGACGCTGAGGCCGGCGCTTCCCAGCCGGAGCAGGCATGGGCACCGCCTGCGGAAGCCGCTCAACCCAAACCCGCCGGGCCACTCGATCCCATGAAACTGCCCGACATCCAGGGCATCCATCCGGGGATGACCGTCGAACAGGCTAACCAGGTGATCGCGAAGCTGGCCCCAGGGGCAAGAATCCCCTGGTACAACTCGGCGATGGTTCTGCCTACCACCAACATTGTCGCCGGACACGCCGCAAGTCAGCTGACCCTGGCGTACGACTGGGTCCAGCTCGGCGGCGGTGCCAAAGATACGAATCTCGAACTTTCCCTGGAAGCCACTAGGCCGCCAAATCAGGAGCACATCTGGCACATCGGATTGAGAACTCAACGTCAGCACATCAATCGTGCGGTTCTGTTCGCGGCGTTGCGCAGAAAGTACGGAAAGGAACTACTTGCAACCGATTTTCATGACCAGCCAGTCAACGACGACAACCGCATCAGCAATCTCTGGTGGGTATACGACGAGCAGGGACACCCTAGGTCTCCCGCACCATCCGTTGTCAATGGGAGTCCGAACGGTTGTGGCGATCCGGGCTACGGGCTTAGCTCTAAGGCGAGATATGGCAGCGGAGGCGGCGACTCGACGACCGCCGGTAAGGACGCTGACCCGGGATGTATGTGGGTGGGGGTTCGCGCGATGTTTCCGAGCGGCGCCGGAGAGATCATCGAATACTACTTCCTCTCGCTGTGGGATGCGCCCTTATCGGTTCGCGAGTCCAAGGTGACCGACGCGTGGCTGCAGGCGCAACTCGAAAAGGCGCGCCGGGAATCTCTGGAGAGGTCCAAAGAAGCCAAGCCCACGCTGTGAGCGCGACGCTTTATGCGCCATGATGAAAGGATTCTATTTCGATGCTGGTCGGATTCTATTCGAGAACAATAAGAGACTTGGCTATGGCAGCCGCGCTCGGTCTTCTCGGCATGGGGCCTGCGCTGTTTGGCGCGCAGGCTCCACCGAGGAGTCCTAATGGCTTGCCTGACATCGTTGGCCTGTATCCCGGACTGCCCGTGGCCGATGCCTACAGTCTGATGAAGGCATACTACGCTACTCGAGGGGGCAGGGTGGACGTTCACCAAGACGCGATCCAAGGTTTGAACGGCAACAAACCTCTGGCTACGCGGTTGCACATTCCCGCAGCGGACCAGCAAGGGATCCACGACGACTTGATCGACGTGTTCATTACACTGCCGCCCAACAGGCAGGCGATTTGGGCCGTGACTCGCAGCATTAATTTTGAGGAGGGCAAGTCGCCGTCGGCGGAGGCCCTGATCGCCGGTCTGCGACAGAAGTACGGCCCGGAGATGCCGGGCGCGCAGCACTTTCAGTCAGGAGATACTTTGCGCTGGGTCTTGGACAGACAGGGGAAGCGCGTGGCCGACGTGAGGTGTAGCTCGTTCTTTATTTCCAACGCCAACGCCGACACAATGCCTGTTGTGCTTGTCTACAACCCAACGCCTGGCCAATTCGGAGACGTCACGCCCGCCGGAGCGCCTGGAGGAGACCCTTGCAAGACCTTCGTTTATCTGCAGGCCTACATCGGAATCTCGACCAACAGTACGCGCATGGTGCTCTCGGTATTCGACTACGGCATGGCCTTGAACGCCGGTTTGCGAACGCAGGCCGCCATTCGCGGACTTGCCAACTCTGAGGCGCAACAAGCGGAACAGCAGCAGAAGAAGATCGACAAGTCGGCCGTTCCGGAGTTCTAGCGACCGACGTGCAAGAAACTAGAGAGCCACTTTACGACTCCAGGAAAGAGAGATCGCGAACAAGATGCTGCGCAAATCCAAATTCCTTGTTGCCGGTGTATACCTAATGCTTGTGTCCGGTTGCAACTCCGGACCGAAGGGTGTCTATTCGGACGCCAATGGAGCCGTGATTCTTGAGCTCAGATCCGGTGGCAAAGCCAACTTCACCTTCATGGGCGATGTTCAGGATTGCTCCTTCAACAGCAGTGAGAAGCAGTTGACGCTGACCTGCAAAGGGGACGCCAGTCCGACCTTGTTCGCGATTCACGACGACGGCTCGCTGACCGGCCCGCCCGGAAGCTTCATGCCGCCGCTTCGCAGACAGAAGTGAGGAGTTTGCAGTCTCGCGCATGGCCCGCACACAGGAGCAGAAATGAGAATCGCACGGCTCGCCGTATTCTTTCTGTTTTGTTTGACCGGTAGAGGCGCCGCGCAGCAGCCGCCGGACGGCCTGCAATTCAACGTTCCCTATCTCTGCAACGATGGGCACACCTATGTTGTGCACAGGTGCGAGAAGGGCCCGAAGTTCGAAGCCTGTTTTTATCAGCGCGAGCAGGATTCTGAACGCTACAACACGCGGGAGGCTGTGGTCTACCAGATGACAAAGATGTGCAAGGTGCAGGGCCAGGCTACGGCCCTCTCCGCACCCGCGCAACCGCTGTCGTTGAACAACTCGCGCTGGGATTGCGGTAGCGGCGCGACCGTCACAGTTTTCAAATGCCAGAAGCAAGCTGGTCAGGATGGTTGTTTCGTCAGACTCGAGCAGAACGAGAAATTCGTCGTGCAGGCTCCAAAGCCGCTGAACGAGATTCGGAGTAACTTGAGCGCATGCAAGCCCCTGCGTCCATTCAATCCGGCATATCTCGCCGAATTCCCCAACCCCGACCGGGTGGTCGAGGGCATGCTCGTCGGCAAACCGCAAGACAACGCGGTGCGTGCAATCGGCGCGTTCTATCAGTTGAGCGAAATCATCCACGCCTTGGCCGGATCTCGCGCGCTCA